>Ga0208564_1002061_pt1 | contig 16340 bp, 16 predicted proteins | sample AD_UKC073_MetaG_FD_184439 | JGI IMG/M metagenome (GOLD analysis project Ga0208564, IMG submission 184439) | Active sludge microbial communities of municipal wastewater-treating anaerobic digesters from USA - AD_UKC073_MetaG (SPAdes) (version 2) | ecosystem: Engineered > Bioreactor > Anaerobic >... | reverse complement strand
AAAGGCAAACGCTGGTTCGGCTGTTCAACGCGACGCTGATCGCGTGGTTCCTGGTGGCCGTGCTGGCCGCCGTAATCAGTGGCCGCTGGATGGCGTTGATCGCCCTGCCCGCCGCCGCGCTGCTGTTCATGACGGGCCGCGCCGAGCGGTTGACGCAGACGATGCAGCTGGCGTGGCCGGTGATGCTGCTGCCCGGCGCCACCTTCGCCTTTATCGGCGTGATGCAGGCGCTCGGCTATGGCCAGATGGACGGCGAGCCAGCCGTCAGCGCAGCGGCGGCGAAGGCGGTGTTTTTTGCGACCGGCCTGTTGCTGCACTTCGCCGCGTTCGCCCTGCTGGCGACCGAGGCGCGCGCCGCCGATCACCCCGGCGGCGAGTGCGCCCGGGAATTGCCCTGACGCCGAGGGCCCGTTCGCGGCCTAGTTAGTCGAATACGGATAAGGCTTTTGCGGCACGCGCGCGGCGTCCTGCTCGCTGCGCTCTTTCACGTCCAGCGGCTGCTTGTCCCACCAGATCGCGCGGCCCTTGCGCTGCTCAGCCTCAAGCTGCGGCTTCGCCGCCTTGAGCTCGGTGATGAACTGGGTGAATTCAGAAACGTAGCCGGACATGATGGGTGCCTTGTGGTGCGCGGGGGGCGCGTTGGTATTTTGCGGTGACCCGGGTCGTGATAGTTGCGCTGTCTCGGGTCGAAATGTCGATATAACCTCATTTTATTGAAATGACGCGACGCGTACTCATAGCAAACGACCGCAGACGCGCGCTGGATAGGCCATTGCAGGCAAACGTAGACATGCGGGGCTTAGCTCTCCGATGCACGCTCTTCCACGAAGCCGTGGCCAAGACGCGTTGCGAGGCAACTCGCAGTCCTAGAGGCAAAAGTTACAGGCTTGTTTTCAGCCGAGCGGGTCGGTAAAACGATGTAGGTCGATGCAATCGCAAGAGTACGAGATCACTCGTTGCAAATTTCCGTTGTCAGCTAGCTGTTACTTTTAGCGCTTCTCCGGTGAAGACGTTTCCGGCGCCACGAAAACATGACTGAATCACCAGAACAGAAGCGGTTCTCCAGGTTGGCGCCACTATTGCTGTCGGACCAAGTCAAACTTTGTCTAGCCGCGTTGCATTTCTTTTCGCCCATGAGCTATGAAAAGAATTGCCTAGTCATTGAGCGTCCGCCCACCCCCGGTAGAACTGAGCCATTCGACGGTTCAGAGTTTCTCAAATACCTTGAACGAGAAAGAATTCTTGCTCATCCTAATCGATATCGGCAACGCATCGCAGGCTTGCTTAGGCGCCTAGAGCATACGGGGCTGCTCGTTCCTCTCGGTCACGGTCGGGACGTGTTCCTTGGCACGAGGTACTACTTCATAAAGGAACTCACTAAGATTGAAAGAAAGGGGATCCTTTGGCTCTCGGAGGCGCTCGGCCCTCAATTTATTAGAAGCCAATATGCTCCATTCACCGTTCAGATCACAGGAGAAACCGAGAGCGGTGATGTTCATGCTGGTACTGGCCTTGTAATCGCGGAGAACTGGATTCTTACTTGCGCACACGTTCTGAAAGACATGAAAGTGCACGATCAGCAGGCCTTCAATGGTCAGGCCCGTACGGTCACCGCCTGCCGTCCACATTCGTCCGTTGACGTTGGTTTGATCAGAGTTGAGCCTCCGATGTCAGTAATGCCAGCGCTTGCATTTCGCGAACCAAGCATCTCCGAATCCTTATACACACTCGGCTATCCGCGAGTCCCTCTTGCGAAGTCTGCCTCACTCGTCATGCAAAGCGGCGAGGTCACATCAACAGGAGTCGCGCTGCTGCATGGCCCACGCGTTTTTCTGTACTCAGCGATCGCGCGACCCGGCAACAGCGGCGGACCAATAATTTCGTCCGCCGGGCATGTGCTTGGTATCGTCACCGAGGAGCTACACGTAGAAGCAGAGTCCGCGGCCGCTCCCTTTCACGCTGGCATCGATTCAGAAACAATTAGGTTGGCACTTGTTGACTTGGAGCCCAGCATCGTTCTTCCAGTTGAGGACTACGAATAGAGTTTTTTAGACATTTGGTGTCAAGTTTGGGCAGGTATGCGCCCGTTGAGCAAACGTTCCTGCGGGCACCTCTGGCGCTCAGGAAGCAAAACATTCGTCGCTAGAACAGCCGCGTCACCCGTGTACCTCTACGGCGCCCGATCCGTCGCCGCGTCCCCGCGTACAGCCCAAACTCAAACAACCGGCAATCCAGCGCGCCGTCGAATAGCAGCGTCCGTTTGGACGGCTTGAAGCTAATGCCGCTGAGCAACTCGCGGTCGGCGGTGATGAAGCAGGCGCGCCAGCCTGCCATCGTGCGCTTGAGCCAGGCGTCCACCGCCGGGCACCAGGTCTGTTGTGAGCCCGCCTGCACACGCGTTGATCCTGCACGCGTTGAACGCTTGCAGGCGTCGAAGTGCTCGTAAAATTGGGCAATGCGCCCGTCCGAAGCTTTGACCATTCACCGCGATGCGATTCGCGATATCGCCTTGCGTCATCGCGTTACCAACGTGCGCGTGTTTGGTTCGGTGCTGCGCGGCGAAGATACAGACGATAGCGACCTCGACTTATTGGTCGAGCCAACCAGCGAAACGACGATGATGGATATCGCGCGACTGCAGCTTGAAGTCGCGCGGACACTTCAGGTCGCCGTTGATGTGCTCACGCCGCGCGCCTTGCCGGACAAGTTCCGTGAGCAAGTGATTCGCGAAGCGCGCGCGTTATGAACGGACTCGACGCGCTTCGGGTTCGCGACTATCTGAGTCACATCGTCGAAGCGATTGATCGCATTCACCGCTATGTTGACGACATGGCCGAACCCCAATTCCTGCAGGATGAGAAGACTCAGGATGCAGTGGTGCGGAATTTTGAAATCATCGGCGAGGCTGCGCGCAACGTTGAGCGCCACCATCCGGAATTCGCCAAATCGAGCCCTGAAGTACCTTGGGACGTGATGTACACCATGCGCAATCGCGTGGCGCATGGGTACTTCAAAGTGGACTACGAAATCGTCTGGCGCACCATTCATGCTGATCTGCCAGAACTGCGCGCGCAGGTAGCCGCACTCATCCCACGGGTCAAATAGCCGCGCAGCAGATGCGCTGACGCCAAGCGTGCGTAGTCAATCGGTTGACTCGGTTAGATTGAATCAGAGATCACCCCACCCGATCCGCCCGCCGCGTCCCCGCGTAAAGCTCAAACTCATACAACCGGCAATCCAGTGCGCCGTTGAATAGCGGCGTGCGTTTGGATGGCTTGAAGCCGATGCCGCTGGGCAGTTCGCGGTCGGCGGTGATGAAGCAGGCGCGCCAGCCCTCCAACGTGCGCTTGAGCCAAACGCCCACGGCCGGGTACCACGCCTTCAGCTCGGCCAGCTCGTTCAGCCGCTCGCCATAGGGCCGGTTGGTGAGCAGCAGGCCGCCGGATGAGGCGTTGACGAGCGCAATTCGCGCACAAACGTACTCGACCCCTTTAATTTCTTCTTCAATTTCAATCTGTCACGGTTGCCACGGAGACGTCGGTTGCCGCTGCCATTTATGACCTGACGTCAGGCGACGCGAATGCGCTCGCCGTCGCCCCTTTCTGGTATCGTCGTCGCACAGCGAGCCGCAGAGTCATTCAAATTCGCTTCTTCATAGGGGATACAACAACAATGAGTTCCACCCTTCCGTTTCCTGCTTGGACACTCTTTCGCGGCGAGCAGACCGCGGTTAGCTGGCTGCAGCAGGTCGCATTGCGTCTGCTGCAAATCTGCGTTGCGGTGCTTTCAATTTGTCTGCTCGCAGGCAATGCTGCAGCCGACACTCCCGCCGCAGGAAGCTTCGCGGGAGGCAACGGAACTCAAGCAGACCCTTTTCAGATTTCTAACCTGGCCGAGCTGCGCCGGTTCATGGAGTCTGCGCCGATCTTCCCCAACAATTCCTGGTACAAGCTGACGGCCAACATCGATGCGTCCGATACATCCACCTGGTTCCCGATCAACCAGATCGACCATTCTGGCTGGTTGCCTGTTGATGCCACGCTGCTGGATGGCTTTGATCCTGCCGGTTTCGAAATCCAGAATCTGTTCATCAATCGACCAACGACCGACAACGTCGGCTTCTTTAGCATCACCAATTCGCTTTCCCTGAACCTGAACAATTTCAAGTTCGTGGGCGGGCAAATTACCGGGCAGGACTACGTTGGCACGTTGATCGGTCGAGGCGGCAACGCCATGACCATCGCCAACAGCCAGTCGTCGGCGACGGTTTCAGGGCGCTCCAATGTCGGTGGCTTGGCAGGGATGGCCGGTTCCGGCACGATTGTGTCGAGCAGCGCAACGGGCAATGTGACTGGCAGCGGAGACATCGTTGGCGGTCTTGTGGGGAACGCGGCCGGGCCGTCGGTATCGTCGAGCTACGCGACGGGGCACGTAACAGGCAAGAAACAGGTGGGCGGCCTGACCGGCGTCTTCACCCAGGGCTCCGGCACAGGGCTCACCACGAGCTGGGCCTCGGGACAAGTTGACGGGGATGATCTGGTTGGCGGACTCGTCGGATTCAGCAATGGCAAGGTGACGTTCAGCTACGCCACGGGTGCCGTCGCCGCGACCGGCAACAGCTCAACCGTGGTGGGATACGCGTTTGCAGGCGGTTTGATCGGGCAGCAGTCGACCGCGCGCGAAACGGAGGACTCGTGGGCGTCGGGGGCAGTGTCGGGGCCGCTCAAGGGTATTGGTGGATTGATTGGCAGCAATGCCGGCCCGATTCTGCGCAGCGCTACGGTCGCAGGCCAAACCGTGAGCGGCGGTGCGAGTGCGGGTTCCGTCGGCGGCCTGGTTGGTGACAATCAGGGATCGATCACCGCGAGCCGCTCGGCGAGCACGGTCAGCGCCAGTGGCACTGGCGTCGAATCGATCGGCGGTCTCGTGGGTATCAATGCTGCCGGCACGGGAATCACAGGCAGTTATGCCACCGGCGCGGTGACTGCGGGAAACGCCAATAAGGTCGGTGGTCTTGTCGGGTGGCACACCGCTGGCGTGATCAGTGGTAGCCATGCCACCGGCAGCGTTAGCGGCACCAACAATGTGGGCGGCCTGATCGGTTTGAGCACGACACCTGCGGTCAACACGAGCTTCGCAACCGGAACGGTATCGGGCGCGACAATGGTCGGTGGCCTTATCGGGAACCGGGGCAGCGGCACCACCGACACGACGTTCGCGACGGGCGGTGTGACGGCAACGGGCGACTACGCCGGCGGCCTCATCGGCTTCAACACCGGCGCTGTGAAGAAGAGCTACGCGAAGTTGGGCAACGTCAGTGGCGCGAACCGGGTCGGTGGATTGATCGGCTACAACCAGGGCACCGTCGAGATTAGCTACGCGCTCGGAAACGTGACCGGCACGAACATGGTCGGCGGCCTCGCTGGTCAGAGCGCCAGTACCAATTTCGGCGTCCGCGACTGCTATGCCAAAGGCACGGTTACCGGCTCGGACAAAGTGGGCGGGCTCGTGGGACGCAATGAAAGCGCAAGCAACATCAACAGGTGCTACGCGTCGGGCACGCTGGTCTACACGGGCGCCGGGTCGATCGGCGGCCTCGTGGGGGACAATCAGGGCGGCTCTAACGCGAACAACTACTGGAATACGGGAACGACTGCCTTCGCCGGGATCGGCACCGGTTTTGCCACTGGAGCCACAGGGCTAACGGCTACGCAGATGAAACAGCAGGCATCGTTCACTGGCTTCATCTTCCCGTCGCCGTGGTTGATCAATGAAGGCGTGACCGAGCCGTATTTTGACTTCGCCACGGCGGGTGGTCAGGTTGGCACCGCCACTGGCTTGGTGTCCGGCATCAACCCGAGCGTGTCTGGGCAAACGGTCACCTTCACGGCGAGCATCGCGCCCAACACCGCGACCGGCACCGTGTTGTTCCAGATTGGCGCGACGCCGTTGCCGGGCTGCGTGGCCGTCACGGTGACGACCGGACAAGCGCAATGCTCGATCAGCACACTGGAAATCGGCACCAATAGTGTCAGCGCGGTGTACTCCGGCGACAACGGGAACCTCGCGAGCACGTCGTCAACGCTCAACCAATTGGTGAACCCACCGACGCTCGATATCGACGCCAGCAATTCGCAGACGAAGTACGATGCAGCAACCGACGGTGTACTGGTCGTCCGTTACCTCTTCGGCGTCACGGGCAACTCACTTGCCACAGGCGCACTCGGGGGCACGGCAACGCGCACCGATCCGGCACAGATCAAAAGCTATCTCGACGCCATTCGCCCAGTACTCGACATCGACGGCAACGGTCGCGCAGAAGCACTCACTGACGGATTGTTGATCGTTCGCCACCTGCTTGGATTGACCAGCGATGCGCTCATCGCCGGCGCGGTCGATCAGCAATCTGGAACCCGCAAGTTGGCAACGGATATCCATAACTATCTACAGGCGCTGATGCCCTAGGGCGGAATTAGTGGCTTTGGCTGATCTGTTTGTTGGAGAAACGCTCAACAAGTCCTGGCGATGCGGCGCGCCGGAGACTTGTTCAGCGTTTACCGAGATTCATCGCCACGAGGAAGGTAACCCTTCCACTAAGGGGACGCTGCCCGGTCCGTCCGCCGCGTCCCCGCATACAGCTCAAACTCAAACAAGCGGCAATCCAGCGCGCCGTTGAATAGCGGCGTGCGTTTGGACGGCTTGAAGCCGATGCCGCTGGGCAGATCGCGGTCGGCGGTGATGAAGCAGGCGCGCCAGCCTGCCATTGTGCGCTTGAGCCAGGCGCCCACGGATGGGTACCACGTCTTCAGCTCAGCCAGCTCGTTCAGCCGCTCGCCGTAGGGCGGGTTGGTCAGCAGCAGGCCACCCGATGGGGTGGCGACAGGCGCGGGCAGCGTCTCCATCGCCTCGCTGGTGAGCGTGACGGCGGTGGCGGTGGCTTCGCCGCCGATGTTCTGCAGGTGGCGGCGCGTGGTGGCGATGGCGTCCTCGCTGCGGTCGTTGCCGAACAGCAAGTTGGCGGCGAGCGGCTTGACGCCCTGCGCGGCCTCCTCGCGCATTTGTTTGAACGCGGCTTCGTCGTAGTTGCGCAGCTTCTCGAAGGCAAACGCGCGCTGGGCGCCGGGCGCGACGTGCATGGCGATCATCGCGGCCTCGGTGAGGATGGTGCCGCTGCCGCACATCGGGTCGAACAGCGGCATCTGCCCGGTCCAGCCCTTGAGCGCCAGCATGCCGGCGGCGAGGTTCTCGCGCAGCGGCGCGAGCAGGCCCTCGCGCCGGTAGCCGCGCTTGAACAGCGCCTCGCCCGCGAGGTCAAGGTACACCGTGGCCTTGTAAGCAGTGAGGAACACATGGATGCGCATGTCGGGCGTGCTGGTGTTCACCGACGGCCGCGACGCCATCGCGGCGCGGAAGCGGTCGACAATCGCATCCTTCACCCGCAGAGTGACGAACTCAAGGCTGGTCAGTGGCGAGCGGATGGCGTCCACCTGCACGCGGATCGTCTCGCGCGCCGAGAACAGATGCGGCCAGTCGATATTGCGCGCCAGCCGGTAGATCTCTTCCTCGTGTCGGTACTCGCTCTCGGCGAGCTGCCACAGCACGCGGCTGGCGATGCGGCTCCACAGGCAGACGCGGTAGCCCAGCGTGAACGGCCCGCTAAAGCCCACGCCGCCATCGGTGGCCGACACCTGCGCAGCGCCGAGCGCGGCAAGTTCGTCGGCGAGCACCTGCTCCAGTCCGCGCGGGCATGGCGCGAAGAACCTCTGCGCGCGGTCGGGAACCGGTTTGGCGCGGACCGACAACGTGCCAGCGTGCGGTGCGGTCGGGCGCGGCGCCTGCTGCGGTGGTTGTGGGCGTTGCGGCGGCTGCGCTTGCGGACGCTGCGCGGGTAGAGGCGGCTGCGCAGGCACGGCCGGCTGCGACGGCTGCGGGCGCGGACGCTGCGGCAGCGACAGCGGTTTGGACGACTTGGGCGGTTTGGGCGGGATAGCCATCAGGACCGCGACAGCGTGCAGCCGTCGCCCATGCCTTCGCGCCACACGCGCACCCGCGACACGTTGGCGAACGCGGGCTCCACCGCGCGCCAGACGTAGGTGCAAAGGTTCTCCAGCGTCGGCGCGCCGAGGTTGGTCACTTCGTCCAGATAGTGATGATCGAGCCGATCGCGCACTGTCTCAAGATGCGCGCGCAGAAAGCCGAGGTCACTCACCATGCCGGTCTGCGCGTCCGGCGTGCCGGCGAGCGCGACCTCGCAGTGATAGGTGTGGCCATGAATGCGGCGCGAGCCCTCGGCCTCTATCTTGCGCTTCAAGGTGTGCGCAGCGTCAAAAAAGAAGCGCTGCGTGATTTCGTAGTTCATGCCGCAATTATCGTTGACCGCCTCGGCCCGCGCGGCGCCGCGCGGAGTGAGACCGCGCCGCGATAGTGCTGCGCCGGTGTTGATAATGGCGTTTTGCCCTTTGGAGCGCCCGATGACCGCCGCACCACCGAACCGTCGCCTTGCGAGCCCAATCCATGCCGCGCTCGCCTTTGGCCTGATGCTGGCCACGCTGGGCAGTGGGCCGCTGCATGCCCAGGCGACGGCGACCGGCACTGGCGCTGCGTGGCCGACACGCCCGGTGCGGCTGGTGATCCCCTTCCCGCCCGGTGGCGCCACCGACATCATTGGCCGCACGCTGGCGCAGAAGCTGACGGCGCAGCTCGGGCAGGCGGTGGTGGTGGACAACAAGCCGGGCGCTGGCGGCACGCTGGGCTCCGCCGAGGTGGCCAAGGCGGCGCCGGACGGCTATACGCTGCTGCTCGCCACGACGTCCACCCACTCGGTCGCGCCGTCGCTGCTGAAGACGACGCCCTACGTGGTGGAGCGCGATTTCACGCCGATCTCGGAGGTCGCCACGGCGACCAACGTGCTGATCGTTTCGCACACGGTGAACGCGAGCGACGTGCGCGGGCTGATCGCGCTGGCGAAGAGCGCGCCGCATCCGCTCAACTTTGCATCCAGCGGCAACGGCACCATTGTTCACCTGCAATCGGAGCTGTTCCGCCAGATGGCCGGGCTCAACCTGACCCACGTGCCGTACAAGGGAACGGCGCTGGCCATCCCGGATTTGATCAGCGGGCAGACGCACCTGATGTTTGACTCGCTGGTATCGGCGCTGCCACACATCAAGGGCGGCAAGGTCAAAGTGCTGGCAGTCACGTCCGCTGCACGTACGCCGCTGCTGCCGAACGTGCCCACGGTGATCGAGGCCGGGTTGCCGGGCTACGAGGTGAACACCTACTTCGGCCTGTTCGCACCAGCGGGGCTGCCAAAGGAAATTCAGCAGCGGCTGCTGCGCGAAGTGCAGACAGCCGTGAACAGCGCCGACGCCCGCGAGCGCTTCGCCGCGCAAGGCACCGAACCGGTGGGCGGGACGCCGGAGGCGCTGGCAGCGCTGACGCGCAGCGAAACCGCAAAGTGGAAGCGCGTGATCGAAGCGGGGCAGGTGCGGGCCGACTAAGCCCACGCGGCATCGCAAACGATCGCACGACTACGACCGGTTCAGCGGATGCCGATGACCTTGTGCGTCTGCACTGACAGCCGCCATTCGGGGTGCTGCAGGCACCAGTCGATGGCGAGTTGCGTGTTGCGCGCGCGGTCGGGACCGTCCATCGGTTGTACGAAGCGATGCTCGAAATCGAGCGAGGCGAGCTCGGCAAAATCGAGCGGCTGCGGCAGCACGACCTTCAGTTCCTAACCGCGACGCTGCACGAGATCTGCGCCCGCCTTGGGGCTGACGCAGATCCAGTCGATGCCGTCGGGCGCGGCGATGGTGCCGTTGGTCTCGACGGCGATCTCAAAGCCGCGCGCATGCAAGGCGGTGATGAGAGGCACATCCAGCTGCAGCAATGGTTCACCACCCGTGCAGACCACCAGCGGTCGCGCGCCACGCCGTGAAGGTGTGGGCCACTCGCTGGCGATCACATCCGCGAGCGCATCGGCACTGGTGAACTTGCCACCGCGCGTGCCGTCGGTGCCGACAAAGTCGGTGTCGCAAAACTGGCAGACAGCGGTGGCGCGATCACGTTCGAGGCCGCTCCACAGGTTGCAGCCAGCAAAGCGGCAGAACACCGCCGGCCGGCCAGCGTTGGCACCCTCGCCCTGCAGCGTGTAGAAGATTTCCTTGACAGAGTAAGTCACGCAAGTCCCGCGCGCCACTTGGCGTGGCCCGCCTTGCGCAACGCACAGGCCGGGCATTCGCCGCAGCCGTAGCCCCAGTCGTGCCGCTTGCCACGAACGCCGTGATAGCAGGTGTGCGTGTGCTCCACGATCAGCGCGGTCAGCGCCGTGCCACCGAGTTGAGCGGCCAGAGCCCAGGTCTGTGCCTTGTCGATCCACATCAGCGGTGTTTCGACGCGCAACTTGCGATCCAACCCGAGCGACAGCGCGAGCTGCATGGCCTTCATGGTGTTGTCTCGGCAGTCCGGGTAGCCGGAAAAATCTGTCTCGCACATACCGCCGACCAGCACATCGAGCCCGCGGCGATAGGCGATGGTGGCGGCGAAGGCGAGGAACAGCAGGTTGCGACCCGGCACAAAAGTGTTGGGCAGGCCGCTCTGCTCGTACGCGATGGCGACGTCACGCGTCAGCGACGTCTCACTGATCTGGCCGAGCACGGCGAGATCAATCACATGGTCGTCACCGAGCCGATCACTCCACACGGGAAAGGCATTGCGCAGTTCGCGCAAAGTGTCCAGCCGCACATCCATCTCGATGCGATGCCGCTGGCCGTAGTCGAAGCCGATGGTCTCGACGTGCGCGAACTGCGACAACGCCCAGGCGAGGCAGGTGGTCGAATCCTGCCCGCCCGAAAAGAGCACCAGCGCTTTCGGGGGGTGCATCACAGCGGCGGTCATCAGAACGGCTTCACCACAACGAAGATCACGATGCCAAACAGCAGGAACACCGGCAGCTCGTTGATGATGCGGAAGTAACGCTCGGAGCGCGTATTGCGGTCGTCACGAAACGCACGCAGGTGCGACCAGCAAAGGCCGTGAAACACGATCAGCAGCAGCACCAGCGTGAGCTTGGCATGCAGCCAGCCACCGCTGATGCCGTAGCCCAGCCAGAGCCAGAGGCCGAACACAATGCTGAGCACGGCGCCGGGCGTCATGATGCCGTTGAACAGCTTGCGCTCCATGATCTTGAAGCGCTCGCTGCCGCGCGTATCGCCCTCGTTCAGCGCCTGCACGTGATAGACGAACAGGCGCGGCAGGTAGAAGATCGCTGCCATCCAGGTGATGACGAAAATGATGTGCAGGGATTTGACCCAAAGCATGTTGTGGTTCCGATTGCGTTAGAGGCGGCAATTGCGCTTGACCACAGCCTTCAGCTCGGTCAGGCGGCCATGAAAGAAGTGCCCGGTGCCGGGGAACACGGTGACCGGCAGGCCCTGTGGTCGCGCCCAGGTCATCACGGCATCCAGCGGCACCACGTCGTCCTCTTCGCCGTGAACCACCAGCGTGTCCTTCGGTACCTCTGCCAGCTGGAAGCGGCTCACTGCCGGCCCCACCAGCACCAGCTGCTGCGGCTGCGAGCGTGGCAGCAGGCGCGACTGCACGAAACAGCCGAAAGAAAAACCGGCAGCGATAAGCGGCAGCGAGGGCGACACCTGCGCTCGCGCCCACGCGAGCGCAGCGGCGGCATCCTCGGTTTCGCCGATGCCTTCGTCGAAGCTGCCCGCACTCTTGCCCACGCCACGAAAATTGAAGCGCATCGTGGCGTAGCCCAATTCCAGAAACGCCTTGGCGAGCGTCTGTACCACCTTGTTGTCCATGGTGCCGCCGTGCACTGGGTGCGGGTGGCAGATCAACGCCAGCGCGGTCGCGGCAGTGGCTGGTTGCTGGAATGCAATTTCCAGTGGCCCTGCCGGGCCGTCGATCAGCGTTTGGATAGCGGTGCTCATGCCGACATTTTAGGTGTCGCCTCAGCACCAATTTGCGTGACTGCGGGCTCGGCATCCGGTGATTTGCCCGGTGCGCCGAACCGCCACAACAGGACAGCGGTGGCGATGAAAGGCCACGCCAGAATCACCGTATGGGTGAGCCCATTGAGATGCAGCAGATGGCCATAGTTCCAGCTAAAGATTGACAGTGGTGCTTTCGCAGAAATGAAATCCGGCAGCAGCAGCGTGGTCAACACGCCAGTCAGCAACGCAATGCCAGCCAGGACCGACTTGGCGCGGCGCGGCAGCCAGAACAGCAGCATCAGCGCGAAGGCCCCCGTCGCCAGTCCCAGAGCGTTGCCAGGGCGCAGCCATTCGTCCCACGCCACCGGCTTCAACACCGCCTGAGCTGCGGCGGTCTTCATCAGCACGGCGATGCCAATAACCAGCACCAGTGCCACGCCGCCAAGCCAACGGCGACGCATGGTGAGATCGGTGAACAGCCCGATGCCGATCAGCGCGGCAGCGGTCTGGGTCAGTTCCACCACCACCACGGCGGGCTCGAATGCCGCTTGTTGTCCGGGGTGGAAAGTCGCCGCGAACAGGGGAATGGCCGGATTCACCTGCGCCAGCAGCCATACCGCCAGCAGGGCGAGCATCAGATCGCCGGTGGCTCCGCTGACCACCCAGCGCTCACGTATGCCTGCGGCCCAACCGGTCAGGCGGTCGGAAACCGTTAGCAGCAGGCCCAGCAACGCGCCGAGCAGCGCACCCACGGTATTGGCCAGCATGTCCAGTGTGCTGGCGTAACGTGTTGGCAGCCACATTTGCGCGGTTTCCATCAGGAATGACAGGATCACCGCGAAGACGGCCGTCAGCCCGACGCGGCGCTTACGCGATATCCGGCGCGGCCACACCAGCACCAGCGCGGCGCCGAGCGGAACGTAGGCGCAGATATTGAAGGCGACATCGTTCCAGAGCACGCGTTGCGGCAACTGCCAGAGGAAGAATCGGACGGTCGCAGGCAGTGCCGTCCATCCGGTGAATGGCTGCAGGCTGGCGTAAATGATGACGCCAACGCAGATGACGGCGACCCAGACCGCGAGCGCGCTGCGCGGAATGGCAGGTTGTGCGGACCACGTCATGCCGGCACCACTGCCATTGCCGAGTCAGCGCAAAGCCAACGCTCAAAGATAGGCGTGATCAATCTTGAAGCCCACCACGTTGGACTGGCTGGCGTCGAGGTAGAGCTTGATTTCAATCTCGGCGCCACCATCGAGCCCGCGCCCGAGATTGGCCGTGGCAGGCGCGAATTCGGCGGGGGTGAACACCTTGCGGGCAACCATCTCACCACTCAAACCGTCAAGAGTCAGAATCAGGTGAGGGAATGCAACTGCCTGCTGACCGCTGTTGCGCAGCGTCGCGGTAAACACCAGCAACCCTTTGTGTGCAGGATCAGCCGCGAGATCTGCTCCGACAAAGCCAAGCGCGTCGGTCCGCCTGGGTGGTTCCAGCCGGCAACCAATGTGCTCGCAGGCGAGCGCCAGCGTCGGCGCCAGCGCCGGGACGCGACTCGCCAGCTCGTCGCGAAAGAAGTAAGCCGCCTGCGCCGCGAGCGCCACGACGGCGAGCACCGACAGCAGGCCGTAGGCAATGCGGGTGCCTCGCGTTGCCTTCTGCGGCGCTGGCCGCCAGCGGTAGTGATCCGTCTCGCCGGTGGTGGTTACCGTCGCGGTACCGCTGGGGCTCTCGTCAAACGCGGTTGCCGGAATGGATGGACCGCCCGCCGCGTCCATATTCCTGACCTGCACATCTTGCGTGCCGGTTTGCGTCACGGCGGCTTTGGACTTGCCGGCCGTCGTCGTCGGTGAAGCACTCGGTGCGATGCGCGGCGGGTTCTTGCCGGAAACAGTCGTTGCCGGTGCTGCCGAGACTGCCGGGGCCGCCGTGCGGACGGCCGACGGCGCGGCGGTTGCCGAGGCTCCCGCTACGCTCGTTGATGATGAAGGCGCGGGTTGCTCCACCGCAGGCATGGCCTGAATGATGGTGCGCGGCGGATCACCGCTCTCGTCGTCGTGCGTGGTGATGGGCGGCAGGGTGCCTTCAATCAGATGTTCAACGGCGTCGAAAATTCCCCGACAGGCACCACAGCGAACCAGCCCGGCGTGCGGTTTCACCTGCTCCGGGCGCACGCGGAACTTGGCGCCACAATGGGGGCACCGCGTCACTGCCGAAACTTGTGTGATCGCCGTCATGCTGCAATCGTAGCGTAGGGGCCCTCAGTCGATGGCCACGCGCGGTGGCGAAGCTGCGGGCTCAGGGCGCGCGGGTTCCGCTCATGCGTACCCAGCCGTCGCGCTCGGCGGTCACCGTCATCGCGATCCATGGCGCGTAGGCGTCGGTGATCCGCTCAATCTGGGGCGGCAGGATACCGGCGAGCGCAAGTTGCCCACCGGGTTTGACGTGAGCGCAAATGGCCGGGGCCAGCACCGTCAGCGGACCGGCGAGGATATTGGCCACCACAATGTCAAACTGGCGATTGATCTCGGCGTCCGACACAGCGTAGCTGGCAGTCAGCCCGTTCGCTGTCGTGTTCAGCCGCGCGGTCTCTACGGCCTGTGGATCAATATCGACACCGACCACCTCAGCCGCACCGAGAGCCGAAGCAGCCATCGCCAGAATGCCCGAGCCGCAGCCATAGTCCAGCACCGAGCGTCTGGCCAGCGGCAGATCGCTGAGCCATTGCAGACAAAGCCGCGTGGTCGGATGGGTGCCGGTGCCGAACGCGAGGCCCGGATCGACGCGCAGGTTGATGGCGGACGGGTCAGGCAACTCGCACCAGGTCGGCACAATCCACAGTCGCGGCGTGATCTGGATCGGCTCGAACTGCGCCTGCGTTGCCCGCACCCAATCGGTCTCGGGCACGATACGGAATTCGTGCGGGCCGAGCGCGCTTGCCTCGCCGTCAACGCCATCGCGCAAGGTTTGCCACAGCGCTTCGATGTCTTCGGTCGCCACGTTGCTGTCGAAGAGCGCTGCGATGCGGCTATCGGCCCAGCGCTGCGACAGCGGCATGCCCGGTTCGCCAAAGATCGGCTGCTCGGCATCGCTTTCGGCGTTGAGATCAGCAACGTCTACCGCGAGCGCACCGGCTTCCAGCAGCGCGTCCGCAATGGCGTCCGCTGCGTCACCCTTGACCGGCCCCGAAATCTCAATCCACGTAGTCAAATCATCGCGTCCTAGCGCCGAACGGCGCGCCGTCATAGCGCCCAGTCCGGGCGCGTCGTCTTAGCCGCGAAGCGGCGACGTCCTGCGCGCAAGCGCTACTTCCGCCGCTCGGCCAGCTTCGCCATGCGCTGCTCAAGATAATGAATCGAGAACCCGCCCTTGATGAACTGGGCATCGTCCATCAACTCGCGGTGCAGCGGAATGTTGGTCTTGATGCCTTCGACGATCATCTCGGACAGCGCAATGCGCATGCGGGCGATCGCCTGTTCGCGCGTGGCCCCGTAGGCAAGCAGCTTGCCCACCATCGAATCGTAGTTCGGCGGCACGAAGTAGCCGTTGTAAGCGTGCGAATCGACGCGGATGCCAGGCCCGCCGGGCGCGTGCCAGCTGGTGATGCGACCCGGCGATGGCACGAAACTGTTCGGGTCTTCCGCGTTGATGCGGCATTCGATGGCATGGCCCTTCTTGATGATGTCCTTCTGGCGAAGCGTCATCTTCTGGTTGGCCGCGATCTTGATCTGCTCCTGCACGATGTCGACGCCAGTGATCAGCTCGGTCACCGGATGCTCAACCTGCACGCGGGTGTTCATCTCGATGAAGTAGAACTCGCCGTCTTCGTACAGAAATTCGAAGGTGCCGGCGCCGCGATAGCCGATCTTCTTGCACGCTTCGGCGCAGCGCTCGCCAATTCTCGCGATCAGCCGCTCCGGGATGCCCGGCGCCGGGCCTTCCTCGATGATCTTCTGGTGACGTCGCTGCATCGAGCAATCGCGTTCGCCCAGATAAACCGCGTTCTTGTGCTGGTCAGCAAGGATCTGGATTTCAATATGGCGCGGGTTCTCCAGGAATTTCTCCATGTAGACCGTGCCATTGCCGAACGCCGCCAGCGCTTCACCCTTGGTCAGCGTGACCGCATTGATCAGCGCCGCCTCGGTCTGCACCACGCGCATGCCGCGGCCGCCGCCGCCGCCCGAGGCCTTGATGATGACCGGATAGCCAATGGTGCGGGCGATCTTGATGATCTCGCGCGGGTCGTCCGGTAGCGCGCCGTCCACGCCGGGGACCACCGGAACACCAGCCTTTTTCATCGCCGCCTTGGCCGATACCTTGTCGCCCATCAGGCGGATGGTCTCGGCGCGTGGCCCGATGAATACGAAGCCCGACTTCTCGACCTTCTCCGAGAAATCC
>Ga0208564_1002060_pt1 | contig 16350 bp, 10 predicted proteins | sample AD_UKC073_MetaG_FD_184439 | JGI IMG/M metagenome (GOLD analysis project Ga0208564, IMG submission 184439) | Active sludge microbial communities of municipal wastewater-treating anaerobic digesters from USA - AD_UKC073_MetaG (SPAdes) (version 2) | ecosystem: Engineered > Bioreactor > Anaerobic >... | reverse complement strand
AAACGCTGTCGAGCGTCTTATCGAAGAGATTAGGCGCAGGGAACGAGTTATCCGTATTTTCCCGAACCGGGAATCGGCAATTCGCCTAATTGGAGCCTTACTTATGGAAATTGACGACAAGTGGATAAGCGGCAAAAAGTATCTGGATATGAGTGAATACCTTCAGTGGCAAGAAGAGCAAAAACAAATTAATGATCAAAGCAATATTGCGTATATCAGATAAGCTTATTGATAACTGAGGAATTTACACACTAATCTGGACTTGATCCGGAACTGGTGCGGGCCAAAGCCTATCTCTCCGGAAAGAACTGGTAGGCAGGGATGCAGCGGCCGGTGAAGAAATGATCTGTTAAGAAAAAGCAGCGATGGTGATTACATGCCGAAGATAATAGGGATGAAGCTCTTTCAAAAACCCGTTCTACGCCGCTCTGCTGCAGTACTCGTGATCACTGCCCTGATCCTCAGCATGTTCTTGTTTTTCGTACAGCTTTCCCAGGATTCGCTGATCCAGTCCCTGACTCAGCTGAACAATGAGTTTGTTGAACAGGTGGACACCATTTCCGGCACACTGCTCGAGATCATCCACAACGCCGCCATGCACCTCTTCTACTCCCGCTCCCTGATCAAGCTGCGTACTCTGGAACACGTGACCAACGCTGAACGGATCGCCGGAATGCGCGATTTAGGCAGCGCAGTGAGCAGCAGCACATTTCTGTCCAGCGCTCTGATCTACAACTCCCTATCTGATACTATGTACACCTCCGGAGGAGGACACGTGCCCCATGCCGCTGACGCCTTCCCGGATCAAGACACTTATGAACTCATGGTGTCCAGGGCCAAGCACGGCTTTTCTGGTCCCATTAAGCGTCAGACCCAGGAAGGAGCAACCTACTCCTTTTTGTTTTTTGAGCCCAACATACCTGAGGGCGGTTCGCTGCTGCTCAACGTGCGGGCCCATTGGTTTGAACACCAACTACTTGGCCTGGCAACAGGCTACAGCAGCGCAGTCATTGATAGCCAAGGTGAGGTTCTCGCGGCCAGTGATCCGGCACTGAGCGAGAAGGCCGCGGAGGTCTGGCCGCAGCTCCTGGACCAGCTGCAGAAGAGCGGTTCCCATGGCTTTATCCTAGACCCGCAAGGCAAAAGCGGCTGGATGTACTCACAGCTCAGCAACCTAGGGCTGTACTATTTGAGGCCGTTCGATACCGCCACCTTGCTGCCAGGCCTGACCAAGGTGCGCAATTTTGCCCTAGCTTCTTTACTGGCTGTATCCAGCCTGCTGGCCCTAGGCATCCTCTACACCGTGTTTGTGCTCTATCCGCCGCTGCAGACGGTGCGCCAGGCACTACACAGACTGGGTTCCAGCCCTGGCAGTGTGGCTCAGGAAATGGACCGCTTAATTGCCAGCCAAATGGAACAGCACCTTTCCGAACAAGTGACCAGGTTCCTCCAAGGCGAAGAACTGCTCCATATCGAGTACCCCGTTTCCCTGATTCTCGTAGACTGCACCGAGCCTGATTCTGTGCGCCAGGTCGTGAGCGCAGCCACACAGCGCACAGTGCTTGCCGCTGCCGCTTCCCTGGGCTGTGCTGTGCTGGTGAGTGCTGCGGACGAAGAGGAAGTGCTGGAACTCTGCCTCACCATCAGCGATGCTCTGGGCTGCCGCTGCCTGTACGGCACGCCGAAGCATTCGGCGCTGGAAGTGAGCCGCAGTTACACAGCCCTGCTCGAACTGTGGCAGATGCGGTTTCTCTATGCGGGTCAATATGTCTTGTCAGAGAAGCTCGCGGCCTCTTTTCGCGAGACTCTGGAGTTCTCTCCCAAAGACATGCAGCAGCTGGTCAGCGCACTGCGCGCCGGCAGTCTAGATGATGCCAAAACCGCTTGGAAAGCCATCTTTGACAGAATCCGCTATGCCAAGTTCAATGATTTCCGCTTTTTCGTGCGCTCCATCCTGCGCAACCTAGAGACACTCCAAAGCGAACTCGGCCTGACGCCCCCTGCGGAAGGCGCGCACATCCTGGACAACCTGGAGGATGTGGCTCAGCTTCACCAGCTTATGGAGGGAGTTTTCGAGCAGATCGTCGCGGAACAGCACGAACGGCGCAGGCTGCATCTGGACCGCCTGGCGGACCGAGTGGACGCCAGAATTGCCGCCGGCTACACCAATGTCTCCCTGTCGGTGCACAGCATTGCCGATGAGATGGGCATGAACCCAGCCTATTTGGGGCGGCAGTACAAGGAAGCAACCGGCCTTTCCATTGCCGATTCCGTAAAGCAAGTCCGCATAGCCAAGGCGCGGGAGCTCCTCCAGGAAACTGACCGTTCAGTGAAAGAGATAGCCGAAAAAGTGGGCTTTGCCAATGACAAGTACTTCTTCGTGGTTTTCAAGGAACTGGTGGGCATGACCCCGATGGAGTTCCGCCGTTCCTTTCAGGGAAAGCAGTGCTGACAAAAAGACCTTGCCGGTGTTTACCAGCAAGGTCTTTTGGCTTTCTAGATCAGCTGTCGACGGGCCCGTTCCTTTTCTGCATCACTATCTTCCACGGGGTACCACATGGGATCCACAAATCTGACTCGGCAGCTGTCCCCCTGCGAGAAGGCAATGCGGTGGGGAGTCTGCACTTTCACCTTTTGGCTGCCCAGCGGAATCAGGTACTCCGTCCGGTCGGTGAGGAAAATGCGGGTTTCGATGCGGCTCTGGTAGCCCGTATCTCCCGTAATTTCAATGGCATTGGGGCGCGTGGCCAAAATCATCTCCGGTTCAGCGTCGGGCGGAGGTGCCACCCCTAGGGGCTGTTCCAGATCCCCTTCCGCATACACCTGCCCGTCTTTGATGACCACCTTTAGAAAGGTGCTTTCCCCCAGAAAACTGTGGACAAAGCGGTTGATGGGCCTGTTGTAGAGGTTTTCCGGCGTATCAATCTGCATGATCTTGCCCATATCGGCAACCAGCATGCGGTCGGAGATAGCCATAGCTTCCGATTGATCGTGCGTCACAAAGATGATGGTAAAGCCCAACTTGCGCTGCAGCTCTTTCAGCTCGAAACGCATGGTTTCGCGCAGATGGGGATCCAGATTGGACAGGGGTTCATCCAGGAGCATCACCTTAGGTTTGGTAACGATGGCCCTGGCCAGGGCAATGCGCTGCTGCTGGCCTCCGGAGAGATCGGAAGGATACACATCTTCCAGCCCCGCCAGGCTGGTGTGCTGCAGTGCCTGCTTCACGCGGCGCTCTACCTCAGCCCGGTTCACCTTGCGAATGCGGAGTGGAAAGGCCACATTCTCAAAGACGGTCATGTGCGGCCACACCGCAAAGGCCTGGAACACCATGCCTAAGTCCCGCTCCTCGGGCGGAACATAAAGGTTGGCTTTACTGCTGGAAACGGGCCTGCCGCTTAAGTAGATCTCCCCTTCTGTCAAGTCCTCAAAACCTGCAATCATCCGGAGACAAGTGGTCTTCCCGCAGCCAGATGGTCCGAGAATGGAGAAGCACTCGCCTTCGTAGACCTGAAAGCTGAAGTCATCCACGGCCACAATATCGCCGAGGGTTTTCGTGGTAAACTTCTTGGTGACATGTCTCAATTCCACCTGTACCTGCGCCATTGATTACACCCCCTTGCGAGTCTGGTTCAAGGCGTTCACGATGCTGTTGACGACGATGATCAGTACGATGGCCACCGAGCCTAGGGCCGAAGCCTGCGGCATCATGCCCGCATCCCGCAGGGAGTAGATCTGCACCCCTAAAGTGCGGGTGTAAGGACCGTACAGCAGCACCGAAGTTGTCACCTCACGCATAGCAGGCAGGAAGATCAAGAAGAAGCCCGAGACCATGGCGGGTCTGATTAAGGGCAGAGTGATGTCCCTGAGGCTCTCCGTGTGCGATGCCCCACAGGTGCGGGCCGCTTCCTCCAAGGAGGGGTGCACCTGCAGCAGAGCTGCCGATGATGTCTTCATAGAGAAGGACAGATAGCGGGCGATGTAGGCCACCAGAATGATCCACAGAGTGTTGTACAGGTTGAGCCCTAAACTGCCTGACCAAGCCAGGATCACCCCAATGGCCAGCACGGTGCCTGGTATGGAATAGGGCAGCACAGACATGATTTCCAACACACTCGATCCTCTCGGCCTGATTTTCTGCACCACGTAGGCAACCATTGTACCCAGCAGCATGGTGATCACGCCGGCACTCAGCGACAAGATCATGGAGTTCTTGATGGACTCCAAGGTGCCGCTGGCCGTAAAGATCCTTTGATAGTTGGCCAAGGTGAAGTTGGCCGGGATCAGCGGGAGCCCATAGGCCCGCACCAAAGCCACCAGGAAAATCATACCCAAGGGGACCAACACAATCACAACCAAGGTTGTCAAGGCCAGGATAAAGAGGGGGATTCTCGCGCCTCTCAAGTTGATCACCGTGGGACGCATGCTCTTGCCTTTGATGATGTCATAGCCTCCAGAGCGCAGTACCCGTTGTTGGATCCAGAGGGCCAGGGCCACAACGGCTACCAGCAAAATGGAGAGGGCAGCCCCTTGGCGAATCCCCTCGAAGCTTCCCCCCGAGCGGGCGATGACCGCGTAGATCCTGGTAGGCAGAGTAAAGATGCCCTGGGAAAACCCCAGAATGGACGGGACTCCGAAGTGCGCCAGTGAACTGATCAAGATGAGCAGCGCGCCAGAGGAAATGGCCGGCGTGACCAAAGGCAGGGTAATCTTCCAGATCACCGTCCCCTGCTTGGCACCGGCAATGCGCGCACTTTCTTCGAGAGTGGGATCCATCCGCTCCAAAGCACTGACCACCTGCATAAACACAAAGGGGAAATAGTAAGAAAGCTCCACAAACACGATGCCCCAGACGGTGTTGATGTTAAACGGTGCCGAGGAGAGGCCAAACGTCTTCATCAGCCACCGGTTGAGATACCCGGAACGCCCGTTCAACAAGAGATCCCAGGCCATGGCACCCAAAAAGGGAGGAAACATGTAGGGTATGGTAAAAAGAAAGCGCATCAGCTTCTTGCCTGGAATGTTGCTGCGTCCGAGCAGCCAGGCGTAAAACACCCCCACGATGGTTCCGAAGATGGTCACCAGGATCGCAATCTTGATAGTGTTCCACATGGCGGAAACGGTGGTATCCCGGGTGAACTGATCAATGATCAAGTCCAGAGAAAACTGGCCTTGATGGAAAAAGGCGTGATAGACAATCATAGAGATGGGAGTAACAACGATCACCAAGAGCAGCACAAAACTGAGGGCGGTCATGATACTGTCCAGCCCAACGCGGCGCCGTCCGTCTAGCACTGCCAGATCCCTGGTTTTGCGGCGCAGGTTAATCATCTTGCACCCTCCTCCCGGGCAGCTTCGTAGTATTGGGGATTCAGGAAGTTCAGCCCCACTTCACTGCCTTCGGCAGCGATCCCGTTCAGTGACGCATCCAGCGCGCCCTGCTGAATGCGCAGAGACTTGTCTCCGGCCTGCACGAAGTACTCATACTCGCTGCCCAAGAACACTGCCCGCCGCACTACGCCGCGAAATGGCGACGAACTGTCGAAGACAATGTCATTGGGCCGAATGCCGACATCCAGCACTGCGCCGTTCTGCAGTTCTGGAGGCACTTGTGCCGGCCAAGGGGCCAAGGTACTGCCCAGATCCACGCGATACTGCCCATCTACCCTTTTCAGAGCCAGGAAGTTAGTCACCCCGATAAACTCAAAGACGAACCTGGTTCTCGGCCTGAGAATGATATCTTCATCGGAACCCACCTGCACCAACTCGCCCTGGGGATCCATGATTGCGATGCGGTCACCCAGCTGCAGAGCTGCTCTCTGGTCATGGGTGATGTAGAACACTGTGGTTCCCATGTTGTGCTGCAGCTCGCGGATTTCATAGAGCATCTGCTCCCTCAGTTTGGCATCGAGGTTGGTGATGGGCTCGTCCATAACCACCAGATCATCACTGGTCATGAGCGCCCTGGCAATGGCCACGCGCTGCTGCTGCCCGCCCGAGAGCTGGCTGGGCAGGTGGTTGATGTATTCGCTCATCCGTACTAAGCGTAGAACCTCTTCCACCCTGCGGTCGATTTCCGGTTTGGGCACCTTGCGCTTGCGCAGAGGATAGGCTATGTTCTCTTTCACGGTCAAATGGGGCCACACTGCATAGTCCTGGAACACGATGCCAATGCGCCGCCGTTCGGCCGGCACGTTGATCCGCCTCTTGCTGCTGAACACGCAGGTGTCCCCGACATAAATCTCACCTTCACTTGGACGATTCAAGCCCAGCAGGCATCTGACCAACGTTGTTTTCCCGCAGCCCGAAGGGCCAACCAGACACATAATTTCGTTCTTCTCTAAAGCTAGGGAGAAGTTCTTAAGTATCTGGTTGTCCCCGTAGGCAAAAGAGACGTTTTCAAATCTTACGTAGGACATACAACTCTCTCCCCTTCCCCATATAAGCTGGGCAGCAGGTAGAACCCGCTGCCCAGGATGTTGACTTAACGCTGCTGCCAAGCTGGCATGTGCTAGATGCCAAAGAGTTTGTCAAAGGCGGCCAGATTCTCGTCGCTTTCTCTTACCATGGCTTCCAGGTCCAGGGAAAGGGCCTTGGCGGCAATTTCTTCCACATTAACGCCTGGCTGCTCCAGATCGTTGCGTACCGAGATCAGGTTCTGGCTGATCAAGATCTCTTGGCCTTCCTTGGAAAGGATGAAGTCGAAGAGCAGCTTGCCATTATCTCCGTTGGGGGCATTCTTCACCAAGCCAATGGGGCTGAAGATGGATACAGTGTCTTCTGGGAAGATAAAGGCAATGGGCGATCCCTGCTCGGCTAAGGTTGCGGTGACGTAATCTAGGCAGACACCGACTTTATAGGCTCCCGCGGCCAGCTGATTGTGGGTGGCAGTAGTGCCGCTTTCCATATAACAGCCGTTGGCCCGGAGATTTTCGATATAGTCCATACCATATTTCTCATGGCTGACGATGGCGTTGAGCCAGAATTTAGAGGTACCAGATGTACCTGGGTCGGTCAGGACGATTTGGTCGTTCCACTTGGGATCCAACAGGTCAAACCAGGTTGTCGGCGCCTCATCAGGCGAGACCAGCAAGGTGTTGTAGGCGATGCCCATGTTCATCATGCGGGCCCCGATGAAATAGCCTTCCGGATCTTTGTAGGCATCGTCGATGAAGGCAGCTTCGGGAGACTCGTAGGCTTCCAAAATTCCCAGTTCCTTAAAGGAGATGTAGTCCGCCGGGTCACCTACCCAGATTACATCTGCCCCAACGGCACCAGCTTGGGCTTCGGCGGCGATCTTGGTCATAACCCGCCCCGTTCCGGCGAAGTAGTACTCCATAGTGATGTCTGGATACTTCGCCTCAAAGCCTTTCTTAATGGCCAACAGCTGATCCTCCTGCATCGACGAATAGAGCATGACCTTACCGGCTGCTAGACTACTTGCGGCCGACACAAGCACTAAGGACAACACTACCAAGAAACCAAGCAATCTTCTGCGCATCATCCACTCATACTCCCTTCTAAAAAGTTGTTTGTTTTTTGCTTCCGGGCAACAAAGCGCGCCTGGCGCATCTCTATGTAAATTGTATATTAACCGTACTTTTTGTGGAGTTTAAAGTCATTAAACCGTGGCCAAATATAGAAATCAAACCTTTAATTCGTCTTTACACGCGACCTATAAGCATAAAAACAGGGCCGATCCAACGACCGGCCCCTTTTCTTCAGGGTTACCTAATTGGGCAGCAGATGCACTGCATGGGAATCCAGTTTGAGGAAAGCCTCTTGGCCGGCTTCGAACACTTCGGCCAGATTGGGGTTGCTCTGGTACACAGTTACCTCGTCCCCATTAGGCAGTTTCACGCGGTATTCCATAGCCGAGCCTAGATACACCCTGCTCACCACGGATACGGGAATCCCCGCCTCCTTTTCCAGGAACATGGCTTCCGGACGCACAACCAGCGACGCCTCCCCGTCAATCTTTGGCGCATCGTGCACCGTGATCTGGCGTCCGAAGCTCTCCACCACAGCGCTTCCGTTTTCCCGGCGCAGTACTTTGCAGGGCAGGAAGTTCACTTTCCCGATAAAATCTGCCACAAACCTGGTGGCAGGCCGCAGGTAGATCTCCTGGGGCGAGCCCACCTGCTCAATGCGGCCCGCGTTCATGACCACAATGCGGTCAGATAGCGCCATGGCCTCGCTCTGATCGTGAGTGACGTAAATGGCAGTTATCCCCAGCTCCTGCTGGACCCGGCGGATCTCCTCCCGCATGTACTCCCTGAGCTTAGCATCTAGGTTGGACAGGGGCTCGTCAAAGAGCAGCACCTGGGGTTCCACAACCAAGGCCCGGGCCAAGGCCACCCTCTGCTGTTGGCCGCCGGACAGCTGGCCTGGAGCCCGTTTGCCCAGACCCTTCAGCCCCACCAGGTCCATAATCCGCTGTACCCGCTCTGCCGCTTCTGCCTTGCTCACTTTGCGGAAACGCAGGCCGTAGCCCACATTCTCCTCCACGGTCATATGGGGAAAGAGGGCGTAGCTCTGGAACACCATGGCTGTATCCCGCTCATTGGGAGCTTTGGTGGACACATCCTCGTTACCGATGAAAATCTGTCCCGAAGAGGGCATTTCAAAACCCGCCACCATGCGCAGAGTGGTCGTTTTTCCGCAGCCAGATGGTCCCAAGAAGGTGACCATCTCGCCCGGTTGGATGGTCAAGTTCACACCGTCCACCGCCCTGACTCCGCTGCCACCGGGGGCGGGGAAGATCTTCACTAGTTCACGTAATTCAACTCTCTGTGGCATTGTCAATCCTCCCTTACTTCGCCAGCTGCCGGTTAATGGTATCGCCCACCGCAAGGCGCATCAGGGCGAAGGCACCCAGCACGATAATAATCAGAATCAGACTGAGCACACTGGCCGCACCCAGCCGCATGATCTCCGTCTGCGACAGGATGAGCACAGTCAGGTGGTGCCATCTGGCGGAGACCAGGAAAATGATCGCGCTCACCGCGGTCATGGACCGGGCAAAGGCGAAGAACAGCCCCGATAGGAATGCTGGCTTGATCAGGGGCAGGGTGATCTTGGCAAAGGTGTAACTGCTGGATGCCCCCAGGTTGGTGGACGCTTCCTCAATAGATTTGTCAATCTGCATGAGAGAAGCTACGCCCGATTCGATGCCTACGGGCATTTCCCTGAACACAAAGCAGAGCACAATGATCAGCGCAGTCCCGCTTAAGAGCAGAGGCGGTTCGTTAAAGGCCAAGATGTAGCCGATACCCACTACCGTGCCGGGGACGGCAAAGGCCAGCATGGACACGAAGGCCAGAATCTTCTTCCCTGGGAACTGCTTGCGCACCAAAATCACCGCCACGACCATGGCAAAGACGCCAGTGATGGGAGTGGCGATGGCGGCCAGGGTCAGTGTAGACTTAATGCTGTCTGCCCCCACATCCCAGGCGTAGCGCCAGTGTTCCATCGTAAAGGTGAAGTCCACACCCCAAGTCTTCACAAAGGCGCCAGCCACCACGGTGCCGTAAAAGGCCAGAATCACCAGGATAATCAAGCTGCAGGACGCAAACAGGCCCCAGCGCAGCCACGGGCTGACCTTGAGGATCCTGGGGCTGGACGGTTTGCCGGTGACAGTCACATAGGACTTCCGGGCCACCCAGTAACGTTGGACCATAAACGCGGTCATGGCTGGCAGCAGCAGCATCACAGCCAAAGCTGTGCCCCGGGGGAAGTTGAACATCCCAGTAAACTGCAGATAAGCCTGGACCGAGAGCACATCGAAGGTGCCCCCCAGCACCATGGGGTTGGCAAAGTCTGCCAGGGAGTTCACGAACACCAGCAGCCAAGCGCTGGCCAAACCCGGAATGGATAAGGGCAGAGTAATGCTGCGGAATACATGCCAGCGGCTCGCTCCCAGGTCCAACGCTCCTTCTTCCAGGTCGGGGTTGATGGCCTGGAGCACCCCATTGAGCGTGTTAAAGGCAATGGGAAACATGCTGATGGTCTGCACCAGCACCAGACCGTTGAGTCCGTAGATGTTGAAGTTGCTCAGCCCCAGGGCTTTGGTGACGATGCCGTTTCTGCCCAGCAGCAAAATGACCGAAAGGGTGAACATAAAAGGCGGCGAGATCATGGGCAGCTGCACCATCTGGCCGAAGAAACCCTTGAGGGGCATATCCGTTCTGTTCAGTGCAAAAGCAAAGATGAAACCGATAAGCGTGGAAAAGGTGGCAGTAAGTACTCCCAGAAGCAGACTGTTGTAGAAACTCTGCCTCAGCCACCAGGAGTCCAGAATCTGCCGATAGACATCTAAAGTGAATTCACCCCTGGGGTTGATGCTGAGCCAGAACACTCGCACCAGGGGATAGACGATGAAGATCAACAGCGCAGCGCTGACCAGCAGCACCGTCAGCAGGAGAATGGGGTCCTGCTTGAGCTGCCACCAGCCCACACCTCCCAAGCGCGGCCTGCGCCGGCGGGGTTGTGCCACGGCCATAGCCATTCCTCCTTTAAAAATGGGTCCCCCACCAGGAGGGACCCACTTGCCAATTCAGCCTGAGTTAACGGCCGCGAAATACCTCGTTGTTCCACTTCTCAACAAGGCGTTCCTTCTGGGAAGCGGCCCAGACGTCATCTTGATCGATCACGTTCACTTCAGAAATGGGCACAGCGCCTTCTACCAGAGGTACATCCACTACGGGCACCACGTTGGTGGAAGCAAGCAGGTTCATGGCCCGCTCACTGAGCATCCAGTCGTAGAGGATCTTGGCTGCCTCCATCTCCTTGCCTCCCTTGATCAGGGACATGGAGGAAATCTCATAACCCGTACCTTCCTTGGCGAAGGTGATAGTCACAGGATAACCCTGCTGTACAACGGTAACCTGGTCGTGGGCATAGCCGATACCTACAGCCACCTCACCCAAACCAACGGCCTGGTTGGGGGCGTTGCCCGAGCGGGTGTACTGCTGAACGTTCTTGTGGAACTCCTTCAGGTAGGCAAAGGCCTCGTCTTCGCCCCAGAGCTGAACCAGAGTGGCGACGAAGTTATAGGCTGTACCGGAGGTACCGGGGTTGGCCACCTGGATTTCACCCTTCAGCTCAGGCCGGAGCAGATCCTGCCAGGAGGTTGGAGGCTCGATGCCGAGCTCAGCCAAACGCTCGTTGTTGGAGATAAAGCCCAGGGCACCAACATACAGGCCGATCCAGTAGCCTTCAGGATCCTTGAACTGTTCGGGAATGTTCTCGGCGTTGGGCGAGAAATACTGTTCGGTCAAGCCCATATTCTTAGCGGTCATGTGGTCCAAACCCACGCCGCCTACCCAAATGCTGGCTTGGGGATTTCTCCGCTCCGCATCCATTCTGGCCACAGCCTCACCGCCAGAGAGACGTACCCATTCCACTTTAATGCCGGTATCTTTTTCGAACTCTTCAAAGACCAAGCGCGCCGTTGGCTCGAAAAGGGTGGTATAGGCAGTCACTTTTTGCTGAGCGCTGACTGCTGCAGAGAACATGAGTACTAGTGCTAGAACAAGAACTGCTGTTTTTCTCATTGCAATCTACTCTCCTTTGCTTTACTCTTAACAATCATGATTCACCGTAAAGTTCGATTCTCCTGCCAACGTTTGTTTCCGAGAATTTCCAAACCATCCTTAAGCCCGCTTACCGCTTGGTCTCCACCGTCTGAACTTTTTTTGGGGGCTCCAAAGAAAGAACCCCGCCTCGCTGCAGGCGGGATTCAGCTTACAGCACATAGCTTTCCAAGGCTTCCAGGTCTTTGATGATGATTACTCTGCTCCCTACGAGTTCGATGTAACCCAGTTCTTTGAACTCACCCAGCTTCCTGGTGATGGTCTCCCTACGCAGCCCGGAGTAGCTGCCCAGCTCTTCCCGGTTCATGGACAGCTCGAGCTTGATGCCTTCTTCTGTTTCCACGCCAATCCTTTTGGCTAGCTTCAGCAAAAGCCCCGCGGTCTTCATGGAGGCGTTGCTCGTGGCCAGCCTCTGGATCAAGTCTTCTGCCCAGCGGATGCGTTCAAAGCTCTTGACCAAAACGCTCCTGAGCACCACCGGCGAGTCGTAGAAATACTTGTCAAAGGCCGCTTTGGGAATGACCACCACTTTGCAGTCGGTTAGGGCCTGGCCGATATAGCGGTACGGGGTCTGCACCAAAAGGTTCAGCCCGCCTACAAAGTCTCCGTCCCGGTAGATGTAGAAGATCTGCTCTTCTCCATCCATGGTGTTGATGAAGATTTTCATCTGGCCCTGGTAGATCAGGTACATGTTCTCAGGCGGATCACCGGTCTTGAAGATATACTCTCCCGCTTTGATGTCCGCCAGGATGACCTGCTGGAGCACATCCTGCACATCCTCTTCGGCTAGATCATTGAACAGGGGCAGACCGCGCAGCACTGAGAGCAGTGCACTTTTGCCCAGATCCGAGGCGGCTTCTGCCTGCCTTTGTGCAGATTGCTCCTGCAGCTTTACAGTCTGTTCTTGACGTTGGGCCCTTAGGCCTTCAGCCAAGACCTTGTTGGCGTAGACCTCCAATTCCTTAGCTCTCCCCTTATCCATCGGCTTAACTCCCTCTAGCCTGTAAGGCAAACCCAACTGCTCGTACTTCTGCACCCCTGAAGTGTGGTAGGGCAGGATCTCCAGGCGATCCACCCTGGGCCAGATGGGCCGGATGATCTCGATCAACCTCCGCATGGACTCTTCGCTATCTGTAAAGCCGGGAACCATCACATGGCGCACCCAGATCTGGCCCTGGAACCCGTTCTGCTCCAGATTCGTAAGGAAATCTAGATAGAGCTCAAAACCGTCCACCATAGTCAGCTCCGCGAAGGAAGCCCGATCAAACGCCTTCACATCCAGGATGAGCGTATCCACCAGCGGCAGGATTTCCGCGTAGAACCTGGGGTTGCCAAACCCCGAAGTATCTACACAAGTATTATAACCTTCCCGCTTAAGAATTTGCAAGCAGGCCGCGAGAAACTCTCCCTGCAGCAAAGGTTCGCCGCCCGAAAAGGTCACTCCGCCCTCCTGGCCGTAGTAGGATCTATAGCGGTTGGCGATTCCCAGGATCTGCTCGGGAGTGTAGGGTTCGCCGCCCCTCCTCCGCTGCGTATCGGGGTTGTGGCAGTAAGCGCAGCGCAGGGGACAGCCCTGCAGGAAGAACACAGTCCTGGTCCCAGGGCCGTCCACCAAACCCATTGTTTCAATGGAGTGTACATAGCCGCGCATAGGAATCTCTCCTTACACCGCCTCGTGGAACGTGCGGTTGATCACATCGAGCTGGTGCTGCCTCTTCAGCCGGTTGAAGCGCACTGCATAACCCGAAACCCGAATGGTCAAGTTGGGGTACTTCTCAGGATGCTCCATGGCATCGATGAGCAGATCCCGATCCAAGACGTTCACATTGAGATGGAAGGCGCCGCGCCCGAAGTAACCGTCCATGATGTTGGTGAGGTTGGTTACCCGCTCTTCCATGTTCTTGCCCAAGGCGCCGGGGACGATGGTAAAGGTGTTGGAAATCCCGTCCTGGTTGACGCCGCGGTAGGGCAGCTTGGCCACGGAATTGAGGGAAGCCAGGGCCCCCATCTTGTCTGCACCGTTCATGGGGTTTGCGCCAGGAGCGAAAGGTTCGCCCTTTTTGCGTCCATCGGGAGTGGCACCGGTCTTTTGGCCGTACACGACGTTGGAAGTGATGGTGAGCAGGGACAAAGTAGGCTCCGCGTTCCTGTAGGTGGCGTGCCGGCGCAGAGCGTCCATGAAATACTGGTTGATCTCAATGGCAATGCTGTCCACACGGTCATCATCATTGCCGTACCTGGGAAAGCTGCCTTCCACTGCGAAGTCCACAGCGATGCCGTGTTCATCGCGGATGGGCTTCACCTTGGCATACTTAATGGCGGACAGGGAATCCGCGGCGATGGACAGTCCCGCCAGGCCGAAGGCGATGTACCGATGGACGTGCGGGTCGTGCAGCGCCATCTGCCCCGCTTCATAGGCATACTTGTCGTGCATGTAGTGAATGGTGTTCATGGTGTTGACATAGATCTCCGCGAGCTGATCCATGACCTGCCTAAAAGCGGCTAGCACCCTATCGTAGTCCAGAACTTCCTGGTTGTTCAGCTCAATGCCCTGCAGAACCCGTATGGGCATCCCGGTTTCTTTGTCCCGCTTCAGCTCATCATAGCCCCCGTTGATGGCATAGAGCAACGCCTTAGCCAAGTTCGCCCTAGCGCCGAAGAACTGCATGTCCTTGCCCACGCGCATGGCCGAGACGCAGCAGGCGATGGCGTAGTCATTTCCATAAATGGGCCGCATCAGATCATCGTTCTCGTATTGAATGGAGTCGGTTTTGATGCTCATGGCCGCGCAGTACTCCTTGAAGGGCCGAGGCAGGTTTGTAGACCAGAGCACAGTCATATTGGGTTCCGGAGACGTTCCCAGGTTAGTCAGGGTATGCAGGAAGCGGTAGGCAGTCTTGGTCACCAGCGGCCTGCCATCCTCCCCCATGCCGCCAATCGCCTCGGTTACCCAGGTGGGATCTCCCGCGAAAAGCTCATCGTATTCAGGCGTACGCAGGTGCCGTACCAGACGCAGCTTGATCACCAGCTGATCCACGAGCTCCTGGGCGGTCTGCTCATCAATGAGGCCCCGCTGCAGATCGCGCTCCAGGTAGATGTCGAGGAAAGCGGTGTTGCGCCCCAGGCTCATGGCGGCGCCGTTGTTCTCTTTCACCGCGGCCAAGTACCCGAAGTACAGCCACTGCACAGCTTCCTGGGCGTTGCACGCCGGCCGGCCAATGTCGTAACCATACCGGGCAGCCATGGCCTTCATGGCCTCCAGAGCCCGGATCTGCTCCGTCATTTCTTCCCGCAGCCTGATCACATCTTCCGTGGCGGGACCGGTGAGGTTGTCCCGATCCTTCATGCGCATTTCCTTGAGGAAATCCACGCCATAGAGGGCTACTCGGCGGTAGTCCCCGATAATGCGGCCCCGTCCGTAGGCATCGGGCAGCCCTGTGAGCAGGCCTACCGAGCGCACGGTACGCATTTCCTTGGTATAGGCATCGAACACACCTTGGTTGTGGGTCTTCCTGTATTCGTTGAAACGCTCTTCCATTTCTGGATCCATTTTCAACCCATAGGCGTCTAGGGCGTTCTTCAGCATCCGAAAACCGCCATAAGGGTTCATGATCCGCTTGAGGGGCTCATCGGTCTGCAGGCCCACGATCACTTCTTTGTCCCGATCAATATAACCTGGAGCGAAGTTATCGATCCCACTGAAGCGCTCCAGATCCACCTTAATGGTCTGGCTGCGCACTTCTTCTTGGATCAGTGCATCAACCTGTCTCCACAGCTCAGCGGTGCGGGCGGTTGGCCCTGCCAAGAAGCTCTCATCACCATAGTAAGGGGTATAATTCTGCTGGATGAAGTCACGCACATCGATGGTCTCAGACCAGCGGCCAGCTTTGAAGCCCGCCCAAGCCTCAGCCATTTCTGGACGTTTAAACAGTTTCTCCTGCATCGCATATCACCTTCCCAACAAAAAAGCTTTGCCCATCTTTCAGGCAAAGCCATTGTACCGCTTCGCGCGGATCCACGCTGTGACCCAGATCACTTTTTCAACTTTTTTTGATGCAAGCCATCTGCCAAGGAGCGGCTCTACGCTCCTCCCTCTCCCAGACTGAGAATTTTGCTCCACACCCGCTCGTTCACGGGGATCCCCAGCTTCAGGTTTTCTGCGCGGACTTCCAAGCGCCGCTGCCCTGGGTAGACCACTCGCCCACCTTCCTCAACAGGCTGCGACCCCAGTACATCTTCCACTACCTGGTCGGCAATCTCCGCGGCCCGTTCGGGAGAGACAAGGCGGGCGACATCTATGGCAATAAACACCTGTGACACGCCGAAGTTGTTGTTGAACTTCTTGCTGATCTCACCTGCAGAGTTGCCGTCGGATAGGGCGGCCGCAAAGACGTCCAGGATGATGGAGAGAGCCGCGCCCTTCCAGTAGCCCATGGGTAGCAGGCGCAAAGTGCGCATGAGCTGCACTGGATCTGTGGTTAGCTCCCCCTGTTCATCGTAACCTCCCGGCATAGGCAGCTGCCGTGCCTCCAGTTTCGCCAGCTCCAACGCTCCATAGGAAAACTGGGTCATGGCCACATCCACCACTACATGCCCCTGAGGTCTGGGAAACGCCAAGGTGATGGGGTTGTTGCCCAAGCGCGGATCTACTGCCCCCCAGGTAGGCATATTGGGAACAGTGTTGGTCCAGCAGATGGCCGCCATCCCCTGCTCGCAGGCCCTGAGACCGTAGGTGGCGCCGCGCATCCAATGGTTG
>Ga0208564_1002056_pt1 | contig 16381 bp, 11 predicted proteins | sample AD_UKC073_MetaG_FD_184439 | JGI IMG/M metagenome (GOLD analysis project Ga0208564, IMG submission 184439) | Active sludge microbial communities of municipal wastewater-treating anaerobic digesters from USA - AD_UKC073_MetaG (SPAdes) (version 2) | ecosystem: Engineered > Bioreactor > Anaerobic >... | reverse complement strand
GCCAGGAACCAGGTCGACAGCGGCAGCTTGGTGTGCTCCATCAGACTGCCTGCCGTCAGCGACGTCTGGTGTCGGCAGCCGCTGCACTGGAACAGCTTGCGCGCACCATGGCCGACGACAACTCGGGGAATATCCTTCCACAACCATCAACCGGCATGTCAAATCAACTGTTTGTTGCGACCAAGTGCGGCCAGCCTTCTCACGAAAGCTTGGCCATTTGCGCAGGAGTCAGGTCCAGGGTGGGCGATTGCAGAATGGGCAGTGAAACAATTTGGTTGCGGGGAAATCGGCAAGTCTGTTCTGGAGTTTGCAGCTACAGCCGCCAGTCGATCGGACTGACGGTGGTTCCGTCCCGGACAACGCACTGAGGCCGGGCATGGAAACTTCGATGTCCGCGCCACCGCTTGTGGTCGATCTCGACGGCACGCTCGTGGCCACCGACACCTTGGCCGAGTCCGTTGTCAAGGTGATCAAGTCCTCGCCTGTGAATCTGGTATTCCTCCCGTTCTGGCTAGCGAGGGGCAGAGCTGTTTTCAAGTCAATGGTGGCCGGCAAGGTCACCCTTGACGTCAGCAGCCTGCCATACCGGCCAGGGGTGGTTGACTATCTGCGTGAGCAGAAGTTGATCGGCCGCAGCATCGTGCTCGCGACCGCCGCACATCATTCGATCGCCGAACCCGTTGCACGGCACACCGGGCTGTTCGACTCGGTGCTGGCCACGACCACTGACTGCAACCTCAAAGGGCTGGCCAAGCTGGAGGCGATCCGGCAACAGGTGGGAACCAGCTTCGTGTATGCCGGCGACAGCATCGCAGACCTGCCGATCTGGCGGTCGGCCAGCGCAGCGGTGCTGGTGAACGTGTCGCCAAACGTTCGCGATGCACTCGGCATCCAGACGATCATCGAGCGCGAGTTCCCCCCAGATCCGGCGAGTTTGGCTGATTGGGGCCGTGCGCTTCGGGTTCACCAGTGGCTGAAGAACCTGCTGCTCTTCGTACCGCTGCTCACAGCGATGTCGCTGTTCGATCTCGCCAAGTTGTCGGCACTGCTGGTGGCGTTTCTTTCTCTCTCGCTGGCTGCCTCGGCGACATACATCGTCAACGATCTTTGGGATCTGGACAACGATAGACGACATGCGCGCAAGCGATTCAGGCCCTTTGCATCTGGGCGGTTGCCGATCGCGCACGGCTTAGTGGTTGCTTTCGCAGCAATGGTCACCGCACTGGCGCTGGGGGCCTGGGTCTCGCCTGTATTCTTCGGCTTTCTGGTGATCTATGTGGCGCTGACCAGCCTGTACAGTTGGGCACTCAAGGGGTATGTCCTCTTGGACGTGCTGATGCTGTCCATCCTTTATACGCTACGCATCCTGGCCGGGTCGGCCGCCATCACCATTCCAGTGAGTGCCTGGCTGCTGGCTTTTTCGCTGTTCATCTTTCTCAGCCTTGCGCTGGTCAAGCGTTGCGCCGAACTCGTCGCGCTTGAAAAGACGGGCGGCCTTTCGACCAAGGGTCGCGACTACCGCATCACAGATTTGACCGTCTTGTGGCCAATGGGCGTCAGTTCCGCGCTCAGTGCGGTTGTAGTGTTTGGGCTGTTCATCAATGCGCCGGACACTCAGGCACGCTACGGAACACCGATATTGCTGTGGTTGATCGCGATCGGGTTGGTGTACTGGCTTGGAAGGCTCTGGATCAAGACCTCCCGTGGAGAAATGCATGACGATCCCATCGTCTATGCGTTGCGCGATGGCGGCAGTCGCATCGTGCTTGCGTGCATCGTCGCGACGATGCTGGTTGCCTACTTCCTGAAACTCAACTTGTCGATATGAAGACTGCACTCGCCGCACTACTGAGCATCGTGCTGTCGGTGGCTGCGCAGTTCCTGCTCAAGTCCGGCGTCACAGCAGCTAATGCGCAGAGCCGTGAACTTCCCCATGGACTCTTGGCGGTGCTGACAGAACGCAACGTGATCCTCGGCTTCCTGCTCTATGGCCTGGGGGCGGTGATCTGGTTGTACGTGCTGTCGAAGTGGGATGTCAGCAAAGCCTATCCGCTTGTCGGGCTCGGGTTCGCGCTGAGCGTTGGGGTGGGCTTTGTCTCCGGCGAGAACGTGACGTCAGCGCGTGTCCTCGGCGTGGCTCTGGTCTGCCTCGGAGTTCTCGTTGTTGGGAGAAGCTGAGTGAGACTAATCCGCTGGTTGTCGCAGGCGCCGGAACTCGCGCTTCTGGCCATTATCGTGCTCGCGGGATGCGCGCTGCGACTTTCCGCCATCGCGCTTCTCAACCATGTACCGCAGAGTGACGAAACAGCGTACCTGAGCATGGCGCAGAACCTGCTCCGAGGCCGAGGCGTCCTAGATTTCATGGGTAACTACGCGATGTACAACGCGGGTTACCCCATACTGGTCCTGGCGCCACTGTTCCAGGTCTTCGGCGAGAACCTGTTATTCGCACGGCTGGCCAACACGCTGCTCGGACTTGCAGCGATCGTCTTGGTCTGGGCCGTGGCAGCGCAGGCTGGCGCATCCCGCTTCGGCCGGCTCTGCGCAGCAGCAATCTGGGCCTTGTACCTCCCCGCCGCTGTCTACGGTGTCTACCTCTTCAAGGAGCACCTGATGATTCCCTTGATGCTGGGTACGGTCTGGTGTTCACTACGGTTGATGCAGCGTCCAACGTTCGCAGTGGCTGCGGGATGCGGTGCGCTGTACGGCGTGCTCGCGGTGACCGGCAACGCCTCACTGAGTCTGCTGGCCGCGACCGTGGCAGCCTTGCTTCTCGCCGACAGCAGCAAACTTGTGGGGAAACGGCATCACATCGCCCTAGTCGGCGTCGTTGCAGGCACATGCCTGCTGGTCGCTTCTCCCTGGATGGCGCGCAATGCCATGGTCCTGGGTGCACCAGTGCTCAACACCAACGGCGGCTTCAATCTCTACCTGGGAAACAACCCGGCAGCCACCGGCAATTTCATCTCGATCTCCGAGACGCCGAGAGGTCCGACGTGGGAAGCCTTGCGCAAGACGGGCGAAGTGCAAGCATCCAAGGTACTGCGTGACGATGCCGTGGCATGGATACTGTCCAATCCCCGGCAGTTCGCGGAGCTTGCGCTGCGCAAGGCCGTCTATTTCTGGTCACTGCCCGCACAGCAGGGCAAGGGAGAGCCGTCCAGGATTGAGCGTTGGCTTCGCTTCATCTGGCTGCTCCAGTACCTGTTGATAGCTGGCGCCGCGCTGTCTGCCTGGCTCTTCGCTGCAAAACGCAACCGCCAGGTTGCACTCCTTTGGCTGTGCGTAGGCGTCTACACCGCGGTGCACATGATCTTCTACGCAGGCTCGCGCTATCGCGAACCCGCCATGCCTTTGCTGGGTATCCTTGCGGCACTGGGCGTGGAGTCGGCGATCGACTGGCTACGCACGCGTAGCGGCAGCGGAGCCAGCGTCGCCTGACCTGCCGCTACGATCTCGTCACACTGCGCGTGGGTCGCGAACAGGCACGCCAGCCGAACTGCGAAGACCACTTGGGTGACGGCGCTGGGTTTGGCGACAATCGGCCATGACAACCCCCACGCTGATCGTCACCCAGAGCTTCTCCGACGCCGACGCGGCGCTGGCCCACGCGGCCACGATCTACGACTCCGGCATCGCCCACCTGCGCCGCAGCCTGCAGGACTTCGTCGCCGGCCACACGCCCGCCGGCCGCATCCGCGCCTGTTACCCGTTCGTGCGGGTGCGCACCGACACGGTGGCCCGGGCCGACAGCCGGCTGAGCTACGGTTTCGTCGCCGGGCCGGGCACCTACGAGACCACGCTGACCCGGCCGGCTCTCTTCGCCAGCTACTACCGCGAGCAGTTCGACCTGCTGCTGCGCAACCACGGCGGGCCGATCGAGGTGGGCATGAGCAAGCAGCCGATCCCGATCCACTTCAGCTTCGCCCAGCACGACCATGTCGAGGGCACGATGAGCGCCGAGCGGCGGCTGCTGATGCGCGACGTGTTCGACCTGCCCGACCTGGCGGCGATGGACGACGGCATCGCCAACGGCACGTTCGAGCCCGGCCCGCGCGAGGCGCAGCCGCTGGCGCTGTTCACCGCGCCGCGGGTGGACTATTCGCTGCAGCGCCTGCGCCACTACACCGGCACCGCGCCCGAGCACTTCCAGAACTTCGTGCTCTTCACCAACTACCAGTTCTACATCGACGAGTTCGTGCGCCTGGGCCACGAGATGATGGCCAAGCCCATGGGCCAGGGCGGGCTGCTGGGCGACTGGCCCAAGCACGCGGCCGAGAGCGACGACTACGTGGCCTTCGTCGAGCCGGGCAACGTGGTCACCCGCCGCGCCGGCCAGGCGGCCCAGCCCGACGACGCCCTGGGCGCCGCGCCGCCGCGCCTGCCGCAGATGCCGGCCTACCACCTGGTGCGGCCCGACAACTCGGGCATCACCATGGTCAACATCGGCGTCGGCCCGGCGAACGCGAAGAACATCTCCGACCACATCGCCGTGCTGCGCCCGCATGCCTGGCTGATGCTGGGCCACTGCGCCGGCCTGCGCAACACCCAGCAGCTGGGCGACTACGTGCTGGCCCACGCCTACGTGCGCGAGGACCATGTGCTCGACGAGGAGCTGCCGCTGTGGGTGCCGATCCCGGCGCTGGCCGAGGTGCAGCAGGCGCTGGAGCGCGCCGTGGGCGACGTGACCCAGCTCGACGGCTACGAGTTGAAGAAGATCCTGCGCACCGGCACCGTCGCCAGCACCGACAACCGCAATTGGGAGCTGCTGCCGCACCCGGGCCCGGAGCGCCGCTTCAGCCAGAGCCGCGCGGTGGCGCTGGACATGGAGAGCGCCACGCTGGCGGCCAACGGCTTCCGCTTCCGCGTGCCCTACGGCACCCTGCTGTGCGTGAGCGACAAGCCGCTGCACGGCGAGATCAAGCTGCCCGGCATGGCGAACGCCTTCTACCGTGAACGAGTGGACCAGCACCTGCGCATCGGCATGCGGGCGATCGAACTGCTGCGCCGCCAGCGGCTCGACCAGTTGCACAGCCGCAAGCTGCGCAGCTTCGCCGAGGTGGCGTTCCAGTAGCCGCCACGGCGCGGGCACCGCTTCCACGGTTCAACTCAAGGGCACGCACCCATGACGCTGGACGTCCAGTCGCTGCTGGTCGTGATGATGATCAACATGATCGCCCTGTCGGTGGCGATCCCGGTGATCATGGGCTGGCATGTCAGCCCGGCGGCGCGCTGGGCCCAGGGCGCCCTGGTGGCGCAGACCATCGGCTGGACCAGCCTGGTGGTGTCGCGCCAGTGGCCGGGGCTGGAGCTGGCGCTGTCGGTGCTGGCGATGGCGGGCCTGGCGACGGGCATGGCGATGCTGTGGCAGTCGATGCGCGGCTGGCTGGGCCCGCGCCCCGGCGGCCACCTGGTCTGGGTGCTGGCGCTGGCCATGCCGCTGGGCTACGCACTGGGCTTCGGCCACTACCCGTTCCGCGCCGGCTGGTCCAACACCGGCCTGGCGCTGCAGATGGCCACCATCAGCCTCGCCCTCATCTGGCCCGCGCCCCAGGCCAGCCGGCGCTGGCGGCTGATCATGGCGGCCTCGCTGGCCGCGGTGGCCCTGGTCACCGCCTGGCGCGGTGTGCTGGGCGTCTTCTACACCGAGCTCTACCCCTCGCTGCGCACGCCGCATCCGGTGAACCTGGCGGCCATGCTGCTGAGCAACCTGACCGTGGTGATCAATGCCGTGGGCATGCTGGTGGCCTGGCGCGAGGAGGCCGAGCGGGCGCTGCACACCCTGGCCCGCACCGACCCGCTGACCGGCCTGCTGAACCGCCGCGCGCTGCAGCAGGCCGCCACGGCGCTGATCGCCCAGGCCCGCCGCCATGGTGATCCGCTGTGCCTGCTGCTGATCGACCTCGACGGCTTCAAGGCCATCAACGACCGCCATGGCCACGCCGCGGGCGACCAGGCGCTGCTGCTCACCGCCACGGCCCTGCAGGGCACGCTGCGCCCGGGCGACCTGGCCGGCCGCTGGGGTGGCGAGGAGTTCTGCGTGCTGCTGGCGCGCAGCGGCGCCGAGGCCGGCCATGCCTTCGACCGCCGGCTGCGCGCCGCGCTGGCGTCGCGGGCCGGTGCCAGCCTGCCGTTCGCGCTGGACTTCAGCACCGGCCTGGCCGTGCTGGAGGACGAGGACGACATCGCCGCCGACGACCTGGAGCTGCTGCTGCACCGCGCCGACACCGCGCTCTACCGGGCCAAGGCCCAGGGGCGCGGCCAGCTGGTGGAGGGGCTGTCGACGGCCCCGCTGCAGGACGCGCCCGCCGGATCGGCCAGCCCCAGCGGCGGGCCGGATACCCCGGACGCGCCGGACACCCGCCCGGGGCTGGACGATCAGCGGCCGCGGCAGCCGACGTAGGCGTCCAGCGCGCGCTGCCACACGCCGGTCTGCACGTCCAGCAGGCCCAGCACCGAGTGGAACAGGTGGTCGTGCGAGATCTCGGCATCGGCACGCCCCCGCAGGCAGGCCACATCCAGCCGCTGGCGCTGGGCGAAGCCAGGGCTCAGCCAGGTGATCCAGGGCACGCGCTTCTGCACGTCAGGCGCGATGGCGTAGGGCAGGCCGTGCAGGTACAGGTTGTTCTCGCCCAGTGACTCGCCATGGTCGGACACGTACAGCAGCGCCGTGTCGTTGTCCTGCTCGCGCTGCTGCAGCCAGCTGATCGCCTGCGCCAGGAACCGGTCGGTGTAGGCAATGGTGTTGTCGTAGGCGTTGACCAGCTGCTCGCGGCTGCAGTCCTGCAGGTTGTTGGTGCTGCACTCGGGCAGGAAGCGCTTGGCCAGCGGCGGCACGCGCTTGTGGTAGGCCGGGCCGTGGCTGCCCATCTGGTGCATGACCAGCAGCACGCCACGCGCGCGCCGCTCGGCCGGCAGCGCGGCAATGCGCGCGTCCAGGCCGTCGAGCATGATGGGGTCGAAGCATTCGCCGTCGGGGCACAGCTGCGGATGCTTCAGCGCCGTGGTCTCCACGTTCGGCACCCGGGCGCATACGCCCTTGCAGCCGGCCTGGTTGTCGATCCACAGCACGGCCATGCCGGCGCGCTGCACCACGTCGAGCAGGTTCTCGTGGTTGGCCTTGCGGCCGGCGAACTGCTCGCGCCCCAGGTGCGAGAACATGCACGGCACCGACGCCGCGGTGTTGGTGCCGCAGCTCCAGGCATTGCGCCAGCTGATCACCGGCAGTTTCGCCAGCTCGGCGTTGGTGGGCCGCGGGTAGCCGTTCAGGCTGAAGTTGCCGGCGCGGGCGGTCTCGCCCACCACCAGCAGCAGCAGCGGCGGCTTGTTCGGCGGGGGCGCGCCAGGTGCATGGCTCGGGCCCGGGCGGGCGTCCTCGCCCAGCGGCAGCAGCACGCGGTCATTGCGGCGCAGCGGCTCGGTGGCCACCAGCCCCAAGGCGTAGATGCTGTTCAGCGGGTTGATCAGGTAGCGCACCTGCTTGTGGTTGCGCATCGTCGACGACAGCGGCTGGAAGCTCGCCAGCACCGCCGCCACCACCAGGGCCAGGCCAAGCAGCAGGCCGCCCAGGTTGCGGCCCAGGCGGGCGCCAAGCCGGCCGAAGTGCACCGGCGTGCGCCACACCGCCCAAGCCGGCAGCAGGCCGCCCAGCACCAGGGTGGCCAGCATGCGCAGGCTCAGCACATCGGCCGCCTCGCGCGGGTCGGTCTGCAGCACGTTCACCAGCATCGTCTGGTCGATGACGATGCGGTAGGCCAGCATGTAGTGCGCGCCCGCCGCCGTCGCCAGCAGCAGGAAGATCGCCACCGGCTTGAGCGTGAGGCGCCAGGCCAGCGCACTCATCAGCGCCACCAGGGCGCCGAAGACGGCCACGCCCAGGGCCACCGCCAGGCCCCAGCCCTTGGCTGTCTGCAGCAGGCCCAGCTCGGCCAGCGCCTGCCACAGCGGCCAGTTGCCCAGCATGGCGATCAGCGCCGCCACCGCCAGCACCAGGCGCAGCGGGCCACGCCCGCGGTCCGCGCCCGGGCCGCGCCGGTCCTGCCCCACCGCGGGCCGGCTCATGGCGCGGCCACCGGGGTGGTGGCCGGTGCCAGGCGCCGGCGCAGGCCGTCCAGCGCCCAGGCCAGGCACCAGCACACCCAGCCGCTCCACAGCGTGTGGCTCATGAAGTGCGCGCCGCGCCATTGCTGCGACAGGCCCAGCACCAGGCCCGCGGCCAGCGCCCACAGCAGCCAGCGCCGGGCCAGTGCCGGTGCCACGTCGCGGAAGACGAAGAACCCGCCGATGAAGGCGAAGCCGGCGCTGGCATGGCCGGCCGGAAAGCAGCCGCCGCGGCCGCCGGGCGGCGTGATCCACCAGGCCCAGTGCGACACCGGCTCGACCAGGCCGCCGTAGGCGGTCAGGCTCCAGGGGCAGGCGGCGGGATTGCCCGCCTTCAGCAGCGCCACCCCCGCCACGCTGAGCAGCATGCCGCCGGCCAGCTGCAGGCGCTGCGCCAGCGTCAGCAGGCGCAGCGGGCCCAGCGGCCACCAGGCCCCCAGGCACAGCGCCAGGGCCAGGGCCCAGGCCACGATGCGGCCACCGCCGTGCAGCACGGCTTCCAGCAGCCAGTGGCTGCGCAGCGGAAAGCCGGCGGCCGTGCCGGCCAGGTCGGCCAGCCGGCGGTCGCCACCGACGGCCTCCCAGGCGAGAAAGGCCAGCGCCAGGCCGGCGGTGACCAGCGCCAGGCGGCGCCGGCTGGCGGGCTGTCGGGCATCGGCCGGCAGCGGCACGGCGGCAAGGAGCGACGGAAGGGGCACGGAGACAGGCGCTGCCGGGACCGGCGGGCGCGGGAACAGGGAAGAGCCGGGCATGCTGCAGACAAGCCATTAACAGCGGATTAAGCCGCGCAGGATGCCACCGCCCCCGGCCCGCACAATCCGATGATGCGCGTGCTCGTGCTCGAAGACGACCGGCGGATCGCCGACGGCCTGGCCGCCCACCTGGGCCGCCAGGGCCATGCGGTGGACACCGCCGCCACCCTGGCCGACGGCTGGGCCGCGCTGTGCGCCGAGCCCTTCGACCTGCTGCTGCTGGACCTGGGCCTGCCCGACGGCGACGGCACCACGCTGCTGGCCCGCCTGCGCGCCGCGCCGCGCGGCGGCCTGCCCGACGCCCACACCCCCGTGCTGGTGATGACCGCCCGCGACCAGGTGGCCGCGCGCATCGGCGCCTTGGACGGCGGTGCCGACGACTACGTCACCAAGCCCTTCGACCCCGACGAGCTGGCCGCCCGCATGCGTGCCCTGCGCCGCCGCGCCGCCGGCCGCGGCCAGGCGCTGTTGCACCACGGCGACCTGGCGGTCGACCCGGCCGCGCGCAGCGTGCAGCGCCGCGGCGTGCCGGTGGCGCTGTCGGGGCGGGAGTTCGCGGTGCTGCTGCTGCTGCTGGAGGCCAGCCCCCGGGTGCTGTCGCGGGCGCAGATCGAGGCGGCCCTGTACTCCTGGGACGCCGTGCTGGAGAGCAATGCGATCGAGGTCCATGTGCACCACCTGCGCAAGAAGCTGGGCGAGGGCCTGATCCGCACGCTGCGCGGCGTGGGCTACTGCATCCCCGCCCCGGCGGGCGGCAGCGGCGGATGAACCGGCCGTCGCGCTCCCTGTTCGGGAGCCTGCTGGCCTGGAGCCTGGGCTCGCTGGCCCTGCTGTGGCTGAGCATGCTGGTCGCCGGCTACCTGACCGGCCTGCGCGAGACCGACGAGCTGGTCGACGGCCAGCTGGCCAGCATGGCCGCGCTGCTGGCCCGGCTGGACAACGGCGGGCGCTGGCTGCCTGCGGCGGGCGATGCCACGCCACCGGAGGCCAACCAGCCGCTGCAGCACGAATACCAGCGCGCCTACAGCCTGGTGGTGTGGGACACGCATGGCCGCGTGCTGGCACACCAGGGCGCGGCGCCGCTGCCGCCGTTCAGCCGCGACGAGGGCTACGCCACGCTGCAGCTGGGCGCGCCGGCCCAGCCCTGGCGCAGCTTTGCCCGCTGGAGCGACGGTGCCAACCCGCGCCGGGTGATGGTGCTGATCGACGCCGCCGGCCGCAACGAGCTGGGCTGGGACATCGCCGGCCAGGTGGCCGCGCCGGGCCTGTGGCTGCTGCCGGCGCTGGCCCTGGCGCTGGGCCTGGCGCTGCGCCGGGGCCTGCGGCCGCTGCAGCAGCTGTCGGACGACCTGCAGGCCCTGCAAGTGGAGCAGGGCCAGGGCCTGCACAGCCCGCACCCCGAGGCCGAGTTCCGCACCGTGGTGGCGGCCATCAACACCCTGGTGGAGCGCTACCACGCCGCGCTGGCGCGCGAACGCGAACTCGCCAGCGAGCTGGCGCACGAGCTGCGCACGCCACTGTCGGCCCTGGTGCTGCAGGCGCGCACGCTGCGCGAGTCACCCGCCGACGTGGACCGCGCCGCCCTGGCCCGGCTGGAGCAGGACGCACTGCGCGCCGGCCAGGTGCTGGCCGAACTGCTGGCCCTGGCCCGCGCCAGCCGCACCGCCCTGGGTGAAGCCGCCCAGCCGGTGGACCTGCCGGCGCTGGCGCAGCAGGTGCTGGCCGACCGCGCCGAAGCCGCACTGGCCGGCGGCCACGACCTGGCCCTGGTCGGCGGCGACGCGGCCTGGGTGCTGCCAGGCCATGCGCTGTTGCTGGGCCTGGCCCTGGGCAACCTGGTCGACAACGCGCTGGCGCATGCCGGCGGGCCCAGCCTGGTCGAGCTGCGGCTGGATGCCGCGCAGCGCAGCGTGCTGGTGTGCAACGGGCCGCTGCCGGGGGCCGTCGCCCCGCCCGCCGGCACGGCGCCCACCGCGCTGGGCCTGGGCCTGGGCCACCGCGTGGTGGCCAAGGTGGCCGACCTGCACGGCGCCAGCTTCGCGGCCGTGCCGGCGCCGGCCGGGTTCACCCACGGCTACCAGCTGCGGTTCGGGGCGTCCAGCCTCACCCCGCCAGCGCCTTGAACAGCGCCACGCGGTTGTTCAGCTCGCCCTGGCGGGCCTGCAGCACCGCCTGCTCGGCGGCGAACAGGCCGCGCTCGGCCTCCAGCAGTTCCAGCGTGCTGGCCGCGCCCTGGTCGGCGCGCAGCCGGGTCAGGCGCGCGGTCTCGCGGGCGGCGCTGCGCTGCTGCTCCAGCGCCTCGCGCTGGGCGCGCCAGGTGGCGCCGCCAGCCAGGGCATCCGCCGTTTCGCGGAAGGCGGCCTGGATCGCCCGCTCGTACTGCGCCTGCGCCGCCAGCCGGCTGGCCTGGGTCGCCTCCAGGTTGGCCTGGCGCCGGCCGCCGTCGAACACCGTCAGCGCCAGGTTGGCCGCCAGCGTGTAGGCGAAGTTGCCGCCCTGGAACAGGCCGCTCAATTGCGGCGACACCTGGCCGGCCTGGCCGGTCAGCGTGATGCTGGGCAGGAAGGCGGCCCGCGCCGCGGCGATGTTGGCGTCGGCCGCCCGCAGGGCCGATTCGGCCTGCATCACGTCGGGCCGGCGCAGCAGGGCGGTCGACGACAGGCCGGCCGGCACTTCGGTGAGCCAGGCGTCGTCGGCCAGCTTTGGTCCGCTGGCCAGCGGTGCGGCCAGCGCGTCGGCGGGCAGCGGACGGCCCAGCAGCAGGGCCAGCGCATTGGCATCCTGCGCCTGCTGGCGCTCCAGCTGTGCCAGGGTGGCGCGGGCCTGGGCGACCAGGCCGGCCTGCGCCTGCAACTCCAGCTGGCTGGACGCGCCCACGCTCTCGCGCAGGCGCACCAGCTTCAGCGTCGCCTCGCGGCTGTCGACCGTTTGCCGGGCCAGGGCCAGCAGCTCGGCATCGGCCTGCAGCGCCAGCGCGCCCTGCAGCACGCCGGCGACCACGCTCAGCTCGGTGGCGCGCTGGGCCTGGCTGCTGCCCAGCAGTTGCGCCGCCGCAGCGTCGCTGAGGTTGGCGAGGCGACCGAAGAGGTCGATCTCCCAGCTGGCCAGCTGCACGCCGGCGGTCAGGGTGTTGGCCTGCTCGCCCTTGCTGTTGGGCGCGCGGCTGGCGTTCAGCCCGGCACCGACGATGGGCAGGCGGGATGCGGCGCTGCTGTCGAACTGCGCCCGCGCCCGCTGCACGTTGGCCGCGGCCACGCGCAGGTCGCGGTTGTTGGCCAGCGCCAGGGTCACCCAGTCCTTCAGCCGGGGCGACTGCACGACCTGGGTCCACTGGAAGGTGGGCGTGTCGTCGGCCGCACCCGCTGCTGCGGGCAGGCGGGCCGACACGTCGGCCTGCTGCAGGGCCTGGTCGGGCGCCGGGCCTTTCCAGTCAGGCGCGCTGGCGCAGCCGGCCAGGGCCAGCGCTGCCACCAGCGCCGTCAGTGAAAAACCGCGGCTCATGCCGACTCTCCCGTGGTGTGGGGCACATGCGAGGGCACCTGCGGCACCGGCTTGGGTGCGGCGATCGAGGTGCCGTGCGGCGCGCCGCCGCTGTGCGGGAACAGCCGGCGCACGACGACGAAGAACACCGGCACCAGGAACACCGCCAGCACGGTGGCGGTGATCATGCCGCCCATCACGCCGGTGCCGATGGCGCGCTGGCTGTTGGCGCCGGCGCCGGTGGCCAGGGCCAGCGGCAGCACGCCCAGGATGAAGGCCAGCGAGGTCATGATGATCGGCCGGAAGCGCAGGTGGCAGGCGGTGAGCGTGGCCTCGATCAGGCCCATGCCCTCGGCCTGCAGGTCCTTGGCGAACTCGATGATCAGGATCGCGTTCTTCGCCGACAGGCCGATCACCGTGATCAGGCCGACCTTGAAGTACACGTCGTTGGGCATGTCGCGCAGCGACACCCCCATCAGCGCGCCCAGCACGCCCAGCGGCACCACCAGCAGCACGGCCACCGGAATGGCCCAGCTTTCATACAGCGCGGCCAGGCACAGGAACACCGCCATCATCGAGAACGCCAGCAGGATGGTCGCCTGCGAACCGGACAGCTTTTCCTCGCGGCTCTGGCCGGTCCACTCGAAGCCGAAGCCCGGCGGCAGCTGCTTGGCCAGCTTCTCCATCTCGTCCATCGCCTCGCCGGTGCTGCGGCCGGGCGCGGCATCGCCGGCCAGGCGCATCGCCGGGTAGCCGTTGTAGCGCGTGGTCTGCATCGGGCCGGTGATCCAGCGCGTGCTGGCAAAGGCCGAGAACGGCACCAGCTGGCCGCGGCTGTTGGCCACCTGCAGCTTCAGCAGGTCCTCGGGCACCATGCGTGCCGGTGCGTCGGCCTGCACCACCACCCGCTGCAGCCGGCCGCGGCTGGCGAAGTCGTTGATGTAGGCCGAGCCCAGCGCCGTGCTCAGCACCGCGTTGATGCTGTCGAAGCCCACGCCCTGGGCATAGGCGCGCTCGCGGTCGATGTCCAGCTGCAGCTGCGGCGCATCCTCCAGGCCGTCCGGGCGCACGCCCTGCAGCACCTTGCTCTGCATCGCCATGCCCAGCAGCTGGTTGCGGGCGGCCAGCAGGGCCTCGTGGCCGTTGCCGCCACGGTCCTGCAGGCGGAAGTTGAAGCCGGTGGCCGTGCCCAGTTCCGGAATGGGCGGCGGGCTGAGCGGGAAGACGAACGCATCGCGGATGCCCATGAACGCACCGAAGGCGCGGCCGGCCAGGGCCTGCGCGGTGTGGTCCTTGCCCTTGCGCTCGCTCCAGTCCTTCAGCGGCACGAACACCAGGCCCGAGTTCTGGCCCTGGCCGCTGAAGCTGAAGCCGATCACCGCCACCACCTGGTCGACCTCGGGCTGCTTGGCGAAGAAGCCCTCGACCTGCTGCATCACCGCGGTGGTGCGCTCGACCGTGGCGCCCGGGGGCAGCTGCACGTTGACGATCAGGTAGCCCTGGTCCTCGTTGGGCAGGAAGGACGAGGGCAGGCGCACATAGGTCCAGCCCACCACCGCCACCACCACGCCGAAGACCAGCATCCAGCGCCCGGCCTTGGGCAGCATGCGCGACACTTGGCCCTCATAGCCCTTGGCGGTGCGCTTGAACACACGGTTGAACCAGCCGAAGAAGCCGCGCCGCTCGTGGTGGCCCGACAAGGGCTTCAGGAAGGTGGCGCACAGCGCGGGCGTCAGCGTCAGCGCCAGGAAGGCACTGAACACGATCGCCGACACCATGCTCAGCGAGAACTGCCGGTAGATGCTGCCCACGGCGCCGCCGAAGAAGGCCATCGGCACGAACACGCTGACCAGCACCACGGTGATGCCGATCACCGCGCCGGTGATCTGGCCCATGGCCTTGCGCGTGGCCTCGCGCGGGGAGAGCCCCTCCTCGGCCATCAGCCGCTCGACGTTCTCGACCACCACGATCGCGTCGTCGACCAGGATGCCGATGGCCAGCACCATGCCGAACAGCGTCAGCACGTTGATGCTGTAGCCCATGGTCAGCAGCATGCCGAAGGTGCCCAGCAGGGCCACCGGCACCACGATGGTGGGGATCAGCGTGTAGCGCAGGCTCTGCAGGAAGACCAGCATCACCACGAACACCAGGGCCACCGCCTCGACGAGCGTTTCGATGACCTGGGTGATCGAGATGCGCACGAACTTGCTGCTGTCGTACGGCACCTTGTAGTCCACGCCCGGCGGGAAGTAGGCCTTCAGCTCGGCCATGCGCTTCTTCACCGCATCGGCGGTGGCCAGGGCATTGCCGGTGGGCGACAGCTGCACGCCGATGCCGGCGCTGGGCTGGCCGTTCAGGCGCGAGAAGCTGCCGTAGCCCTGGGCGCCCAGCTCGATGCGGGCGACGTCGCGCAGGCGCACGCTGCTGCCGTCGGCATTGGCCCGCAGCACGATGGCGCCGAACTGCTCGGCACTCGTCAGCTGGCCGCTGACGACGACGGTGGCGCTCATCGGCTGGCCGGGCACGCCCGGCTGCTCACCCAGGGTGCCGGCCGACACCTGGGCGTTCTGTGCCCGGATCGCGTTGTTGACATCGGCCGGCTGCAGGCCGAAGGCCACCAGCTTGGACGGGTCCAGCCAGACGCGCATGGCCCGCTCGGTGCCGAAGAGCTGGGCCTGGCCGACACCGGCGATGCGCTGCAGCTCGGGCTGGATGTAGCGCGCCGCATAGTCGCCCAGGCTCACCGGGTCGTCCGACGGATTGCTGCTGGTCAGCGACACGAACAGCAGGAAGTTCGAGCGCGCCTTGTCGATGCGCACGCCCTGCTGCACCACGGCCGTGGGCAGGCGCGGCGTGGCGCGCGAGAGGCGGTTCTGCACCTCGATCTGCGCCAGGTCGACATTGGAGCCGGGCTCGAAGGTGGCGGTGATCGAGCCACCGCCGTTGGCCTGGGCCACCGACTCCATGTAGATCATGCCGGGCGCGCCGTTGAGCTCCTGCTCAATGACGGACAGCACGCTGTCTTCCAGCACCTTGGCCGACGCGCCGGGGTAGGCCGCCTGGATGACGATGGCCGGCGGCGCCACCGTGGGGTATTGCGCCACCGGCAGCTTGGTGATGGCCGCCCCGCCCAGCACCGCGATGAACAGCGCGATGACCCAGGCGAAGATCGGCCGGTCGATGAAGAAACCCGAGAGCATGGACGTGGCTCCCGGTCAGCGGCTAGCGGCCGGTGCGGGGGAGGCCGCCGATGCGGCCGGGGCTGCAGCAGACGCCGCGGGCGCTCCAACACGGTCGCTGCCTCGCGACCGCGCCCCATCTCCTCCAGGCACCCACGGCACCGCGTTCACCGGCGAGCCAGGCGCCATCATCATCTTCTGCACGCCGTCGACGATCACCCGGTCACCCGCACTCAGCCCGCTGGTGACGACCCAGTCGCCGCCCTGGGCGCCGGCCACGGTGATCTGGCGCGGTGCCGGCTTGTTGTCGGCGCCCACCACCAGCACCGTGTCGCCGCCCGCACCGCGGGTGACGGCCTGCTGCGGCAGCTTGATTGCCTGCGCGCTGGTGGCCTGCACGATGCGCACCTTGACGAACAGCCCCGGCAGCAGCGTGCCCTGCGGGTTGGGCAGCTCGGCGCGCAGGCTGACCTGGCCAGTGGCGGCGTCCACCGCCGGGTCGGTGAACAGCAGCTTGCCGGCCTGCGGATAGACGCTGCCGTCGTCCAGCACCACCTGCACCGCCGCAGCGCTGCTGCCGGCGGCGCGCTGCAGCTTGCCGCTGTCGAAGGCCTTGCGCAGGCGCAGCACCTCGCTGGCGCTCTGGGTGAAGTTGACGTAGAGCGTGCTGGTCTGCTGGATCACGGCCAGCTGGGTGGCGTCGCCCTGGCCCACCAGCGCGCCTTCGGTGACCAGCGCCCGGCCGATGCGGCCCGCGATGGGCGCGGTGATCGCGGCATAGCCCAGGTTGATCTTCGCGCTCTGCAGCGCGGCACGCGCCGTCGCCGCGTCGGCCTGGGCAGCCTTCAGCGTAGTCTGCGTCTGCAGCCA
>Ga0208564_1002053_pt1 | contig 16383 bp, 11 predicted proteins | sample AD_UKC073_MetaG_FD_184439 | JGI IMG/M metagenome (GOLD analysis project Ga0208564, IMG submission 184439) | Active sludge microbial communities of municipal wastewater-treating anaerobic digesters from USA - AD_UKC073_MetaG (SPAdes) (version 2) | ecosystem: Engineered > Bioreactor > Anaerobic >... | reverse complement strand
CCCTGCCTCGTCCCTTCGCGACGGCGTCACCGACCCTGGCGCGCAGGTAGCGGGCGTTAGTGTCCGGTTGGGGTAGTTCCGACACCAGCAGGGTGCCTGCCTCACGCAGCCGGAGGCCGCTCGACCACAACAAGTCCGCGAACGCCAGGTTGCGGCCGTCGTTCCGGCCCCGCCAAGAGGACTCCCTCGAGCCATCCAGCAGGCGGCCTCCTAACCCGATGTCACGCCACTGTTGGAACGCCCGCGGGGTCAACCACTTCACCCTGGTCGACCGGGCATCCTTGGGCCGAACCGAGTGGCCGCCCGTGTTCTGCCACGAGGTCGCCTGCTCGACGGCAGGGTTTGCGATCATCGCCCCGCGCTGGCGTTGCCAGTCAAAGAACTTCTTGCACGCCGCCAGCTCGCGGCTGAACTTCGCCCCCGAGACCCGGTGCGGATTGGCCGGGTCGCGCCGGCGCCAATGCTCGTAATCCAACAGGTCCGCCGGGGTACTTTCCCGCCAAGGCTTGGACTGGGACTCCAGAAAACTCAAGAACAAGCGCAAATCCTTCGCGTACGAAACGCGTGTCTGCTCGCTCAACAACTTGAAACTCGACGACGCAAAGAAGGCCAGGACATCCGCGTCCGCCGCCCCATCCGGACGCAACAGGAAGGGTTGACTGGGCAGGAGTCCGAGCGACCGCTCCCGCTGCGCCAAGGACTGGGCCAGGGCAACGCCCCGAACCTCGACGAAAGTCGCGCCGTCGCCGTCAGGCAGCGAGCGTCCAAGCCTCCACATCACCGGGGCCGACGTCGACGTCACAGCCACACCCTAGCGGCCAACACGGCAACTTTCGGGGGAAGGGCGGGTTGCCCACGATGACCTTGATGGGCACCTTCAGTTGGGCTTCGATGCGGTCGTTGTTGACGGGGATGAGGGAGGTGTCGGCGCGGTCGCCGTCTTCGGTGATCTGGAAGGTGTCGGTGAGGGTCGCGCCGGGGAACGGGGTGTAGGGCACGTCGGCGTCCGGGGTGTGGCTCTTGGCGATGGCCTGGTAGGTGGTCTCGATGTTCACGCAAGCGATGTAGTAGGCGAGCAGCATGATCTCGTTGGCCCACAACTCGCCGGTGTACTTCCGCTCCAGGTCTTGGGGCTTGATGATCCCGGATTCGAGGAGCCGGACGATGAACGTGCCGGTGCCGGTGAACGGGTCGAGGACGTGCACGCCTTCGTCGGTGAGCCCGTAGCCGAACTCTTGGCGGCAGACGTCGTCGGCGGCGCGGAGGATGAAGTCCACGATCTCGACGGGGGTGTACACGACCCCAAACGAGGCGGCCTGCTTCGGGAACGCCTTCTTGAAGAACTGTTCGTACAGCTCGTGGATGACGGTCTGGCGTCCGGCGGCGGTCTCGATTTGGGAGGCGCGTTTGCGGACCGACTCGTAGAACTTGTCCAACTTCGCGGTTTCGGCGTCCAGGCCGTGCCCGGCGAGGGCGTCCACCATGCGCTGCATGGTGATCGACACGGGGTTGTGGGCGGCGAAGCTGTCGTGCTCGAACAGGGCGTCGAACACCGGCTTGGTGATCAGGTGCTGGCTGAGCATGTTCGCGGCGTCGTCGGCGGTGATCGAGTCGTTCAGGTTCGCCTGCAACCCGTCCAGGAACGAGCCGAACTCGGCTGCCACCGTCGGGTCACCGGCGGCGACGATGGCCTTGATGCGGGCGGTCTGGTTGGCGGCGATGTCGACGACGGAGTCGGCCCAGGCGTCCCAGTACTCGCGGTCGCCGCAGCGTTTCACGATCCGGGCCAGGATCGAGTCGCGCCACTGTCCCAGGTCGAACAACGGCAACTGGACGCCGCCGGCGTCCCTCTTGCTCTGGAGGGGTTTGCCTTCGGCGTCGTCGGTGGGGCCGCCCTTGCCGATGACGTCGAGGATGATCTTGCCGCTGGTGTTCTTGTCGAGGTCGATCGAGTTGATCATCGCGTTGAAGCGGTCGTCGTGCGACCGCAATGCGTTCAGGACGTCCCAGACGACCTTGAAGCGTTTGTTGTCCTTCAACGCCTCCTCCGGCGCCAGCCCGGCCGGGATCGCCACGGGCAGGATGACGTAGCCGAACTCCTTGTCCTTCGCCTTCCGCATCACCCGACCCACCGACTGCACGACGTCGACCAGGCTGTTGCGCGGGTGGAGGAACAGGACGGCGTCCAGGGCGGGGACGTCCACACCTTCGGACAGGCAGCGGGCGTTGCTGAGTACCCGGCACTCGCCCTCGGGGATGGGTGCCTTCAACCAGGCCAGGTGCTCGGCCCGGATCAGGGCATTCATGGTGCCGTCGACGTGATGCACGTCACAGACCGGACCGTCGGCGTCCACCGTCAACGTCTCGACGACCTCGGGGAACGCCTTCGCGAACCCGGTCGAGGCCTTGATGTCGCGGCAGAACGCCACCGCCCGCTTCATCGGCGCCGGATGCGCCCCGAAGTCATGATCGGTGGTGCGCTTGGCCAGACCGTTCCAGCAACCGACGATCTTCGCCGCATCATCCAGGGACAACTCACTGTTGTCGTCGGCCAGGGCGGTCTGCAGGTGGGTGGCGATCGCATCGCCCTCGACCACCAGGATCATCACCTTGTAGTCACTCAACAGGTTGCGTTCGACGGCCTCCCCGAAGCCGAGGCGGTGGAACTCGGGGCCGAACAGGGCCTCGTCGTCCATCGACGTCAGCACGGCGGAGGCTTCGTCGGCCTTCTTCTTGACCTCCTCGCCGTAGATGCGCGGGGTGGCCGTCATGTACAGCCGCTTGCCGGCCGGCAGGTACGTGTTGTCGTGAACCTTCACGAACGCCGACTCGCCCTCGTCGCCGGTCAGGGTGACGCCGGTCGTGCGGTGGGCCTCGTCGCACAGGATCAGGTCGAACGCCTGACCGGACGCCTTCTGGGCTTGGGCGACCACGTCGATCGACTGATACGTGGAGAAGACCACGGTCATCTGGCGGCCGCGGCGTCCGACTTTGGCCATCTCGGACGCCAGCCGCGCGGCGTCCGTGGTCGGCAGGGGAATGTCGTGGGTGGTGATGTCCTCGGCCTGGCGTCCCGCCTTGCTGTCGGAGCAGACGATGAACGGGCGGATGTCGGTCTGGGTCTGCGCCATCCACTCCCGCAGGGACTGCGACACCAGCGAGATGCTGGGGGCGAGGAACAACACCTTCAACTGGCCGCCGCGCTCGGCCGCCATCGCCTCGGCCAACTTCAACGACGTGAACGTCTTGCCGGTGCCGCACGCCGAGATCCACTTGCCGCGGTCATGCTCGGCGAAGCCGGCGCGGATCGCGGCGACGGCGTCCTTCTGATGCTCCCGCAAGCCGTACCGGACGGCCCTCTTCAGCTCGAAGTCGAGGCCGACCTTCGAGACCTGCATCCAGTCGATCGGCGACTCGGCGATGTCGGCCAGGCCGATGCGCTGCACCGGGATCTGCTGCCCAGACAGGGCGGTCTCGGCGTGATGTGACCACCGGTCGGTCGTCGAGATGATGATGCGGTTGGTGAACGTCACGCCGTCCCATGCGCGTCCGGACGCCGTGAAGAACGAGTCGATGTCGTCCTTCTGCAAGGTGCGCTTCGGGTCGTAGAACTTGCACTGGATCGCCGTCCACTCACCGGTGTCCTTGCTGCGCGCCACCAGATCGATACCCGAATCGTGGGTGCCCTCACGGTGATCCCACTCCGGCCACCGCTGCACCTCGTCGTACTCCACCGCCAACGTCGGATCCAGGAAGAAGTAGTCGACCATCAACCGCTCGAACTTCTCGCCGCGCTCCACATTCGACGCCGCCCGGAAGCCCTCGATCACGTCATGGACCGTCGTCTTCGTCGCCACAGCGTCCCCCTCGTCTTGACCAGGGCTCACGTTAGCGACCGAGGCGGTCTCGAGCGCACCCGACTTGTTCTAGAGGATCTCGCCTGTGGTGGGGTCGATGCCGCCGCCGATGGGGACAACGCGGAGATGGCGGCCGCGATCCCCGGCTGGCTTGAGCTCGTCCCCCACCGGCTCAGGAGCGGGGCCGTCCGCCTCATCGTCCTCAGCTGCGGCGAACGCTTCGCTGGGGTCGGTCTCGGGTGCTCGGTCCATGAGGTCAACGTCGTCGTTGAACGCTTGGATGCGGTCGCGTTCGGTGTCGAGGAGGCGGCGGAACTTGGAGGCTCCTGGCCATTCGGAGTGGGTCTTGTCGCAGCTGGTCGAGAGCTGTTGCCGCATGCGGTCGATGAAAGCGGGCACGGCGTAGCGGTGCCACTCCTCGAGGGGCTGACTGGTGAAGGCTTCGCCGGCTTGGCGGCGCAGATCGGCCAGGACAGCGATCTGGTGGACCAGGTGCGGGTGCTGGGGCCAGCAGGCGGGGATGAGGCTGGTGGGGTTCCAGACCTGCTCGTGGTTGAACCACGCGACGAAGTCGTCGAGCCACCGCCAGGTCGCGTAGCGCAGCTCGTCGTCAGTCAGGGAGGCGGGGTCCCAAGGCCGGGGCAGCTGCGTGGGATCGCCGAGGGCACGCTTCTGGGCGTCGGTGCCGTCGGCGGCGATCCGCAGGTTCAGCCACGCCTGCTGCAGGCTCGCATGGGTGGGGGCGGGGAAGGTCCACACCATCGGCTGAGGCTCGGCGGGGTCGCTCATGGGGATCACTCCTCTTCGTAGGTGTCGGTGCTGGTGTCAGGCAGGAGCCCGGTACGGCGGGCCGCAGCGAGAGCTTCGAACCGTCGCGCCTGCGGCGTGACGACCACCTCGCGGCGGTGGCCGATGGCGTCGCGGCGAGCCTTCTGTTGGGCGAGCAGTCGCTTCCCGTTCTTGCCGTCGATGCAGCGGTCGACCGTGGCGATGAGGGGCTTGGCGTTCTCGGCGACGACGAGGGCGCGGCGGGTGGGGATCTGCCGGACTTCGTCCGGGGTGATGATCGGAATGTCCTCACCGGATGCCGTTCGGCCGCCGTGCTGGCCAAGGTTCCAACTAGCGCGGGCGACGCGGACGGGGCCGACGAGGTCGGAGACTTCCTTGTTGAACTCGACGTCCTTGGACCCGCCGAACATCACGAGGACGTTGGTGAGGCCGAACAGGGCGCGGGCCTGGTCGAGACCGAAGATGGTGTCGAGTTGGCGCCGGGTCTGGGACGCCCAGATGAAGGACAGCCCGAGGGCGCGTTCGTTGGCCATGCGGGTGACCAGGGTGGGCAGGGGCGCGGTGGATGGCATCTCGTCCAGACACGACAGCATGGGCGGGCACAGCTTGCCCCAGGGGGAGGCGTTGGCCATCGCGAGGGCCGTGTCGAGGATGTGCTCGGCCACCGCGGTCATCAGCGGTGACGCGGAGGCGTAGGGGTCCTCCCGGCCGAGCAGGTAGAACGTGCCGCCTTGGCGGACCGTCTCGGCGACGTCGATCGGGGGTCGTCCGGGGCTGGGCACGCAGCGACGGCGGATCTCGGGTTGGAAGAACAGCGCCAGGGCCTGCTGGACGGTGGTGATGGTGTTCCCGGCGGTGCGTTCGTCGCCGTGCAGGGCGCCGTTGAGCAGCCCGTCCCAGGACGGCGCGGCCATCGGGTGTTCGGCGAGGATCTCGATCGGCTTCTGGGAGGCGAGCGGCTGACCGACCCACTCCATGACGGTGTCGATGTCGGCCCCGACGAGGGCGGCGGCGTGGAAGAAGCACTGGAGCACCTTCGCGGCCTCACCGGCGTAGAACCGGGCGGCTCCGTCGCCGGCACCGGAGTGGGAGGCGCCCTTGATGGTGCCTGCGGTGAACGCCTTGGCGCGGCGCTCCGCGACGAGGGAGTCGACGCAGCCGTCGACGGGGTCCCAGATCAGCTCGGTGACGCCGGGGGCCATGCCGAAGGGGTCGAGCACGACGCAGGGGCCGCGCTTGCTGCGCTCGTCCAGAGTGAGCAGCAGATCGTCCAGCTTGGTGAGGGTGACCAGCGCCGCGCCGGGGGCGCCCAGCAGTGCGGGGGTGAGCAGGTCGAGGGTTTTACCTGAGCCCTGCGGTCCGATGACCCCGGCGGTGCGGTCCCAGGGGCACCACAGCTCACCGCCGCGGGGCTCGAAGCCGGTGCCGATGCGCCAACCGACCTGGCGCGGGTCGAACCCGCGAGACTCCTTGCGACGCCGACGGCGACGGATCTCGCCGGGGTGAACGGTCGGGTCGGGGTCGTTGACCGGCTGGCGGCGGGCCGTCGGCGGCGGCACTCGGCTGGGCTCGACCGGGGTGGCGGGGCTCGTCGGCAGGGCGGTCGGGTCAGGCCGCCAGGTCGTCGGGACAGGGCTGGTCGGCTGCCAGCTGGTGTGGCTCATCTCAGGCTGCTTTCTGCTCGAAGGGGCGGCGGCGCTTTCCGTAGAGGTCGGGGCGGATGATGTGGCGGTTCTTGTGCAGTCGGGTCACGCCGAGGACCGCCTGGGCTTCGTCGCGGGTGGCCATGCCGAGCATCCGGCTGGGTCCCCAGCGGGTCCAGGCGGCCCTCCCGCCCCAGCCCGCGAGTGCGAACAGGACGAGCAGGCAGACGACGATCCACACCGTCGTGGCGACGGGGTCGGCGGCGTTGGCTGGGACTCCGGTGAGTCCGGCTGCGGGGTGGCCAGTGAAGATGCCTGGCAGGCTGCGGAACAGCTCGGCGTTGGGCACCCAATGCCAGCCGTGGCCTGCGGTCATGATGGCGATGCTGCAGCCGAGGTGGACGCCGACGACGGCGACCATGACGGCCAGGAGTCCGATCGCGACGGCGGGTTCCCAGGTCCAGGGGTAGGGGTTGGTGCGGCGTGCTTGTTGCATGGTGCAGCTCCGGTCAGTTGGCAGGGTGGTCCGCGAGGTTGCCGACGCGCCAGATCTCGTAGATGTGGTGGTTGGCGTACACGTCGTAGTGGTAGAACCCGGCGCCCTTCGAGGCCTCTTCCAGGGAGGTGTGGGTGGCCGGGTCGTAGACCATCATCACGTGGCCGACCGTGTCGGGGCCGAGCCAGGTGTTGGTGAAGACGAGGTCGCCTGGCTGTTCCTGGCCTGGCTGGACCCGGTAGCCGTTCCCACGGGCCAGCCAGTCGCGCTGTTCACGGGCGGTGCGGGGCACGGAGATGCCGATGGAGGCGAAGGTGGCCTGGGTGTAGCTGGAGCAGTCATAGGCGTCCGGCCCGTTAGCGCCGAGTTGGTAGGGCAGGCCGACGCGCGCCCTGGCCCAGGCGAACATCTGCTGGACCCGTTCCGGGGTGAGCGGCGGCAGGCTGGGGTCTCCGATTACACCACTGGCGGGCTGGCAGTTGGCCTGCCCGCCGAGGACGAGCCCGGAGCCGTAGGCCTTGGCGTAGTAGAGGACGTCGTTGAGGTAGAAGTCGCGCGGGTTGTAGACGCGCAGGGCGGCTTTGACGCCGGCGGGGCCGTTCTTGGCGCCGTTCTTCACCAGGTAGAAGGCGGCGGACATGATCGAGTCGGCGGGGTTGTCGATGTCGGCGACGCCGTCACCGTTTCCGTCGCGGCCTTCCTCGGCCCAGGTCGACGGCAGGAACTGCATGATGCCGCGCGCCCCGGCGGGGTGCGGGATGATGTTGGTGCCCTGCTCGGTCTCCTCCATGCCGATCCCGGCCAGCAGCGTCCACGGGAGTCCGGACGCCGCGGCGGCCTGGTCGTAGTAGCCGCGAATCTCAGCTGAGGGCTGGATTGGGACGTTGTGCAGCGAGACGTAGCGGGGTTCGCCAGGCTCGGGCAGGGCGAAGCCGATGCCACCCTCGCCGGTGCCTGGCGCCGCGGTCTGGGTCAGCGCCAGCAGTTGCGGCGAGGTCGCCGTGGTGGGGTCCGGACCGCCAGGGCTGCCGTCCCACACGATGCCCTTGCTGGCTAGGGCCGCCACCGGGTCGACGGGGGTGCCGCTGGTGTGCTGCGCGGGGTCGGCGCCTTCGCGGTACTCGAAGTGCAGGTGTTCGCCGGTGGAGGCGCCCGTGGTGCCCTCGATGCCGATCTGCTGGCCGGTGGTGACCTGCTGGCCGACGGTGACCGTGATGGTCTTGAGGTGCATGTAGCGGGTGACGACGCCGCCGCCGTGGTCGATGTTGACGTTGTTGCCTGCGTCGCTCGTGCCGTAGCTGGCCCAGGTCACGACGCCGGCGTGCACGGCCAGGATGGGGCTGGACGTGGAGACGGTGCTGATGATGTCCTGGCCCTGGTGCATCCGCCACTCGTGGTAGATCGGGTGCATCCGCATTCCGAACGGGCTACGGAGCTGATAAGGCTCCCCCATCGGCACGGTCCAGCCGCCAGCCACCATCGTTCCGCCAGCGCCGTAGTTGCACGGCTTGGGCTCGAGTTCCTGGTTGATCGGCGGCACCAGGACCGCGAGCAGCACCATGGCGATCGCCAGTGGGAGCGCGATGACGGCGAGCAGGACGCCGCCGAGCCACTTCAACGCCGCGCCCATATCAGGCCGCCTCGAGGGCTGCGTTGGTGTAGGTGAGTTCGCGTTCGAGGGGGGTCAGGATCGTCTTGACCTTGTAGAGCCGGTCGCCCAGCATCCACACCGCGCGGCCGCGGTCCTGGCGGCACCAGCCGGTCACCAGGCCGGTGCCGATCGGGCCCAGGTCGAGCAGCTCGTTGAGTTGTCCGGCGACCTCAGCGTCCTGGCCGCACAGGATCTTGGTGTCGGCCAGGTGCAGCATGTCCTTGGCGATCTGGACCGCCTGCGATCCGGCATCCCCGACCGACAGCCAGTCGGACGGCTTGTGGGCGACGGCGATCTGAATGTCGCCGTCCTTGCGGGACAGGCGCAGGTCGGCATCGAAGCTCTTGACGGCCTCGGGGCCTTGGCGCATCTGGCGCCACACCTCGTCGCGGATCACGAGCCGCATGTCGCCCGGCTCGGCCAGCTCGCGCATCCCGCGCCCCCAGCTGTTGACGCAGGTCAGCGCGATCCCCATCGCTTCGTCCGAGATCCTCGACAGCGACAGCGACGTGATGGGCGCGTTCCAGTTGATCTTGATGTTGGTGTGGTCGTCGAACATGCCGGCCAGTTCGCCCTTGACCAGCTTGGCCAGGGCGTCGCGCAGCAGCCGCGTCTCATCGAGGAACTGCTGCTCGGTGGCGAACCGGCAGTCGTGGACCAGTTGCTCGCTGGGGTCGTTGAGGGCGAGCCACAGCTGCGGGATCGTGGTCTCGGCGAGCTGGGTGTAGCCGTCGGTGTAGCCGGTCAGGGTCCGCAGGGCCTCCATCAGCACCCGATCGTCGGTGGGGGTGACTGGGATGTGTTCCTGGCCGATCCGCTGCGACCCGATCAGGCCGCGCAGCACGGTCGACCAGCGGTTGAACACCGTCGTGGTGCGCTGCTGCACTTCCTCCTTGGACAGCTCGCCCCAGCGGTTCGCCAGTGGCCCGAAGTCGAGCGGGTTGACCCGGTTCGGGTGCCCTGGGCCGACCACGATGGGTTCCTCGCCGAGGAAGTGGCACAGGCCCTCGTACTCGTCCTTGGGGTCGCCCAGGATCATGGTGCGGTAGCCGAAGTCGGCCAGCCGCAGCACGGCTGACTTCACCGTGGCGGACTTCCCGGTGCCGGGCTTGCCCTGCACCAGCACGTTGGAGTTGGTCACCGGGATCGCGTCGTCCTTGACCCAGGCGTTCGGGTCGAAGTACATCGAGGAACCAGAGAAGAAGTCGATGCCCATCTGGGCGCCTGTCGGGGGCAGCGCCGGGGAGGCCACGAACGGCCACAGCACGGGTGCCTGGTCCGAGGTCATCCGCCAGGCCGACACCGGGACGCCGGACGGGGACCAGCCCTGGCCCTTCTTGCGGGGGCCGCGGGCGGGTTTGAGGTCGAACAAGCGCGGCTCGCGCCGGCGGCGGGTCTCGACGGCGGTGCGGGGCAGCTCGTGGTGGAAGTCGGTCAGGAACTGATCGACGTCGCGGCCCTGGGACTTCTTCTTGAACATGGCTCAGGCCTCCCGGCTGCGAGTGAGAGAGACGCCCAGCGGCACGCTGGACGCGCAGAACGCGGCGTCCTGCACCAGGTCGAGCCGCATTGACGCGAACCCGGCGCGGCGGATCGAGGAGTCGAGGCGGCGGCCGTACTCGGCGACACGCAGCGTCTTGGGCACGGTGACGGTGGCGATCGCGTAGGGCCGGATCATGGCGTTGCCGCGGGCGAGGTTCTCGTCCATCGACCGGGTGCGGGCGATCTGGCGGCGACCGCGGGCATCGGTGCGGACACCGAGCTTCTCCTTCAGGCCCTCGCTCATGTCGGCGCCCCATTGGGCGGCGTTGGCCTGCTTCTCGGCCTTGTCCTGGTCCATGACCGGGAAGGCCACCAGCAGGGAGCGGCGTTCGCCGTCCGCCGGCGGGAACAGCACCGGCGCGAGCGCACCCATGACGGCGCCCTTGTCGGGCAGTCGGATCGTGGTGGAGATCGAGTTCCAGGCGTCGTGGGAGTAGTGCCGCATCGCCGAGTCGGCGCCCGAGGGTCCGGCCATCGCCCACGGCACGTCGGCGTTCACGTTGGGGTCCTTCTCGGCCTCGAGGACGGCCGCGGTGATCGACGCTGAGTCGCCCGGCGCGAACCCTGTCCGCACCGCTGCCGCCAACTCCGGGGAGGTCAGCCAGCGCACGTCGGCCATCTCGATCGAGCCGCGTAGGTGAGCCTCCACCTCGCCCATGAGCAGGTAGAGGGCGCGGCCGCGGCCGTCAATGCCGCCGCCCGTCTCCTTGGCGACCTTGGCGAGCTTGTTCTCGGGGACCACGAGGGTGACGAACTGCTCGGAGCGGACCGCGGCGCGGGTGAGGGTGGCGGCCATCTCGTCGTTGATCTGGCGGACCACGTCCAGCCCGCCTGGCTTGCGGTGGGCCTGGAGGTACTCGGCGCGGGCGGCGCCGTCCTCGGGGACGGTGCGGACCATGAACAGCACTTCGCTGATGAGGTCGGTGCGCGAGCCCGCGTCCAGCATCTCGGTCAGGCCGCGCGCCAGCCGGTCGCGCTCGTCGGCGTCGGCGGTTGTGATGCCGCCGTGGACGACCTGGGCGGTGACCGCCCAGGTCCGGGAGGCGTGGTGCTGAACCAGGGCGATGCGACGTTGGTAGGGGCCCGTGGGCGGACCGTCGTGGATCGAGACCTGGCTCAGCACGCCGGGCAGGTCCGGGGTGGACAGCTTGTCGATCGCCCCCTTGGACGCCTTGGACCGAAACGACGTCCAGCCGGCCAGCGAACCCACCGCGAACTTCAGCGAGGCCAGCAGCCAGCCCGTCGCGGAACGGCCGTGGATCGGTACCACAATCAGCACACACGACAGCGCCCAGACCGCCAGCATGCCCCCGAGCAGGGGCCAGTCCTTGCGCTGGAACGCGGCCAGCACCGGCAAGCCGGTCAGGATCACGCTCACCGCCTGCGGGGCAGTCAGTCCGAAGATCCAGCCCACGCGGTCCTTGGAGTATTCGGCGAACACGGTTGCCATGTGTCAGTTCCTTTCGATCGTGGGGGTCACAGGACGGCGGCGACTTCGGCGATCTCGGCCGCTTCGACAGCGCCCGTCACCAGAGCGGGGGCTTCGACGGCGGCGACCTCGCCGACGGTCGGCGCTGCGCCAGCTCCGACAGAGGGCTCCGCTGCGGCGGGCTGCACGTCGACCGGCTGGACGCCCGGCGCTACGGAGCGTCCACCCGACGGAGAGGGGCTCGGTGCTGCGGCCTGCGCGGCAGGGGACGCCGCGACAGACGGGGCACCACCCGAGGGTGGAGCAACCGGCGCCGGTGCTCCACCTACCGCCGCGGGCGATCCGGCTCCCGTCGAGGGCTCTCCCGCCGACGGGGCAGAAGGCGCCGGGGGGGCTCCCCCGCCGCGACGCCGCGTGAAGGCCGGTCCATCGGGACCTCCGCTGGACGGCCGGGCCGACATAACGGTCGGCTGTCCGCCGTCACCGGAACCAGCGCCGCCACCATCAGCGCCGCCACCGCCGTAGCCGCCTCCGTCGGGAGTGCCCTCGTCGTCCCCGCCCCCGGTGCCCACGACCGCGCCGTTGGGACCGATCACCGGGCCGCGTCCGCCGCCACCCATGTCGGGGTAGTAGGTGTTGTGGCCGACGCCCATCTGGTTGGTCAGGTCGGCGCCGACGCCCACTGCGGCGTGACCGGCGCGGGTCATCGCGCCAATGCCGCCCGCTAGCGCCCCACCGACACGCGCCAAGGGGCTGGCTGCGCCAGCCAGGGCACTGCCGATGCCACCACCGGCACCACCTGCACCGTGGCCACCGCCAGCGACACCGTTGACGCGCGCTGCCTGCTGATCCTCAGCGGACGCCTCGCCCGCCGAACGCCCGTTGCCCGTGGTGGCCGAGGCCGCCGACGAGCCGACGGGGCTGCGGCCCTGGATGAGCCCTTGGAGGCCACCCTCGGCCGCGAGGCCCTGGCGGACCGCTGCGCCGGTCGCAGTGCCGGGGTCCACGAAGGAGAACAGCTTGAACAGCGCGACCGGGGCCACGACCGACCCGCAGATCAGCAGGACACCGGGAACAGCGGTCCCGATCGAACCCTCGAGTCCCGAGCCGCCGACAACGACGCCGTTGGTGAACTGGATGCCGATGCCCATGATGAGCACGACCAGGGGCGGCGTGAACGCGGCGGCGTGGAACCAGCGCATCGTCTTCCAGAACCAGCTCTGTCCGACGTTGCCGACGAGCCCAGCGGCCGCGATGGGGGCGCTGGCGATCAGGATCAAGATCGCGCCGGCGCGCGTGACCATGATGAAGAAGTGCCCGATGGCGGCGACCACGAGCAGCAGCCCCATCAGACCGAGGATCGTGGCCAGGACGCCGTTGGTGACGTCCTTGACCTCGAACGGGGTGAAGAACTGCGCCTCGTTCCACTTCGTCACGTTTAGCAGCGACTCCATGAACGCCGTGGTCAGTCCTCCAGCGGCAGCCAGGACCGCCGTGGCATAGGCCAGCACCCCGACCCACACCATCGCGAACTGGAACACCCCGATGAGGATCTGCGCCAGCGACTTGCCGTCGCGCCGGATACCGGCGACGCCGAGCTGCACGAGGGCGAGGATCAGCATGAGCGTGCCGCCGATCCAGAACGTCACCTTGTAGACCTGGGCGCCGGGGCCACCCTCGGAGATGTCCGGGGTAAGGAAGGCGTCCATGAAGTTCAGGACGACGCGAAGGAACCACAGGCCCGCGTTCCAGACGACGAGCATGACGCTGATCCAGGCCTGGGCGGCGGCGTTGGCCGCAGCGCCAGCCAGGTCCGCGAACGGGTTAGGTAGCCCAGCGAACGGGTTCGGGTCCAGAAACATCTGTCGGAGTCTCCTTTGCGGCGAGGGGTGGGTTAGGAACCGGCGCCGAAGCCGGTCAGGACGCGCCAGCCGTCGGCACGGGCCTGGGTGGAGCCGATGGCCACCTGGCCCGGCTGAGCGGGCGCCGCCCCAGGGGCGATCTGCCAGCGTTCGCCGGTCCACTGCATCCGTTCGCAGTGGCCGTAGCCGAGCTGGGAGTTGTTCCGGCCGTGGGCGCGGACGTCGAGCAGGACGCAGGCCAGGACCCAATCGGGGCCGTCGGTGGCGCGGATCTGTCCGGCCACGGGTTCAGCGGTCACGACTACGCCGCTGCCGCCGGAGCTGGCCAGGGTGTCGGTGAACGCCTTTACGTTGCGGGTGATGATCCAGCGATCGGCCCCGACGCCGCCGGGCATCGCCCACGTGTCGTAGGCCGCGCGGGTCTGGTCGAGCCGCATCCCGGTCAGCAGGGTCTGGTCGATGGATGCCAGCTGCCCGACCGCGCCTTCCGGCGTGCGCGGAAAGCCGGTGTCGACGCCGCCGACGCCTCCCCGGATGGTGGGCTTCGGGACCGCCAGAAGGGCGTCGGCGGCCGTGGTGGGCGCGGTGGAGGCGCCGGCTGCCGGGGGGACGGCCGACGCGCTCCACGGACGGTTCGCGGCAGCGTCGCGGGCGTCACCGGCTGCGAGCACCTGGCCGTCCACGCTGGTGGGTGTGACGCTGGGCAGCGCCTTGGCCGGAGCCGGACGCAGCAGCTGCGTCACGGCCAGGCCGAGCCCGATCAGCACGACCAGAACGCCCAGGGCGACGGCGAGCAGCAGCCCGAGCAGCTTCTCCCGCGACCAGGCCTCATTGGGGTCGATCACGCCCCTGCCGTTGCGAACACGCCGAGCCATGACTCAGCCGATGCAGCCGGTGCCCATGATCCCGCTGACGATGCTCGGCAGGATCACGTAGAGGATGGCGGCGATCAGGATCACCAGGACGCCGACGATGCCGGCCTTGGAGGCGTGCGGGGAGTGGAAGATGCGGCCCGCCGCGATGGACGCGACCGCGACGACGACGCCGACGATGAAGATGATGCCGATTCCCCACAGGACGTAGCCGGACAGCTTGTCGGCCTGGACCTGGGCGCCGGGAGGGGCGACCGGGCAGACCTGCAGCGGGGTCAGCACGGCGAGCATGGACGGCAGCTTGCTGGTGGCCCACAGCTGGGCCGCGAGGAGGGACGTGAACATGGATGGTTCTCCTTAGTTGGGTTGTGGGTTACTTGCGTGGATTCATGGGCAGCTGGAGCTGGCGGGCGATCTGCTCGCCAGCCCTCTGCAGGTCGCTGGGAAGCGGGCTCGTGTCGATCCCGTGGTAGGCCAGCGACGGGTCGTGGGCGACCGTGAGCAGACCACCGTCGGCGTCCATGCCGCGGGTGAGGCGGCCGAGGGTGAAGCCCAGATCCTTCGGCCAACGCTTCCGGGCCGGGCCGATGACCAGGGCGGCCGCGACCGGGCGACCGAGCGCGTCCAGGGCGGCGAGCTTGGCCTCGAGTCGCCGCAGGCCGGGGATGGTGGCGCGGCACACCAGGATCACGTCGGCGCGTTCAAGCAGCTCGCGCAACCACGGCGTCTGGCCGACCACATCGAGGTCGTGACCGGCATCCACCACGACGGTTTCGTCGCCGCTCGACGCCAAGGGGGTCGGAACAGCGAAGGGGTTGTTGTCCGCGCGGCGATCCAGACGGACGGCGTCACGGTCGGCTCGCAGCCAGCCGGAGGTCTCCCCCAGCTCAGCGAGGCCCGCCGCCACCAGTCCCGAGTCGCCCTGAGCGCAGCACTCGATCAGCCGCGCCGCCGTGGTTGCTTCGGCGATAGCAAGCGCCACGGCGGTCGACCCGCTGCCCCCTTCAGCGCCGAGCACGAGGACCATCGGTGTGGCCGGTGACAGGCTCCAGGTCTGCTTCGCCGCCTGCTTGAACTGCCCGTCACGCAGAGCTTTGGCAGCAGCCCGGACTTCTTCCAGTTCGTAGACCTGGGTCATGCCGCACCTCCGAGAATTCGCTGTCGGACCGCCAGTTCTTGCCCGACGACAGTCGCCGGCAAGTCCGCGAGTCGGGCAAGAGCTTCTTCACGGTCGCGAAGCTTCTTCACCGCTCCGTCCAGGTCGGAATTACCAGGGAGGATCGCTTGAACGCGCTCCAGCATCATGAGCGTGACCCGATCATCAGGCGTCGCCAGTCTCAGTAAATCCGATGCCTCACCAGGCAACTCGTGAGCCTGCCGAGCGTCTCCCATCTCATTCCCTTCCACGGTTTCGATCACCTATGCGCTCTGGAGGAAAAGCGGCACGATGGCAGAAAGTTTGTTGATCGTGCGCCGTGTCGCTCGCCGCACAGAACTTCCAGCCAGACCGATGGATGCGCCGGCGGCGATGGAGACTTCCATCGAGCAAAGCCCCGAGGCGTTCCGGAACTGTGCCGGGGACGGCATTTCGTCCATCGTCGCCAGAACGGCGTTCATGATCCGGCGATCGCTCTCCGAAATCACGTTGCGCTCAATGGCCCAGGCGAGGATCGCCGTGACGATCTCTTCAGGCGCTTCTTCGTCATCGCCGTCTTGCCAGAGATACCTGGCACCGGAAAAGCTCTGCGGATCGGCGATGAGCTGGAGCGTGGGCGGATAGGTGTGATCGCGAAGCGACCGCTCAAGTTCCCGGAGAACCTGCGAGCGCAGGTTCCTGAGCATTGCGGAGGCGGTGCCGCTCTTTGAGGGGTTCCACGATCGAATCTCGATCCAGAGCGCACCAGCAACAATCTGCTGGAGTTCCCGCGGGTCAGTGCTCCCAGCTAGCGAACGGACCAGTCGGAGGACGCCCGGTCGCATCATCCAACAGGCCCACTCGGCCGCATGAGTGAAGTCGCCGCCTCGGGTTGAGGCCAAGGCAAACATCATGGCGAGGATGCGATTCTGATCGGACGAACCGCTGCTGCGGTGTGCGTCCAAGAGTTCGTTCATCCCAGCGAACTCCTGCAGCCCGCCTTGGGCGCAGGTCCAGGCGCGCCACTCATCGTCGGTCACGTCACTCGGCGGGACGTCGAGGAGCCATTGGTTGGCTCGTTCCGCAGTCGCGTTCATCTCCGATCGC
>Ga0208564_1002049_pt1 | contig 16407 bp, 15 predicted proteins | sample AD_UKC073_MetaG_FD_184439 | JGI IMG/M metagenome (GOLD analysis project Ga0208564, IMG submission 184439) | Active sludge microbial communities of municipal wastewater-treating anaerobic digesters from USA - AD_UKC073_MetaG (SPAdes) (version 2) | ecosystem: Engineered > Bioreactor > Anaerobic >... | reverse complement strand
GGCGCCGAGCATCAATGAGGCGATCGCCCGCCTGCGATGTGCCGTGGCCGATCGGCGAAGAGCGCTGGCCGGAGAGCCGCTCGCCCGCCTGCGCGTCGATCCTGACCGCGCGGACGCCGTCGCGCCCCTGGTACTCGTCCTGAACACGCGAGTGGACGCGGCCCTGGCCGAAGAGCTGGACGAGTTGCTCGCCGGCCCGGCCACCGGTGCCGCCGTGCTGCTGGGCAGCGACTCCGGCGCGCCCGCGCTGTGGCAGGTCAGCGGCGAGGAGTATGCGCCGTCGGGCCAGCTAACCGGATCGCCCGGACGGCTGCTCGCGCACAGCATTCCCGCGGCCACCCGGGCTGGCGTGGCGTCCCTGTTGCGGGCCGCCGACGATCCGGCGGACACCCCCGCGCCATGGTGGGGCGACCCGACCGACAACGTCCGGCCGTTGCCTCAACGAGCCAATCGAGGAGAGGAAGCAATGGACATCGTGCGGCTCCTGCCGGTGGCGGACGCGCCGCGGGCGCTCCTGATCGGGCCGGTCGATCTGCTCGGTGCCGCCGGCCCGGCTCCCGTCCGCTCGCGGCAACAACTCGTCGAGGCGTGTGCCTGGCTGCTCGAGAACCCTGGCCGCAGCGCGACCGAGATGTCGCTGGGGCTGGGCGTTGCCGAGGGCACCCGCCGCTCCAACCTGAGCCGGCTGCGCGCCTGGCTCGGCAGCGACCCGGCCGGGAAGCCGTACCTGCCGGACGCCTACTCCGGGCGAATCCGGCTGCACCCTGCGGTGACTTCGGATTGGGAGTCGGTGCAGGCGTTGCTGCGTCCAGGCATCGACCGGGTCAGCGACGCCACATTGGTGGCGGCGCTCGAACTCGTCCGCGGCGCACCACTGGCCGACGTTGCGCCGGGGCTCTGGCATTGGGCGGAGGAGCTACGCACCGATCTGTCGTCCGCGCTGCGCGACGTCGGGCTGGTGCTGGCCGATCGCGCGCTCGCCAACGGTGATGTCGACCTGGCCCGGTGGGCCGCGTCCCGAGCCCTGGTCGTCGCGCCCGAGGACGAGCAGCTGCTCTGTGCGCGGATCCGTACCGAGCATCGGGCCGGCAACCGCGCCGAGGTGGAGCGGCTGGTGAATCAGGTCAGCCGGCAGGCGCGGGCGCTGGAGGTCGATCTGCTGCCGGAGACGGTGACGTTGTGCCAGCAGGTGATCGAGGGACGGCTTCGCGCACGACGCGCCTGAGCCCCTGGAACAAGACCGCCCATCGAGCAAGCGAGGGGTCGAGTTGGGCTTGAGACCGAGTTGCGTGCGCCAACCCAACCGGAGCTAAGTTTGCTTCCGGACAAGGAAGTCGGGGTGCACCCCCCGAGGTCAGCCGAGGGCTCCTATACTCCGGCGGGTACTCAGATCATTGGAGCAGCGAATGTCAGCGCCGCGATTCAGCCGCTCCGCCCTGGTGAACGGGTGGGCGGTGGGCATTGCCGTCTTCGCGCTGCTGGTGTGGTTCTTCGGGCCAGTCCTGTTGCTGGTCGGCGGCCTGGGCGTGGGCGGGTACCTCGTCTACACCGGCTTCCGAAACGGCGGACGCTGGCAGTGGCCGCTGGTCGCAGCGGGCGCCTTGGTCGCCCTGCTGGTGTCGCTCCCGATGCTCAACCAGTAGCCGACACTGGCTGGTGGCAACGGGTTTCGACAAGCTCAACCACCCTTGTCGGCAGGATCAGCGCTTCCTCACGGGTGTTCGGCGAACCACTTCTCGCGGTAGTCCCGCACCAGGGCCGGCCAGTCGGTCTGGACAGCGTTGACGCCCAGCTCGAAGACCGGGCCGTACGCCTCGTCCGGCGACTTGGCGATCGCCAACTCGTCGTCCAGCCCGCCGAACAGCGGGATGCCGGTATTCAGGGTCACCGTGTTCACGAAGACGAACACGCCCATCGACTGGAACTCCTCGATCACCGAAGGGGAGAACCAGGGCGACTGCGGGGTGTTGGAGATCAACTCCACGCCGACGGTGTTCAACTGCGGGTCGTTGACCACGCGATAGACGTCGTCCGGGGTGGCGCAGATCGGCACGAACGGAAACTTCACCCGGAACTCGCGCAGGCGTTGCAACGCCGCGCCCTCCCAGGCCGGGCATTTCATCAACAGTTGGTGGGCCATGTAGAGCCCGTCGAGGGCCATCAGCGCGTTCGGCCACCGCCACCACGAACGGTCGATGTTGAACAGGGTGTCGGTGTCCTTGAACTTGCGCAGCAGTGGCAGCAGGTGTTCGACCCGCGCCGGGCGTCCGGGCCGGTCCACCCAGATGTAGGAGAGCCGGTCGATCTCGTCCGCGGTGAGGGTCTGCAGGTTGGCCTCGATGCCGAGCAGCTCGGGTTCGCAGCCGTCGTGGAAGCAGAAGAACTCCCCGTCCACGGACGCGGAGACGTCGATCTCCACCAGGTCGGCGCCGGACAGGAAAGCCGCCCTGATGCCAAGTTCGGTGTTGACCGCGATGCTGCCGCCGCCACTGCCGCGGTGAGCCGAGATCAGCACTCGGCGACGCTCCAACATCGAGTTCAGGTGGGCGTTCATGGCCTCGTACTTCACTTGGCCGAACATCGAACCTCCGCGGGGTGTGGGGTGTGCGAACGACATTGTCAGCACACATTCGACTCTACCCACGACCACGACCGGATAACCAAGTCTGGCAATAGTCGCGATCCCGCTGTGGGACGATTTTGTACGGGCTAGAGCGAAGGAGTGTCATGACCGAATTCCGCTATGCGGATCTGTTGCCGATCGGGGCGGACGCCACCCCCTACCGGCTCCTCACCACCGAGGGTGTGGAGACGGTCGAGGGGCCGGACGGACGGTCTTTCCTAAAGGTGGCGCCCGAGGCGCTGGAGTTGTTGGCCGAGACCGCGATGCACGACATCGCCCACTACCTGCGGCCGGCGCACCTGCAGCAGCTGCGCAACATCCTCGACGACCCGGAGGCCAGCGGCAACGACAAGTTCGTCGCGCTGGACCTGATGAAGAACGCCAACATCGCTGCCGGTGGCGTGCTGCCGATGTGCCAGGACACCGGCACCGCGATCATCATGGGCAAGCGTGGCCAGCAGGTGCTCACCGACGGCACCGACGAACTGCCGCTCTCGCGCGGCGTCTTCGAGGCGTACACCAAGCTGAACCTGCGCTACTCGATGAACGCGCCGATCACCATGTGGGAAGAGAAGAACACCGGCAACAACCTGCCGGCGCAGATCGAGCTGTACGCCGACACCGCGTCCGGCCACGAGAACACCTACAAGTTCCTGTTCATGGCGAAGGGCGGCGGCTCGGCCAACAAGAGCTACCTCTACCAGGAGACCAAGGCGATCCTGAATCCCGCGTCCATGATGAAGTTCCTGGACGAGAAGCTGCGCAGCCTCGGCACCGCGGCCTGCCCGCCGTACCACCTGGCGATCGTGATCGGCGGCACGTCGGCTGAGTACGCGCTGAAGACGGCCAAGTATGCGTCCGCGAAGTACCTGGACTCGCTGCCGACTTCGGGCTCGATGGACGCCCACGGCTTCCGCGACCTGGAGCTCGAGGAGCAGGTGCTGCAGCTGACCCGCGATTTCGGCATCGGCGCGCAGTTCGGCGGAAAGTACTTCTGCCACGACGTCCGGGTGATCCGGCTGCCGCGGCACGGCGCGTCCCTGCCGGTGGCGATCTCGGTCTCCTGCTCGGCCGACCGGCAGTGCATGGGCAAGATCACGCCTGAAGGTGTGTTCATCGAGCAGTTGGAGCGCGAGCCAGCGCACTTCATGCCCGACACGACCGACGAGCACCTTGAAGACAGCGCGGTCGTCGAGATCGACCTCGGCCGGCCGATGCCGGAGATCCTCGCCGAGCTGAGTAAGTACCCGGTGAAGACCCGGCTTTCGCTGCACGGCACGGTGATCGTCGGACGCGACATCGCGCACGCCAAGATCAAGGAGCGCCTGGACGCGGGCGAGCCGATGCCGCAGTACCTGAAGGACCACCCGGTCTACTACGCCGGGCCGGCGAAGACGCCCGAGGGGATGCCGTCCGGCTCGTTCGGGCCGACAACCGCCGGACGGATGGATTCCTACGTCGACCAGTTCCAGGCTGCCGGAGGCTCGATGATCATGCTGGCGAAGGGGAACCGCTCGAAGGCTGTGACCGACGCCTGCGCTGCGCACGGTGGCTTCTACCTCGGCTCGATCGGTGGCCCGGCTGCCCGGCTGGCGCAGGACTGCATCACCAGCGTCGAGCTGCTCGAGTACCCGGAACTGGGCATGGAGGCGATCTGGAAGATCGAGGTGAAGGACTTCCCGGCGTTCATCGTGGTGGACGACAAGGGCAACGACTTCTTCGCCGAAGTGAACCGTCCGACGCTGATCGGGTTGTCCCCGCGCAGCTGAGATCAGCCGTCGCTGGGGCCCACCAATCGGGGTTGAAAGCACCGCCAACGGCAACTTCGCTCCCGAAAGGGACTCCCGCTCCCGAATTTTCGGGAGCAAGCGTCACTTTCGGGAGCGAAGTTCGCTGGGGGTAGACCCGCTACCCCCGCTGCTCCATCGGGACGTAGGGACGCTCGACCTCACCGATGTAGATCTGCCGCGGCCGGTTGATCTTGGTGGCGGGGTCGCCGGCCTGCTCGCGGAAGTGCGAGATCCAACCGGGCAGCCGGCCCAGGGCGAAGAGCACCGTGAACATGTTCTGCGGGAAGCCCATCGCCTGGTAGATCAGGCCGGTGTAGAAGTCGACGTTCGGGTAGAGCTTGCGCTCCTGGAAGTACGAATCGGACAGCGCCGCCTCTTCCAGCTGCACCGCGAGGTCGAGCAGCTGATCGTGGCCCGACAAGGTGTTCAGGATCGCGTCCGCATGCTTCTTCACGATCGCCGCGCGCGGATCGTAGTTCTTGTAGATGCGGTGGCCGAAGCCCATCAGCTTGGTGGTGTCCTTCTTGTCCTTCACCTTGGCGACGTAGCTCTTCACGTCGCCGCCCTCGTCGCGAATGCCCTTGAGCATCTCGAGCACGGCCTGGTTGGCGCCGCCGTGCAGCGGGCCGGATAGGGCGCTCACCCCGGCCGCGACCGAGACGTAAATGTTGGCGCCGGACGATCCGACCATCCGGACGGTCGACGTCGAACAGTTCTGCTCGTGGTCGGCGTGCAGGATCAGCAGCACGTCGAGCGCGCGGGTGATCGCATCGTCGAAGGGGTAGGGCCCGGTCGGCACGCCGAACGAGAGCCGCAGGAAGTTCTCGATGTAGCTCAGCGAATCGTCGGGATAGAGCATCGGCTGGCCGACCGAGGTCTTGTAGCCGTAGGCGGCCAGGGTGGGCAGCGAGCCCATCAGCAGGTGGGTGGCGCGATCGAGGTCGTGCAGCGAATCCTCGCCGTACTTGGACGCGGTGAAGGTCGACAGCGCATTCAGTCCGGCGGCCAGCACCGGCATCGGGTGCGACTTGCGCGGCAGCGAGCGGAACATCTCGCGCATCCGCTCGTCGATCAGGTGGTACTTGGCGATGTTGGACGAGAAGGTGGCCAGCTGGTCAGCGGTGGGCAGCTCGCCGTGGAGCACCAGATAGGAGACCTCCAGGAAGCTGGAGTGCTCGGCCAGTTGCTCGATCGGGTAGCCGCGATACCTCAGGATGCCCGCGTCACCGTCGATGAAGGTGATCGCGGAACGGCAGGACGCCGTGTTGGCGAAGCCGACGTCCAGGGTGGTGGTTCCGGTGGCCGCCAGCAATTTGGTGATGTCGTAGCCGTCGTTACCCTCGGTGGCTTCCGCCAAGGGGAGTTCGAGGGATACCCCTTCGCGGCTGAAGGTCGCGTTGCTCATCCATCCTCCGTCTCGTCGGACGCGCGGCAGCGCGCGTCCGGCTCAGTAAGTGGTGTCACAATACCCCGCCCCACCCACCCGCGGCAGGGCTTCGGCGTACCCTCCCAGGAGGTGAAGTAGTTGACGGATCAATCACCGTCGACTATGGTTTTACTTGAGACTTCAATCAAAGGAGAGCACGACATGACTTCGATCCGGGACCTGTCCGGCACCTACAACCTCGACCCCTCGCACTCGCGAGTCGGCTTCGTGGCTCGCCACGCGATGATCGCCAAGGTGCGGGGGGCGTTCAACGAGGTCGCCGGGACCGCGACCATCGACGGCGCCAACCCGTCCGCTTCCGCTCTGGACGTGACCATCCAGACCGCCAGCGTCGACACCCGGGACGCCAACCGCGACAGCCACCTGGCCAGCCCGGACTTCTTCGACGCGGCCCAGTACCCGACGATCACCTTCAAGGCCACCGATTTCGCGGTGACCGACGACCAGACCGTCGAGGTGACCGGCGACCTGACGATCAAGGACATCACCAGGCCGGTCGTTGTGCCGTTCACGTTCGAGGGCGTGGCCACCGACCCGTTCGGCAACGAGCGCGCCGGCTTCGAGGGCCAGGTCACCATCAACCGCAAGGACTGGGGCCTCACCTGGAACGCGGCGCTGGAGACCGGCGGCGTCCTGGTCGGCGACAAGGTCACCCTCGAGCTCGAGGTTTCCGCCGTCAAGGCCTGAACAAGAACGGAGACGGTTCCTTTACTGGTTCACACCGAACGCTCGGTGTGAACCAAAAAAGGGACCGTCCCCTTTACTGTTCAGGCGGACGCTTCGGCGAGCGCCGACGCGAGCGCGTCCAGGGCCAGGTCGAGTTCCTCTCGGGTGATCACCAGGGGCGGGGCCAACCGTATGGTCGAGCCGTGGGTGTCCTTGGCGATCACGCCCTTGGCCAGCAGGCGCTCGCAGATGTCGCGGGCCGTGCCCAAGGTGGGGTCGATGTCGACGCCGGCCCACAGGCCGATCCCGCGCACCTCGGTGACCCCGCGTCCGAGCAGTTCGAGAAGGCGGGAGTGCAGGTAGTCGCCGAGTTCGCGGGAGCGGGCCTGCATCTCGCCGGTCTCCAGCAGCCGCACCACGGCCAGGCCCACCGCGCAGGCCAGTGGGTTGCCGCCGAAAGTCGAGCCGTGCTGACCCGGCTTGAGCAGGCCAAGAACGTCCCGATTGCCGACCACGGCCGAGACCGGCACGATGCCGCCGCCAAGCGCCTTGCCGAGCAGGTACAGGTCGGGCACCACGCCGACCTGCTCGCAATAGAAGGTGCTCCCGGTGCGACCGAGTCCCGACTGGATCTCGTCGGCGATCATCAGCACCTGGTGGCGATCGGCGAGTGAGCGAATGCCGGGCAGGAAGTCGGACGGCGGGGTGACCACGCCGGCCTCACCCTGGATCGGCTCGACCAGGATCGCCACGGTGTGCTCGTCGATGGCCGCCTCGATCGCGTCCAGGTCGCCGTAGGGAACCTTCACGAATCCCGGGGTGAACGGGCCGTAGGAGTCGGTGGCGTCGGAGTCGGACGAGAACGAGATCACGCTGATCGTGCGTCCGTGGAAATTCCCCTCCATCACGATGATGTTCGCCAGATCCTCGGGCACGCCCTTGACCTCGTAGCCCCACTTGCGGGCCAGCTTCAAAGAGGACTCCACCGCCTCGACGCCGGTGTTCATCGGCAGCACCATGTCCTTGCCACACAGCTTGGCAAGGCCTTCCACGAAGGGTCCGAAGGGTGCAGAGAAGACGGCGCGCGAGGTGATCGACAGCTTCGCCAACTGCTCGGACGCGACCGCGAGCAGCTCGGGATTGGAATGACCGAAATTCACCGCTGAGTAGGCGGACAAGAAGTCGAGGTAGCGCTTGCCCTCGGTGTCGACCAGCCACGCACCCGACCCCGACTCGATCACGACCGGTAGCGGATGGTAGTTGTGCGGGCTGTAGGTCTCGATCTGCTCGATGACCTGCTGCTGGTCCGAAATCTCGGTGAGCGCGTGCATGGCGTCCTTTCTGCCGACCAGTGATGCTACCGGTTCAGCGCCGATGCCCCTTTCGCTCAGCGCGGACGGACCCGCTCCAGCACCAGCGCCGCCAGAGCGTCAGGGTCGTGCGGACGCAGCGCGTACCCGGCCTTCGCCACCGGACGGCCCAGGTCGAACAACCCGTCCAGGCCGAGCGTGGTGGCGTCGATGACCGCCTCGCTCGGGGTCGCTTCGGCGGTGGCCCGGACGTCGGCCAGCGTTGCCGGTTCCCGATCGGCCACCGGCAGCACCGACTGGGCTTCGGGATGGCAGGCGTAGACCGCGACCAGGGACCCGACCGCCTGCGGCAGCGGGCTGATGATCGCCGAGACCCCGACCGCATGCGCGGCCGCGATGCCCGCACCCGGGCGCAGGTCGCCGAAGGCGAGCGTCGGCTCCTCCTCGACCACCACCACGGTGCGGCCGGCGATGCGTTCGGGATGATCGATCACCACCGGCGAATCGGCGGTGAACACGGTGGCCCCGGGGTTGAGCCGGGTGATCTGGCGATGCGACTGCTGCACCAGCTCGTCGCTGACGGCGTCGCACTTGCTGATGATCACCGCGTCCGCCAGTCGCAGGGTGACCTCGCCGGGGAAGCAGTCCAGGCCGGCGTCGGCCCGCAGCGGATCGACCAGCACCAGATGCAGATCGGCCCGCACGAAGGGCAGGTCGGTGCCCGCGCTGTCCCAGAGGATCACGTCGGCCTGTTCCTCGGCTGCGGCCAGGACGGCAGCGTGGTCGAGCCCGTCCACCCGGATCGCGCCGGGCTGGTCGCCGATGGCCCGGCTCTGCGGACGTGCGCAGGCGTCGAGGCCCGGTTCGTCGTCGCTGAACTGGTGCTGCCACCCAGCGGTGAACCCCGAACGCTGGACCGGATGCCGCAACACGGCCACCCGGACGCCCTGGGTCAGCAGCAGGTCGGTCAAGTGCCGCACGGTGGGGGTCTTGCCGGCCCCGTTGTGGGCCGAACTGACCGCGATCACCGGCTTTTGAGCGGTTAGCATCGAGCGGTTCGGGCTGAGCAGCTGGAAGTCGGCCCCGGCGGCCAGCACCCGCGCGGCGACCGCGGCCACGCCGGTGCACCGGATCTCGGCATAGGCGAAGACGACCTTCTCGATCCGCTCGGACGCGACGAACCGCTCCAGGTCGGCCTCGGCGATGATCGGGATACCGGCCGGGTAGGAGTCCCCGCACAAGCAGGACGGAAAGACCCCACGTTCACCGGCCGACAGTGCCGAACTGGTGAATCCCAACACCTCGTGGCGAGGATCTGAGCGGAAAACGGTGGCGAAGACGTGGAAATCACGCCCGGCTGAACCGAGGATCAATGTGCGGCGCGGGATCATGGCGGCGGCTCCTTTCTCCCACGGCTGAGTATACGGCGGCGGCCGTCGGTGGTCGGCCAGTCGGCTCTATCCCGAGAACCCGTCACCCACTCGCGATGCGCCGTCCGCCGATTCCGATGAGCTGATTCCCGCCCTGGTTACCGAACGACAGCCGCTTTCGGGCCCGCGCGGCCAGCCAGGGCATGGATCGCCTCAACGTCCCCAGGGGCGTCGCGGGTATCGTCGGCGAACGAGGTCGACGGTAGAGTCGGGCCATGGAGCAACAGGCGCCGATCGTTATCGGCTACGACGGTTCGGAGTTCGCGGCGGAAGCGCTGCGCAAGGGCTTGTGGCTGGCTGGAAAGGTCGGGGCCGGCGTCCGGATAGTGCGGGCCTGGACGATCAGCAACGCGCCGCGTCCGAAGTCGTGGAGCCCGGGTTATGTGCCTCCGGTGGAGGACTTCGCCGAGGCGGTCCTCGCCGAACTGACCAAGGCGACGGCAGCCATCGTCGCTGAGTTCCCTGAGGTTGAGGTGAGCTTCGAAGCGCCCCACGGAGCGGCCGGGCGCGAACTCATCAAGGCTTCCGCCGACGCCCAGCTGGTGGTCGTGGGTACCCGCGGGCTCGGCGGTTTCACCGGCTTGCTGATCGGCTCGGTCTCCGACCAGGTGGTCGAGCATGCCGGTTGTGACGTCCTGGTGGTTCGCCGACGCTCCGGCGACCAGGCGCCGCCGCGGACCCTGAAGCTGGATCGCGCGCTGGACAGCGAGTGAACCCCGCTCCGGCGGTGCGGTACGGAGAACGACGCCTACTAGGCTGAAGTTGTGAAGTCTGCGGGGCGGGCGGCCCTGGCCGCGACGGTGGTTGCGCTGCTGTTCAGCGGCTGCGCGACCGTGCCGCCGCGAACCCTGGCTGCCCGGGCCGCCGAATCGATTCCGCCGTCGCAGGTCAATGCCGTGGTCGGGTTCCCGCTACCGACACGCCCGGTCGCGTCCCCGTTGGTAGCCGGCTCGGACGCCGCCGCGCCGGTTGACTCGGCAGCGACCGATCCGTCCGCGGTCCCGTCCCCGGCCGAGCCGACGGGGCCGGCAACCGAACCGCCGGCGGAGCCCCCGGCGCCTGAGCCCGAGCCGCCCGCGGAACCGGCTCCGGTGGATTGCGCGGTGCTGAAGTGCGTTGCCCTGACCATGGATGACGGACCGGTGCCAGGCACAGGGAAGTTGCTCGATCTCTTTGCCAGGCGTGGCGTGAAGGCGACCTTCTTCCTACTCGGCCAGAACGCGAAGGCGCACCCCAAACTGGTCCGCCGGATGGTCGCCGAGGGCCACGAGCTCGGCAACCACTCCTGGAGTCATCCGGAGTTCTGGAACCTCTCGAAGAGCGGCATCCGCAAGCAGTTGGTCAAGACCAACAAGCTGCTCACCAAGCTCGGCCAGCGTCCGAAGTTGGTGCGTCCGCCGTACGGGGAGTGGGATCGCGATGTGGCCAAGGTGACCAGGTCGCTCGGCATGCCTGCCGTGATCTGGGACGTGGATCCCGAGGATTGGAAGGTGCGCAAGGCCAAGACGGTCGCGAAGCGCGTGCTGAAGCAGGTGGAGCGAGGTTCGATCATCCTCACCCACGACAGCCTGAAGTCGACCCGGAAGGCGATCCCGGCGATCGTCAGAGGCCTCCAGGCCAAGGGCTACACCCTTGTCACCGTCTCCCAGTTGATGGCCGGCAAGTTGCACCCGGGCAAGCGCTGCTTCCACGCCTGACCCAGATCCGGCCACTTCAGCCCCGCGCGGCGCGGTACCGGGCGAGCGCCTCCAACCTCTCCCTGCCATGATCCAGAATCGGACGCGGATAGCCGTGGCGGTAACCGTCCGCGGCCTTCGACGGCTCGTGCGCCGTTGCCCCCCTCAGGTGGCGCAGTTCTGGCACCCAGCGCCGGACGTAGTCGCCGTTCGGGTCGAAGCGAAGGCCCTGGCTGGTGGGATTGAAGACCCGAAAGTAGGGCGCCGCGTCGGTTCCGGTGCCGGCCGTCCATTGCCAACCGTGCGCATTGGAGGCCAGGTCGCCGTCGATCAGGTGATCCAGGAAGTGCGTGGCCCCCAGCGGCCACCAGTGATGCAGGTCCTTGGTGAGGAAACTCGCGGTGATCATCCGGACGCGGTTGTGCATCCAACCCTCGGCCAGCAACTGGCGCATCCCGGCATCAACGATCGGAAAGCCGGTCCGCCCCAGCCGCCAAGCCTCGAAGCCGGCCGACGGCTCGTCATAGTCCAGCTTGATGCTCTTCAGGTCCGCAGCCAGTGATTCGGGGTGCCGGCTGAGCACGTCGGCGTAGAACTCCCGCCAGGCGAGTTCGGTGGCGTAGCGGTCGGCGTCCGGCCCGGGACGCTCCGCCAAGTCGGCGAGCAGGGTTCGTGGGTGTACTACACCGAACTTCAAGTCGGGTGAAAGGCGGGAGGTGGTGTCCAGGTCCGGACGATCCCGATCGCCGGAGTAGCCGGACAGGTCTGCGTCAAGGAACCGCCGCCAGCGTCCGAGGGCGGCCGCCTCGCCGGCGTCCGGCAACGCAATCGGACACGCTGCCAGCGCGGCCTCGATCCGTCCCCATGCCGCCGGGTTACCGGCGGCCCGCATGGGCGTGAAGGCGTCCGGCAGCAGCGCCGGCCCGCGCCAGCCGTGCGCCTGCCAGGCTCGGTGGAAGGCGGTGAAGACCTGAAAGCCACTGCCGCTCAGTGTCCGGACCCGGCCGGGAGTAACCGCGTACGGCGAGCCGGTTTCCACCCACTCGACCCCGGCCGCGGCCAGCGCCCGCTGCACCCGCTGGTCGCGCGCCAATCCGCCGGGTTCGGTCTCGGTGGAGACGTGCACCACGACAGCGCCGACCTCGGCGGCCAACTCGGGCACCACCCGAACCGGATCGCCCCAGCGCAGGCAGAGCCGAGAGTCGAGGGCCTCGCGGAGAGCAACCAGGTTCGCCGCCAGCCAGCCCTGGCGAACCGCGCCGGCATTGTCGAAGAAGGCCGGGTCGAGGACGAAGAGCGGCACCACGGGCCCGGCGGCGGCCGCTGCGGCAAGGGCCGGGTGGTCGCCGAGCCGCAGGTCGCGCCGAAACCAGAGCAGCCTGGGTTCAGCCATGCCGGCTCGCGGCGAGGGTTCTGGCGGCCGGGCCGATCAGATGCCCGAGCGTCCGCGCCGGTGCCGGTACGAGGTGCTGGAAGCGTCCCCCCACCCACACCGAGACCTCCGGCAAGGACTCCAGTTGGGCGGCCACTCGGGTCACCCGCTCGGAGTCGCGTCGCTGTGGCACCGAGGTCACCACCGCGAAAGCCCGGGTTCGCAGGGCTGCGTCCCGCCAGGCCGGCAGCGGCACTTTGGCGCCGAGGTAGACCGTGGCCAGGCCGGCCCGACGGCAGGCGACGGCGAAGGCCAGCAGGCCGAGTTGGTGGTCGACGCCGGGGGGTGCGCCGATCAGGACCGGGGGCCCGCCCTGCCCGCGGCGGACGGAGTCGTAGGCAGCGGCAAGGCGGCGCATCAGGGCGTCGGCGACGAGATGCTCACCGGCGACGGTCACCTTGCCGTCCGCCCAGGCCTGGCCGAGCCGGGCGAGCGCCGGCAGCATCCAGTCGTCCACCACGGTCTCGAAGGCGGCCGCGCCGAAGCTCTCGGTCACGATCCGGTGGATCGAGGCCGCGTCCATCGCCGCCGCGGCTTCGATCAACTCGGCCGAGGAGTCGGTCACGTCGCCCAGCGGCGGTGGCCGGCGAAGCAACTCAGCGGCAGCGGACTTCGGCGACCAGCCGGCCTGGACCAGCTCCTGCATGGCCCGCACCCTGGCCAGTGTCTGGCGGTCGTAGAGCCGGTAGCCGGACGCCGTCCGCTGCGGGGCGAGCAGTTCGTATCGGCGCTCCCAGGCCCGCAGGGTGTGCTCCGACAGGCCGGTCACCTCCGCGGCGGCCTTGATCGTCAGCAGCGTGGTGGTTTCGGGTATGACCGTGTCCGGCATGTGTCTAAGGTTACCCAGCCTTGTCTTAGCCCGGATCCACCGATGGGGTGGGGGTTGTGGGCGTGGCGTGAAGCGCGAATGCCCTTGTGACTGAGAGATTTGGGACTTATCTAGGGTTCCGAATCGGTCGTCACGAAGGGCATCCGTCAGGTGAAACTCTCTCACAGCGTGCAGGCGACGCGGGTCGTCTTTGATGATCCGAATCTGGTGTCGTCGGCAGGGTTGGTGCCGATCATGGCGCTGGCCGAGACGGCCGGGTTGCGCGACTTGGCCGATCAGCACCTCAGCGTGCCCAGCGACAAGGGCGCTAACGCCGGGTTGAAGGTGGCCTCACTGATCGCCGGCATGGTCGCCGGTGCGGACAGCATCGACGACATGGCGTTGTTGCGGCATGGCGGGATGGGCCGGCTGTTCAGCGCTGCGTATGCACCCTCGACGCTGGGCTCGTTCCTGCGATCGTTCACCTTCGGTCACGTACGCCAACTCGACGCGGTCGCATCCAGGTTCCTGGCCGGGCTCGCGGCGCGGGCACCCTTGCTGCCGGCCGTGGCCGGGCCCGCGGGCACGGTGGCCGGCTGGGCGGTGCTGGATGTGGACGACACCGTGGTCGAGGTTCACGGCTACGCCAAGCAGGGTGCCGGGTTCGGCTACAACCGCATCCGGGGCCTGAACGCGCTGATCGCCACCCTCGCCACCGCGACCAGCGCTCCGGTGATCGTGGCTCAACGGCTCCGGAGGGGCTCCACCTCGTCCCCGCGGGGCGCGAAGCGGCTGGTCGCGGACGCTGCCCGGACCGCCAGCCGGCTCCTGCCCGCCGGTGCCCCAGTGCTGCTGCGGGCCGACTCGGCGTTCTATGGCCGTCCCACCGTCGGCGCGGCGTTGGCCGGCGGCGCCCAGGTTTCGGTCACGGTCCGGCTCGACCCTCGGGTAAGGACTGCGATCACCAGCATCCCGGCCGATGCCTGGACCCCGATCCAGTACCCGCACCCGGTGTGGGAGGAGGCGAGCGGCGAGTGGATCTCCCGCGCCGAGGTCGCCGAAACCCGATTCACCGCGTTCACCTCGAAACCGAAAGCCGAGCAGGTGAACGGCCGGCTGGTCGTGCGCCGGATCCCCGACCTCAACCCCGCCAACAAGGCCGGGCAGGGCACCCTGTTCGACACCTGGCGGTTCCACGCCTTCTTCACCACCACCGACCCCGACGTGTTCGACACCGTCACCGCCGACAAGACCCACCGTGGCCACGCTGTCATCGAACAAGTCCACGCCGACCTGAAGAACTCCGCCCTTGCCCACCTGCCCTCCGGAGTGTTCACCGCGAACGCCGCCTGGCTGGTGTGCGCGGTAATCGCGTTCAACCTCACCCGCGCCGCCGCCACCATCGCCGGTACCGGGCTCGCGAAAGCCACCAGCCCGACCGTTCGCCGCAAGCTGGTCACCGTCCCGGCCCGGATCGCTCACAGCGCCCGCCGTATCACGCTCCACCTACCCACAAGCTGGCCCTGGCACGCCGGCTGGACCCGACTGTTCAACAACGCCGCCAGCCCACCAACAACCGTCCCCGCCTGAACCACCGCCGCCCAACGGCACGACCAGGACATCCCAGTGGCGAACCCGGATGAGACGCCGGGCGGCGAACCGCGCTCTCGCCCAATTCAGCCGGGCGACCACCAGCACCACCCCGACCACTCACCCTCAACCAAGCGCCTCGGTGGATCCGGGCTTAGCGGCGAGCCTGATTCGGCGATTACCGGGGTGGCTGCGGGCGTGGCCGCACTGGTCGTGCTGGCCGCGGCTGTGATGGTGCTGCTGCCCAGGATCAGGGTGCGTCCGACGCTTGCCACCGTGCTGCGTTGAACGCCTCTTCAAGCGACCTTGATCGGGTCGCGGCCCGCTCGAGCGGCTTCAACCAAGATCCCTGTTCATAACCCCCCTGAACCATCCTCGGACTAGGGGATACGCCCCGGGGTTTAGGAAGAAGCAGCGACGATCTGAACTGAATCGTCGCTGAATTCATCGATGCCGAGTTCGTCCTCAGCTGTGCTACCAAGGCCGCGTACGCGCTTCACGATGCGGCTCAAGGACGCCTCGGTGACGTTCAGGTAGCTGGCCAGATCGCGCTGGGTGACTCGCTTGACCAGGCCGGGGTTGGTTTCGACCAGTTGGCGGTAGCGCTGCTCGGCCGAACCGCGCAGCCAAACCGCGTCCGCCTGCAGCACGGTCGCGTGCATCAGCGCGATCGTGGTGGTGAGCCGGCCCCATTGCAGGTACTGGCTGGACAGGTGCTCGATGACCCGGAAGTTCACCCGCTGCACCAGGCTGTTCTCGATCGCGATGACGGTGTGCAACGACTCCTTGTCGATCGCAGCCTGGAGCGCCCTTGAGCGCGGGTGCAGCCCACGCGAAGCCACCCGGCGAATGCCCTCGGCGCCGAACGCCGACATGGACGCCAAGATGTCGCCTTCCTCCGGGAAGAAGACGGTGGCCGCACGTCCGGAGGTGTCGAACATCTGGGCCTTCAGGAAGCCGCGCTGGATGAAGTAGACGTAGGGGTGGGCCTCGCCGGCGCTGAACAGCACCGACCCGGCCGGTACGTAGAGCGAGCGCACGTTGCTGGCGAACAGGTCCCACTGCGGCAAGTCGGCCGAAGCGTAGGCCTCAAGCAGCAGGCGCAGACCACGCATCGCATGACCGCTGGCGGCATCCTCAGTGTTCAATGCACTCTTCCACTTTGCGCGTCCGACCCTACAAGGCCTGAACCGTTGGTTGAGACCCTGTTCATCAAGATGAGGGTCAACTTTGCCCGATGGCAAACATTGTGGCACTCGGTTTGACGATGTTGGGTCGGCTTCTAGCTGACCACTCCTGAATCGCGGCACCATATACTGGATACCGGGGAAGGTTCTGCGTCCTTTGGGCGCACGAGAGAGTGGAGTGTGGCATGTCCCAACTGGCAGTTCGGTCTGGAGGCCTGACGGGCTTCTCGCCCAAGATGCGCGCGTTGCTTGCATTCTTGACGGCGGTCACACTGTCGCTGATCGGCCTCATCACAGGCCCGGCGACCCAGGCGGCCGCAGCGAGCTTCACCTACCCCGCTGCGATCCATGGTGACACGATTGTTTTCGAATCCGACGATGAGCCACTAACTCAAGGTTGGCAGCGCAAGCTCTACGCCGATTGGTCCGTGCCCGATGACGCGAAGGG
>Ga0208564_1002039_pt1 | contig 16446 bp, 16 predicted proteins | sample AD_UKC073_MetaG_FD_184439 | JGI IMG/M metagenome (GOLD analysis project Ga0208564, IMG submission 184439) | Active sludge microbial communities of municipal wastewater-treating anaerobic digesters from USA - AD_UKC073_MetaG (SPAdes) (version 2) | ecosystem: Engineered > Bioreactor > Anaerobic >... | reverse complement strand
AGGTCGCCCGACGGCGTCGGAAGCGACTCGGCCAACTGCAGCATGTCGGCCATCATAGATCCGAATGACACCTCTGTCATTTGGCCCTGACGCGGGGGCAGGTGACAAACTGGTGAGCGCTGAGGCTGGCCCCACACGGCACACGTGGCAGGTAGAGGCCCAGCGCAGGACCACCGGAAGGCGACAGACTCCCACCATGCAGGAGATCCACGGCACGGCGCTGCACTACCCCTGGGGTACGACAGACGCCATTCCGGCGATCCTCGGCATCCCCGCGGACGGTCGCCCGTACGCCGAGTACTGGCTGGGCGCCCACCCGTCGGCGCCAGCGACTGCCGACGGCGTCCGCCTCGATGAGCTGATCGCGTCCGACCCGTCCCTGCTCGGCGAGGCCGCGGGTGCGTTCGACTTCCGGATGCCGTTCCTGATCAAGCTTCTCTCCGCCCGCCACGCCCTCTCGCTGCAGGCCCATCCTCCCACCGAGAAGGCGATCGAGGGCTACGCCCGCGAGGACGCCGTGGGCCTGGCCCTGGACGATCCGTTGCGCTGCTACAAGGACCAATCGGGCAAGCCCGAAATTCTCGTCGCGCTGTCGGAGTTCGCGCTGCTGATGGGCTTCCGCAACCCCCAGCGCACCTGGGACCTGTTCACCGAACTCGGCGTGGGTGACGTGGTCGACCCCGTGATCGGCCCCCTCGTGTTCCGGCGGGGCTCGGCTGCCACCGAAGAGGTTTTCCTGGACGTTTTGAGCCTCGTCGACGATCGCGCCGAGATCCTCAACCGCGTGCTCGTCGCGGCCGTCGCGCACGCCGATGCCCCAGGAGAGCTGGGCGAGTTCGCCCGCCTCGTGATCGAACTGGACTCCCACTTCCCCGCCGACCCCGGCATCATGGCGGCCTGTCTGATGAACCAGGTCCGCTTGGCGCCCGGTCAAGCCGTCGTCATCCCGCCGGGCACCATGCATGCCCACCTGTTCGGCACGGGCGTCGAGGTGCAGGCCAGCTCGGACAACGTCCTGCGCGGCGGTCTGACCCAAAAGCACATCGCCGTCGACGAACTGGTGCGCCTGGTCGACTTCGACGAACTCACCCCCGTCATTCACGACGGCGTCGAGGACGCCCCGGGCGTACACCGCTACGACACCGGCTTCGCCGAGTTCGCGGTCTGGCGACTGGAGTCTCAGCCCCAGCGGGTCGCTTCCGTGCCTGCAGACGGCAGGTTGCGCATCGCCCTCGTCACCCGTGGACGAGCCAAGCTGAGCGACGGCGTCCGAGATCTGGAGTTGGAGCACGGCCAGGCGGTGCTGATCCCGGCGAACAACCCGACCGTGTCCGTGACCGGAGACGCGCAGGTGTTCGTCGGCGCGCCCGGCGTCCGCTGAGGTCGCGGCTGGGCGTCGCAGACGGGTGGGGCGACGGGTAAGGTTGGCGGCCGACGGCCATCCGGCCAAGCCCCTGTAGCTCAGTTGGTAGAGCTTCCGCCTTGTAAGCGGAGGGTCGCGGGTTCGAATCCTGTCGGGGGCTCGTGGACTCTCCCAAGAGCCAGTGGGCTCTCATGATCGAACGCGACCCGGGGCATTCGGCCCGGTACGTGCAGCGCTTCAAGACGATGGCCGACCAAGGCGCCGACCTCGTCGGCGAGGCGCGCCTGATCGACGCGATGGTGCCGCGCGGCTCGGCGATCCTGGACGCCGGCTGCGGTCCCGGACGCCACTGCGGCTACCTGCACCGCGCCGGTCATCGTGTGGTGGGCGTGGACCTGGATCCCGTGCTGATCGCAGCCGCCGAGGCGGACGACCCGGGCCCGACCTATGTCGTCGGGGATCTCGCGCGGTTTACTCTGCCTGACGCCGCCCCCACGGCGTACGACGCGATCCTGTGCGCCGGCAACGTCTTGGGCTTCGTCCATCCGGACACGCGGCGTCCGATTCTGGCCAACTTGGCCGCGCTGCTGGCGCCGACCGGACGCCTCGTCGCCGGCTTCGGCGCCGGACGCGGCTACGCCTTCGACGACTTCTTCGCGGACGCCGCGGCCTCCGGCTTGGCGCTCGACGAGGCCTTCTCGACCTGGGACCTGCGTCCGTTCACGCCCGCGTCCGACTTCGTCGTGGGCATCTTCAGCCGGGCGTCCGACTGACACCTACGCGGTCGTTCCGCGAACAGCCGGTTCCCCACGTGGCAGGTGATGTGTGGCCAGCAAGGGGCAGCCGTCGGCCTCAGACCAGGCCAGCGTCGTGAACCTTCATCGCCACCTGGACGCGATTGTCGACGCCCAGCTTGTAGAAGATGCGCGTCACGTACGACTTGACGGTGGCGATCGACATGAACAACTGCTTGCCGATCTCCGCGTTGGCCAGGCCCTGACCGATCAGCACGGCGACCTCGCGCTCGCGCTCGGTCAGTCCGGCCAGGTCGGCCAGCGCGCGCTCGACGCGCCCGTCGCCCGCGCTGCGGGTGGCAACCGCCACCACCTGCGAGATCACGCTGGGCGACAGGGTCGTCTCGCCGGCGTCCACGGCCCGGATGGCGTCGACCATCTTGGCCGGCGGGGTGTCCTTCAGTAGGAACCCGGATGCCCCGGCCTGCAGTGCCTTCAACACCATGTCGTCGCTGTCGAACGTGGTCAGCACGATGATCTTGGGGGCGTCCGGCTTGGCCAGAATGTCGGCGGTGGCGGTCAGTCCGTCCTTGTTCGGCATGCGGATGTCCATCAGGACGACGTCGGGCTTGAGCTCTGCGACGACCGCCACGCCCTGGACGCCGTCAGCCGCCTCCCCCACCACCGCAAGGTCAGGGCTGCCGCCGAGGATGAGGCCGAGTCCCGTCCGGACCAGCGCGTCGTCATCGACGATCACGATGCGAATCTGCGAGGAGTCCATGGAGTGACCTTCCTAACCGGTGGCGGCGGGCCAGGGCACCCAGCCGTCCACGACGAATCGACCTTGATAGACCCCCGCGTTCACCTGGCCGCCCAGCATGCCCGCCCGTTCACGGATGCCGATCAGCCCGAGGCCAGCCCCGGGAAGGCCGGCGCCACTCGGCGCCAACGGGTTGCTGACGCGGATCGTGAGCCCGACGCCAGGCTCGCCGGCCAAGACGACGTCCGTGACCGCGTAGGGCGCATGCTTGCGCGCGTTGGTGAGGCACTCCTGGATCATCCTGAAGACGTGCCGCGCCGTCACGGCGGGCACGGTCGCCAGGTCGATCGACGCGTCCAGGTTGACGCGTTGGCCGAGCGACCGGGCCTGGCCGATGAGTCCGGGGAGGTCGACCAGGCTGGGCTGGGGTGCGGCGGGCGAGCCGGCGGCGTCCAGTTGCCCGTCGCGCAGCGTCGACAAGACGCTGCGCAGCTCGGTCAGGGACGCGTGCGCGTTCTCCTGGATGATGCCGGCGATCTCGCGCGTCTTCTCGGGCGGCAGGTCCGTCCGGTAGGCCAGCGCGCCGGCGTGCATCGACACCAGCGAGATGCGGTGGGCGAGCACGTCGTGCATCTCGCGGGCGATCCGGTTGCGCTCACCCAGGACGGCCAGTTCCCGATCCCGATCGGCATTCGCGGCACGATCCTGGACGCCGGCGGCCCGGTCCTGGCGGACGCCGTAGTACATGCCGAGCAAGGCGACGATGGCCATCATCAGCATGGTCGACAGGAAGGGCATCGCGTAACCGAACGGACCCAGGGTCGCGAACGACTCGAAGTTTCGACGCTGCCACGGCAGAAAGAGGGACGCCAGGATGCTCAGCGCGATCGTGTAGGCGATCCCCCAGCCGATCTTCTTGACGTCGCGTCGCGAACAGAGCGAGATGAACGACCAGACCATGACGACCCACAGCGAGTTCGACACCACAGAAGCAGTCGTCAGCACCATGAACAGCCCGAACGGCCAACGGCGTCGGTACCGGATCGCCCACAAAGCCGCGGCACCGATGAGACCGTCCACGACCAGGAGCCCCGTGGGCATCTCCGACAGCACGGGATCGACCGTCACCACCCCGGCACCGTCCGGGGTGGTGGCCACGGTCGTGGACGCCGCCGAGGGGAGCGCCGAGGCGCCGCCCGAGGGGGACGCCCCACCAACACTGGCCTCAAACGCCTTGACCCCGATCATGGTGCCGAGGTAGCCCAGGTAGCCGAACCCGGCCAGGGCGTAGCGCCAGGTGGTGGACAAGCCGTCGAGCGGGGGCGCGGGCAGACACGCGGGCTCGAACATGTCGCGCAAGGTGGCCCTGGCGCTCATGCCCGCGCCTCGATGTGCCTGGGCCCCGCTGCGGGCGCGGGGCAGCTCACGAAGAGGGCCGCCGCCGCTCCCGTGACCACATCTCGACGCACGGGTCCACTTCTCCGCGGCGCGGAGCGGCCTTGTCGCAGGGACGCCGGGGCACTCATGCACCCAACCCTAGGGAACGGACGCGTCGGCGTCCGATGACCCAAGTCGGCCTGGACGCGACTTTGGTCTACCCGGGGCTGGCCGCACGTCACGGACGCCGGAGACCGGGGTCCGCTGTGGGCGTCCGGGTGGCGCGACCAGGGTGAAGCCATGATCACAGTGACCCACCTCACCAAGCGGTACGGCGACACCAACGCCGTCAACGACGTCTCCTTCACCGTCAAGCCGGGCACCGTCGCCGGCTTCCTCGGCCCGAACGGAGCCGGCAAGTCCACGACGCTGCGGGCCATCCTCGGCCTCACGCCGCCCACGTCCGGCGGCGCGACCGTTCTCGGCGTCCCCTATGCACAGCTGCCCAACCCGGCCTCGCGCGTCGGTTCCTTGCTGGACGCCGACGCCCTGCACCCCGGACGCAGCGGCCGCGAGAACCTCGCGCTCGCCGCCCTCGCCCAGGGCGTCGGACGCACCCGCATCGCTGAGGTGCTCGACCTCGTCGGCCTCACCGACAAGGAGGCGCGCAAGCGCGTCGGCACCTACTCCCTCGGCATGAAGCAGCGCCTCGGGATCGCCATGGCCCTCCTCGGCGACCCGTCCGTGCTCATCCTGGACGAGCCCGCCAACGGCCTCGACCCTGCCGGCATCGTCTGGATGCGCGACCTGCTCCGCAACGCCGCCTCCCGCGGCTGCACCGTGCTGCTGAGCTCGCACCTGCTGCACGAGGTCGAGCAGGTCGCCGACCAGCTGATCATCATCGGCGCCGGCCGCATCCTCGCGGACGGCTCCCCCGCCGACGTGCTCGGCTCCACCGGACGCCTCGAAGACACCTACCTCCGTCTCACCGCCACCACCTCCCGTGAAGGACTCGCATCATGACCACCACCGCCGATCACAGCCTGCACGCCCCCTCCGACACTTTCGGAAGCTCCCCCCGCACCGCGGCCCACGCCTCCTCCGCAGCGCCCACCGTCGCCCTCGGGCGCCTCGTGGCCGTCGAGGCCCGCAAGCTCGTCGACACCCGCGCCGGACGGTGGCTCCTCATCGCCACGTTCGCCCTGGCCACTCTGACCACTGCGCTGCTGGCCTACGGCTCCGCCGAGTTCGCGCCCGGCAAGCCTCTCCTGGCATCCGAGCTGGCCAACACCGCGATTGGGTCGCTCACCGTGCTGCTGCCGGTCCTGGCGATCATGCTGGCCGCCAGCGAATGGACCCAGCAGGGCGCCCTCGTCACCTTCACCCTGGAGCCCCGCCGGCTCCGCGTGCTGGCCGCCAAAGTGTGCGCCCTCGTCGCCGCGGCGCTGGTTTCGTGCGTGGTCGCCGCGGGGCTGTCGCTCGCCGTCGCGGGCGTCGCGTCCGGCATCGGGCACCAGCGGGTCGACTGGCGCCTGGACGCGGCGGTGCTGGTCTGGTCCGCCGCCGCCACGCTGCTGGCCACCCTGCAGGGCTTCGCGTTCGGCGCCTTGCTGATGAACACCCCCGCCGCGATCGTCGTCTACTTCGTCACGCCCATGCTGCTGCAGGCCGTGTCCGCGATCGGGTCCAAGGTCGCCGACGCCCTGAGCTGGCTGAACACCTCGTCGGCGATGGCCCCCATCGCCCAGGGCGCCTGGAACGACGTCCATTGGGGCAAGGTCGCCGTCTCCATCGGCGTCTGGGTCGTGCTGCCGCTGATCGCCGGAAGCGTCCGGCTGGTGCGGCGCGAAGTGAAGTAGTTCCGACAGGTCTAGCCCGCCCCACCCCCACCGCAGGTCCCGATCGTCATCCGACGATCGGGACCTCGGCGTCAGTGCCCGAAGACGTCGCTGTCCACGGCCTCGATCCCGGACGCCGTCAGGGCGGACAAGGCCGCGACGTCGGCGTCCGACAGTTCGATGTCGGCCGCCGCGAGGTTCGCGGCGAGGCGTCCGGGGTCGGACGACTTGGGGCAGGTCGCCATGCCCAACGCGACGTCCCAGGCGAGGATGACCTGGCCGGGCGTGACCCGGTAGGACGCCGCGAGGTCACAGACGAGCGGCTCGTCCAGCAGCCCGTTGCCACGACCCAACGGGCTCCAGGCCTCGGTGACGATGCCGTGGGCCGCGTGATAGGCGCGCTCGGACGCCCGGTCGAGGTAAGGGTGGCACTCGATCTGGTTCAGCTCAGGGGTGACGCCCGTCTCGGCGATCAGCCGGTCGAGGTGGGCGGGCTTGAAGTTCGACGTGCCGATGGCGCGCGCCAGACCCTGCTCGCGCAGCTCGATGAGGGTCTTCCACGCCTCGACGTAGAGGTCCTGGTCCGGGTTCGGCCAGTGGATCAGCGCGAGGTCGACGAAGTCCAGGCCGAGGCGTCCGAGGTTGGCCTCCAGCCCGGACGCCGCGTCACCGTGCCAGCGACGGTTGAACTTGGTCGTGACGAAGATCTGATCGCGCGCGATGCCCGAGTCCGCGATCCCCCGCCCGACGCCCGTCTCGTTCTCGTAGTTCTCGGCCGTGTCGACGTGCCGGTAGCCGAGCTCGATGGCCTGCCGTACGACGCGGCGCGCCTCGGCGTCGTCCATCGGCCAGGTGCCGAGCGCGATCGTGGGGAGGTGCGTGCCGCCCGACAGGGCGATGGTGTGCGTGGTCATGGGCGCCATCTTCGGGGGCGGTGGCCGCAGGGCGCCAACGGTTGCTCCCGCTTGCCGGGACGCCTCAGTCGACCAGCCGCTGCCCGAACTCCCAGACATGCCCGGCCGGGTCGGCGATCGTGAAATTCCGCATGCCCCACGGACGGTCCCGCACGGGCGTCAGTAGGACGCCTCCGCGGCCGACGAGCTCGGCCGCCACGGCGTCCACGTCGTCGACCCAGACGTTGAAGGAGAAGCCGGACGCCGACTGCGGGCCCGCGATCTCGCCCGGGTCGGTCTGGCCGGGACGCGCCTTGGTGAGGTTGAGGAAGAGGGATCCGGCCTTGAGGACGAGCACGTCACCCGGCTCCTCATGGACGACCTCGAGTCCGAGCACCTCCAAGTAGAACCGGCGTGCGGCGTCCAGGTCGACGGTGTACAGGGACACGGCGTTGACATTGAGTTCCATCAACCCAACCTGTCAACAGGCCACTGACAATCGCGAGCCCTAGGCGGCCGGTGCGCGGCGCGATCGCCAGATGGCAAGGGCGATCATGCCGACGATGAGCGCGATGGAGACGTACCAGAGGTACTTGCCGTAGACGTCCATCAGCTCGACCGCGGGCTCGCCGATCAGGTAGCCGGCGTACATGTACCCCGCCGTCGTGACCAGCGAGCAGAAGAAGCTGACGGCCAGGAACTTGCGCAGCGAGGTGCCCGCGGCGCCCAGGGCGGCGTAGATCACGGCCCCCGGCAGCGGGATCGGCACAAAGGTGAACGCCAGCGCTACCACGTCGAAGCGGTGGGCGATGGACCAGGCCTTGTCGTACCAGGCGCGGGTGCGGGGACCGCGGTCCTTCGCGAGGACGTCGAGGATCTCGCGGCCCCACAGCTTGCCGGCCCACCAATAGATCCAGCCGAACTTGATCGTCATCAACGACCCGGCGAGGAGGACCAGCGGCCAGCCGCCATCGCCGACGGCGGCGAGCGCGCCCGTCATGATGAGTCCGGTGCGGTACCCGAGCGAGCCGAGCAGATGCGGCGCCAGCCCCAGCATCACCGGACGCAGCGGCAGCATCACCAGCCCGTAGACGACAACGATGCCCATCGCAGCGAGGCAGATCAGGTCGGCGCGCGACGGCTTGTGCCGCCACGGCATGGCCGGGTCGTCCCACCACTCCTTCTCGGACGCCAGCGCGTCCGCCGACGCCTCGGCCGGCGTTGACTCGGGTCGGACGTCGTCTGCTGCCACGTCGCAGGAGCCTACCCGGCGTGGCCTGGGCCTCACTGTCCACGTCGACGACGCCGATGGTGGTGGATTTACCCCCCGACGTCGGGAGCAAATCCACCACGATCTCCGCAGAGCTCGTTGCTGCGGCATGCTTCCGCCAGTCCCGCCCGGCATGGCATGATGCGAGATGGACGCCGACGGCGTCCGCATCTTCCACTACGGATCGTCGGGCACGTACCTGCCCGTGGAAAGGAATGTGGCATGGCCACCGTTACCTTCAAGGACGCCACCCGTGTTTACCCGGGCGCGGACCATCCCTCAGTTGACAAGCTCAACCTCGCCATCGGCGACGGCGAGTTCATGGTGCTCGTCGGCCCCTCGGGCTGTGGCAAGTCGACCTCGCTGCGCATGCTGGCCGGCCTCGAAGAGGTCAACTCGGGTCAGATCCTGATCGGCGACCGCGACGTCACGACGTTGCCGCCGAAGGACCGCGACATCGCCATGGTCTTCCAGAACTACGCCCTGTACCCGCACATGACGGTCGCCGACAACATGGGCTTCGCGCTCAAGATGGGCGGCGTCGGCAAGGCCGAGCGCGACCAGCGCGTCGCCGAGGCCGCCAAGCTGCTGGGCCTTGAGGAGTTCCTCAACCGCAAGCCGAAGGCTCTGTCCGGTGGCCAGCGTCAGCGCGTCGCCATGGGCCGCGCCATCGTCCGTTCGCCCCAGGTCTTCCTCATGGATGAGCCGCTGTCGAACCTGGACGCCAAGCTCCGCGTCGCCACCCGCACGCAGATCGCGGCGCTGCAGTCGCGCCTCGGCGTCACGACCGTCTACGTCACGCACGACCAGGTCGAGGCCATGACGATGGGTGACCGCGTTGCGGTCATGCGCGACGGCATCCTCCAGCAGGTGGACGCCCCCCTGAACCTGTACGACAAGCCGAAGAACCTCTTCGTGGCCGGCTTCATCGGCTCCCCCGCCATGAACCTGATCAAGGGCAGGGTCGTCGACGGCGGCGTCCAAGTCGGCGACTACGTCGTGCCGGTCGCCCGTGAGGTCCTGGCCAAGGCCGGCGACACCGCCACGGTCGGCATCCGCCCCGAGCACCTGTCGCTCGCCGACGACGAGCGCGGCATCCCGGTCGACGTCTCCGTCATCGAGGAGCTCGGCGCCGACGGCAACGTCTACGGCACCCTGGCCGGCCTCTCCGAGGACGACCGCCTCAACGCGCAGCAGCTCGTGGCCCGCACGCACGCCCGTGGCGGCATGCACCGCGGCTCGCGCATCCGGTTCGCCGTGGCCCCCGGACGCGTCCACGTGTTCAACGATTCGACCCAGGAGCGCATCTCCTGACGTCGCTCTGACACGGAGCCCGCCACCGATTCGGTGGCGGGCTTCGTCGTTTCTGGACGCCGACGCGTCCGGCTTGGCATCAAGGTCTAGGGGACGCGACGCGCAGCGTCCAGAAGCCTTTCCCTGGGATCAGCGCCCCCACTGGGGCCCAATGACCACCTTGATCCCGGCGAGGTTGGCCGTGGGGACGCCGACGAGTCAGTCGCCATGTGGGCGCGCGCGGGAGCCCCAATGAGTTCGGGGTCCATACGCCCACCGGCGGCCAGCTCGCGCCGCAGGTCCGCTCGTGCTGCCCTCAGGACGCCGCCGCGCAGGCGTCCTTCACCAGACCCGCGAACGCGTCGATGTCGTCGGCGTCCGTATCGAAGGTGCACATCCAGCGGACCTCGCGCGTCGCGGCGTCCCAGTCGTAGAAGAAGTAGTGCTCGCGGACGGCGTCCGCGACGCCGGCGGGCAGCCGGACGAACAGCCCGTTGCTCTGCGTGGGCTGCGAGAACTCGACGCCGGGCACGCCCTCGAGGGCCGACCGCAGCCGCGCCGCCATCGCGTTGGCGTGGGACGCGTTGCGCAGCCACACATCACCCTCGTAGAGCGCGATCAGCTGCGCCGAGACGAAGCGCATCTTGGACGCCAGCTGCATCGTGTACTTGCGCGCGTACGCCAGCCCTTGAGCCACCCCCGGACGCAGCACCACGATCGCCTCCGCGCCGAGCGCGCCGTTCTTGGTGCCCCCGAGCGACAGGATGTCGACGCCGGCATCCGTGGTGAACGCCGCGAACCCGACCCCCAGCGCGGCGGCAGCGTTCGACAGTCGGGCCCCGTCGACGTGGACGACCATCCCCAACGAATGCGCGTGCTCGCAGATCGCCTTGATCTCGGCGGGCGTGTACAGCGTGCCCAGTTCGGTCGACTGCGTGATCGACACCGCGAGCGGCTGGGCCCGGTGTTCGTCGCCGAAGCCCCAGGCCTCGCGGTCGATGAGTTCGGGCGTGAGCTTTCCGTCCGGCGTCTCGACGGTGTAGAGCTTCAACCCGCCGACCCGCTCCGGCGCGCCGCCCTCGTCGACGTTGATGTGCGCGGTCTTCGCGCACACGACCGCCCCCCAGCGCGGGAGCACCGACTGCAGCGCCGTCACGTTGGCGCCGGTGCCGTTGAACATCGGCCAGGCCTCGGCGTCCGGACCGAAGTGGCCCTTGACGACCTCCTGCAGCCGGGCGGTGTAGACGTCGTTGCCGTACGCGGACTGATGCCCGCCGTTGGCCGCCGCGATGGCATCCAGGATTTCGGGGTGGACGCCGGAGTAGTTGTCGGACGCGAACCCGCGCCGGGCGATGTCATGCAGCGACACGGACTAGTCCTTTCCACCCGAGATGGGTGCGGTTTTGGTGGGCAGACGGATCAAAAGCGCACCCATCCTCGCAGCCGAGTTACGCCTGGGCCCAGTACCCGACGAAGCGGGCGGCCAGCTCGCGGACGTCGGTGTACTTGGAATAGTCACGATCGGGGTTGGCCGCGCGGTCGGCGTCGGAGACTAGCGCCATGACGCGCTCGATGTGCACGGACGCCGGGGCGTCCTTGAGCGCATTCCCCGTTGCCAGCAGCCAGGTCTCCGCGGCCGCCTTCGCTGCGAGATAGTTGGCATTGGACGCCGTCGGTCGCGCCAGCCCCGTGGCCGAGACGATGGCGAACCGCCCCGCCGGCGACGCCGCGATGGCGGGCAGGAACGCGCGCGTGGTGTTGCGGAGCGTCCCGACGATACGGGTCCAGAGCCAGTCGAAGTCGTCATCCGACTGGCCCGCCAGACCGCCACCCCCGCGCCAGCCGCCGACCAGGTGCAACACCCCGTCGACCGCGCCCAACCGCTGGGCCAGCGCCAGGACGGCCGCGAAGTCGGTCAGGTCGCAGTCCGAACGTCGCACCTCGATCACCTCGTGACCGGCCGCCGACAGGGCCGCGGCGGACGCGTCCCCCAGCGGCGACCCAGCCCCGGCGATGACGACGCGCATCAGGCGTCCGAGCCGGTGATCCCGGCCGTGGACGCGATCACCGGACGCATCTTCTTCGCGAACGCCTCGTAGAACATCGACAGCGGGAACTCGTCGGCCATCACCAGATCGGTGAGCTGCTTGGGCGTGCCCGTCAGCGGCAGCTCGTTGGTGCGCCACACGGACGCCGGATGCGGCTCGACGGTGTCGGCGATCAGGTCGTACGCGGCCAGCCAGTGCGACACCCGCGGCCGGTCGAGGCCGCGCCAGTACAGGTCCTCGATCGCGTCGCCGAGCGCGATGACGGCGTCCGGGACGGCGTCCCAGTCGAACGACAGAACGCCGTCCAGCCACGTCAGGACGCGCCGCTTATGCAGCCAGCTGAACAGGAGCTGGCCGCCGAGGCCGTCGTAGTTTCGGACGCGCGTCCCGGTCACCGAGAACCGGAAGATGCGGTCGAACAGGACGCAGTACTGGACCAGCTTCGCGTGCACCTGCAGCTTGCGGTCGGACGCCGTGGGCTCGGCCTTGCGGGCGATGGTGCGCTCGAGCGTCACGGCCTCGCGGAAGGCGGCGAGGTCGCAGCGCATCTCTTCGAGCGTGTACAGGAAGTAGGGCATCCGCTGCTTGATCATGAACGGGTCGAAGGGCATGCGTCCACGCAGGTGCGTCCGGTCGTGGATGAGGTCCCACATCGCGAAGGTCTCTTCGGTCAGCTTCTGGCTGGTGAGCAGGTCGGACGCCAGCCCCGGCAGCTGCAGCTTGGTGACGTCGCACGCCGCCTTGAGCACCCGGCGGAAGCGCGCGGCCTCCCGGTCGGCGAAGATCGCGCCCCAGGTGAACTCGGGCGTCTCGGCGACCGACACGGTCTCGGGGAACAGCACCGCCGAGTTCGTGTCGTAGCCGGCCGTGAAGTCCAGGAACCGAATCGACAGGAAGCCGGGGTTGACGTAGTCGGACGCCTCTAGCGCGGCCAGGAAGTCGGGCCAGATCACCTGAATCAGGACGGCCTCGATGTGCCGGTCAGGCGACCCGTTTTGCGTGTACATCGGGAACACGACCAGGTGCAGCAGTCCGTCGACGCGCTGCAACTGAGGCTGGAAGGCCCGCAGAGAGGCCCCGAAGTCGGGCTCCGGGAAGCCGCCGGACGCCCACGCCTCGACGTCGGCCACGAGTGCCGTGAGGTACGCCTCGTCGTGGTCGAACTGGGGCGCCAGCTCGCGGATGCCCGCCACCAGCTCGTCGACGTGTGACCGTGCCGCTTGGTGCCGCGCCACGTCCTCGATCGCGCCGTTGGGCGACTGCAGGGCGGCCAGGGCCGTCGCGGCCGTCTTGATCTTCAGCCAAGCGGCATCCTGGGCCAGGGCGGGGGCATCAACCTTCACGGCAGTACGCATGCGCGATTGTCTCCGGACGGCGGAAGGGGCGTCAAGATTAGCCGGATTGAGCGCAGATTCTCATGAATTGCCCCGTCGGCCCCTACGCAGGCCGGAGGATTTATCGGACTCAGCCGAGCCGGTCGAGCAGCTGCAGCGACGACCCGCCGCCGTCCAGCAAGGCACCTAGGCGTCCGTTGAAGTCGGCGTTCGCCGGATCGGCCAGGTGAGCGTCGAACGCTTGCTGCGAGGAGTACCGCTCGACCACGATCAAAGCGGACGCGGCGGCGTCCGAGTAGACCTCGAAGCGCTCGTTGCCGGGCTCGGCCGAGACGAGCCGACCGTAGGCGAGCAGCATGTCGCGGGCCGTGGCGAACGTGTCCGACCCGACGGGAATCGTCGCGATGAGGTCGATGGCGGACATGGGGCTCCGATCGGGCGGCAGACAGTAGCGGGAGTCTAGTGATCACGGCCGAAACCGGGCCCTCGGCGTCCACCTCGATGTCGGCCCGGGCTGGCACAATGGCCGCGTGCCACGCTTCCTCTCTGCGACGCCCGACAGCGGGCTCATCCCGCTGCCCTGGAGCCTGCCGCTGGCCGACTGGCCCGAAAGCGACCTGGTCGCCCTGCCGCGCGGCATCTCGCGGCACGTGGTGCGGTTCATCCGGGTCGGAACGAGCGTGTACGCCGCCAAAGAGCTCATCGAGCACGCCGCCCTGCACGAGTACCGCATGCTGCAGGACCTCAGCCGCCTGGACGCCCCCGCCGTCGAGCCGATCGCGGTCGTCACCTGCCGCCTGGACGCCGACGGACTCCCTCTCGACCCGGTGCTGCTGACCCGCCACCTGGAGTTCTCGCTGCCGTACCGCTCGCTGTTCTACTCGGGCGTCCGGCAAGAGACGGTTTCGCGGCTGCTGGATGCGCTGGTGGTCTTGCTCGTGCGGCTGCACAACATCGGCTTCCTGTGGGGCGACGTCTCGCTGTCGAACGCCCTGTTCCGCCGCGACGCCGGCCAGTTTGCCGCCTACCTCGTGGACGCCGAGACCTCCGAGATCCACGACCGGCTCTCCGATGGCCAGCGCGAGCACGACCTGGAGATCGCGACGACGAACTTGTTCGGCGAGTTCTGCGATCTCGAGTCCGGACGCCTCCTCGACGCCTCCCTCGACCCGGCCGACCTCGTCGAGCAGATCCGGACCCGCTACGACGCCCTCTGGAGCGAGCTGACCGGCGTCGAGGAGTTCGGCGGCGGCGAGCTACACCGCATCGAGAATCGCGTTCGCCGGCTCAACTCGCTCGGCTTCGACGTGGCCGAGCTTGAGGTGACGACCGCGCCCGACGGGTCGACGATCCGCATTCAGCCCAAGGTCGTGGACGCCGGCCACCACACCCGCCGCCTGCTGCGCCTGACCGGCCTCGACGTCGAGGAGAACCAGGCCCGCCGCCTGCTCAACGACCTCGACACCTTCCGGGCACGCACCGGTCAGCAGCACGCCGACGAGGCCGTCGTGGCCCACCAATGGCTGCACGAGTGCTTCGAGAGCGTCGTCCGGGCGATTCCGCCCGAGCTGAGGGGCAAGCGCGACCCGGCGCAGCTCTTCCACGAGGTGCTCGACTACCGCTGGTACGCCTCGCAGCGGCTCAACTACGAGGTGCCCTTGTCGGACGCCGTCCAGGGCTACATCCATGACGTGCTGCGCGGCCTGCCGGACGAGGTCATGAGCGCCGACGTCGCGATGCCCCCCGAGGAAGCCCAGCTGCTCAACCCATTCGACCCGTCGCAGGGCTTCGCGGACGACGACGAGGAGCCGCCCTTCGATCCGTGGGAGGCGTCCGCCACGTCCCCGGACGCCGAACTGCTTCCCGACTACCTCGACATCGACGCGCTGCGTCGCCGCAGCAACGGCTGAGCCGAAGGAAGCGAAGCCCGCGGCGTCCAGGCCGAGGGGCCCCGACCGACGCGCAGCCGCGCGCCCTCGCGTCGGCGGTGAGGCCGAGCCGTCCGAGCGGACGCGGAGCCCGGTCGGGGCGTCCGGACGCTGCCGATAGACTCCCGCGCATGACGTTTCACCTGTACGACAGCGCACAGCGCGCGGTGGTCGAGTTCGTGCCCCTGATTCCGGGCAAGGCCTCGATCTACTGCTGCGGCGCCACCGTGCAGTCGGCCCCGCATCTGGGGCACGTCCGCAAGGAGGTCAACTTCGACGTCCTGCGGCGCTGGCTGGAGGCGTCCGGCTACGACGTCACGATGGTGACGAACGTCACCGACATCGACGACAAGATCCTGGCCAAGTCCGCCGAGTCCGGACGCCCCTGGTGGGCGCACGCCTTCATCTTCGAGGGCGTGTTCCACGAGGCGTTCCGGGCGCTGGGCGTCCGGCGGCCGACGTACGAGCCGCGCGCGACCGGGCACATCACCGAGATGGTTGAGCTGATCGCCGAGTTGATCGACCGCGGTCACGCCTATCCGGCGGCCGACGGCTCGGGCGACGTCTACTTCGACGTGAAGTCGTGGCCTGCGTACGGCGAGCTGTCGGGCATGAAGGTCGACGAGATGGAGGCCGCCGCCGACGCCGACCCGCGCGGCAAGCGCGACCCCCGCGACTTCGCGCTCTGGAAGGGCACAAAGCCCGGTGACGATGCGTCCTGGCCGACGCCGTGGGGACGCGGGCGTCCGGGCTGGCACCTGGAGTGCTCGGCGATGGCCGGCAAGTACCTCGGCGCCGCCTTCGACATCCACGGCGGCGGGCTCGACCTGCGCTTCCCGCACCACGAGAACGAGATCGCGCAGTCCAAAGCGGCGGGGCGTCCGTTCGCCACGTACTGGATGCACAACGCCTGGGTCACCATGGCCGGCGAGAAGATGTCCAAGTCGCTCGGCAACACGGCCGACGTGCTGTCGGCCGTCGAGCGCTTCGGCGGACGAGCCGTCCGGCTGTACCTCGCCGGGCCGCACTACCGGTCGGCGATCGAGCTGTCGGACGAGTCGTTGTCGGACGCCGCCGCGCAGCTCGCCCGCATCGACTCGTTCTTGGCCCGCGCCCGTGAGGTCGTCTTCGCTGAGCCGTTCACGTCCATCCTGAACCTGCACGACAGCGACGCCTGGACGTCGTTCGCCGCCGCGATGGACGACGACCTGTCGACGCCGGCCGCCCTGGCCGTGCTGTTCAACAGCGTCCGCGAGGGCAACGCGGCGATCGCCGCTGGCGACGTCGCGAAGGTTCGCAGCAGCTGGTCGGACGTCACGTCCATGCTAGACGTCTTCGGGCTCAACCCGGACGCGCCGCAGTGGCGATCGGACGCCGCGGCGTCCGACGATCTGACACCCGTCGTCGACGGGCTCGTCCGAACCCTGCTGGACGCCCGCGCCGAGGCCCGCGCCCGCAAGGACTGGGCGGCGGCGGACGCCATCCGCGACAGCCTCGCGGCGTCCGGACTCAAGATCGAAGACACCAAGGACGGGGCTCGCTGGAGCCTCGTGAAGGAGTAACCATGCCGGGCAATTCGCAGCGCAAGGGCGCCGTCCGCAAGGTCGG
>Ga0208564_1002032_pt1 | contig 16486 bp, 10 predicted proteins | sample AD_UKC073_MetaG_FD_184439 | JGI IMG/M metagenome (GOLD analysis project Ga0208564, IMG submission 184439) | Active sludge microbial communities of municipal wastewater-treating anaerobic digesters from USA - AD_UKC073_MetaG (SPAdes) (version 2) | ecosystem: Engineered > Bioreactor > Anaerobic >... | reverse complement strand
CTCCACCACCAGCCGCAGGCGCAAGCCCGCCGGATGGCGCTGCGGCATGCGGCTGACGATGCCGGTCACCAGCACATCGCGCCCCTCCAGGGCCGGCGGCAACACGCCTGCAACAAACACCGTGGCCCGTAGCCCGCACAGGCCCCAGACCACCAGCGCGGTACCGGCCACCACAGCGCCCAACCCCATCGGCTGCGGTCGGCGAACGAGATGCCAAGCCCACCATCCGGCCAACCCCACCAGCACAGCCAGGCCGTACACCACCATGGAAGCAAGCGCTGCCTGCTGCAACTGCAGGGCACTGCCCACCAGCACCCCCCAACAAGCGCCCAGCAGCCAGCGATACCCCTGGTGGACATGGGCAGGGGCGTTGATGGTGTCGGCGTGCATGGGGTAGATGGTAGGAGACTGCCAGCCCAACCGTCATCACGATTGGCTCAGCTCTTGCTAGTATCCCGGTGTTGCAGGATATCCCCGCAATACCCGCTTCCAGCCCCGGAGAGACAAGCGAATGTCCATTCACGCCGCCCTGAACCACGTTACCCACTACAAGTACGACCGCCCCGTCCAGCTCGGCCCCCAGATCGTGCGCCTGCGTCCGGCCCCCCATTCGCGTAGCAACATCATTTCCTACTCGCTCAAGGTGGAGCCGGTGGGGCACTTCCTGAACTGGCAGCAGGACCCGTTCGCCAACTACCTGGCCCGCCTGGTGTTCCCCGAGAAATCGACCGAATTCAAGGTGACGGTGGACCTCGTCGTCGAAATGGCGGTCTACAACCCCTTCGACTTCTTCCTGGAGCCCCAGGCGGAGAACTTCCCGTTCAAGTACACCGAAGCCCAGTCGCAGGAACTCACACCCTATCTGGCTGCCGAGCCGGTCACCCCTCTCGTCCAGAAATACCTGGACAAGATCGACCTGACCGAACGCCGCACCATCGACTTCCTGGTCGAGCTGAACCAGATGGTCAGCCAGGACATCAAGTACCTGATTCGCCTGGAGCCGGGTGTGCAGACGCCGGAGGAAACCCTCACCCTGCAGTCCGGCTCCTGCCGCGACTCGGGCTGGCTGCTGGTGCAGCTGCTGCGCCACTGCGGGCTGGCCGCACGGTTTGTCTCGGGCTACCTGATCCAGCTCACCCCCGACGTGAAGGCGCTGGACGGCCCCAGCGGCACCACCGTCGATTTCACCGACCTGCATGCCTGGTGCGAGGTCTACCTGCCCGGCGCCGGCTGGGTCGGGCTCGACGCCACCTCGGGCCTGCTGGCCGGCGAAGGCCACATCCCCCTGGCCTGCACCCCCCAGCCGTCGAGTGCTGCCCCCATCGAAGGTGCCGTGGACGAGGCTGAGGTCACCTTCAGCCACCACATGGAAGTGACCCGCGTGTACGAATCGCCGCGCGTCACCAAGCCCTACACCGAAGACCAGTGGGCCGACGTGCTGGCCCTGGGTGAGGCTGTGGACCAGAAGCTGGTGGCCGGCGACGTGCGCCTGACCATGGGTGGCGAACCCACCTTCGTCGGCGTGGCCGACCGCGATGCGCCCGAGTGGAACACCGACGCCCTGGGCCCCACCAAGCGCGGCTTCGCCACCGAACTGGTGCACAAGCTGCGGGCCGAATACGGCGAAGGCGGTTTCCTGCATTTCGGCCAGGGCAAGTGGTATCCGGGCGAGCAATTGCCGCGCTGGGCCCTCTCCATCTGCTGGCGTGCCGACGGCCAGCCCATCTGGCACAACCCCGACCTGTTTGCCGACGAGCGCAAGCCGCTGCACTACACCAGCGAAGACGCCCGCCGCTTCACCCACCTGCTGGCGTCCAAGCTGCACCTCAGCACCAGCTTCATCGAGCCTGGGTATGAGGACACCTGGTACTACCTCTGGCGCGAACGCCGTCTGCCCGTGAACGTGGACCCGTTCGATTCCAAGCTCGACGACGAGATGGAACGGGTGCGCCTGCGCCGGGTGTTCGAGCAGAAGCTGGACTCGGTGATCGGCTACGTGCTGCCGCTGCAATGCAACCCGCCCACCGGGCCCGACCTGTCGGGTCCGCTGTGGACCACCGGCCCCTGGTTCTTCCGCGACGAACGCATGTACCTCATGCCAGGTGACTCGCCCATGGGATACCGCCTGCCGCTGGACTCGCTGCCCTGGGTGAGCACGGCCGACTACCCCTACATGATCGAGCAGGACCCCTACGCAGCCCGCAACCCGCTGCCGCAGGCCACCACCCTGCGAGCCCAGTACAACCGGCGTTATGCCCAGGGTACGGCCGAGGGTTTTGCCGAGGGCGGCACGGTCGCCCTGCACGACCGCCGTCCCGGCACCGAGGCCACGGCCCAGCTCAGCGCCGCCCAGGCCAATCTGCGCGGCGAAGTGCAGCCATCGCATGCCACGCTCTCGGTCAGCTCCGACCGCATGCCGCAGCGCGGCGAATCCGCCCACTGGATCACCCGCACCGCGCTGTGCGTGGAAACCCGCGACCCGATGCGTGCCAGCGGCCCCAAGGCCGAGAAGGAGCATGGCGGCAAGTCCGGCCTGCTGTACGTCTTCATGCCGCCGCTGGCGCGGCTGGAGGACTACCTGGAGCTGCTGGCCGCGGTGGAAGCCACGGCCGAGGAACTGGGCGTGAAGATCGTGCTGGAAGGCTACCCGCCCCCGCGTGACGCACGCCTGAAGCTGCTGCAGGTCACCCCCGACCCCGGCGTGATCGAGGTCAACATCCACCCCGCCCACAATTGGGGCGAGCTGGTGCAGCACACCGAATTCCTGTACGAAGCGGCCTTTGAATCCCGCCTGTCGGCCGAGAAATTCATGACCGACGGCCGCCACACCGGCACCGGCGGCGGCAACCACTTCGTGATGGGCGGCGCCACCCCGGCGGACAGCCCCTTCCTGCGCCGGCCCGAGCTGCTGGCCAGCCTGCTACTGTACTGGCACAACCACCCCTCGCTGAGCTACCTGTTCAGCGGCATGTTCATCGGCCCGACCAGCCAGGCGCCGCGCGTGGACGAAGCCCGCAACGACCAGCTGTACGAACTGGAGATCGCCCTGCGCGAAATCCACCGCAACCGCGAGAAGTACGGCGCCGACATGCCGCCCTGGCTGGTGGACCGCACGCTGCGCAACATCCTGATCGACGTCACCGGCAACACCCACCGCAGCGAGTTCTGCATCGACAAGCTCTACTCGCCCGACTCATCCACCGGTCGCCTGGGCCTGCTGGAGCTGCGTGCCTTCGAAATGCCGCCGCACGCCCGCATGAGCGTGGTGCAGCAGCTGCTGCTGCGCGCGCTGATCGCCCGTTTCTGGGACACCCCCTACATCGCACCGGCCACCCGCTGGGGCACCGAACTGCACGACCGCTGCCTGCTGCCCACCTTCGTGAAGATGGACCTCGAAGACGTCATCACCGAGATGAACCAGGCCGGTTTTGCCTTCGACACCGCCTGGTTCGCGCCCCACCTCGAATTCCGCTTCCCGCTGGTGGGCGCCGTGCGCTCCAGCGGTATCGAGCTGACCCTGCGCAACGCGCTCGAGCCCTGGCATGTGATGGGCGAGGAAGGCGCGCCCGGCGGCACGGTGCGTTATGTGGACTCCTCACTGGAGCGCATCGAAGTACATGTGAGTGGCCTCAACGAAAGCCGCTACGTGATCACCGTCAACGGCCATGCCCTGCCGCTGCAGCCCACCGGCACCGCCGGTGAATTCGTGGCCGGCGTGCGCTACCGGGCCTGGAACCCGCCCTCGGCCCTGCACCCCACCATCGGCCTGGATGCACCGCTGACCTTCGACATCGTGGACACCTGGATGAAGCGCTCGCTGGGCGGCTGCGAATACCATGTGGCCCACCCGGGCGGACGCAACTACGACACCTTCCCGGTCAACGCCTACGAGGCCGAGAGCCGGCGCATGTCGCGCTTCACCCGCACCGGCCACACACCGGGGCGCATGCAGGTGCCGCCGGCCACCATCAACGTGCCCGGCAGCCGCGAGTTTCCGTTCACGCTGGACCTGCGCACCAAGGCCTGACGAGGCCAGCCCAAGCGCATCCGGGCGACCGCCAGGGAACCGTCCCTGGCCCTGGCCCTGGCTGCCACAAGCTGTCGCAGCCGTGCATTTTTTGCATGGCATTGTCATCAAACTGCCAAATTCAGCACTGGGTTGGCCGGGTTTTCAAGGTTTAATTGATGCATCTCAACATGCCCGGGCCCTATGCTTGACGGTTCCGACCCGGATGCTCCCTTGGCACCCTCTACCAGTTCTCTTTTTGCGTCGGACCCGGGTGAATCACCCGGCATGCTGGCAGGCGCCCTGTCCACCCCGGTGGCGGCCGGCCACTTCGACGAGATGCATGGCGTGGCCATACCGCCCAATGCCGGGCCTGCACCGGCAGCCCCGCAGTCCGACATGGCGGCTGCCCCGCTCACCGAGCACTGGGGCCGCTTTTTCGAGTCCCTGGGCACTGAGGGCTTCAACGACCTGAACCGCCGCACCACGGCCCTGCACCGCCAGATCCGCGACAACGGTGTCACCTACAACGTCTATGCCGATGCCAACGGCGCCCAGCGACCCTGGTCGCTCGACCTGTTTCCGCTGATCATTTCACCCCAGAGCTGGCAGCAGATCGAAGCCGGCGTGCTGCAGCGCGTGCGGGTGCTTGAAGACGTGATGGCCGATGTCTATGGACCCCGGCGCCTGCTGGCCAACGGCCTGCTGCCCCCGGCCCTGGTGCAGGGCCATCCAGGCTACCTGCGCGCCATGCATGGCGCCCAGCCCGCCGGCAACACCCACCTGCACATCACCGCCTTCGACCTCGCTCGCGGGCCTGACGGCATGTGGTGGGTGGTGTCGCAGCGCACCCAGGCACCTTCGGGCCTGGGCTACCTGCTGGAAAACCGGCTTGCCATCGCGCGCCAGTTTTCGCAGGCCTTCGAGTCCATGCAGGTGCAGCGCCTGGCCGGCACCTACCGCGCCCTGATCGACGGCCTCAAGCAGATGAGCAAGGGCGGCGCCCATGCCCACATCGCCCTGCTGACCCCTGGCCCCTACAACGAAACCTATTTCGAGCACGCCTACCTGGCGCGTTACCTGGGCCTGACCCTGGTGCAAGGCAACGACCTGACCGTGCGTGACCAGCGCCTGTACCTCAAGACCCTCAAAGGCCTGGAGCCGGTGCACGGCCTGCTCAAGCGCCTGGACGACGAATTCCTCGACCCGCTGGAGCTGCGCTCCGACTCCACCCTGGGCATCCCCGGCCTGCTGCAGGCCATTCGCGCCGGCAATGTGCTGGTCGCCAACGCCCCGGGCTCGGCTTTCCTCGAATCCCCGGCCATGCTGGGTTTCATGCCCGCACTGGCCCGGCACTTCCTGGGTGAAGAACTGCAGCTGCCCGCCCTGCCCTCCTGGTGGTGCGGCGAACGCGCCGCACTGGAAGACGTGCTGCCCAAGCTGGAAAAGTGTGTCATCAAGCCCACCTACAGCAACAGCCCCAGCCACAGCTCATTCGAAGCCGCGCTGGGCCGCTCCCTGACGCGCCGCCAGCTCGACGAATGGGCCGGCCGCATCGTGCGCCAGAGCGACGAACACACGGCCCAGGCCTACCTGCCGCTGTCGCAGATCCCCACCTGGCAATCAGTGGACGGCGACGAACGCATCGTGCCGCGCTCGGTCATCCTGCGGGTGTTCGCCGTATCCGACGGCCCCCGCTCCTGGCGCGTGCTGCCTGGTGGCATGGCGCGTATCGCCACCGCCCAGGGCGATATCGCCTCGATGCAGCGCGGTGGCAGCAGTGCCGACGTCTGGGTGGTCACCTCAGCCGACCAGGCCGTGGACACCACCACCCTGCTGCCGCCCCACCATTCACCGGCCACGCTGACCCACAGCAAGCGCATCGTCACCAGCCGGGCCGCCGAAAACCTGTTCTGGCTAGGCCGTTACACCGAGCGTGCCGAAAACTCCCTGCGGCTCAGCCGCCTGACGCTGGACTGTCTCAACGGCGACCGCCGCTCTTCCGTGCCCCTGCTGACCTGGCTGGGCCAGATGGCCAGCAACAACGCACTGGTCCAGTCGGAAGTGCCCATGCCCGCCCAGCGGCACCGGGTGTTCGAGCGCTCCCTGGTGGCCAGTCTGGCCAACACCACCATTTCCGGCAGCGTGGGCTACAACCTCAACTGCATCAAGCAGGCCGCGTTCGCCGTGCGCGAACGGCTGTCGGAAGAGCACTGGAAGATGATCGTGCACGCCCAGGAAGAGTTCTTCCGCCGCTGTGCCGGGTACCAGAGCCCAGGCAACTACCAAACCCTGGACACCCTGCGTCTGCTCGACACCACCAGCGGCTACCTCGCGGCCATCACGGGCGCCCAGACCGACCGCATGACCCGCGACGACGGCTGGCGGTTGCTGAGCATCGGGCGCCACATCGAGCGGCTGGGTTTCCTGGCCGCCTCGCTGGCGCTGGGATTCAGCACCGAATCGGTGCACGACGCCAGCGGCTTCGAGGCCATGATCGCCCTGTTCGACAGCACCATCACCTTCCACGCCCAGTACCAGCAAAGCCATGACGTGGCAGCCCTGCTGGACCTGCTGGTCATGGACCGGGACAACCCGCGCTCCCTGGGCTGGGTGGCGCAGACCCTGCGGGGTCGGCTGGCCCGCCTGGCGGGCAGCGCCCCGGGCGAATTGGCCGCGTTGTCACTGAACGTGCCCAATCCTGACCTCTGGGGTCTGGAAGACCTGTGCCGCACCGAAACGGTGCAGATCCAGGATAAAACGCCCGAAAGTGTGCAGACCCGACCCACGCACCTGCTCCAGCTGCTGGCGCAGTGCACCCAGTCGGCCTACAGCGTTTCGGACGACATCAGCGCCGTCTATTTCACCCATTCCGGTGAAGCCAAGCAGAGCCTGGGCATATGAAACATTCCCCCATGCTGCTACGCAGCTCCCCCTTTCCGCCATGTGAAGGGAGGCACCACCAGCGGCCCGGCGAGGCCGGTTCCGCGGTGATCGCTGATATGGCCTGCTCCGCGGCCTTCGGATGGTTGAGGGCGTGCCAGTTGCATCGGCTGCGGGTGGCGCGCAGCGCCATGGAGAACTGACATGCGCTTGCGCATCACCCACGAAACCAGTTATGACTACGCCCCCGTGGTCGAAACCGCGCAGCACATCACCCACCTGCGCCCGCTGACCCTGCCCACCCAGCAACTCGTCAGCCACAGCCTGGACGTGCAGCCACCGCCAGCCCAGCAGATGGAGGCGCGCGACGTGTACGGCAACACCCGCACCTTCTTCGCCCTGGACTACGCCCACCACGCCCTGCGGGTCACCGCCCACAGCCTGGTGGACACCACCGAGCCCGCACCGCCGCCCCTGGGCAGCGACGGCAGCCCCCCCTGGGAGCAGGTGCGCGAGCGGTTCCGCTACCGCGCCGGCGGCGCACGGGACGCCGCCGCCGAGTTCACCTTTCCATCCGACTACGTGCCACGGCACGAGGACTTCGTGGCCTACGCCCGGCCCAGCTTCACCACCGGCACACCGCTGCTGGTGGCCGCGCAGGACCTGATGCAGCGCATTTTCAAGGACTTCACCTACGAATCCCTGAGCACCGACATCAGCACCCCGGCGGTGGAAGCACTGGCCCAGCGCAAGGGCGTCTGCCAGGACTTTGCCCACATCATGATCGCCTGCATGCGGGCCATGGGCCTGCCCGCGCGCTACGTGAGCGGCTACCTGCTGACCATGCCCCCCGAGGGCCAGCCCCGGCTGATCGGTAGCGACGCCTCCCATGCCTGGGCCTCGGTCTACGTGCCCCTGCCTGCCGGCGCAAACACGGGCGCCCTGGCGGGTGATGTGGACACCTGCGGCTGGTTCGACTTCGACCCGACCAACAACCGCTCGCCGGGCGAGGACTACGTCACCCTGGCCATTGGCCGCGACTACGGCGACGTATCGCCCATGCGCGGGGTGATCCATGGCGGTGCCCGTCATACACTGCATGTGGGGGTGACTGTAGAGCCGATGGAGCCAGGCGCTTCACCTGCGCAAAGCCAGAGTCAAAACCGGGGTCAGTCCCAAGGTCAGAGCCAGAGTCAATCTCAAAATTGATAGCTGCATCCCCAGATAAAATGGTCGCCTGAGGCCTATTTACCAACTATCCAAGGATTTTCCCATGAGCGTGTACGATCGCCTGAGCGCACTCCAGATCACCCTGCCCCCCGTGGCCGTGCCGGCCGCTGCCTATGTGCCTTTCGTGCGCAGCGGCAACCTCGTCTTCCTCAGCGGCCACATCGCCAAGCAGGACGGCAAGCCCTGGGTGGGCCAGCTGGGCAAGAACATCGACACCGACACCGGCAAGGCCGCCGCCCGCGCCATTGCCATCGACCTGCTCGGCACCCTGCACGCCGCCGTGGGCGACCTGAACAAGGTCACCCGCATCGTCAAGCTGATGAGCCTGGTGAACTCCACCCCTGACTTCACCGAGCAGCACCTGGTCACCAACGGTGCCAGCGAGCTGATCGCCCAGGTGTTCGGCGCCGAGGTGGGCTCCCATGCCCGCAGCGCCTTTGGCGTGGCACAGATCCCCATGGGAGCCTGTGTCGAGATCGAAATGATTGCCGAACTGGGCTAAACCTCTCGGTCATTCCGTAGCGCACCAGCTGCCGAGGAACACCGCAAACCGGGCCAGTTCCTCCTCCAGCGCCCGGTGAAAAGCCGGGTCGCGCGGCGCACGGGATGGCTCCAGGGCTATTCGACGCGGGTGATCCGCTGCGGCTTGAAGCCCAGGTCGGCCGCCTTGCCCTTGCGTGCCCGCGCGGCACGGGCGTTGTTCAGGCTGCGAATTTCCAGCGTTTCTTCCCGTTCCTTGCCGCCGCGGCCGATGCCTTCGATCTTCACGCTGCGGGTATAGGCGGCAGCCCCCGCCAGGGTGTCCTTGGGCTCCAGGTCGATCAGGGTCAGGCCCCGGCCGCCGTTGGGCATGGCCTTGAGCTCACTGAGCTCGAAAGTCAGGATGCGCCCACCCGTCGAGGCACAGGCCACATGCGTGGCGGCGGGCAGCGGCTGGGTGGCTGCTGCACCCGTGGCGCCGGGCACGGTGACGGTGGTGCCGCCCACGATGGAAGGCTGGCACACCGTCTCGCCCTCGCCCAGGCTGATGAAGGTCTTGCCGCCCCTCTGGCGCGACACCATGTTCTCTACGTTGGCGAGGAAGCCATAGCCCCCCGAATTCGACAGCAGCAGCGTGGCCGCTGCCGGGGCGGCGAAGTAGTGCGCAGGCTGGGTGCCGGCTTCGAGCTCGATCAGGGTGGTGACCGGCTGGCCGTCGCCACGCGCGCCGGGCAGGCCGGCCACGGGCACCGAGTAGACCCGGCCGTTGGAGCCGAAGACCAACAGCACGTCCACCGTGCGGCACTCGAAGGTGCCATACAGTGCGTCGCCCGACTTGAAGGCAAAACCCGCCGGGTCGTGACCCTGGCCGCCGCGGGCGCGCACCCAGCCTTTTTCGGACACCACCACGGTGACCGGCTCGTCCACCACCCTGACCTCGGCCACGGCACGTTTTTCGGCCTGGATCAGGGTACGGCGGGCGTCGGCGAATTGCTTGGCGTCGGCCTCGATTTCCTTGACCATCAGGCGGCGCAGGGCGGCTGGGCTGCCCAGGATTTCTTCCAGGCGGCCCTGCTCTTCGCGCAGGGTTTTCAACTCCTGCTCGATCTTGATGGCTTCCAGCCGCGCCAGCTGGCGCAGGCGGATTTCGAGGATGTCTTCAGCCTGCCGGTCGCTCAGGTTGAAGCGCGCAATCAGCGCCGCCTTGGGCTCGTCAGCCTGGCGGATGATGGCGATCACCTCGTCGATGTTGAGCAGCACCGTCTGCCGCCCTTCGAGGATGTGGATGCGGTCCAGCACCTTGTCCAGCCGGTGCTGCGAGCGGCGCTGCACCGTGGTCTGGCGGAAGCTGATCCACTCGGCCAGCATCTGGCGCAGCGACTTCTGCGTAGGTTTGCCATCCAGCCCCACCATCGTCAGGTTGATAGGGGACGAGGTCTCCAGGCTGGTGTGCGCCAGCAGGCAGGTGATGAGCTCGGACTGCTCGATGCGGCTGGTCTTGGGCTCGAACACCAGGCGCACCGCCGCGTCCTTGTTGGACTCGTCGCGCACCACGTCCAGCACCGACAGCACAGTGGCCTTGAGCTGGGTCTGGTCCTGGCTCAGGGCCTTTTTGCCGGTCTTCACCTTGGGGTTGGTCAGCTCTTCGATTTCTTCCAGCACACGCTGGGTGCTCACGCCCGGGGGCAGCGCGGTCACCACCAGCTGCCACTGGCCGCGCGCCAGCTCCTCGATCTTCCAGCGCGCCCGCACCTTCAGGCTGCCACGGCCGCTGCGGTAGGCATCGGCGATGTCGCCAGCGGGGCTGATGATCTGCCCACCACCGGGGAAGTCGGGTCCCGGCACCAGGGTGAACAGCTCATCGTCTCCGAGCTGCGGGTTCTTGATCAGCGCCACACAGGCGTCGGCAATCTCGCGCAGGTTGTGGCTGGGGATCTCGGTGGCCAGGCCCACGGCGATGCCGCTGGCACCGTTGAGCAAGGCAAATGGCAGACGTGCGGGCAACTGGCGCGGCTCGTTGGTGGAGCCGTCGTAGTTGGGCATGAAGTCCACCGTGCCTTCGTCGATCTCGTCGAGCAGCAGGCTGGTGATACGCGCCAGCCGGGCCTCGGTGTAGCGCATGGCGGCAGCGCCGTCACCATCGCGGCTGCCGAAGTTGCCCTGGCCGTCGATCAGCGGATAACGCTGGCTGAAATCCTGCGCCATGCGCACCAGCGCGTCGTAGGCCGACTGGTCGCCATGCGGGTGGAAGCGGCCCAGCACGTCACCCACCACGCGGGCGCTTTTGACCGGCTTGGCCCCATTGGCGCCGTTTGCGCCGCCAAAGCCCAGGCCCATCCGCGACATGGAGTACAGGATGCGGCGCTGCACCGGCTTCTGGCCATCGCAGACGTCGGGCAGCGCCCGCCCCTTGACCACAGACAGGGCGTATTCGAGGTAGGCGCGCTGGGCGTAGCCGGCCAGGTGGGAGGCGTCGTCGGACGCACCGGCGGTGAAGTCAAGAATCGGCTGGTCGCTCATCGGGGATCAGGAAAAATCAGCACGGGCACACAGGGGCATGTGGCGCGGGTCAATGGGATGAAAGAGGTACAAGGGGTGTAGGCATGTTGCCCCGCCCCACAGCGCCGCCGGCAAGGGCGGCTTCCGGGGCTCCAGGCAGCTCCATCCGCACCCGCGAAGGCGCGGCTGTGGCAGCAGGCGCCGGCGTGGCGGGCCGCAATGCCGCATACAGCTGCATCACGGTGCGCACGTAGTTCTGCGTTTCCTTGTACAACGGGATACGGTTGCCAGCACGCTGCACGGCACCTTCACCCGCGTTGTAGGCCGCGATGGCCAGCTCCAGCTGGCCCGGGAACAGGTCCAGCAGGTAGCGCAGGTAGCGGGTGCCGGCCTGGGTGTTGGTGCGGGGGTCGGTGAGTTTTTTCTCCACCGTCGCCCGCTTGTCGTCGCGCACACCGTAGCGGCGCGCGGTGTCGGGCATCAGTTGCATCAGGCCGACGGCGCCCTTGGGTGAGACGGCCTGCGGGTCGAAGCCGGATTCAGCCGCCACCAGGGCGCGCAGCAGCGCGTAGTCCACGCCGTGCAGGCTGGACGCCTCGCGCAGCACGGCGCTGTGCTGGCGGTAGGCGGGAGATCCGTCGATCAAGGCCGCCAGCCGGGAGGCCGCGCCCGTCAAGGGGCCCGCCACAGCGGCCGGAGCGGCAGCGGGCACCGGCAGGCCCTTGCGCGAGTCGAACTCGCCCTCGCCCCGGAAGAACAGCGTGTAGCGCGCATCCACCTGCTCGGCGGCAAAGTGGGCGGTGCCGCGTTCGTCCACATAACCCCAGATGTCGGCATGGGCCAGGTTATTCCAAAACAATAGCACCATGCCCAGGAAAAATGGGCGCAAGCAGCCAAAAAGTCTTTGAAAAAGCAGCATGGCGGGGTTACCGATCAGATGTCTACCTCAACGGCATCACCATGTAATTCCATCAGCTCGCGGCGCGCAGCCGCCTCGCCCTTGCCCATCAGGCGGGTCATGAGGCTGGCGGTCTGCTCGAAGTCCACCGCGCCCAGTTGCACCTGCATCAGGCGGCGGGTGTCGGGGTTCAGGGTGGTTTCCCACAGCTGCTCGGCGTTCATCTCGCCCAGGCCCTTGAAGCGGCTGATGGTCCAGGCGCCTTCGCGCACACCATCCTTGCGCAGCTTGTCGAGGATGGCGGCGAGCTCACCCTCGTCCAGCGCATACACCTTGGACGCCGGCTTCTTGCCACGCGCCGGCGCATCCACCCGGTACAAAGGCGGGCGGGCCACGAACACATGGCCGGTTTCGATCAGCTTGGGGAAATGGCGGAAGAACAGCGTGAGCAGCAGCACCTGGATGTGGGAACCGTCCACGTCAGCATCACTCAGGATGCAGATCTTGCCGTAGCGCAGGCCACTCAGATCCGGGCTGTCGTTCGGGCCGTGCGGGTCCACCCCGATGGCCACCGAAATGTCGTGGATTTCGGTGTTGGCGAACAGCCGGTCACGCTCCACTTCCCAGGTGTTGAGCACCTTGCCGCGCAACGGCAGGATGGCCTGGCTTTCCTTGTCACGGCCCATCTTGGCGCTGCCACCGGCCGAGTCGCCTTCGACCAGGAAGACTTCGTTGTGCGCGATGTCCTTGCTTTCGCAGTCGGTCAGCTTGCCGGGCAGCACGGCCACGCCCGAGCCCTTGCGCTTTTCGACCTTCTGGCCGGCCTTCTGGCGGCTTTGCGCGGCCTTGATGGCCAGTTCGGCCAGCTTCTTGCCGTAGTCCACATGCTGGTTCAGCCACAGCTCCAGTGCCGGGCGCACGAAGCTGGACACCAAACGCACCGCGTCGCGCGAGTTCAGGCGCTCCTTGATCTGGCCCTGGAACTGCGGGTCGAGCACCTTGGCGCTCAGCACATAGCTGGCGCGGGCGAACACGTCCTCGGGCAGCAGCTTGACGCCCTTGGGCGCCAGGGCGTGCAGCTCGATGAAGCTTTTCACTGCGTTGAACAGGCCGTCGCGCAGGCCGCTCTCGTGTGTGCCGCCGGCGCTGGTGGGGATCAGGTTGACGTAGCTCTCGCGCACGGGCGCGCCGTCTTCGGTAAAGGCCACACACCAGCTAGCGCCCTCGCCTTCCGCGAAGTTTTCGGCGGCCTTGTCGGCAAAACCTTCGCCCTCGAACAGGGGGATGACCGGGTCGCCATTCAGCGTCTGCTGCAGGTAGTCGCGCAGGCCGCCCTTGTAGAGCCAGGTCTGCACTTCCTTGGTCTTTTCCACCGCCAGGGTGACGGCCACGCCGGGCATCAGCACGGCCTTGCTGCGCAGCAGGTGCGTCAGCTCGGCCATGGGCAGGGCGGCAGACTCGAAATACTTGGGGTCGGGCCAGACGCGTACGGTGGTGCCCTGCTTGCGGTCGCCCTCGGCGCTGCCGTTGCTGGGGCGCGTGACCAGCGGCTCGGTCACGTCACCACCCGCAAACACCAGGCGCGCCACCGTGCCATCGCGGTAGGACGTGGCCTCCAGCTTGAGCGCCAGCGCATTGGTGACCGACACCCCCACCCCGTGCAGGCCGCCCGAGAAGCTGTAGGCGCCGCCGCTGCCCTTGTCGAACTTGCCACCGGCGTGCAGCCGGGTGAACACCAGCTCGATCACCGGGGCTTTCTCTTCCGGGTGCAGGCCAAACGGGATGCCGCGGCCATCGTCTTCAATGGACACCGAGCCATCGGCGTGCAAGGTGACCTTGATCTTCTTGCCAAAGCCGGCCAGGGCCTCGTCGGCCGCGTTGTCCAGCACTTCCTGGATGATGTGCAGGGGGTTGTCGGTGCGGGTATACATGCCCGGCCGCTGCTTCACGGGCTCCAGGCCCTTGAGGACGCGGATCGAGCCTTCGGAATAGTCGGACGGGGATTTCACTACCGGATTGGTTGCCATGGGGCGGATTGTAGTGGCCTTGCCAGGGACTACTGGTTTTTTCCACAGTCCACGACAAGCCAGGGACTGCAAGGGGCCGCCGAAATGGATACAGTTCCCGCCATGCATAACGAAACAAAAAAATTATCTATGGCCCGGGTGCTGATCTGCGGCGCCGCCATCGTGACCCTGTCCATGGGTATCCGCCACGGCTTTGGCCTGTGGCTGCAGCCCATCACGCAGGACCAGGGCTGGACCCGCCAGACCTTTGCCCTGGCCATCGCCATCCAGAACATCTCGTGGGGCATTTTCGGCATCTTCGCCGGCATGATGTCCGACCGCTTCGGCGCCTTCCGGGTGCTGATCATCGGCACCATCTGTTATGCGCTGGGCCTGGTCGGCATGGCACTGGCCACCAGCCCGCTGGTGTTTGCGCTGACGGCAGGTGTGCTCATCGGCGCGGCCCAGGCAGGTACCACCTACGCCATCATCTACGGCATTCTGGGCCGCCAGATCTCGGCCGAGAAACGCTCCTGGGCCATGGGCATCACCGCGGCGGCGGGCTCGTTTGGCCAGTTCCTGATGGTGCCGGTAGAGGGCTGGCTGATCCTGAACCTGGGCTGGCAGCAGGCCCTGCTGGTGCTGAGCATGATGGTGCTGCTCATCGTGCCGCTGGCCTTTGCCCTGCGCGAGCCCGGCTTTGGCGGCCGCGCCAGCGCGGTACCACGTGAGCAGACCATCAAACAAGCCCTGCGCGAAGCCTTTGCCTACCCCAGCTTTCAGCTGCTGATGGCGGGCTATTTCGTCTGCGGCTTCCAGGTGGTGTTTATCGGCGTGCACATGCCCAGCTACCTGAAAGACCACGGCCTGTCGCCCCAGGTGGCCAGCTACGCGCTGGCGCTGATCGGGCTGTTCAACGTGTTCGGCACCTACATCGCCGGCAGCCTGGGCCAGCGCATGGCCAAGAAGAACATCCTGGCCTTCATCTACTTCGCCCGCGCCGTGGTGATTGCGCTGTTCCTGCTGGCGCCGCTCACCCCCACCAGCGTGTACGTGTTCTCGGCCACCATGGGCCTGCTGTGGCTGTCCACCATTCCGCCCACCAATGCAGCCGTGGCGCAGATCTTCGGCATCCAGCACCTCTCGATGCTCAGCGGCTTCGTGTTCTTCAGCCACCAGATCGGCTCGTTCCTGGGCGTGTGGCTGGGTGGTTACCTCTATGACCGCACCGGCAGCTACGACATCGTCTGGTACATCGCCATTGCGCTGGGTGTGTTCGCCGCCCTGGTGAACCTGCCGGTGCGCGAGGCGGCCATCATTCGCAACCGGCCCCAGGCCGCCTGAACATGGAACCCGCAGCACCTACGCCGTCCCGCATCCCCTGGCGCCAGTTGGCGGGCTGGGGACTGGTCACGCTGGTGCTGCTGGGGGTGTTTGGCTTGTATCTGCACCCGGACTTCATGATGACGCTGGGGAACCAGATTTGGGCTTGCTTTTAGGTCAAAATTGGCTTCTGCGCCCGTCTTTCCTTGTCATTTAGTTATTAAATTAATAGCATTTCATTCGAGTCACAGGGCTATCGTGCAAGCGAGTGGTTGCACCAGAGGCATGCCGGGTTTCATGGAAAATTTATACCTGTCCTTTTGCACAGGCCACCCCTTGAAAGCCAACAGGGGCGCGGGTTGCAGCGATTTTTCTCAAAATATGTATCGTCGCGGCCCGGATGTATCCACCGTGTTTTGCCGTCTACATTGAGTTAGGGGCAAATCTTGCGCGCCATACTTCTAGCTCTGCTCGCTATGTGCACGGCGCTACAACCATGCCACTCTGCGGATAATCAAATAATGGAAAAACAGTTCAGATTGAAGAAAGAACAAATCAAACCGCTTGCTGAAGGTTATGGTGGCTGCATCGCTTCAGACAAAATCACCGTCGATGGGCTGCCTGTCCGGTTCATGTACAAAGAAGAACCGCACAACGCACAAGACAGCGGTTGGCGTTTTTTATCTGGTACTGAGTCAAATGAATACATGACAAACTCAAAGAACCATTCCGTGTATGACGTGAATACAGTTGCCAATTACGACCCAAGCATCATTCCCCTGCTGAAATCTCCGGTCGGTAGCGTCTACGAAAAAGTACCGGGATCAACGAACTTCGAAGCTGTCACCGATTGGAGCCCCTAACAAATAGTTTAAGTCGTTCGCTTCGCTCACTGGGACGCGCATAAAAGCCGCGCGCCCCATAACTAAAATGTTAGGTTTTATAGTCGCACTTCAACCAAGGAGAAAAATATGAGTGAAAACAGCGTCGAAACAACTGATAGTTGGTCATTTGGCAAAATATTAAAATATGTTCTGCTGCCAAAACCAAAAGGTTCGCCAAAAGCAGGAAAAAAAGAAATTGCTTTAAGGATAGCAATGGCAGTTTTCTTCGGTTTAATTGCACTGCAATTGTTCTTTGAAGGAAAATCACTCCCAAGTT
>Ga0208564_1002027_pt1 | contig 16500 bp, 8 predicted proteins | sample AD_UKC073_MetaG_FD_184439 | JGI IMG/M metagenome (GOLD analysis project Ga0208564, IMG submission 184439) | Active sludge microbial communities of municipal wastewater-treating anaerobic digesters from USA - AD_UKC073_MetaG (SPAdes) (version 2) | ecosystem: Engineered > Bioreactor > Anaerobic >... | reverse complement strand
CCCGGTTTTTGCGCTCGATGTGCCGCTTCGAACAGTGCCCTCACTTTATCCAGAGCCTTTTGCATCGCGCGTTGAGGGTCGAGAGAAACGACAGCTGGGCGACTTTTTTGGACTGACTCACTACGGCGTCAATATCACCCGTTTGAAGCCCAATGCGATTTCCGCCTTGCGCCACGCCCATTCGAAACAGGATGAGTTTATGTACATCCTGCAGGGACAGCCGACTTTGCAGACGGATGACGAGCGCGTTCTGCTTTCTCCCGGTATGTGCATTGGTTTTCCTGCGGGCGCAGGAAACGCCAATCATCTTGTTAACGAAACCACTGAGGACGTTCTTTACTTGGAAATCGGAGATCGGACGCCTGGAGATGAGGTTGCCTATCCAGACGATGATATTCAGGCATTGTCGGTCGATGGAAAATGGATTTTCACTCATAAGGATGGAAGCTCTTATGGTTGAAATCCGCATGTCCCACTGCGGGTAGGCGTCATTGCCGATTCAGTTCATTCCTGTCGAAAGCCACTGTCATCATACCTTCGTCATGATTTGGTGTAATGAATACGCAGCCTTTGTCGATGCCGACGAGGGGTAGCGAATGCATTATTTTCATGACTATTTCGACAGGATCGATGATGAAACTGAAGCTCAAAACGATCGCGGCTGCCGTCATGGCAGGCTTGTCAGCGCCGGTGTTCGCGCTCAACATCCTGGTCTCCAACGATGACGGTTTGACCAGCAACCTGAAGGCGTTGTACGAAAGATTGAAAGCCGAAGGCCACGACGTGATCATCTCGGTGCCGTGTTCCGGCCAAAGCGGTCGCGGAGCGGCCATCGTGATGTACAGCAGCAGCACGATCGATGCCACCAATGATTCGCAAATCACCAGCGAGAGCGGTTGCCACAATGGCGCAGCGCCCATCGGTGCACCATCGGTGGGTCCTTTCACCAAGGCCGGTTTTACCAACGGCGATTACCATTATGTGCATGGCACGCCGGTCATGGCGACCATGTACGGTCTGGATATCCTGGCCCAGCAGCGCTGGGGTAAAGCGCCCGATCTGGTGATCTCGGGGCCGAACGAAGGTCAGAATGTGGGCCATATCATCGTCAGCTCCGGTACGGTGAGCAACGCCCAATTCGCCGCCTCGCGGGGCATTCCCGCGGTCGCGCTCAGCGCCGGCACCGATACGGTCGACAATAGCACTCTGGCAAATCCCAATTCGGCGATCGTCGCCGACCTTTCCATTACGCTGCTGCGTGAACTCGAATACAAAGCGCAGAAATACGGCGGAGCGCTGTTACCGGGCAGTATCGCTCTCAATGTCAACTTTCCCAATGCCGTGACTGCAACGACCCCATTTGTGCCGACGCGAGTCGGTTCCTTCGACCTCTATAATTTGAAATTCGTGACTTCGCCTTATATCGGCCTCGGTTATACACTCAACGATCCACGTGCGGCCACAGCTGCCCAGGCCAATGATGAATCGGTCGTGGTCGCCAATCATAAGATCGCTGTTACTCCGATGCAGGTTGGTTACGAAGCGATTTATGGCGCTCAAGTTTTGATGAGCAATTATCTTGATGGATTGTTTTGATCCAAAGAGTTGGGCTGTGACGAGCTAACTGAGAACGGTAATGCATGAATCGCCCGGTCGTGGGTGATGACGAAACGGGACTGTAATTTGCAGTCCCGTTTCGTTTGCGGCGATATGTATCGGCTATGATATATGAGGGGTTTGCAGAAAAAAACGAAAAATACAGCGATAATGATAGATGCATCCCTATTGGAGATATAACATGAAAAAAAATACAGTTATCGGATGGCAATATGGGCCTACCCTTTGTCGGGCCATAGGGCTGAATATCATGCTGGCGATAGTGCTTACGCTCGGCAATCCTCCCGATGCCAGTGCTCAAGGCTATTCCTCTATTCCAAAGACCGGCATCTATGGCTGGCGGTATAGCAATGACATTCTGCAAGGTGTCACGCTGAGTGATGTCTTTACCTTCAACGATACGATCACCACGGATTTTGGACCGGCTTACGCCAACGTCTGGACCAGTCCAGCCAATTTCCTGCAATGCAAGCCGCCAACGGGCAGAAAATTCTCTTACGCGCTTTGTTATTACTCTGGACCGGATGCGCCAACGGGACATGATTCGGGTAATCCTTCGCTACCCTGCAAGCTGTCCGCTGATGGGGTGGTGGCCAATTGCGCCTGCTATGAAATATCGACCGATGATGTGTCTCCCAGAATTCCCTATTACGTCGATCTCCATGTGATTTCCAACCTGTCCATCTATCAGGACACCGTGGAAGCATGTGGAAAGGAAGGGGAGAAATGCGCCGCTACCGATCGCGATCCGCCGGTGTGTGAGGCGATCAATACCAATCTGCTAGTGCCTGGCGCTGATCTGATTTCTGTTTTCTCGCCAGTTTACTCCAGCAGTTATTTTACCAAGAACCAAAGTAATTCCACGGAATGTGTCGGTAATAACGCCGGAATTTATGCCGGTTGCATGACAGCGCCATGCTATCGCACCGGTGAAGAGGATGCCAGCGGTCGTAATATCGTCGAGTGCAAATGCCCAGTCTACAATGGACCTTATCAGGTGGGGCAGGCCAATCAGAGCTGTAATGCCAATAGCTCTGGCAATGCCATCGGGGATGGTCGAGGCTCCAATGTCTGGTCGGCGGCCTACAATCCAGCCGGTGGTCCGATTACCTTGCCGGAAGGTGCGTGTGTTCCCGATCTGCCAGGCGATAAAGGCTGTGGTCTTTTGGACCCAGCGAAGGATTACAGCAAGATCGTCGATCCTTCTGGTGCACTGTGCAAGAACGTCTGCGCCGCCTATGGGGGAGGCGTCAATGCTTCGGGCATTCAGGTGGGTTATTCCTGTGATGCAACCCTGTGTACGACTATTGGGATTGGCCAGGAAAACAACTCCAGTTTTCCTCCTTCGCACAATGCCCAGCTCGGTTTGATGGGGCAAGCCTGCAACGGCATTCAGGATGTGAGCGGTATGAAACAGATCCTAATGGTCGAGGCGCTGGCGGAATGCAGTTGCTGCGCCAGCCAGATCTGTGGATGCAGCAATATCAGTGCAGCGACCAATCAGGCCGTGTTCGATCTGAATCAACAACAGCGGGCCGTCGGCATTCAACCGCAATGCGATATCAACGATACGCTTTGCGGTCAGAATCAATAATAGCCTGATCGGTCTTTTGCCTCGGCAGCACGGTGTAATCGTCCGCGCTGCCGAGGTGGCGCATCTTAATCGGCGTTCAGGATGAATCGATGATCGATACTCTCTTGTTGGACTGGGGCAATACGGTGATGGTCGATTTTCCCCAGCAGTCTGGTCCGATGTATCGCTGGCCGTGGGTAGAAACGCTCCTTGGAGCGGAGAAAAGCCTGTCCCGGCTGTCCCAGCGCTATTGCTGTTGCTTGGCGACCAATGCCGCGGATTCGACGCGTCAGGACATTCGTCAGGCGCTCGATCGCGTCGCTATCGGACAATATTTCCAAGAAATCTTCTGCTATAGGGATATTGGCCACGCCAAACCATCCGCAGAGTTCTTTGCTTTCATCCTGGCCAGCCTCGGTAAGGAGAAAGCCAATCTGGTGATGATTGGCGATGATCTGGAAAAGGATTATCTGGGGCCGATGCGATATGGGGTGCGTGCTGTCTTGTTCGATCCGTGCAACATCGCGCCGCCAGGCATGTTGCGCGTGGCGGGCTGGGTGGAAATCGAGGGTATGATCGAGACGCTGAATCGATCCGCTGTAGCCTGAAAGCCAGTACAGACGCCGCAGCCGGTCGCTGACCGGTTGCGGTTTGTCCGCTGCGGTTTATGGTGTGCTGGTGGCTTGACCCTGGTCCTTCTTGGCGAACCGCCGCTGCAATCGCCGCAAGCTCTTGAAGGCCAGCGCGCGAATGGCGCCATCTTCGCTCTTGTTGGCCAGAATGTTTTGCAATGCGGTTTGCGCAGCTTGGCTGTCCAGGCAACCCAGCGCTGCAATCGCACTCGACCGCATGGCCGTTTCTCCATCGCTGGCACCAGCGCGCTGGGCCAGCGCCGCAATGTCTCGCCGCTCCAGATAAACCGGCAACGCCGCCTGAAGCTGTTCGGCATTGGTCAGCAGGGGGCTGCTGGTATCTGCCAGGACAGCTTGCAGAACCGGACGCAAGGCCGCGCTATCGGCGTTCTTGAGCTGTTCCAGATGCCGTAGCGCCGCTTGGCGGTTCAGCCGGGCCAAGGCCGCGCTGGCGGCCGCCCGCAGGCGGGCATCGCCGTCTTCCAGGAGGGGCAATAGCGCCGGACCGTCTTTGGCGTCGCCGCAGACGGCCAGGCCATGGATCGCTTCGCAGCGTACCGCCGCCGGATGGCGCGGATCGGCCAGCGCGGCGCGCGCGGCTGGCGCGATAGCCAGTTGTAGCCGCTGGGCGGCCCATAGGCTGGCGCGCCAAGCCTGCGCTTCGGCATGGGCCAGCTCTTCCTGATGTTGTTCGGTAGCGCGCCGCCAGCCCTGCGCCGCCTGCTCCAGCGCCGCCTGCACCGCGTCGGCCAGACTACGGTCGCCGCTGTTGCCGGCGATCCAGGCTGCTTCGACCCGTGTCGCGGCATCGGCGCTGTGCAACAGCTCGCGCAGCGCGTCGTGGGCGAAGGTTTGCCGCCGAATCAGGCCGCGCCGCAGGCGTTGCTGTACCTGATGGTCTTTCACCAAGCCTAGCCGCTGGGTCAGCGTGGTCGGGTCGCCCTGGCGGGCCAGGAAGCGCGCGGCGGGTTGGCTGATCTCGGCGAATGGGCTGTTCAGGGCCAGCAGATTTACTCGGGTGGCGTCATTGGGATAGATGCGCCGCAAAGCGTCCAAGCCGGCTTGGCGCAGCTGGGCATCGGGCTGGCGCAACAGCGACTCCAGCACCGGTTCGGAAGCGGTCGCGCCGAGATGACCCAGCTCGACAGCCGCTTGCCGGCGAGTCGCGCCGTCTTCGCCGACATCGCTGGCGAGGCGTTCCAGCAGGCTACGACTGCGTTCGTCGCCCACTCGGCGCAGGCCGCTCAAGGCCCGTCGGCGCAATTCGCCCATCCCTTCGAGCGCCAGACGCTCCAGGGTGTCGCGCAGCCGCTGCCGTTCGTCGGCGTCGCGCAGGCGGGGCAGCAGCGCGCCCAGCGCCTCGGCGGCGTCGGCGGCCAGCGCCCGGTCGTCGGCGGGCAGCTCGGCGCGCGGATCGAGCAGGGGTTCCAGGTATTCCAGCGCTCGGCGGTCGCCCAGCTCGCCCAGCGCGGCGACGGCGCGTTTCCGTTCCGGCTCGGTTCCAGCCGTGAAGGCCAACAGCAAGGGTTGGAAAGCCTCGGGGCGCTGTTGCTTGGCCAGGCCCTCGGCGGCGGTCAATAGCAGTTCGCGGCGACCGCCGGCCAGCGCCCGGGTCAAGGGTTCCAGGCTAGCGCCCGGCATGCCGGCAACGATGCGTTGCGCCAGTTGCGCGCAAGCCAGTGTCCGGATCGCCTCGTCGCGATCGTCCAGTAGCCGGACCAGCAAGGTTTCCGCCGGCTTCGCTTCCAGCGCGCCCAGAATTTCGACCACGCGGGTTCGGATCGCGGTGTTGTCGTGATCGAGCAGGGGCGACAAGGCTTGCAGCGCGTGCTCTTCCTGGTAACGCGGATAGAGCTGTCCGTCAGCCCGTTTTTGCTTGGGCTGAATCTGGTCACGCAATAACTGCGTCAGTACATCCAGGGCTTGGCCGTGATAGGTGGCTTTGTCTGGGTCCAGCAGCCAGCGTCCCAGCAACGGCACGGCGGTGGCGTGGCCGATGCGACCCAGGGCACGCAGCAGGACCGGGCGCTCGGCGGTCTGGTCGGGATCGTCTTCCAGCCGCGCCATCACCGCTTCGGCAGCGCCCGCTGCGGTCGACTCGTGCGGGCGGGCGTGGGCCAAGGCGACCAGGGCTTCCAGGGCGCGGTTAGTGTTGCGTGCGTCGCTATGCAGCGCGGCCGCCAGCACATCCAGGGCCAGGGGATCGCCGCGCTGGGCCAGGCCGACGGCGGCCCGCAAGCGCAATTCCTCCTGCTCGCTGGCCAAGGCCCGGCTCAAGGCAGTTGCGACCCGTGGGTCCTGGGCGTCGAGCAGACGGTCCACTACGGTCAGCCGCAAATCGTCGAACCGGCTGTTCAGCGCCAGCAACCAGGGTTCCAGACTGCCGGCGGGATAGAGTCGCGGCAGTTGTTCCAGCGCATGGCGGCGGGTTTCCGGGTTGGCGGCGTCGACTGCGCCACGTGCCAAAGCAGCCGCTGGTCCGTCGCCAGCCAGGGCCAGGGCCAGCAGGCGGTCGAAGGCAGTGCGGCCGAGATCGGCGGCATCCACCGTCAGGGCCAGCGTCAGGGGTTCCAGCGGCTCCTGCGGATGCAGTTCGGCCAGCGCGTTCAAGGCTGCCTGCCGGACCAGATGATGCGGATCGCTCAGCGCCTGGCGTAGCACCGGCAACACTGCCTCGCGGCCGATGGAGGTCTGCTGGGCCAGCATGGCCAGACGGGCGATGCTATCGCGACGCACCCGCTGATAATCGTCGGGGCCTTTGGCGACCGGCGCTTGCCGGATCAAGCCGGCATAAGCCCCGAACGCCAGCCGCCACAGGGTCGCCGCGCTGGCCGTGTCCTGCTCTTTGGGCAAGGGGCGTCCACCGCCGGCGAAGCGCAGGACGGTCAACAAACGCTGAGTGGCGGAGCCGTTCACTTTCTGTTCGCGGCTGAACAGGCTGCGAATCCAGCCGGTCTTGCGCGCCAGCGGCGTTTCGGCTTCGGGCGCGGTTTGCGGCGGGGCTCGATCGGTGGCGATGTCGGCCAGGCGGCCGGCTTCGCGCCAGAAGACTTCCGGCTGTGGCCGCAACCCGAGCACTTGGGCAGCGGCGTAGCGTCGAGCTGGAGAGTCGCTGGCCAGTGCGTTGATGACAGCGTTGAGCAGGCGTGGCCGCTGCGCCGGTTCTGGCCAGTTGCGCATGTCGCTGGCTTTTTCGGGCTGGCGCGGGCCGATCAATTCCAGTCCCCACGGCCCGGCGTCTTCGCCCTGCAAGCGTGCCTCCAGCACCCGCGCGGCGGCGAAGCGGATGTCCGGCTGGCCGGCGCTCAAGGCGCTGAGCAACAGATCCGGTTCCAAGCGCGCCCGCGCCAGGGCGAGATCGCGGGCCACGATCACGGCGAAGGTCAATTCTTGCAGCTCGCGCTCCGGGTCTTCCAGTCCTTGCAGCAGGCCCTGTATCCCGGCGCCGCCCAGCGCCACGAAGCTGTACAACGCGCCGCGCCGGATCGGTAGATGTTCGTGGCGCTGGGTGCCGGCCAGCACCGGCAGCGCGCGGCTGTCGCCCAGCTTGGCCAAGCCATCGCCCGCCCAACTGCGCACCGCCAGATCAGCATGGGCCAGCGCGGCCACCAGCGCTTGTTCATTGCCACTGTGGCAGGCGGTGGCCAGACCGCGCGCGCCTTGTTCCCGCACCAGGGGGTCTTCGTCGTGCAGCAGGCTGGCCAGAGACGGGATACTGGCCGGATCGCCGACATCGGCCAGGGCGCTGGCGGCACGCTGGCGCAGGCTGTCGCTCGGACGGTCGTGGTCGGTCTTGGCGATGCTGAGCAATGCCTGCATCGGTCCCACGGCCCGGCTGTCGCGCCGTTTGCCGCATAGCTCGCCGGCGCGGACTCGCAACAGATAGAACGCGCTTTCGAAGGCGAGGGCGAACGCTTGCGCATCGTTGGGCAACAGCTGGTCGATGGTCTCGATCGCGGCGATGAACTGTGGCGCTTCCTCGGTTTGCAACAATTCGATCAAGCGCTTGCGCAGCGGGGCGGGGTCGCTGGTGTCCAGCGCGCCCTTCAGTCCGGCCAGACGGACTTCGAGCGCGGGTGAATCGAGCGCCGCCAGATGATAGGCGGCTCGTTTCTTGTCGGCGTCTTCCTTGGTCAGGAACTCGTAGGCGGCCAAGCCGACCTCGGCGGCGCGGTCGCCGACCCGCTCCAACAGCAATTCCCTGGCCCAGGCGCGCGACTGGCGGGCCTGACGAGCCAGTTCGTCTACCGCCCAGCGGCGCACATCGGGATGGACCGAGCCGACCGCTCGGCGCAAGGTGGTTTCCGGCCGCTTGCTGTGCCAGGCCCACAAGGTGCGTAGTGCCTCGCGCCGCACGGTCTCGGCTTCGTCGTCCAGGGCGTGGCCGAGCAGGGCGTCGATACGCTCGGCCAGCGCGCCTTGCGCGGTCGTGCCATGCTTGACCAGCAGTTGCAGGGCGCGGGTGCGAATGTCGGCGGCCTGGGTGCGCAGCGCCAGTTCGGCCAAGTCGATCTCGCCGGCTGGTCCTTCCGGTTCGGCCAGTTTGAGCAGGCCGTCGCAGGCATCGGCGCGCACGCCGTCATCGTCATCGTTCAATAGCCATTGCAGCCGCAAGCGTAGCCGCTGATCGCCGGCCAGCATGATGACGGCGTCGGCCATGAACTGGGCGACCATGCGCCGCACCCGGCTGTCCGGTTCCCGGCTGAGCTGCAGGATGGCCCCGCTGGCGCGGTCGTCGCCAAGCCAACTCAGGTACATGGCGCTTTGCAGAGCAAGATCCGGGTAACGGGAAACCAGGGCGGTGAATAGCGGCTCCAACTCCGACTCGGCCAGCGTAGCAGGCGCAGTCGCTTCTGCCGGGACGACGCCTTGGGCTTGGAGTTGATCCAGCATCTTGACCGATTGAGCGCCGGAATGGCGCAGGCGCGCGGCCAGGGTGGGATGGGCCACGATCGCGACCCACAGCGCAGCCAGGCGGACTTCGTAGGCTTCGTCGTTGAACGCCCGGCCCAGCAGTTGGCGGCCTGCTGGGGTGGCGCTCAACCGTTGGCGACCCAGCCGAATCAGCACGGCGCGGCGAATATCGGCGGACCCGCGCTCGAACGCGCCGTGCAAGGGCGCGACGCCGGCTTCGGGGTTGAGGGCCAGTAGGCCATCCAGAGCCGCTTCCCGGACTTTGGCGTCGGCGTCGCTCAGGCGCTCGTTCAGCAGGCGTGCCGCTAGCGGCGAGATCGGTCGCAATGCGCTGAGATTCTGTACGGCCTCGAGCCGGATATCGGCATGGCGGCTGGCCAGGATCAGTTGCAGAGCGGACACGGGCGCAGCGGCGTCGATCTGGGTCAAGGCGTTCAGCGCGGCTTTGCGCACGCCCACATGATCGTCGTTCAGGGCCTTGGCCAGCACTGGCCGACTGCGCCGCCGCAGAGTAACACCCAGCCGTTGCGCGGCTTCGAGGCGTTGTCCTGGGCGGGAGTCCTGGGCGAGGACGGTTTCCAGCCCTTCCCGCGCTTCATCTTCGGCCAGTTGTGCCAGGGCGTCCAGCGTGGCCGAGGACGAGCGCCCGGCCTTGACCTCGTCGAGCAGGCGTTGCAGCCGGGAATCCCAGGTTTCGACGTTGCCTGTCGGATGGCCGCTTTGATCGACCGGACTGAGCCAGATCAGCCGCTGTTCGGTGACCGCGACCAGCAGCCCGCCGCGCTGTTCCGGTTTGGCCTGCGGCAGCGGATCGAACCATGCCAGCGCGCTGGCGCGGCGACCGATGGTCAGGGTGCGCGGCTTGCGGCGCTGATCCAGGGTCCAGATCTTGAGTTCGCCGTCCTCGCCAAGCGAGAACAGCCGACGGGGCAGGGGACGGCCCTGGTCGTCGTTCAGCGCTGCGCTGAACAGCAGGCTGCGCACCGGTCCCTGATGAGCGGCGTCGCCGCTGCGATTTTCTTCGTCGATGGCCCCTTCCAGGAAGCAGATCCGGATCGAACCGTCGCCGCAGCCAGCGACGATTCGCCCGTCGCCGGTGAAGCTCAGTGCGCAGATGCCGCGCGCGCCGCACGGTATGACGCGGGCTTCGGCGTCCGAAAGATTCGCCAGCGGCAGGATGACAATGGTGTTGTCCGCGCCGGCAGCGGCGATAGTGGCTGTTGCGGAGTCCACTGCCACGGCCTGCAAGGCTTGTTCGCTCAAGCGCCGTCGAGCCTGTTCGCGTAGGCGCGGTCGATCGCCGTCCATTTCGATGCAGTGCAGGGCCAGCACGCCGTCATCGCCGACGCTCAGGATTTGCGTGTCGATGATGGCCAGCGCGCGGACTACGCCGTCATGAACGGGTTGCTGCTCGTCCGGTTGTTTGCCGTCACCGCCGATGCGCCAGATCGCTAGATCACCCTTGGCGGTTCCGGCCAGCAGCCAATCGTTGCCGCAAAAGGCCAGCGCGGATGCAGCGGCGTCCAGCGGAGCGCTGAAGCGGGCGTTCAGTTTGGGCAGTTGCAACAGATGAACATGGGAATCGTCCACGCCCACCGCGTCGCGGCGGCCGCCGACCGCGAGGAGTTTACCGCTGGCGGCGACGGCCAATAGGCGTTCGATGTGGGGCGCGTATTGTTTGGCCACGGTGGTTGTTCCTTCAGTGGGATCGGCTATGGAAAATTCAGTGAAGCTCTACAGGTGGATTTTTATATCCTGACTATTTGCACCACTGTCTCTCACATGGAACTCCATCATTATTTCCGTCCATTTTTACATTAGGGCAGTTGCGTAGAAAGAAGGTTGCTTCCTCACAGGAAGTCATTTGCGAACAGTAGGTTCGTCCGTCACATTTGAAATTTGTTTGGACTGAGTTTCTAGGATTTTCAGAGGGCGCTACTGTCAGTGTTCCTCCAATTTTCTCTTCCCGGACACAAGTTATCCCAGGGGGTGTTTTTCCATAGAAAACTTGGCCGTCTTTTGCGATGCATTTTTTGAGGTTGGCAGAATCAACAGATGAATGTTGTGTCAATATTGATCCGCCGGATTGTCTATACAAATGATTTCCATACCAACCAAGGGCCAAGATGATTGCGATTAGAACAATTTTATTCATAAATAATGTGCGATGATCGGTATCGCTATTTAAATAATAAAATTATGCCACCTCTCGCATGGGTCTGACTCTTGGTGGTGGTAGTTCTCGGCCTTCTTTAGCGAAATATTGAATGACATCTTCAACGACTTCACAGAGATCTCCGTAAAGCTGTATGGGGTCATCGCCATGAATACCGGTAATCAAATCTGGGCATTTTCCAATATAAGTTTGGTCCTGTTCATTCCATTCGATCCACTTGTGATACTGGTCGCTTGTCTTCACTTTTTTACGCTCTCTATCGCTAGGTTGATTTGCTTTTCCTGATAGTGTTTTGCATCATCCCCGAATTGACCGCTGATTGTCACTGCACCAGCATATTTAGAATGAACGAATTTTCGGTGTGAACCTTTTCCACCGCCCGATATCTCGCTGAACCCAGCATTTTTCAAATCCTGAATAAGGTCTCTGATTTTTCTTGGCATTGTGAAGTTATCACTTTACGGCCTGTGGCGTTTTTACCCGGCTATCAACTTGTCCCATCGGTAAGTCCACTCGAATTGCCGGATGCGCCTGCCGAATTTGCACTAGCGCGGCGACGCAGTGTTGCCATTCATCTTTGGCGCGGGAATGGCGGAATTCCGCCAGCACCGGCGTTACCAACTCCGCGAAACCGGCGTCACTCAACGCCAGAGTCTTGATGGCTTCGATCAGCCGGCGCTTGCCGATGCTGGCCGGCCACGGTCGTTCCGGTGCGGCTTGCGTCGCGTCCAACTCGCGCCGTTCCATCCGGCCAGGCGGCAGACCGAACAGCATCTTGCGCAGGAATTGGCGCAGTTCCTCGCCCGGAGCGCTGGCGGGTCGCTCGGCGGCTGGCGTCGTCGGTGCGAATTTTCGCCGCTGCCGTTCCCACAACAGTCGCACGGTGAACAGGCCCACTTCGCGGTGCGGGCTTTCCATCAGCCAGGCCAGTCGCGCCGGATCGCTCAGTTGCTCATGATGACGGCGAATCAGGGTCAGCGCGGTTTCCCGCGTGAGCTTGTGGCGGCTATCGGCCAGCTGGAACACCCGCTCCGGTAACAACCACTCCAGCGGCAGGGTCGGCTCGTGCGCGTCCTCGCCCAGGTGCAGCAGTTGTTCGATGGCAAAAGCGCGCGATTCGCGGTGTTCGCTGTCAGCCAGCCGATAGAGCAGGACCGGTTCGTTCCAGTGGCGCAATTCCTCCCGCGCAATGGCGACCGCCAGCCGCCGCAGCTCGGGCCGCTGATCGGCGAACAAGGGTCGTAGCCGGCTGAGCGGATAATCGACCGAACTCAGGCCGGGGCGGATATTCAAGCTGCGCGTTTCCGGATCGTTGGGGCCAACGTGCGGATGATGGGCCTTGAGAAAAGCCGCCGCGAAACGACGAATCGGTTCCGGTTGGGCAGGACCACAGGCCAGTTCCCACAGCACCTCGGTCCCGCTGTGCTCGCTGTTGGCGAAGTCCTCGGGCCGGAACGACGCTAGCAGATAGCGGTGAGCGAAGTCGTGCAGATTTGGATCGGCTTGCCGCGCCATCGCCAGCAGCCAGGGCAAGCCGATGCGGCTGGGCGCGACCAGCTCGGTATCGCCGAGCAGTTGCAGCGCCAGCGGTCGCAGCGCTGGACGCATGGCCAGGCCCTTGAGCCATTCGACATCCAGATCGTCGCCTTGCAGCTTGCCTTGTCGCAACCAGTGGGTGACGGCGTCGCTCAACTGCGGATTCAACAGAGCTTGCTGCAGCCAGTCCGAGCCGATTTCGCGCCCCGGATAGTCCTCCAGCGCCTTGAGCGCCTGGCGGCGGGCCATAACGGTGCAGCGCGGATCGTCCAGTAACTGACGGTAGTAGGCTGCGGGCACCGTGACTTTCGCGTCCCGGTAGAATTCGAGCAGGGCGTCGAGCGCGCTATGACCGCTGCGGCGGGCCAGATGACTGGCGAGCGCGACTTCGATGAATAGCTCGGCGCTGATGTCCTGCGGCTGGAAACCCTGGCGCAACTTGTCCTTGGCCAGCGTGGCGCTGGCTGGGAGGGTCAGCAGTTGCAGCAGGGTCGGCAGACCCAGTTCGGCCGGCTTGCGTTGTTCCAGCAGGCCCACGGCGAAGGTTTGCACCTCCTTCGCCCCTTCTCGCATCAGCTTGACCAGTTCGGCAGCGGCCAGGTCGCTGGCGTAGGCGCGGGCGTAATCGATGGCGTAACGACGCGCTGGCCCGTTGCCGCTGTACAGCAGGCCCAGCACCATGTCGTGCAGGCCCAGCGCTTTCAGTTTCGATTGATGGAATTCCGGGTTGTCGCGCAGCAGCTTGATGACGAAGTCGTGCACGATGTCCAGCGGTTTGCTGCCGAGCCGGGCCAGCCAGGCCGGTTCGACGTGGTGCAGGGTGTCCTGGAAATCTTGTTCCAGGCTGCGAATGGCGAAGTCGCAAACCTGCGCATTCTGGGCGTCTTCCAGCAGACGCAGCAGCGGCGCTGGGCTGAGTTTCCACGCTGCGTCGAACGCGCGCTGCTCCAGCTGATCCGGCAGCCGGCCCGGATGTGGCATGCCCTGATCGGTCGAGCCGATCAGATTTTGATGGCACCAGATCTGGTTGGCGATCCAGCATGGGCGGAAATTGCACTGCGGCGGGTAATGGCGCAATACCTGTCCGGCGAATACGGGAAACAGTTCAGGCAGCGCCATGCCGAGTTGGCGCAGATAGCGCCAGGCCCGGCGGCGCATGTACAGCCAGACCCCACGGGAGATTTCGCTGCCGTTGACGATTGGTTGCACATCCAGGCGGTAACACAGCACGCCCAGCATGGCCATGTCGTGGCGCTGTTCTGCCTGTTTGTAGAGCGCTTTGACGCCGCGCCAGAGGCCCCAGCCCATGGCGTTGGCGGGCAGCTGTGGAATCAGTTCCAGCAACAGGGCGCGAGCCGGTTCGTCGTCGGCTGCGTATAGATCCAGCAGCAGTTGGCCCAGCTTCAGGCGTGGCGGCGGATTGGGGGAGGCCAGTAACGCGGCCCAGGCGCCGAGGCGGGCGGCCTTGATCTCGTCGGCGGTTTTGCCGGCCAGCGCCTGCGGATTCAGCGCCTGGCGCAGACGGTCCAGTGACCAGGCGTCGGGGGCCAGCGGTTGCGCTTGGTAATCGTCGGGCGGATCTTCCGGCTGTCCAGCGGGCGGGTCGGGCTGGCCCAGAAATTCCAGAGTCCACGGCACGAATTGCGGCGCGCGCTGGGCAGCGGCGTGTTCCAGGTCGGCGAACAGGATGGAGCGGTCGGCGGTCATGGGCGTCGCCTATTGCGGTCGGTAGCCGTCGGCTTCCAGCGCCGCACGGATTTGGGCGAAAGCGGCTTCCGCCGCTGCCGGGTCGGCGTAGTGTTCCACGCTATGGGTGTGCAAGGCGTTGCCGTCTACACTCAGCCGCAATTCCAGCCGGCGCTCGCCGATGGTCAAGACTAGGGCGCATTGCGAGGCAGCGGGCGGTGCGGGCGCCGTTTCGGCGGCGGTAGTCGACGCGGCGGCTTCGCTCGGTCCGCCATCGCCGGCGATGTAGCCTTTCCTGGATTTTTCCCGCGCCTGTTTTTCCAGTTCGCGCGCGGCGTCTTCCGGCGAGTCGTAGCGCTTGGTCTGACTTTGACCCTGGCTGCCGATCCGGCCGAAGTTGACTTCCAGATTGGGACCGATGCAGCGCGCGCGCCAGAATTTGTTGGATTTGCTGTCCTGGAAAATCAGGGAAACCTGCCACTCACTCATCCGCGCCACGCGCCTCCAGTTGTTTGAGCTGGGCCAGGAACGGTTGGGCCCGCTCTGGATCGGTCATGTGTAGGAAAGCCACCCAGCCGCGCAGTTGCGCCAGGCTCTCGCCGTTGCCGGGTTTGCCGTTGAGCCGGTTGTGCAGAGCCGCGCGCAGGCGGCGGACCTGGGCGCGCGGCACTCGCGCCGGGCTGCTGTCCGTCGGCGCGGCGTTGACCACCAGGCCGGTCACCGTTTGCCGCCGGCCCAAGCGCAGGATTCGGGTTTTGTCCGGGTGCGGGACGAAGCCTTCGGCCTTGAGAATGAGTCGAGCACAGCGCAGCAACCGGCCCAGCGGCGGTAGCTCGGCGTCGTGCCAGGAAAAGGTCAGGTCGTCGGCGTAGCGGGTGTAGCGGAATCCCAGCTTTTGACTCAGGCCAGACAGCCGGCAGTCCAGCCGCAGGCAGATGGTGTTGCTGAGGGCCGGGCTGGTCGGCGCACCCTGCGGCAGGGCGCGTGGTCCGCTGGCGACGTGGTAGTGCTGACCATCGAGTTGCAGCAGCTCCCGAGGGGCTTCGGTGCAGAGCAGGGCCAGCACTGTGGCGACCTGTTCACCGTAGCCGCCTTTGCGGAACAGACCCTTGACCCGTCGCCAGGTGACGGTGGGATAGAAGTGACGGATGTCGAGTTTGACGATGACGCGGGCGCCAGCGTGCACGGCGGCGTTGCTGACGATGCTGCGGCCGGGCAGGAAACCGTGTGCTGCGCCATGCACCGGCAGGCGTTCGGCGATCTGGCGCAGAATCCAGCGCTGCGCTTGCTTCAGGGTTGGTTTGGGGGCGCTGATCAGGCGTGTGCCGCCATCGCGCTTGGGGATGGTCCAATATTGATAGTGGCTGCCGCTGTCCACCTCGCGGTGAAACGCTAGCCAGCGCAGACGCGGGATGGACAGGTCGAGCGCCTTGGCCAGGGCCTGGGCGTCCTTGAGTTCCGGCAGGGCGTTGAGTTCGCGCCGGGTTTCGGGATCGGGCAGGTCGTAGCGGTCCTGATCGGGGGTGTCGTGGTGGAACACTCCCGCGCCGAGATGGACCAGATGAGCCTGGCGGAAAGCGGCCCAGCCCTGTTGGCGCAACTGCTTGCGCACGCGGCGCTCTTCTTCCCGCCGGGCTTTGTATTGGTGGAGGGCGGCACCAGACAGCTTGCTGGGGTCGGTGGTCTCGTCCAGCAGGCCCAGTTGTCGCAGCCGGGTCACGACCCAGCGTTCGATATCGCCGACTTGGGCGATGTCTTCCCAGGTGGGGGGTGTTTCGCTCATGTCGTGTCCAGACCGAGCGTGAGGATTGCTGGAGCGTGAGGCATAAACCGCTACTTCTCACAAGGGACACGGTAGGCTCACCGGCCAGCCGCCAGTACCCGGCCACAGTAGTTGGCGGAAACCGCGGTGGCGTGGTTGGCCCAGCTCCGCCAACTACTGTGGCCGGGTACTGGCGAAGCTGGCCAAGAACAGCCTACCTTGTGGCGTGTGTGGCGTTGGAATTCCCGGACGGCGCAACGCCGCCCAAAAGGCTAATGGAGGAACGCCTCACGCTCCAGCAATCCTTACGCTACGGGCTTTTGGCTCCCTTGTCAAAGGTTGTTATAAATTGTTATCAATCAACTGATTGCACTGTGCACTAGGCCGCACTGGCGTCGATGAAGCCCTGTCGGGTCAGACCGTCGAGCCGGGCGAAATAGGCGTCGCGGGCCTCTTCAGCGTGGTTGAACAGCAAGCGTTGCTGGCGCAGGGCCTGCGGATCGCTACCCCAACGCAGCAGGATTTGCCGGTCGTCCAGCGAAATACGATAGCTCAGCACATGGGTTCCCTGCCGGCGGGTCAGGATGCGGGTTTCGGCGCGGAA
>Ga0208564_1002024_pt1 | contig 16506 bp, 16 predicted proteins | sample AD_UKC073_MetaG_FD_184439 | JGI IMG/M metagenome (GOLD analysis project Ga0208564, IMG submission 184439) | Active sludge microbial communities of municipal wastewater-treating anaerobic digesters from USA - AD_UKC073_MetaG (SPAdes) (version 2) | ecosystem: Engineered > Bioreactor > Anaerobic >... | reverse complement strand
CTGCCCCACCCCGTCACCGGTCAGCCGTTCGGGTCGCCCGTCCCGGCTGGCACGGGCTGGCCGGGGGACCCGGCCGACCGGCATACCCCCGTCGCCGACACCGCCGCGCAGGTGAGCTCGCTGGCCGCCTCGGCCGCCTCGGTCGCCGAGTTGGACGCCCGCATCTCGGTATGCCGGGCCTGCCCGCGGCTGGTCGCGTGGCGGGAAGAGTGCGCCGTCGGGAAACGCGCTTCCTTTGCGGCGCAACCGTATTGGGGCCGCCCCGGCCCCGGCTTCGGCGACCCACAGCCGGCCGTGCTCGTCGTCGGGCTCGCGCCTGCGGCCCACGGCGCCAACCGCACCGGGCGGATGTTCACCGGCGATCGCAGCGGCGACTGGCTGTATGCCGCGTTGCACCGCGCCGGCTATGCCGCCCTGCCGACGAGCGTCGCGGCAGGCGACGGCCAAGCCCTCACCGGCATGCGCATCGTCGCGACGGTGCGCTGCGCCCCGCCCGGCAATCAGCCCACCGGCCAGGAGAAGGCGGCTTGCGCCCCCTGGCTGGACCGTGACCTCACCCTCGCGGCGCCGTCGCTGCGCTCGATTCTCGCCCTGGGCGGGATCGGATGGGATGCCACCCTCGCCGCCGCGCGCCGGCTCGGGTGGCAGGTGCCCACACCCAAGCCTCGCTTCGGCCACGGCGCGGTATGCCGGGTGGCCACCCCCGCGGGCCGGGAGATCCGGTTGGTCGGCAGCTATCACGTGAGCCAGCAGAACACTTTCACCGGGCGGTTGACCGAGCCCATGCTCGACGCGGTGATCGGGAGCCTGTGACCCGCCGGGACGGGTAGGGGCGTAGCGTCACACAGAGCTAGGCTGTCGCCCGTGACTCCACCCCCTCCCGTGCTCGCCGTGACCGTCCTGGGCGATGACCGGCCTGGCATCGTCGCCGAGTTGACCGAGGCCCTGGCCGGGGTCGGGGGCAACCTCGAAGACTCGACGATGACCCTGTTGCGTGGGCACTTCGCCATGGTCGTGCTCGTGCGCACGGACGCCTCCCAAGGGGCCGTGGAAGCGGCGATGGAGCCGCTGCGACGATCGGGCGGGTTGAGCGTAGACGTGCGCTCGCTGCCCGACCCGGCTCAGCATTCCGGCGCAGGCCAGTCCTTCACGCTGCGGGTCCATGGCGCCGACCGACCCGGGATCGTCGCGTCGATCACCCGGGTGCTGGCCCGGCACGGGGGCAACATCGTCGATCTGGGCACCCGACTCGGCTCGGCGCTCTATGTGCTGCTGGCCGAGGTCGTGCTGCCCCAGGGCGCCGACGTGTCTGCAGTGCAGGACGACCTGGCCGACGCCGCGCGCGGGCTGGGCGTCGATGTCAGCCTGCACCCCGTGGACGACGACCTGCTGTGAGCTCGGTGGTCATGCCGTCCCTGCCGGCCGGCCGGGTCCTCCCGGTCGTGCAGGCTCCCGACCCGGTGCTCGCGACCCCGGGAATGGCCGTGGATCCCACGGCGCCCGAGGTCATCGCGATGGCCGCCGACCTGCTGGCCACCCAGGCCGTCTCGCCCGGCTGCGTCGGGCTGGCCGCCCAACAGGTCGGCGTCGCCTGGCGGATGTTCTCCGTCGACGTCACCGGCCACCCCAAGACCCGCACCTGCCACGGCGAGTTCGTGCTGTGCAATGCCGTGGTCGAGTCGGCCACCCGCAAGGATCGTGGCCGCGAGGGGTGCATGTCGGTGCCCGACTTCACCGGCGACGTGGCCCGGGCCCGTCGACTGGTCGTGCGGGGTCAGCTGCCCGGCACGGGGGAGTGGGTGACGATCGAGACCGACGCCTTCGAGGCCGTGGCGCTGCAGCACGAGATCGACCACACCGACGGGATGATCTTCCTCGATCGGGTCGCCGGTCCCCACGCGGTGCACCCACGGCGCACCTACCTCTGAGCGGCGGGTCGGACGGCATACTTGCTGGTGCCCTCGTAGCCCAATGGCAGAGGCAGGCGACTTAAAATCGCTTCAGTGCGAGTTCGAGTCTCGTCGGGGGCACATAGCGGGAACAAAGGCCCCGGCCCCGTACGCTGAGCCGGACAAGACGCGCCTCCATTCCGGGGGCACACCTTTGGAGGATCGATGGCGGGCAACAATCCGGTGTTCTCTCGGATCGACAAGCAGCTCAAGGAAGACCGGTATGCCGGTTTCGGCCAGCAGCCGCAGGCCCAGCAGCCCTACGGTCAGGGCCCCTACGCGACGGCGGGCACGACCTACCCGGTCAATAACGATCAGCTGAGTCACCAGCAGTTGCAGGACATGTACCAGGCGCCCAGCGCCGGGCCACTGCAAACCGGTCGGGTCACCTTCGACGACGTCATCATGAAGACCATCGGGCTGTTCACGCTCGTGGTCACCCTGGCCGCCCTCAGTTGGGTGGTCACCGCGGGTTCCCCCGCCCTGACGATGCCGTTCTGGCTGGCCGGCATGTTCGGTGGCCTGGTCATCGGTCTGGTCATCGCGTTCAAGAAGACCGTCTCGGTGCCGCTCATCGTCCTCTACTCTGCGCTGGAGGGCGTCTTCGTCGGCGCCTTCAGCCGGGTCATGGAGCGGGCCTACCCCGGCATCGTCGCCACCGCGGTCGTCGCGACCCTGTGCACCTTCGCGGGCATGTTCCTCGGCTACAAGAGCGGGCTGATCAAGGTGACCAGCCGCAGCCGGCGCATCTTCGGCTTCGCCCTGATGGGCTACCTGCTGTTCAGCCTGGTCAACGTCATCGCCCTCTTCGCCGGCTGGACCCATGGCTGGGGCTTCGGCGGCAGCGGCCTGCTCGGCATCGGCATCTCACTGCTCGGTGTCGGCCTGGCGTCCTACTCGCTGGCCGTCGACTTCGATTCCATCGACGGCGCGGTCCGGATGGGTGCCCCGCAGAAGTACTCCTGGCTGCTGGCCCACGGCCTCATCGTCAGCCTGGTGTGGCTCTACATCGAGATCGTCCGCCTGTTGGCCCGCCTGCGCGACTGACGATCGCTGTCGCGATGAACTCGGACGGCGCCGATCGCGGCGTCGACGCAGAACTCGACCGTCTGACCCAGCGGTGGCACCAGCTGCCGTTGGGTCAGGCGGTTTCTGCTGCCGAGGTGTTTTTCGCTGCCGCGCAGGCGCTCGCCGACGCGACCGCCCGGGCGCACGGCATACCGGGTATGCCGTTGCCGCGCCTGCACGAGCGCTACGGGCCGGCCGTGGTCATGGACCAACTGTCGGTGGTGGTCTTCGACGCCGCGCAGGCGGGCGTCACCGACGTTGCTGAAGGGTTGCGCCGCCTGCGAGCCGACTTGCGCTGACCTGCTGTGAGGGTCAGCTGAGCCGCTCGTAGATGATCGCCATGCCCTGGCCGCCGCCGACGCACATCGTCTCGAGGCCGAACTGACCGTCACGCTCGCGCAACCCGTGCAGCAAGGTAGTCGTGATGCGGGCGCCCGTCGAGCCGAACGGGTGGCCGAGCGCGATGGCTCCGCCGTGGACGTTGAGCTTGTCGAAGTCCATCCCGAGGTCGTCGGCCGAGGGCAACACCTGGGCCGCGAATGCCTCATTGATCTCGTAGAGGTCCATGTCGGCGATCGTCATCCCGGCTCGGGCCAGCGCCTGGCGGGATGCCTCGACCGGCCCCAGGCCCATGATCTCGGGGGAGAGGCCGGTCGTGCCGGTGGAGACCACCCGGGCGAGCGGCGTGAGGCCGAGCTCCTTGGCCTTCCGGTCGCTCATGACGACCAGAGCAGCGGCGCCGTCGTTGAGCGAGCAGCAGTTGCCGGCGGTGACGGTGCCCTCCTCGCGGAAGACCGGCTTGAGTCCGGCCAGTGCCTCGAGGGTGACACCCGCACGCGGGCCGTCGTCGGCGCTCACGACCGTGCCGTCGGGGCAGGTCACCGGCGAGATGTCGGCGGCGAAGAAGCCGCTGGCGATGGCCGCCTCGGCGCGGTTCTGCGAGGTCACGGCCCACTCGTCCTGGCGGGCCCGGGTGATGCCCCGCGAGGTCGCGACGTTCTCGGCAGTCTGGCCGACCGAGAGGTAGACATCGGGAAGCAGGCCCTCGAGCCGGGGATCGGTCCACGTGACGTTGTCTGCGGCCATTGCGGCACTGCGGTCCTTGGCAGCGGCGAAGACCGGGTTGTGGTCGCTCTCGTAGATGCCCCCCGCCCCGAGGAAGCTCGTGTATTGCGACACCGATTCGACCCCGCCACTGATGAAGACCTCGCCCTCGCTGGCCTTGATCGCGTGGTAGGCCATCCGAGTGGTCTGCACGCTCGACGCGCAATAGCGGTTGATCGTCACGGCGGGCAGGTGGTCGAAGCCGAGCAACACCGCGATGACCCGCGCGACATTGCCGCCGGCCTTGCCGGTGTGGTCGGCAGCACCCCAATAGAGGTCTTCGATGAGCGCGGGGTCCAGGTCCGGCACCTGCGCGAGGGCAGCCTGGATGACCTGAGCGGACAGGTCATCGGGTCGGATGTCCTTGATCGATCCCTTGAAGGCCCGACCGATGGGGGTGCGGGCAGCAGCGACGATGACGGCCTCGGTCACGGGTGGCTCCTCGGAGTCCAGCGCAGCGCGTCGGTGAGCGCTTGCTTAGTTACTCAAGAGTATGGCGTGGCGCACCCGCGCGCCTAGTGTGCCGTTTCTGACACCGCTTCGCCTTTGGATGGGCACCGAGAGGGCGTTCGGCGTCCTTACGATGGTCGGTGCCGGCGCGTCGTGTGGTGCCGAACCACCACTTGGGGCAACGAAGCGGGCCTGATCTTCGTTGCTGCCGTCGGGAGTTGGCTGCCGGTCAAGGTCACCGGTGCGAACGGCCAGATCGCGACACTCACGGAGTGGGATGCCGTCGCCCCTACCAGTGCCCGGCAACCGATCAGGTCGCCGACGGATTCGCACTCGGCAAGAAGTCCTGACGTTCGCTCGGTCGGCCATTGGCCGGCCGAGGTCCTTAGGATGCTGCACACGTGACGGTGGGCGTTGCGTGCTCAAGACTCCCGAGGGGGACCCATGGCCGTCATCATCGTCAGATTCGGCGCGGCGTTCGGCGCGACCGTCGTTGCGGTCGGACTGACGGCCTGCGGACCCGATGCTGCCCCAGCGGGCCCGCCGACCTCGGCCACCAGCGCCGCGGCACCGACGTCGAGTGCCATCACGGCTCCGGCTACGTCTGCTGAGTTGGTGAACAAGACCGTGGCGGCCATCACGAAGGCCACCTCCGTGCGGATGGCCGGGACGGGTGTCGTGGGCGGGAAGCCGACCTCGAAGGACCTGGCGGGCACCACCGACGACAGCAATGGGCACCATGTCGTGGCGCTGGACACCGGCGGGGTCATGGAACTCATCCTCGCCGGCGGCAACACCTATCTCAAAGCCGACGATGCCTACTGGAAGTCCCAGCGGCTCGAGGATTTCGGTCGGCCCTTTCTGGGCAAATGGCTGAAGACGCCCGCGGAGAGGAAGACCGCGAGCGGCACGACCGTGTCGAATTACCTCAAGTACCTCATCGACAGCTCCGCGCCCGATCTGTTGGCTCCAGCGGTCGAGACCACCACTCTGGACGGCAAGCCGGTCTTCGTGTGGACCAATAAGAACGGGAAGGAGTTCGGGCAGGTCTTCGTCGCCGCGGATGGCAGCTGGTTGCCGGTGAAGGCATTCACGGCTCGCAACGAGGTCTTCCGCTACACGGACTGGAACAACGTGGCGCCGTTCTCCCCCCCGCCGGCCGACCAGGTCCTCGACGCCAGCGGGGTGCCCTGACCGCGGACCCCGCTGGCGAGGGGTCGGGATCAGGCCTGGCCGGTGCGGCGCAGCACGTCCTGGAACCAGTCGACGCTCGTGTCGAAGGCCTTGTGCCCAGCGATGCGAGGGAACTCGATGGCGCGCAGCTCGTCGCCGCGCTCCTCGTCGTGGCCGATGACTCCGGCCACTCCGGCCATCGCGGCTTCGACCGCCTTGTCGACCATCGCGGCGATGAGTTCGAGGTCCTGGGCGTTGGCCGCCGCCGAACGGCTGAAGTAGCCGGACTTCTGCACCATCGTCTTCTCCGCGTCGAGCCGTGCGGCGAATTGCTTGGCGAAGTATTGGCCCGGGTTGATCATGTCGAGCTTGACGTGGCCGAACGGGTCGCGCGGCACGTCCTGCCCGGCGGCTTCCATCGCGGCGACGATGTCGGTCACACCCGCGCCTTCGGACAGGAAGATGTTGACGCAGCCCACCTCGTCCATGACCTGGTGCAGCCGGGCGGCCTCGGCGTCGAGGTCGATGTGGATCTCGGGGACGTAGACGCCGTGGATGGCCCAGCGCTCCGCGGCCAGGCCGATGCTCGGCACCCACTCCTGCGCCGCGTGCCAGGCCTGGTATTCGGCGGCTGCCTTGGCGGTCAGCCATCCGCAGCCGCGGCCCATGACCTCGTGGATGATGAGCATCCGCGGGTTGGAGCCGTGCTCGGCGAGGATGTTCTGCGCGAAGAGGCTGGCCTGCTCGGCCGCGGTGTAGGCACCGAGAGACTGACGGATCGGCACGACGTCGTTGTCGATCGTCTTGGGCAGGCCCACGACGGTGAGCTCGTAACCCTCCTCGTGCAGGAAGGCGGCCAGATCGGCCGCGGTGGTGTTGGTGTCGTCGCCGCCGATGGTGTGCAGCACGTCGACGCCGTCGGCCTTGAGGCGCTCGGCCGCGACGTGCAGGGGGTTGTCGCCTTCGGTGACCAGGCCGCGCTTGACTAGGTCCTTGGCGTTGGTCAGCTTGACCCGGGAGTTGCCGATCGGGCTGCCGCCGTACTTGAGCAACAGGTGCGCCTTGGCTCGGGCCTCGGCGTCGATGACGACATAGTTGCCGGACAAGACCCCGTGGTAGCCGTGCTTGTACCCGATGATCTCGACGTCCGGCAGCAGCTCGGTGTAGCGCTGGATGAGCCCGCCGACCGCTGCGGACAGGCAGGGGGCGTAGCCGCCTGCGGTGAGCAGGGCGACGCGACGGATCGGGGTGCCGGACATGGCGCGGGGGTCCTTCCTCGGGCGGGTATGGATTCCCTGCCAGCCTATTGGGTATGCCGTCCGCGCGCCGTGCCGCACGGCATACCCTGGCTCGGGTTCACCCGTCGTTCATCGGGGGGCGAGCAGCGTCAGGAAGATCAGACCGCAGCTGCCCGCGAAGACGATGTAGCCGACCGCGAGGCCGGCGAGGAAACCCGTGCCTGAGTTGCGCACCGAGGAGGTCGCGATGGCCACGATGGCGACGACGAGGAGCAGGCCGACCAGGATGAGCGACGCGACCACCCCGGAGCCCGAGAAGACCACGGTGACGCTGGCCAGCAGGCCCCCGACCACGCCGCAGACGAAGCCGCCGATCTGAGCGAGCAATCGGTTGCCTGCCGGTGCGGGCGGCTGGTGCTCGGGCGCGGATGAGGGCGGAGTGGCCACCGCTCGAGGCTACCTGTCGGCGGTGGCCTGCGCTCGGGATGGCGGATTCGGGCCTTCGGCGGGATCGTCCCCGCTCGGCCGGACCAGGACCGCCCCGGTGCCGCCGTCGATGGTGACGCGGTCCCCGGTCGCGATCTGCCCGAGAGCGGCGTCGACTCCGAGCACCGCGGGCAGACCGTATTCTCGCGCCACGACACCGGCATGCGAGAGCAGCCCGCCGAACTCGGTCACCAGACCGGCTGCCACGGCGAACAGCGGCGTCCAGGCTGGGGTGGTCGCGGGCGCCACGAGGATCTCGCCCGGTTGCAGGGTGGCGAAGTCCTCCGGGCCGCGCACCACCCGCGCACGGCCGGTCGAGGTGCCCCGGCTGGCCGGTATGCCGTGCAGCTGCCGCTCCGACCCGGGCGCCGGGGTGGGCGCGGCGGCGCCAGAGGTCGAGCCCGACGCCGCGCCTCGGGTGGCTGGATCGGCGGAGGCTTGGGAGGTGCCGTCGAGGTGCAGCGGTGCGGGGCCAGCGGCCTGGCGCCGGATCGTTGCGCGCCGGCGGGCCACCAACGCGCGAGTGCTCTGGGCGTGCTGCTCGGAGGCGGGCTTGGTCGATTGCTCGGGCGTGTGCTCGGTGAGGCCCCGCAGCAGCTCATCGACCTCGGGGCGTTCGAGGAAGTAGATGTCGTCGGGATCGGTGAGCCGGCCAGTCGCGGTGAGCCGGGCGCCCATGGCTGCCAGCATGGCCCGCATGCCGGGGGTGCCCAGGACGAGGTAGAACTGTTGGTTTTCGCGCAGCCGGAAGTAGGTCTGGGTGAGCGCGAGCACGCGATCGAAGACCAGTCGCCGGGCCAGGGGAAGGGTGCCCCGGATCTGCCTGGTGAGGGCCATCCGGCGTTCGGCAGCCTCAGCCTGAGCGACGAGTGGGTCGGGTGTCCCGTCGAGCTGGAGCCGAATGAGGTCGATGACCTGGACGGGATCGTCCCGCCAGGTCGGGTGGCGGAACTCATAGCGCGGCGAACGGTGCCCGTAGTCGTGCAGGAAGAGCGCCAGTTCGTCGGCGAACTCGGGTCCGCCGGCGGTGGCCGCGAGTTGGGCCGGCGTGGGGGTGCCGCGCCGGACGAGCTCTGCGAGCGCGGGGTGACGGCGGGCTCGCTCGGCCAGCAGCCACAGCGCATGGTTGGTCTCGACGGTCCGATTGCCGGTGAGCCCCGAGATGAGGGTGAGGACCTGGGTGCCGTCGGTGTCGCCCAGCCATCGCGTCGCAAGCGCGCCGAGCAGTTGCAGGGTGAGGTCACCGGCGACGATCGCCCGGGCATGGTTGTCGAGCATGGGGGTCAGCAGCTCACGGCGAGTCTCGGAGGCGGCCAGCAGGCCCCTCGCGTCGAGGGCGGCCCAGTCCGCGGCGTCGGCGGCGGCGGTCGCGGTGACATATCCGGGCAGCCTGCGCTCCCAGTCGCGGTGGGTGCCCAGGACCAGGCGCACCAGTGCGGTGACTCCCTGGAGCGCGGCGAGCGGGTTCGTCGCGGGACGGCTGGTTCCGGTGGTTGTGGCAGCTCCTTCGCTCTGGCGCGCGACCGGTGGCCGCAGGGGCAAGGTGCTCATCCCCCGCTGAAACGCCGTGACATTGATGTAGGCCCGGCCATGGATGAGCCGGACGAGCGGCACTTCGGTCGGGAGCGTGCCGCCCAGCGCCCGGACGCTCGCGGCGAGGGAGCGGAAGAAGGTCTCGCTGACCGCCGACCAGGTCATCGGGGTGAGCGGGTCCGGGTAGCGCTCGATAAGCATCTCGCGGCTCCACTCCATGCCCCACAGATCCGGCGGGAGCGCGGTGATCGGCCGGGCCTGCACGATCCAGATCTGCTCGCCGTCCCGCGCCCACTCGATGTCCATCGGTTCTCCGGCCGCCTCGTGGATCGCGGTGCCGAAGCGCCACAACGTCCGCAGGTCGTCGTCGCTGAGCGTGGCCTCGGCCCGGATCTCCTCAGGCACGGCGGCCACGGTGGTGCCGCGAGCACTGCGGACCGTCATGACGTGCTTGTCGGCGAGGTGCTCGGCGACCACGGCTCCCGTCGCGGCGTCCAGGACGATGTGGTCAGGAGTCACCTCGCCGCCGACCAGCGCCTCACCCAGCCCCCAGGTGGCGTTGACGACGTATTGGTCCCGTCGGCCACTCACCGGGTCTGCGGTGAACACCACACCCGCCGCGTCGGCGATGACCAGCCGTTGGACGACGACGGCCATCTCAACGGAGCCGGCAGCGGGCGTATCCAGTGGGCCGTCGCCGGTGGCCAGGTGGCTGCGGTAGGCGATGGCGTGCGCATTCCACAACGAGGCCCAGCAGCGCCGGACCGCTTCGAGCACGGCATCCGGGCCGCTCACCCCGAGGTAGCTGTCGCCTTGACCGGCGGCTGATCCGGCGGCCAAGTCCTCCGCCGTGCCGGACGACCGCACTGCCACGGCCACCTGCGCATCGCCTTGCGAGAGAACGGAATACGCGTCGAGGATGGCCGTGGCAAGGTCGACCGGCACGGGAGCGTCGAAGAACCGCTCGGCGAGGTCGGCCGGAGTGATCCTCCCCTGGATCGCCGCGCGAATGGCCGGCTCGAGCTCCTGTCCCGCGACGAACTGCCGGTATGCCGTGGTGGTCACGCAGAAGCCGTCGGGCACCGGCATACCGGCGTGGTGCAGGAGCGCGAGACCCGCGCCTTTGCCGCCGACCGTCGCCACCAGGTCTGGATCGTTCGGGTCGAGGCTCGCGAGGGTCATGGTGACCGGGATCGTGGCGGTCATGACAGTGGTCCTTCCGGGTGCGTCGCTGGAGACATCCTGGGTGCAACGGTTGGAGGTGAGGGGGTGGCGGACAGGGCCAATCCGACGGCGGCGACCGCGATCCCGGTGCCGCAGAGCACCCAGGACGCGCCGATCGCTCCGGTCAGCACAGCGGTCAGCAGGATCGCGGTGATCTGGGCCAGGCCGGTGACGGACTGTCCGAGGCTGAGCAGGCGAGCTCGCAAGTCCGGCGACGAGGACTGCAGGGTGGTCTGGGTGCTGATCTGCACGGTGAGGACCCCGGCTCCGATGAGCGCGGAGCACGCCAGCGCAGGCGCCAGGGTCGTGAGCCACGGCAGGATGGCCAGCCCGCCGCCGGTGAGCAGCAACCCGACCGCGGGGGCCTTGTCGCTGCGGCGCCTGCCGCTGCGGGAGGACCCCACGACGAGAGCCGTCACGAGCATGCCCGCACCCATCGCCGACATCATCAAGCCGTAGCCGGCGACGCTCAGACCGAGGGTGTCCTGCGCCACGACGACGCCGAGCACGCTCATCACCGCGATGACCAGGGCGGCGCCAGCGGCTGCGGTGAGAGCGGTGCGCGTATGCCGGTCGGCCCGGGCATGGCGCACGGCCTCAGTTGTGTCGGCGAGCACGGTGTGACCGGGGCCGCGAGCATGGGCCTGCTGCCGCGGGGGTCGGGCGGGCAGGGTGACCGCGGCGACCGCGAGAGCGGGGATGAGGAAGGTGGCACTGTCGACGTAGAAGGCCATCGCCAGGCCGAACCGGTCCGCCACCCAACCGCCCACTGCTGGCCCGACGGCGATGGCCGTGACGAAGGCCAGCCCGAACCGGGAATTCGCGGCGAGCAGGTCGGTGGGTGGCACGAGATCGGGGATCGTCGCGGCTCTGGCGGGTAGGAAGAACTGGTTGACGACCGACATCGCAAGGTATGCCGTGACAACGACGCTCAGGTGGGAGGTCGCCGGGATGAGCAGGACGAGGAGACCCTGGAGGGCGTTCGCGCCGACCATGACCGCCTTGCGGTCGAACCGGTCGACGATGCTGCCGGCCACTCCGCCGAGCAACACCGCGGGGATGGCCTTGAGCAGCATGAGCGCGGCGACGACGGAGACCGACCGGGTGAGGTCGTAGACCAGGGCGACGAGGGCCACCATGGCCAGCCGGTCACCGATGAGCGAGACGAACTCGCTGGCGAGCAGGACTCGGAAGGCCCGGCGGTGGGCGGGGGGTGCGGTTTCGGGCATGGCGGCATGACTCCTCGGCGCTCGGGGCGCGGGACGGGGCGGTCTGTGGGTGTTGGTGTGGGTGCGGTGTGGCGCGTCGGGTGGCCGGTGGCGTACGCGTCAGTCGGGTGCGTGCCGCCGTGCCTCGGTGCCGATGACGGCCTCGCCCATCTCCACGAGGTAGCGGCGAGCGGTGTCGAGGGTCAGACCGGTCGGTGGCCCGACCATGGCGGCCAGGCCTTGGGTGAAGATCCAGAGCAGCGCGTTGACCCGGGCCAGGCCGGCGTCCGAGACGTCGGCCAACCGGGGGTCAGCACGCATGGCCATCAGGACATCCCGGGGCGGGGTGTCCTGCACGGCGTGGCGCATCCAGTCCGCCGCGAGGGCGAACAGGTGCGGGTGTTCTTGAGCGAGCCGGATCGAGCGCAGCCCGACGCTGAGCATCGGGGGCACGTCTGGCTCGGGTTGGCGCAGGTAGCTACCGATTTCCTCGTGCAGCAGCTGCCCGACGCGATCTTTGAGGGCGTCCATCGACCCCCAGGTGGAATACACCGGTTGCGTGGAGACGCCGAGGACGTCGGCCACGGCACGCGCCGTGACGGCGTCCATCCCGTCGTGGCGGGCGAGGTCGAGGGCGGCGCGCTCGATGTCGGTTGCGCTCACCTTGCTCGGACGGGCCATCTCGCCTCCTCGGCAGCATCACCCAGGGCGGCGCCCCAGGTTTCACAACACAAGTTATATAACTGATGTTGTACTACGTCAAGGGGTCAGTTCGGGCCGAGCTCGTGCCCATCGTCCGCGCGCAGGTCCAGCCACATGACATGCAGGCCGACCCGGCCGTGCCGGAGGCTGTCGAATGCCCCCGGTGTCGTGCCCAGGATCCGGAAGCCGAGGTCCTGCCACAGCCGCACCGCCCCTGTATTTGTCTCGACGACGGCATTGAACTGCATTGCGGCATAACCATTTTCGCGCGCCCAGGCAATGATGTGCTCGCCGAGCAACCGGCCGACCCGGTGGCCACGCGCAGCTGCCGAGACGATGAAGGAAGCCGTCGAAATGTGCGCTCCACGCCCCGGGCGGTTGGGTCCGGACTTGGCCACCCCGAGGAAGGTGCCGTCGACGGCATACGCCACCGCGACCCGCCAGGGCGCGGGAAGCAGCCACTCGTCGGCGATCTGCTCGTCGGTGAGGCCGTCGGGATAGCAGTAGGTCTCACCCTCGGCGACGACCTCACGGAACGCAGCCGCGATCCCGGGCAGGTCGGTGGCGGTCGCCTCCCGGATCAGCACCTCACTCATCCGGCCGATCCTTTCAGGCGCGTCCCGCGTCCCCGAGCGGACTCACCGGACAGGTCAGCCCATTCGGTCCGTGGTTGCAGTAGCCGCCGGGATTCTTGTGCAGATAGCCCTGGTGGTAGTCCTCGGCGAGGTAGAACGGCCCCGCATCGGCAGCGGCGCGGATCTCGGTCGTGATCGGCCCAAAGCCCGCGTCGGTGAGGACCACGTGGAAGGCATCGCGGGTCGCGGTCGTGGCAGCCTCCTGCATCGGGGTGGTCCAGTAGATCGCCGACCGGTATGCCGTGCCGATGTCGTTGCCCTGGCGCGGTCCCTGGGTCGGGTCGTGGTTTTCCCAGAAGACGGCGAGCAGCGCTTCGGCCGACACGGCCTCGGGGTCGTAGACCACCTGCACGGTCTCGGCGTGCCCGGTCAGCCCGGTGCAGACCTCCTCGTAGGTCGGGTTGGGCGTGAAGCCGCCCATGTAACCGGCGGCGGTGACGATGACCCCAGGTTGGCGCCAGAAGATCCGCTCCACTCCCCAGAAGCACCCCATCGCCACGTAGATGACCTGCGCATTGTCCGGCCACGGCCCCTCGAGCTGGGTGCCGAGGACGACGTGGGTGGGGTTCACGGCATACGGGCGGGTATGCCGTCCGGGCAAGGCCTGCTCTCGGGAGGGCATCCGGGTGCGGTGTCCGAGGATGGAGTCCATCTGTGCAGTATCACCCGGACCCGCGCGCGAGGCGAAGCGCGCAGTCGTTCGGGCGGAGATCTATGCCATGCCCGCGATGCACATTCCGGCCAAAACGACGAAGAGCAACGCGGCGACCGCAGCGATGATGACGTAGGTCAGGACCATGCCCAGGACGATGCCGCCGATGATCCGCCGATGTCGCGGGACGCCGAGCGCCCAGAGGGCCAGGCCGAAGGCGAGCCCCCCGACGGCGACGAACGATGCGAGGCTGGAACTGACCCCGATCTTGGTCAAGGCACTGGTGACCAGCCCCACCAGGACGACGCTCCCGATTCCGGCGAGCAGGCCGACGCCGTAGCCGAGCCCGCCCAGCGCCTTGGGTTTGGGTCCAGGCGGTGGGTATCCCTGTTGGGGGTAGGGCTGCTGAGCGTAGGGCTGCTGCGGGTAGGGCGGCTGCGGGTAGGGCGGCTGCTGGTACGGCGGCCCGGCATACGGCTGCTGCTGCGGCGGCTGCGGCACTGGAGGGTATGCCGGCCCGCCCGGGGGCGAGGCCGCCGGCCACTGCGGTTGCGGCAGTTCGCTGCCGGGTGGGGGGCCGCCGGCCCCAGGGGGCGGTGGGTCCTGCGGCGGCTGGGGCGGGTAGGTGCTCATAGGTGCATTCCTGTGCTCGTGAGACGCCACCAGGCGCCGACGCCGGCTAGGACCATGAGCAACGCCAGGTAGCCCAGCACCACGCGGGTGTCACGCAAGTAGCAGCGGGAGCGGGTCAGCCCGGCGCGCCGGGCCCGCCAATAGCCGGTGAACCCCAGGGCCGCGAACACCGCGAGCGCGAACGGCCCGAACAGCCAGCCCAGCAGCGCGACGGTTGCGAAGATGCACAACCTCAGCGGGTCGAACGGCACCTCGGGATCGACGGCCCGGGGCGCTCCCGGTATGCCGGGTGTGACGGCAGGTGTGCTCACGGTGCCTCCTGCGGGACGGGGCGAGCGGACGGCATACCGATCGCCGTGGAGATGCGGGTCGCGGCCAGCGGCGCCCAGGCCTGCACCGCACAGAACGGAGCGCACTGGTGGCCGCCGTCGCCGGGGTTGACGGTGGCCACGTGGACGCAGCATTGGGTGAGGCGTTCTTCGATCATCGTGTCGATATCCATGAACGGCTTGACCGTCACCCGCAGCACCCGCTCGGCGAGCATGGTGCGCAGCCGCTCGGCCTGGCCCGGCAGGCGCGAGGCAGCGAGTGTGGTGAGGGTGCCGATCCCGATGTCGCAGGTTGTGCAGATGTCGCGCCAGACCCGCCCGATATCGGGGTGGGAGAGTGAGGATTGCTCGGACAGCAGGCCCAGCAGCGAGTCCTTGACCGTGGCCCGCAAGGCCGCGGGGAGTTCTTGGTCGGCGAACCGGTTGGCGAAGGCATCTGGGTCGAGGTCGAGATAGCCGAGCAGCCGGTCCGGGCCGATGAGCGACACCAGCGAGCGCCAAGCCCCTGAGTCGTCGCGCAGGAAGTAGCCCACCGACGCGCAGTGCGGGTGGCTGCACGGCAGCGCGGTGAGGTCACGCCAGGTGACCAGACCGTCGGTTTGCGGGCCGAGTCGGGCCAGGACCCCGGTGTGGGTGAGCCGGTCGAGGGGGTCGATCGAGCGGGCCCGGCCGGAACCGAAGACGGGTTGAACGGTCACCCCGCCGACGAACGGCGTCGCCAGCGCCAATCGGATGACCTCGCCGATCTCGCCGTCATTGACCCCCAGCGCAGCGGTCATGGTCAGCGTGGTGAAGACGCCTGCCGCGGAAAGTCGTTGCAGAGCAGCGGTTTTGAACCGCATCAGATCGGCCCCGCGGTGGTGGACAGACCCAGCGGGGGTGACCCCGTCGAACTGCAGATAGACCTCGACGCGCTGCCGGTGCCGCCGCAACAGGTCGAGCAGGGCCTCGTCGCGCGCCAGCCGAATCCCGTTGGTGTTGACCAGGATTCGGATGATGGGGCGTTTGACGAGCTCCTCGATCAGCTGGTCGAACTGCGGGTGCACCGTGGGTTCGCCGCCGCTGAGCATGACGACATCGAGGCGACCGCGCTCGCGCTCCAGTCGCGCGTCGACCGAGGCGAGCACGTCGGCCAGGGCCACGGTGGCGAGCCGGTCCGGGGCCGAGTCGGCGAAGCAGGTCGGGCAGCGCAGGTTGCAGTGGTCGGTGATGTCTTCGAGCAGGATGCAGGTGTGCTGGGTCTGCATGTGCGGCATACCGTCGAGGTAGGCCTGCGGCACTGGGGCGAAGTTGCCCATCCGGTCGGCCACGTGCTCCTTGGTTGTGGCCGTCCACTGCTCGAGGTAACGCAGGATCTCGATCGACTCGTCGTAGAGCGTGCTCACGAACCCGTGTTCGGGGCAGCCGCGTTCCAGGAAGACCCGGCCCTCGCGCACCGCCAGCCATCCCGACAGTCGTCGCACCTGCTCCAACGGTCGGTCGGGGTGCTCGCGGTGACAGTGTGGGCAGAAGGCGTTGACGTAGCGGTGGACGCGGAAGTCTCGCAACGGCATACCGGGGCCGACCTGCGGCGTGCGGGAACTCATGCCGACACCCTCTCCCGGGGCGTGGGCGCCAGGCGATAGGCGCCGCGGCGCCACTGCAACCCGACCCGCGCCAGCAGCAGCGGCACGGTCATCGCGAGAAAGAGCTGCGGCCGGCTCAAGCCGGCCCAGGCCACGTCATTGCCCCGCACGAACTCCACGAGGAAACGAAACACCCCGTATGCCGCGAGGTAGAGCACGAGGGTCTCGCCCGGCGCGGTGATCCGGTGCCGCAGCACCCGCCACAGCACGGCGAAGGCCACGGTGTGGAAGGCGATCTCGTAGAGAAAGGAGGGATGCAGGGCGGTTCCGGCGACCACGCCCATCGCGGCGGCGGTCTGTTGATCGAGGACGGGGCCAAAACCCAGCGGGTTGGGGGTGCCGGGCAGCTCGGTGAGCAGGCAGCCGAATCGGCCGATCGCCATCCCGAGCGCGACGGCAGGGGCGAAGAGGTCGCCGGTGCGGGGGCGATAGCCGGTGATCCGCTTGGCGACGTGCACGCCGGCCCACGCGCCGACCAGCCCGCCGAGGATCGAGCG
>Ga0208564_1002023_pt1 | contig 16514 bp, 7 predicted proteins | sample AD_UKC073_MetaG_FD_184439 | JGI IMG/M metagenome (GOLD analysis project Ga0208564, IMG submission 184439) | Active sludge microbial communities of municipal wastewater-treating anaerobic digesters from USA - AD_UKC073_MetaG (SPAdes) (version 2) | ecosystem: Engineered > Bioreactor > Anaerobic >... | reverse complement strand
ACACACCATTGAGAATAAGGGTTGTATGACCAAACTTCTCAAGAATCTCCACCTTCTAAGCGAAGCGTAAGGTGGAGAGGTTCAAAATCAGTTGATTAGTCTATGTTAGTTATATGGGAAGATGATTTTTTAAGGTCAATAGAAGATAAGACAGTTCAAATTGATGAATATAATCTCAAATATTAACGAAAAATATTCTGAATTTATATATTGACAAATTAGAAATTTTAGTGTATAATTTAATTGTAAGTGAATGAAAAAAACTAAGAGGAGGGGTTAAGTATGATGAATGGAAAATTGGTTTTTGGAAACAGTTTTAGTATTAACATGTTTCAGAACGAACTTCAAGATGTAGTTGTGAGATTTAAGAAACTATCAACAGATGAAGTAAAAGAAATAATTAAGATGTTTGATAATAATTTCACCAGTGTTATCGGACATGAAGATTGGGCAGGAATTGTAAGTAGTGATCTTGGTGTAGAAGTACCAGTAAACAAACAAACATATACACTTGAAACAAATGACACACTTATTGTTTGTCAAAGACGTGGAAACAGACTTGGAAATGGTGTTACACAGTTGTCTGAAGAAGATAAAGGACTTGTTGAATATTGGATGGTAGAAATTGTGGTATCAAAGTGATTATTAATTTGATGTTTTTTATAATATAACAAAAAAGAGTGGAGATTATCTCCACTCTTTTCTTTTTTTACAATTACAATAATTATTAAAATCAATAAAATACACGTTTTTAATATTCTTTTTCTCTACGTACTTTATTATATTATGATTATGGAACTAAATATCCTACAATTCTAAGATATTCATCCTATTTTTCTTTACCACATGTAGGACATTTATTACCATAGAACTAATGACCATCCTAACATACACTAATTTTATAATTAAATTAGAAATACATTACACCTTGTTGTTATATCTAATTAACTGTTTTCCAACTTATTTCTTCATTATGAAATTTATTTTCAAGATTTATATGAAGTATTTATCCACCTGATACTAATTTATCAAATTTACCTGAATATTCAACACGTGATAATAAATCATAATTTTATGTGAGTGGTAACCATTGATTTGAGTACAAAACATAATCAGTACCAAATAAATAATTATCCATTTCTTATAAAGTAACTTATTATTTCTCTTATGGTACTTGTTCAATATTAAATGTTGTTTATTTAAGTTTCTATGTTACATCGTCTTATATAATACTTGAAGTTAATTCTTTTTATGTCTATTCAATTGTTTTAATAATTTCTTATATAAAATTACCATTATCAGTATATTAATTATTTAGTATTGTGTCACTGACTAAATCCATTTCTACCATTTATTCATAGACACCGTTAATTCCTATCGTTTAATATTGTCTATCCATATTCATATAACCGTACTTGTATAATGGTAATTCATTTCTTTCAATTCTTTCTAATAGTATTTATTTAATTTATAATAATTATTTTTATTATACTTCTGTTTTTTATTTCAGTATTTCAATAAACTTTTCTTTGTCTTAATTTTATTCTAATTAGATACGTGGTAAGTTTATTGTTAGAACTTTGAATGAACCAATATTTAAATCAGAACCACCTATTGAATTTACCATTCCTTTTAATTCGTTATGTACTACATTTTATTCTTGTTCATCTGTTTATATAATAAAACTATTTTGTTTTATTGTTTTTATTGAACTTGTTAATCTACAACACGATTAAACTTAATCTATACTATCTGATATATACCAATTAGTATCGTTCCATTTCATATTTACTTTATTAATAAAACGTTAACTATCTTCATCAATAAATTTACCATCTTGATACAACAAAGACTATGTCATAACAGGAAAAGTAAACATTTGTTTTTCACGTTCTTATTATATCCATTCCCAATACAATTTTTGTATAGAAATAATATCTTCAATGTAATCAGTAATATAACTACCATCAGGATATGTTGATTTATCAAATATTTATTTCAGATAGTTTCTATCTAAGTACGTAACGTTAACATACGGTTATTGTGTACTTCTTATCGGTTGATTTATTGAATACGTTAATATTTGGAACATTTGTTTTATATATTCTTCTTTTGTTTCTTCTGTAATTATACCATTTTCCATATCTTTTTTAACAAAATATGTAAACCAAACAAATAAGTCAGGAAGTCCTACCTAACCTTATTGTTGATTTTATTAGAACATAATGAATTGAATAACGTGTTGAATAAATGTAGACAAGTGTTTTTACGGTACTGATTTAATTGTATCAATAAAATCTATTCCATTTTTAACAAGATTTTCAAGAGAGTATTAATAACAATATGGTAAGAATTATTATGTATGTTAATCGTGAAGGTATAAGTCACCTTATATTTCATATTTTAAGAATTTTATTTAATCATTCAATCCAAATATACTTCTTATTTTATTAAAAATACTATATAGTGAATATAGTTTAAGATATGGTTTATTTATTTCTTATGTAATTGTTTTTTATATATTTTGTTATCTATCATTTTAGTTTTAATCGATTGTTTAGTCTATTTATGATGTTGTTTCAAATTTATTAAGAAATTTATAATTCAAATATTCTAATGATATTCCGTTTTTATCAAGAAAGAAATCTTATGTATTTTATAATATATCACTAAAATATTCATCGGTATCATTTAAGAATAAATTTATATATTGTTTTTTTATATAGATATTTTTCAGGATTTGTTTCTTGTATATTATTTTTGTACTCAACAACATCTTCTTGTTCATTTTATAATACTTATTTCATTTTGTATCCCTCCTTGAATGTTAGTTATTCAGTATGTCTAAAATTTTTTTGAGTTCATCTTTACTATATAACTGTTGATTCAATGTTTATAAAATATCTTACTTTGTTTTCATATAGTTTGGATTTTTGTATTTTTCTAAATATTTTCCTGACTTTAAATAATCTAAATTGTTTATTATTAATGTTATATCTTCTTTGAACATAGATTGGTACATTTTGTAAATATCGATTGGACGTCTCCATGTGTATACTATTACATTTGTATCAGGATATACTTCTTTTTACTTTTGTATTATTTGTTATGTCTATTTTATATTTTTTGGTTATAAAGGTTCACCTCCTAAAATTTACAATCCTTTTATATCGTTTTTGAAAATATTATTTAATTGTCTTAATTTTTCTAAAACTTATTGTATGATGAAATCAACGTTAAATTCCATATCTTAATTCCAACTTTGAAGTTACTGATTATGACAACCAACACATTTAGGAGAGATGTCACATCCGTAGAAATATATACTTATAGAGAAGTTTGTTAAAGGGTGGTCTTGTGAATTGAATTGAATTTATTAGATTTATGAGTTTATATCCATATCTATTACCTTCTTTCTATATTAAGTAGTATTTTATATTTGGTAGTATTTTTAAGTTTAATGGTACGATATATAGTATATTGTATTTTTAAACGATTTATATTTTTATACATGTAAAATTTTTGTTAATGACAATCGATTTATATTAATATTAATTTAATGTAAAATATTATAATGATAATATAATATATAAATATTCTTTCTAACTTATATAAGAAATTGAATGATAAAAAAAGGGGTGATAATATGTCAATGGACACAAATACAATTAGAATGATTTTAGTAGGTTTGTAAATTACGTAATAATAAGTTTTGTAATTCATGTATCCACATACTCAACAACCAGTGACTGATTATAATTAACTTATTCAAGAACAGACAGATACAACAATAATTGTAATATTGACTGGTACAACAGTATATGATAATTCAGTAAAATAATATTTAGATAAGAATTTTCCTGATTATACTGTTGTTGAATACACTGTTATTTTGGATAAAGACTCGATTATTGTTAAAATGTCAAAAAAAGAATAGTCTTAATATCTATATAGTATAGAATATCTTGTATGATCAATGTTAATTTAATATAAAGGAGATGATTATTCATGTAAGAAAAAATTAAATCGTTTAAACTTGAAATAGGTGATGTATTATTAGTTCCAACATAAAAATAAGATGATTTAGTTAGAATGTTAAAAAGTTTTGGATTGAATGATAATATAATAACAATTGGTAAAATTTAATAAGAAAATAAATATATACATACATAACTATATCTTGGAAATTCATGGGTAATGGAATAAACAGATCAAGGTGTTAGAATATGGAAATAACCAACGTCTGTGTTTACTAATTATGATGTATATAGGTTTAGACGTAAAAATGATTATGAAAAATTTGATGTATTACTTGTTCAATCATAGTTAAAATATTTTAATAAACCGTATGATTTCTAATCTCTAATTTTGAATACAATTTCAGAAATAGTATCATTTGGAAACGATTATGTAAGGAATGTATTAAAAGAATGGTTAGGTGAAAAATATAATAATCCTAATTTTGTAATTTGTTCTGAACTTGTTTAGAGGATATATAAAGAGTAAATTGGGTATGATATAAGTTCTACTCTTGAATTTGTAACACCAGACGATTTTTAAAGAAGTCCTGATTTTGAAAAGGTTTGGTGATACAGAAATGTTTGAGATTTGAAAGGAGGTGTTAGAGATACATATCTTTCTTGAGATTATGAGATATGTATCAAAATAATATGTAAAGAAAAATTAATTCAATTCAAGAAGTTCTTTCACTTATAGAACGTAAACTTATTACAATGACAGAAAATTTTATGAAAGGTAATAACAGAAAGATTGAATATATTGTAATTCATGATACTTAAAACAAATAGAAAGGTTAAAACTAAGATACACACTATAAATATTTTAATTCTTAGTAGAGAAATTAATCATAACATTATTTTGTTGATGATAACAAAATTTTACAAATAGTTGATGATAAAGATATATAATACCATGTAGGGGATTAATGGACATATTATAAACAAGGTAAAATACCGTATCCGAAGATTACTAATACAAACAGTATAGGTATTGAACTTTGTGTTAATTAAGATAGTGATTATAACATAGTATTTAATAATTAATAATATTTGTAATAATATTTATTGAAGAAATATAATTTACCGTTTGAAAAGATGGTTAGACACTTTGATTAATCAACTAAAAACTGTCCTCAAAGTATGTCATAAAACAATTGGTAAAAGTGGATTGAATTTAAATAATTAGTACAAAAAATTTTAAATTCTAATTGAAAATTAAGGGAGGGTGATTTTATGTAAGAAGAAATAAAAAAAGAAGATGAAGTTACGAAAGTAGAACAGGTAGAAACTAACGATGAACAAACAACGTAAAATAATAATTAACAACAATTTTAAAATATGTTTCTTTCATTGATTCAAACAAGACAAAACTTAGAAATATTAGTATCAAACATGGTATATTAGATATAAGATTCTTTTAGTTAGATTGAATAATTGATTCAAATATTAATGGAAAAAGAAGTTCTAAAAACAGAAGATGTAGATAAAATTAATCAATATATTTAATTTCAAAAGAATAATGTAAATAATGTACTAAAAGAGATTGTCAAATTACCTGAAGAAACAAAGTAAGAATCGGATAAAGTTGAAAAAAGTGAATCTGATACAACTGAAGATGTGGTAGATTAGTAACAATAAGAATAACAAAAAGTAGAAAAATTTGTTAATTGATTATCGATAATTTTTTTGTGTTAAAGGATGGAGTAAATCTCCATCCTTTTTTTATTTGTATAATGATTTAATTTTTTTATATTCTTTCTTAAATTATTTCTAAACTTATTATAAGTATATGACACGTGGTAATTATTGAGGGGGTATAAGAATGGAAACAAAATATGTTATGTAAACAATGACATAAAATAAAAGTATGTAAACAAAAATTAATTTACAATTTGATTAGGTAACAGTAGAAAGTGGTTAGATATATAATCTCAAACCAAGTGATTTTTTCTTTCCTTTATTTCAATCATATATTCCACCACGTTCAAAATAAAACTAACAATATTTGACTCAATTATATTCTTCATTTTATAACAACACGAAAAAAATACTTAAGAAAGTATTAACCACAGGAATATATTTTTATTAGGGGTATAATAATTATAATATAAAAAAAATTAGTAATGAAATACGTGTTTTTATGTAACCTCATATTTAACACGTAAATGGTGTATTATAGTTTAATGATAATGACACAAATATTATATTTACAACAGATGAAATAGAAGATATGTTTGTGGTTTGTATAGAAGTATAAGAAAAATTTTAATTCAATGAATATAAAAGTAACGGTGAATATAGAAATATATATAGTGAAAATATAGAAAGTTATGATTAGTATTCATATGGAAGGTATATAAAAGACTAATTATAAAAGAACTTAATGTATACTGATTATACGTATAGAGTATTTCCAATATTAACAGTTAATGGAATTTCAGATCTTAGAAATTAACTATCATTAAAAACAGAACATCAATTACAAATAATAATGAAAAATATATATTATCAACAAGTTCAACGTTCAATTTAAGTTTCAGAAAATAGAAATTTCAGATATTTTATGTAATCTAATTTTATATATGACAACATACTGATAGATATTACAAGTAATGAACGTAAAAAGTTTTTTATTTCAGGATATTACTAAAATGTATAATAAAACAACGAATTATAAGATGGATTAACATATTTAATACCTATTTTTATGGGTTCAGTACAACAAAAGAAACTTTAATTAATAAATAAATAAACATTTAATTAATAACAATTTAATATTTAGGTTAAAAATATCAATCAAGAATTAGTTGTATGAGGTGATTTTATGGATAAAAACATCATTAATAGAATATCATATTCATATGATGTAGTATAAAAAAATAGATTTTTTGATTTCAAATATGATGATGAACTTGTGTAAATTAACAAATTTTTAGTGTTTGTATTATTCTAAAGCGAAGATTAAGTTCCATATGAAGAGTATTCAGGTTTGAACATTACAAAATATTTGTTATATTTATAGGAATATTAATATAATTATTAAGACTTTCTAAATGATTTAAAAAACTAATTAAATGTAAAAGTACAATAATATAATAATTAGTTATATATTAATGATATTGTTATTAATTTTTATATAAATCAAGATGGAAAATACACAAAAATAAATGTTGAAAATGTTATATAATAAACTACACGTGAATTATTAAAAATCTAAATATCAGAAAAGAATTATAATATTTAGATTTTGTATACATATAATAATAATTCATACTGGTTAAATATCAATTTTGTAAGTGTTTGAGTTTGAGAGGTGATATATAATGATTGATTTATTTTCTTAATCAGAAAATTTTAAGAAAGAAAATATATAAAAACAATATAATATATAACATGTTAGAATTGATAAAAATAAATAATAACTATTATCTGATTTTACTACAGAATCATAATTTAATTTATAGAGAAGTAGAATTGATGTATTATAAAAATAATTAACTAATACATACGATACGTAATGGATAATAATGAGATATAATAAACAATATTTTGATTATTTGTAATTTTCATTAACACAAGACGGTATTAATCAATATGGTTTGAATATAAAAATTAATCATAATTTTTCTAATGTTGTAAATGATGTTATTGTAAAGTGAATTGAGGTGATATCATGTTATAATTACTTGGTATATAATAAGTATAAGTGTAAGGTGTAACATAATAAGTATCATAAATTAATAATAAAAATTTAAAAATTCAACCACCATAAATAAAATAAGATACATAAAAAAGTACACAACCAACAGTAATAACTCCGTAACCTGTAGTACAACAAGTACCACAAGTAACACCATAAATAGAATAACACATAGAAAATACTTAACAAAATAAATAATCACAAATAGGATTATAAATACAAAATCCAAAAGAAAATGGTAGTATTATATAAGGTCAACAAAACAACCAAGTTATTTTTTTAGGTGATAATTAAACATAATATAATATGAAGGAAATAGATAAGGTTTAACAACAATAAATGATTAAAAAAATACAACAACAATAAATTGAGTTAAATAATTTAAGATAAAACAATTAAAGACAACGAAACAGAACATAGTATTCTAACTAATATTAAAAAATAGATCAAGTTTAACAGTTACGTAAAAAATGAATATTATGAGGTGATAATAGTGTCTATCTTTAATAAGATTGAACCGTATGATTATATAAATAATACCGATATAAAAATATATTTATAAGATTAACCAACATTACAATAGAGAAATAGAGTTTTACTTGATCCATTTTTACTTCAATTATTTGAAGAAAAATAAAACATATTTCAGATATAATCAACATATGATATAGTATTATAAGGTGATAGATAGAATCTTGAATAAATATTTTAACTTATTAGAGAAAATTAATTTTTATATATTATTGTAACAATAAATTATAAACAATATATGGAAACATATTATTTATTTATAACAAATGTTAGTTTATCAAAACCTAAACAAACAAACTAATAAATAGGAATAATATCATATTAGACAATGAAAATATCGTAAATAAGTTAAACTTATTATGAATTTAAAAATAATGAACAAAGTTTATAAACAAACACAAATTCAATATATAAATAGATAGAATTTATGTAAGAGAAATATAATCTAAACATAAATACTACATATTTTGAATAAACAAAAGATACATCAAAAGATGTAAAAATATATAAAGGACATCATTTAAATATATAAGAATTTATATAATATTTATAACTTTAGTAAAATCCACGTATTCCTAAAATATCGATATATGGATTACAATTTCTAAATTTATATTTTTAGAATATAAAATAAAATAATGAATTATTATTTTAGAGTATATAAAATCAGTATACACAAGGTAATTAATACAATGTTAGTTTATAAACTGAAAAAACACTTGAAATTATAAAAGAAAATATTAATGTATCAGGGTATAAATTACGTAAATATATTTAGAAATATTACAATTATGATATTGGTGGATTTCAAACGATAGAATATTCAATATTTGAAGGTTAAACTGAATCGAATTATGTAGTATTGACAGGTGTTAATACAGAAAACACAATTCTTTCATAAGAAGAATTATAATTTAAATTGTTATAACAACATGTACTATATGATGTTATTTCATCTTAGTATACTGTTTTTAAGTAATCATAACGATACGAATTGTCGGATGTAATTAATTTATATATAATGGGTATGAGTTAGTAACAATAAGATAATTTTTAATAAAGAACTGTACTTGTTTATCAGTATAGTAAATAATTAATGTTATAAGACCAATTTAACGGTCTGAATAGATTTTTATAAATTGGAAAATATAATTAATTTCATCTTTCTAAAATACTACAACTTAATAATATAGTTAATGTTAATGTACCTAATGGTTGATTAACTTGTGTTTTGTTTTTATTTGGAGGTGAATTGAATGTAATCTCATTCAATAATCAATAAAGTAATAGAAACAAGAGGAATGACGTTTGATAGTATATAATATAATCCTGTTAGAAGTTTTTATTTTGATTAAATGTAATTTGATTTACAATTACAATATGAACAAAATGTGACTGTTTTTTCACATTATATAACGGAAAATTTACAATAGATAGAATAATATCAGTCAATAAAAAACTACAATTTTGACGAATAAATGATTATAAGATAATAAGATTAAAATAATTTTTAATATTTTAATTTATAATAAATCAATACTATGTTTTAAAGATTTAGTCCTTTAATTTCTTTAAAGTATGTTGAATATACAATTAATGAAGATGATTCTGATAATGTTGTAATCAATTTCTATATACCATAAGAATTTTATATTATATTAGGAAATGTTTATATACCGTAAACAAGTTAAAATGATTAATCAAATGAATTAGATATACCTTCATTTAAGAATTAGACATAATATAACGTTATTACATATAGAATTAATAAATCTGAATTATTTAGATTTGACTATGGTTTAATGTTGAAATTAATTGTAGTTTAATATAATATTTTCATTGATAACGTTAATTAGTTGAAATAATATATTGATAATTATAGTGGATACAACATTCCTTCTGTGTTTAAGGAAATATTCTTTTAGGAAAGTACAGAAACATACAAATATATTGAAAATGAATTTAACACGTAAAAATAATTATTAAATAATTATAATATACGAAATAACACAAATATACAATTTAGTACACAAGATACAATACTTATCGAGAACTAAATTTAATACGTAAAGAATCTTGACACATTAATAAATGATTTTCAAACATACAATATATAATAATATATTATAGAATAGTAGAAACAAAGAAAATATGAGATTTAAGTGTTATTAGATTATTTTATTAAATTAGTTTTTAATTATTTATTATATTCTGATACAGAATATTTTGATGATATAGATTTTGATTAACTTAAATTTGAAATTCAAACTAATTTGAATTATCTTTTATAACAATTTAATTATTAAATATATGGACAGTAATTCAAATTGTTTGATAAACTATATTATTTTGATTTTAATTCAATTGATCCATAAAATAGGTAAGATTAATAATCATTATATTATATTCTTGATAAAATGGATCAATTAAATCAATCAAATTAACTTTAGAACGAAACTATATTGTAATAATTCTTTTAAATGAAAAGTTGTTATTCTAATTATAAATAATTATAACTAACAACTTAATTTGAACATTTGTATTAAAATTTACCTACAGATGAGATAACAGAACTACAGACGTTTGACTATATAAAAATTCTTTAGAAGTATTATATTGATAGTGGAAAATTAAAAACAGAAAATATTAAAACATTTTTTGATATTAATATAATTAACGATTAATAAATAGAACAAGTATAAGAATATATTCAATCTTTTATTATTAACGAAAATGTATTTTAAATATAAAATAAAATATTATCATAGTATAAAATATCATTTTCATCTTTATTTCAATTGAATAGAAAAAGTACATAATAATAATATGAGTATATATACAACAAACAATTTAAATTGTAATTATTTTTCTATGTTATTGATATATAATAATCACTTTTACAAAAATCAATTGAAGAATATGAATATCCTTCTACACAACAAAGATATGTTTTAATTAGTTAATAATCTGAAATAAATGACATATTAAGTACAAATATAAAGTTTATAGTAAATGAATTACACTAAGAATAAGAACAAAACATTGATAACGAGTATATGGTTAATTAATTTAATTAATTTTTAAATGATATTAACTTTACATATTTAATAAATAATTTGTAACCTCATATTTAACCAATATAATTAATATCAGTAATTAGATAGAATAGTGATGATGTTTTTCAATATAACTTATTTACACATTCCGATGTTTAAGATAGAGACCATCATTTATAACGATGTCTGTTTTCAAAAAGTAATATAAATGACTAAATATATAAGTAACAAATATAAAATTTCAATTTGAATATACAAAATTTACCATATTTCCTAAAATTATAAGATAATACTATAAATTAAATTGAACTTCTTTCATTTACTATTAGTTTTGACCCCGTTTTAGGTAAATATGTACTAAATATTTTAAATAATAAATTTAATATTGAATTTGTTGAACGTGAAAATCAAGATGAAATTTAATTATGTTGATACTTGTTGATACGGAGGTGTTTAAGGACATATATTATATGTGTCCACAACATCGATGAAAATAGATTATCGAATACCAAAAAATGAACAAAATAATAATGTAAAACAAAATTAATAATTTAATAATTAATAAAAACAAAAAGGTGAATAGAAAAAATATTCACCATTTGGTCTTGATTAATAATCGTAATTTAAACAAATTAAAATAGATAATATTAATTAGTAATTCAGTAATTTATTCAAAAATACATTTACATAATTTACAGATATTACAAAAAACATTAAACCTAATACTATAAATAATTAATTAAACGTTTAATAAAATATATCAAAGAACATTTTCTAACCTAAATCTTAGTTACATTAATTTTTGACTGATGAAAAGTTACAAAAAAGTTTAAACAATATTTTCAAAAAAGATTAATCTGAATATATCAAAAACGAAAATAAGTTAAGAAAAAATAGTATATTAGTAAAATCATTAGTTCTAATATAAAGTACATAAATAATATAATTACTTATGAATAAAACGGATATTGTTGAAAAAATTGTATCAAATCCTATATAATAATAAGTAACAGGTGGTATATTTGGTTAATTCTTCGGATAAATTTAATAACCAATATTTAAATTTGGTGGATAAGTGTTAGGTTAAATTTAAGGATAATTTGTATTGTATAATTATTCTTAAATAAAATCAGGATAAATACAGTCAAAGTTCAAAGATCAAAAAAATAGTTTATATGATTATTTCGATCCTAAAAAATAATAGTAAAATCCATCGGGTAAAAATATTGTTTTTGGTTCATTTAGATTTTCTATCATAGATTTCTTAGGATAATTTATAGGATTACTTCTTTTTGGTAATTAATCAGATAAAGAATAAGAACAAACAGGAGTATACTAAAGTATTCAAGTTTTGAATACTGTTGGTATAACTAATGATGATAATAAAATTTAACAAAGTTTGTAATAATAAAATGAAACATAAGTTTAAGATTTAACATAAAATAATATATAAATATAAGATTTTGATGATGAAAATATTAAGAATAATTTTGATAATATATCTAATTAATATAATGGATAAATTTAGAAAACATTATAAATAGAGATGACACTTCCTGATTAAGATAGAAAAAAAATATAAGAAAAACAAGATTAAGTATTTTATTTTATATAATATTCTAATACATATGGTTAATTAAAAGATGATACAAATATTAACACGTATGTTAAAGATGTTCAACCATTTAAATCAATAAAACCAGATTATAGTGGAGTAGATACATTATAAGGATAATATAATATATCATAAAAAGAATTAAATAATAAATAAAAATTAGAGAACCAACCAACTATAAATTAATAATATAATACTTATTAAAAAGATTAAGGTATTCCCTGGTACTAACAACAACCGAAATATAATTAAAATAACGAATATTATAAATACTAACCATTTAACGAATAAGAATTTGAAAATGTTTTACAAAGTACAAAATCAATGATTTTTGAAGAAATTGATTAAACATTAAATTGGTCTTAAAATATTGATAGTATACAAAACTAATTAAGTTAAATAGGTATTCCTTCAAACGTATTTTCTGATTAAATATATTAGGAAATTCAAAGTAAATTAGAATAATAACAATAATAACAATAATAAACAGTACAACCTAATATTTAACCATAGAAAGTTTAGATGTAATAAGTAGAAAAAATACCACAAGTACAAAAGTTATATGAACAAGTTTAAAGTAAAACTATATAACCACTATAAACAACAAAATAACAACCACAACAATTTATATAAACAACATATTAAAAACCACAATTAACTTAAAATGTTGAACAATAACAAAAGTAGTAATAAAAAACTATTCCTTTCAGTGTATCTGTACAATATTTTGGTGAAACAGGACAGTCAGTTGATACTACATCCAAATCTTAACAACAACAATAACAAATATTATAACCAAATATTGAGTAAATTTTCTAACAAGAATCTAAATAAAGTATACAAAATTTACCTTATTTAATTACACAACAAACAAAAGATGTTATTGAACAAGAAAAAACATATAGGAAAACAAAACTTACTGAATAATAACAAGGAAAGTATACAGATGTTTAATCTTTATTTTCTACATTAGTAAAACAAACAAACTTTCTAAAAAATAAAACATTTTAACAGATTGTGACAGAGGGAAATCAAGGTTTATAACCATCTAAAATTCTTGAACAAATATCATATCCAATTAGACTTATTATTGAACAAAAATTATTATAAGATTCTAAGAAATATAAATAATCAAGTTAATAACGTGAAATATCAAAAATATAACTTTTTGATACATAAACATTGTTTGGAAAAGATTAAAAATTTAGTACATAATATGATATCTATGAATATTTAAGTAAATTAAAAAATAATCAATCATTTCATTATATTGTTGATAATGACAGAATATTAAATATTGTAAATGAAAAAGATATTTAATATTAATATGGTTAAAATAATAACTAAAATAATAATATACTTTCTATTTTGGTTAATATTAATAGTGGTAAATAATATGAATAATTGAATTAGGTATAACAATAGTAATAACTTTAATAATATTTAATGTATACATACGGTAAATAACTTACTTTTTAAGAATCATAATAAACATAAAAAGATATAGACTTATCATAAAAAATTAAAGATTAAAAAACAAAAGAATATTATGATTTAATCAACCAAAAATATTATGTAAATTATAACTATAATAATCTAATATGGAAAAATTCAGGTTAATTTAATGAAAATAATCCACCTTAATGGTTAACTAATTATATGTAATATGTAAAAGGTATGAATGATAAAGATAAATAAATTTATCAAAAAAGTTTGTAATCACGTGTATGGAAATAATAAGTTAGATTTTCAAATGAAATAACAGGTAAACAACAATAATATATAAATCCACTATTAATATTATAAGTTATGTATAATGAAAGTAGATTTAATCCTTATTAAGAAGGTAGTGTCGGTGAACTTGGACTTATGCAGGTAAAACCTGATCTTACTTAACCAGATATTATATAAAGATAATCGAAGTAAAAGTCATTAAATAAATATTTTGAATAATAATAATAGTAAAGACCTATTACATTATTTGAAGGTACATAACCAACATTACTATATCCAGATAATACAAAAGATGTTGACTAATGGAAATAAATAATGATTGATAATCCACTTAATAATATCGAAGTACAAACATTATATGGTGTGTAGTATTTATAAATAAGATACCATGATTCATTTGGAAGTAGTTATTATTCTGATACAAATTTACCTATTCAACATAGAATATAGTAAATAATCGAATAATATAACGGTGGTTCTGAAAGACAATAATATCGTGATAATGTACTCAATTATTTGTTAATGTTTGTGTCTGAACATATAAACGAAACTGGTAATACAAACTTAATTAAATTATTACCATTGTTAAATAAAAAATAATCTGAATCATAACCATAGTTTTTTAGATAAAATTATAATTAATAAACATAATATGATTATATTGATTTATAAAACTTTTCAAAATACCAAGATTCTTTTATTAAATTTTACAATGGTTTTATAGACAAAATTAATAAATAATAAGGTACAATTTCTGTTGAACGTATATCAACAATGACATAATAAAAACCAGGACAAACACAACCATTAACACCAGAACAACAATATTTAATTAGTTCAAATCCATTATATTATTTATCTTATTAGTATTTTAATTAGGTAAAAGATGAATAATTAAATAAATTTTATTAATAACATAAAAGTACAACATATATTACACCAGATTAATTATAAAAAGAATAGTTAAATAATTTAATTGAATAACATAATTAATTTATAACAAATAATTTTGTTAAAATTAAAGATAAGAACGGTGAATTATTTGTTATACAAGATTTGAAACAACAATTTGGATATGATACAAATCAATAAAATATCGTATAAAAAATATTCCTTATTGAAATATAAGATAAATTGTTTTAACAATAGTATTATTATGTATTAGATACTTTATAAAATAATATTGATGTTTCAAAATAACCAAAAAAAGAATATAAAACAATATTCGAATATGAATAGTAATTGTTTGGTTTGTTTAAAAATTCTTAATTTTATAAGGATTTTACATCAAAAAACAAAAATATCGTTATCTAAAATATTTAGAGTACATAAGATTTTCCAAACACATATTCTCCTTTATATCTACCTAAAATTTAATGGAACTAACTTTTGAACGTTAGTTAAGACATTAGTACAACTTAACTTGATTAAACTTTGTAGTCTTTGTAATCACTATAAACAAGTAAAGATAAAAATATATAATCAAATTAACAATAACAATTACAAAAAATATTTGGTGGATTTTCATAAGATGAAATAATTAAATTATAAAATAACTTTTATTTAACAAAATTTCTTGAAGGTGGTTTCGTATCCAAACAATTATAAGAGTATATAGATAATTATATGTAGTTATTTGATAAATACTAAAAAAATAATAGTGTATAAATAAGTGATTAAATTACTATTAATTAATATATTTCTATTTAATAAGTAATATAAGAACAGTAAATTACTGATTTAAGTAAACTTGATTAATTGTATTCATTACCATAAAAGTTTGAATTGATAAATAATAGAAAAATGTTAAGTACATTTTAGAAAGAACTAAAATAAATATAAACATAAAAAGGTAATAT
>Ga0208564_1002013_pt1 | contig 16578 bp, 15 predicted proteins | sample AD_UKC073_MetaG_FD_184439 | JGI IMG/M metagenome (GOLD analysis project Ga0208564, IMG submission 184439) | Active sludge microbial communities of municipal wastewater-treating anaerobic digesters from USA - AD_UKC073_MetaG (SPAdes) (version 2) | ecosystem: Engineered > Bioreactor > Anaerobic >... | reverse complement strand
TATCGACAGCACGCAACGGGTAATATTGGGTGGAGCAGAAAACATAAAAGGTTGGGAAAAATTAAAACTTGCCGACATTATCGAAAAAGAATTCGATCTCCCCGTTCTGCTTGCAAATGATGCAAATACAATGGCTTTAGGCGAGACATTATATGGAGCAGGCCAGGGTTGCAAGAATATCGTTTTTCTAACCATAGGAACCGGTATTGGTGGTGCAATCATAATAGACGGCAAGCTTTTTAGCGGATACGACAACCGGGGCGGCGAATTGGGACATGTGCCCTTTATTGCCAATGGGAAACAATGCGCATGTGGATCAATAGGATGCTTTGAAGCCTATGCATCTACCTCTGCACTGATAAACCGTTTTATGGAGCAAACCGAAAATGCCGACAAAAAACAATTCGAAGAAGAGGTAGATGGAGAATTAATTGTCCGTTTATATAAAGAAGGAGATCCTATAGCCAAAAATTGCATGGAAGAGCATTGCGATTTTGTGGGACATGGGATTGGTGGATTTATAAATATTTTTAGTCCTGAATTGGTAATTGTCGGTGGAGGTATTTCCGAAGCAGGAGAATTTTATATCGAAAAAATACGCGAAAGCGCGTTTCGTTATGCAATGGCGGATTGTGCCGTAAATACAAAAATAGTTGCAGCTAAACTAGGGAACAAAGCGGGTTATATAGGAGCAGCAGCATTGTTTTTAGGTAACTAAAATCTTGAAAAAGTAAAGGGGAAAACATAAAGCTAATGAAACGCCGAACATTTTTAAAAACAATCAACCTAACGCTAGCTACTCCATTTTTAGTAGATTTCAGACTATTAAAAAGTAAAAATAAGGCTTTGAAACCCATCGAGGGTTCATGGTTTGAATTTCAACATCACAACAAAGCGGAAGGAAAATATTGGAATACGACCTTAAAAAATTTTACAGCAAAACAATGGGAATACAAAATAAAAGAGATGGCTGAGTCTGGTTTAAAATATCTTGTATTGTTGGATGTAGCAATAGATAATAAAACATTTTATCCTTCAAAACTATTACCACAACATGATTTGGGTTGTGAAGACCCCTTGGAAGTCGTACTAAACGCTGCGGACAAATACGAAATTCATTTCTTTGTCAGCAATGGTTTTTGGGGAGATTGGACCCGGCCTGTACATCTAATGAAAGATCCTCAAATATATAGTTTGAGGATGAAAGCCATGGAAGAAATAGCTTCAAAATATGCCCACCATAAAAGTTTTTATGGATGGTATTATCCCTGTGAAACGGGAATAAACAAATATTTTGAGGATTTTTTTATTGATTATGTAAATACCTCGTCGGCGCAAGCAGCTAAATTAACGCCAAAAGCAAAAACTTTAATAGCCCCTTACGGAACACGGAATGTGAAAACCGATGATACATATATTCGCCAACTTGAAAAATTGAATGTGGATTTCATTGCATATCAAGATGAAGTAGGGGTGGAAAAAACTAAAGTCGAAGAAAGTAGCATCTATTTTGAAAACCTATATAAAGCACATAAAAAAGCGGCTAGATCTCGTTTATGGGCTGATGTGGAGATTTTTAAATTTGAAGGTGAAGTTTATAAAAGTGCTTTGCTTCCTGCCCCATTCGAACGAGTTATTAAACAAATAGAAGCCGTGTCATCTTTTGTGGAGAAAATATTAATATACCAATACATCGGTTTGTTGAACAAACCAAAAACCATGGCGTTTGCAGGACACAAAGACTCAGTTTTTTTATATAATCAATTGGCAAAAAAAGGAATTTTGTCTTATAAATAAAATAATCATGGAACGCTCTAAGAGCAAGTCTATACTCTTTAGAATTGTAAAATAAACTTAACTTATTGTCAATAAATGAAGATCGTATCTTTTTTTCTTTTCTTATTTATTTTGTTCACCTGTTGTCGTGGTCCCTCTCACGAAAAAACGGAATCCTTTTTTTTCGATGGTGAAAAGGTGAAAATGTCCAAGGCAGATTTACAGGACAAAAACAAGGGGGGATGGGTTGGCCAATTAATAGGATGTACATATGGAGGGCCGACCGAGTTCAAATGGCTAGGCACCATGATTCATGATGAAGTACCTATTCCGTGGGATGAATCCGTGTTTGAATTTTGGTACGACCGTTTTCCCGGGCTTTATGACGATCTTTATATGGATATCACGTTTGTTTCGGTTTTTGAGGAACATGGATTGAATGCTCCCGCTTTGTTACATGCTAAGGCTTTCGCACATGCGGGTTATCCATTATGGCATGCAAATCAAGCAGCTCGTTACAACATCTTGAACGGCATTATGCCTCCATTGTCGGGACACTATTATAATAACCCGCATGCCGATGATATCGATTTTCAGATCGAGTCCGATTTTGCAGGCTTGATGTCTCCCGGCATGATAAATGCTTCTTCGGAAATTTGCGATCGGATTGGGCATATCATGACTTACGGTGACGGTTGGTATGGGGGTGTATTCGTAGCGGGGATGTATAGCCAGGCCTATGTAAGTGACGACATTGGATTCGTTGTCGGCGAAGCATTGAAAGCGATTCCTCGGGAGAGCCGATTTCATAAAATGATTGCAGATGTGGTTCAGTGGCATAAGATGTATCCCGACGATTGGAAACAGACATGGTTTGAAATTCAACGGAAATGGTCGCACGAAAAAGGATGTCCGGACGGAGTTTTTGACCCTTTCAACATAGAAGCAAGTTTAAATGCTGCCTACATAGTACTTGGATTACTTTATGGGCAAGGTGATTTCGGCAAAACCATCGATATCGCTACCCGTGCAGGGCAAGATTCCGATTGCAATCCTTCGAATGCCGGCGGCATTCTGGGCACTATGCTGGGTTATAACAATATTCCCGATTATTGGAAACGCGGGCTTTACAGGGTGGAAAACAGAAAATTCGATTACGTGGACATGTCGCTTCAAGATGTATACAAAGTGAGTTATAATCATGCTTTGCAAATGATTACTGCTCATGGTGGAAGAATTACAGATGATTCGGTAGAAATTATTTATCAAAAAGTGGTCCCCGTGAAAATGGAACAATCCTTTGTGAACCTTTTGCCCAAAGAAAAAATTTCGTATCAATGGCCTTTTGAGGGAAAAAATATTGATCAAGAACACAAAGAATACCGGATCGAGTTTGAAGGAAACGGAATCGTCATCAGCGGGAATGCCGTAAAAAGAAGGTATGACCTTCCCGATTACGATCTTCAGTTAAATGTTTTTGTAGATGGAGAATGGGTTGAAAAAGTTTCATTACCAACACAAACATTGATTCGCAAAACAAATATTTATTGGAATTATCGTTTACCGGAGGACAGTCATACGGTAAAAATTGAAGCGTTCGATGTTCCACCGGGTTATGCAGTAACCGTTTCCTCGGCACTTATTTACTCGGAAAAGGAAAGATAATCGGAGTCGGAGGAGATAGTTTTTTCGACTGTCGCACGATCGATAAACGGGTTACAAATCACGCTCTCGGCTTATTTTCCTGTTAATGGACCACTTATACAAAAATAAAATTACAAACAATTAATTGACAAAACATCATGAAAACTTATTCGCGGAGAAAATTTTTAAAGACAGCAGCAGCGACTGCGGCGGGTATTACCATTGTACCCAATACGGTATTGGGCAAAGCTTGGGGGCATACAGCTCCGAGCGACCGGTTGAACATTGCGGGGATAGGCGTCGGAGGTATGGGACGTCGCAATCTGGCCAACATGAATACGGAGAACATCGTTGCTCTTTGTGACGTGGACTGGAAATATGCCGCAAAAACTTTCAACGACTATCCGAAGGCCAAACGGTTCAAGGACTGGCGGGTGATGTTCGACGAGATGGGCAACTCGATCGATGCGGTTATGGTAGCCACGCCCGATCACACCCATGCCGGTGTGGCAGCCCATGCCATCACATTAGGCAAGCATGCCTACGTGCAAAAACCGCTGACCCATTCCGTATACGAATCGCGATTGCTCACGCAATTAGCGAAAAAACACAAGGTGGCCACGCAAATGGGCAACCAGGGCAATTCTTTCGATTGGTGCAGAGAGATTGCCGAATGGGTACAGGCGGGAGTTATCGGCGAGGTCTACGAAGCGCATTGCTGGACGGATCGTCCCATTTGGCCACAGGGATTGGACGAACCCAAAGGAGGCGTTCCCGTCCCCCCCACATTGGATTGGGACCTGTTCATCGGTCCGGCCGAAAAACGGCCGTACGATCCGGCATATACTCCATGGAACTGGCGTGGATTTTGGGATTTCGGAACGGGAGCATTGGGCGACATGGCGTGCCATATCATGGACCCCCTGTTTTGGGCGCTGGATTTGAAATATCCGACGAGCGTATCGGCCAGCTCTACTTTGGTAAATCTCTACTCCCCGCCTCAGGCCGAAAAAATCACGTACAAATTCCCCGAACGACCTGCTAAAGGTAAGGTAAGAATGCCAAAAGTGACAGTGCACTGGTATGACGGAGGGTTGTTGCCCGAACGCCCCGAAGAATTGGAAGACGGAGAGATGATGGGTGACGAAAACGGGGGCATCATCCTTGTCGGAACAAAAGGAAAAATCATGACGGGTTGCTATGGAATGAATCCGACCTTGCTTCCCACCTCGAAAATGCGCGATTTTACACCTCCGTCCCCAACCATCCCTCGCGTTAAAGGCGGAAACGGGAACATATGGGATACGAATGCACATGAACAGGATTGGATTCGTGCCTGTAAGGAATCCCCCAAGAACAGGATTGAACCCTCCTCCAATTTTCAATTTTCGGGTCCGTTCAGCGAAACGGTTTTAATGGGCGTCTTGGCCGTGCGTCTTGCGGGGTTGAACCGGGTATTGCAATGGGACGGAGAACACATGCGGTTTACCAATATCTCGCCGTCGGATAAATTGAAAATAGTCACCCTCAACGAATATGCCGTTATAGACGGTGACCCGAGATTCAACAGGGAATATGCGGAATTCAATGCCAAAGAGATGGCCGAGGAATGGATAAAACACACCTATCGCAACGGATTTTCCCTTCCCGAAATGCCGAAAATTTAAGATTCGCATCATGCGATTGCGAACAAATTAAATATTAAAAATGTAAAACGATGAAAAAATTTGGAATTATATTTGCAATTTTACTGCTGACCGGTATCGCATGCGTATCGGAAAACGCACAAACCAAAGCCGAAAAACAGGGATGGCATCTTTCCATGCAATCCTATACGTTTCATCTGTTTTCGGTGATGGAATCTTTGGATAAAACACAGGAGCTGGGAATCAAATTCATCGAAATCTATCCGGGCCAAAAACTCGGAGAAGGTTTCGGAGAGGAAACGTTTGGTTATGGCCTTGACGAAGATCGGATAAAAAAACTTAAGGATGCCGCTTCTTCCAGGAACATAAAAATCGTCTCCTCGGGGGTATGGACCGCCACGAGAGAGGAATGGGAAAAGATTTTTTCCTTTGCGAAGGACATGGAGATGGAATTCATTGCGGCAGAACCGGCTCATGAAGACTGGGATGTGGTAGAAAACCTCGCAAAGAAACACAAGATAAAGGTAGCCGTTCACAATCACCCGAGCGAACAATCGTACTGGAAACCGGAAATTCTTCTGAACGACATCGGCAAGAGAAGCGAGTTGCTGGGAGCGTGTGCCGATGTGGGGCATTACAAAAGGATGGACCTCGATCCCATTGCTTGTCTGAAAGAACTCGAAGGAAGAATCATCTCGTTGCATTTCAAAGACGTTGCTCCGCAGGGTGAAGAAGGAACGTTGGAAGACGTGGTGTGGGGAAAGGGTATCCTCAACGTGAAAGGAATGATGGAGGAACTGAAAAGACAAGATTTCAAAGGGTATTTTACGATAGAATACGAGGCCGATTGGGAAAACAACTTGCCACAAATAAAAGAATCGATCGCATATTTCAACCGTGTGGCAAACGATATTTTATAACGATTTAAAATATAAATAACATAAATTATGAGAGAAAAATTATTTATCCTACTGTTACCGCTTATAACGATATTTGCTTTTTCTTGCGAAGATAAAGAAACATCAACCGAACCGGTCACCTACCTCGTCAAAGAGGTGGAGGTATTAAATGCAGAGACCCGTCAAATCACAATAGATAATTTTGCACATACTGTTTTTATCGAATTTGCCGATGGAGCAGATATTTCGAACGTGAAAATTCAGATTAAATTGGCCGAAGGTATCTCCATGATAACTCCCGAAAACTCAACGGCCATATTCGATTTTACCCAAGGAACACAAAGTTTTACGGTAAAAAAAGGAAATACGGAAATAACGTATCGATTTAAAATTAAGTTTAAATTCGATCCGACTTTAAAAGGATGGCAAAAAACCGAGACATGGGGCACATTGCCTGAATATTTATCGGTTTACAAATACACGAGTAAAATAAACAATAAAAACGTAAAAGCATACATTGCTGCTACGGATATGAATAATCCCGCAGCACGATTTTCAGTATTGGGGGAAGCCAAATATGAGGGATCTAAGCCCACACCAACTCAGTTTTACACAAATTACAATCATCCAAAAGTAGTTATGAATGGTGGGTATTTTTATGAAAACTCGTCTGTCGGTTTAATTGTGAGTAAAGGAAAATTGATTAATCCACAAAACACAGCTTTTTCACGAACCTACAATGGTGTCACGGCTACTTACTATCCAACGCGAGGAGCTTTCGGTTTGAACAACGACAATACTTTTTCCGCACATTGGTGTTATACACCCGACAATACAACAATTTATTGCTATGAAAGGCCTTCGCCAAATAAGCCGGGACAGGCTCCTCAACCGAAGCCGTCAGCAACATTTCCTTCTAAAGGGATTGTTTGGAAACCCAATGAAGCTATCGGCGCAGGACCGGTATTGATAAAAGACGGCGAATACAAAAACACATGGGAAGCAGAAATGTTCGATGAAGCAAGCGGTGTGGGACCAAACTATAACAATCCGCGCTCGGCTATTGGCAGCACACAAGGAGGATATCTCATATTCTTTGTGTGCGAAGGACGAAACACAGCGGAATCGATTCCCGGTCTAACATTGCATGAGGTAACCAATCTACTATTGGAAATCGGTTGCTCCGAAGCAATTAACCTAGATGGTGGTGGTTCTTCCTGCATGCTCATTAATGGAAAAGAAACAATAAAACCCAGTGACGGACGCCAGCGACCCATTACAAGCGTGGTAGCCGTTTACTGATGCAGTCTTTCCCTAATCTCAATGACTTGATTTAAGATTTACAGGCAGTGGTGATTAAACAACGATAACAAAACGTAATATGCAACATGTAATTTGCGTTTTTTGAAGAACAAATAACGTTAATAAGGAAAAGAACAAAATATAATTCGATAAATTTGTACATTCATCGAATCTGAATAATTACATATACTATGATCACAAGACGAAAATTTATCAAAAATGTTGCAGTGGGAACAGCAGCAGTTTCCGTAGGAGGAACTTTGCCAACGTTGAGTGCCAAAAGTTATAAAAACATCATGGGCTCAAATGAAAAAATCAGAATAGGAGTTGTTGGAGTAAACTCACGTGGAAATGCACTTGCCACAGGTTTTGCCCGACAAAAAGGATGCGAAATAGCTTTCATCTGCGATGTCGACAGCAGGGCAATGAATAAATGCATCACAAATATCGAAAAATTAACAGGAACAAAGCCCAAAGGTGAAAAAGACATTAGAAATCTGCTGGAAATAAAAGATTTGGATGCTGTTATCATTGCTACTCCGGAACATTGGCATGCTCCGGCTGCACTAATGGCTATGAAAGCGGGAAAACATGTATATCTCGAAAAACCAACCAGTCATAATCCTGCTGAAAACGAAATTTTAATGAATGCTGTTGAAAAATACAATGTAATTGTAACTACGGGCATGCAACGCAGATCATGGCCTAATGTCGTCAATGCAATTAAAGAAATAAAAGATGGGGTTATAGGGAATGTCTATTTCGGAAAAGCATGGTATGCAAATAACAGACCTTCTATAGGAAAAGGCAAAATGGTACCTGTACCTGAATGGCTTGATTGGGATTTATGGCAAGGACCTGCTCCACGAGTAGCACACTATAAAGATAATTTTCTCCATTATAATTGGCATTGGTTCTATAATTGGGGAACAGGGGAATCGGGAAATAACGGGGTTCATTTTATTGATATTCTTCGCTGGGGCATGGATTTGACCTACCCTACGACAATAAATTCTTCCGGAGGAAGATATTGTTACGATGATGATTGGGAATTCCCCGATACACAAATCATCAACTTTGAATTCGGAGACAACAAACTCATTACATGGGAAGGAAGAAGCTGCAATGGACGCTCAATAGAAGACTCCACAGTAGGAGCCGCTTTTTACGGCGAAAAAGGTACATTGGTAATTGGAGGAGGAAATGCATACAAAATTTATGATTTACAAAATAAAATCATAAAAGATGTAGCCAGCAATCTGGAATTTAAACCCGGAGATTTAACAAATCCCGCTGAACAATTAGATGCTTTTCATTTTTCGAATTTTTTAAAAGCAATTAAAGAAAACGCCCCGCTAAATGCAGATATCAATACTGGTTGTATCAGCTCAACATTAGCACAATTGGGCAATATTTCACAACGAACGAAGAAAACATTAACAATCAATCCTAATAACGGGCACATCCTTAATGATAAGGACGCATTAAAATTATGGAGTAGAACTTATGAAAAAGGTTGGGAAATGAAACTATAAAGTCGTATATTTCGCAAACTATTATTCAACAATAAAAAAACGATCGATGCGAAAAGAAGCTTTATGTTGTCTTTTCTTGATTTCAATATCTTTTTCTATGGCTCAAAATAAAGATATCGGCGGAATTATTGAATCGGTGCGGGAGAAATATATCCCTGATACACGTGTGGAGGTTTTTAATATCAAAGCATACCGGAAAAAAGATACGTTAATACTGAAAGGGGAAACAACAAATCGCGTTGCATATAATGAGGTACTGTCTAAAGCCAAAAAAGTTGCACCACGAGTAAAAGACAGCATCCGACTGCTCCCAGATAAAAAACTCGGCGAAGAAACTTGGGGCGTCATTTACAATTCAACAGGAACAATTTATTATAATCCAAAATACAGTGCAGAAATTGTTACGCAAGCGCTGCTTGGGACACCGGTGAGGGTGCTGGAAAAAAAGGGGAGCTGGAAGCGAATCCAAACACCCGACAAATACATCGGATGGATAAACGGTTCGGTTGAGCCGATGACAAAAACAGCATTACAAACCTATTTACAGCAACCAAAAATCATCGTAACCTCATTGCATACTCTTTCGTATGAAAAACCGAATATGAAATCTCAAAGTATTTCTGACTTGGTAGCCGGGAATATATTAATGGTAAAAGATAAAAAAAGAAAATTTTATCGTATATCATATCCCGACGGCAGAGAGGCATTTGTGTCGAAAACCAATGCTCAACCCCTGAAAAAATGGATGAAAAGCCAATTATTGACAGGCGAAGAAATCGTGAAAACAGCAAAACGATTCATAGGCATTCCCTATCTATGGGGAGGGACCTCCTCAAAAGGACTGGATTGCAGCGGATTTACAAAATTGGTGTATTTTATGCATGGTATAATTCTTGCTCGCGATGCATCTCAACAAGTTCTTTACGGCAAACTAATCGACGAAAAAGGAGACTTTAAGAACGCTCAACCGGGCGATCTGGTATTTTTTGGTACAAAAGCTAAAGCCGAAAATTCCAAGGAGCGTGTAGTGCATGTAGGTATTTATATTGGCAATAAACGGTTTATTCATGCGTCAGATAACATCCGAATCGGCAGCTTCGATTTGGACGACCCCTTGTACGACGAGTACAATACCGGACGTTATTTGCGTACAAAACGTATACTTGGTGAAATCAATACACCGGGCATCGAAGAAATCGATAAAAATGCGTTTTATCATCCGAACGAATGAAACAAAACAGACGGCAATTCATAAAAACTTCGGCTCTAGCAGCAGCAACACTCACAGTACCGAACTTTTTCACTACAACAGCTGCGAAAAAACAACCCTTATTATCCAAAAAGATGAAACTGTCATGGATTCCTTACAACCTTCAACTGAGGCACGTTTTCACGATTTCCGGCTTTTCGCGAAAAACCACACCTGTGGTGCTTACTAAAATCGAATTCGACGGCCTGGAAGGTTACGGAGAGGCTTCCCTCCCACCCTATCTAGGCGAGACACAGAAATCGGTTATCGATTTTCTGAAGAAAATAGATCTTTCGGGATTCCATGATCCTACCCACCTGGAAGAAATTCTAGAATATGTAGATCGGATAGCTCCGGGAAATACAGCAGCAAAAGCTTCGGTTGATATTGCATTGCACGATTTGGCTGGAAAAATTATCGGCGTCCCCTGGTACAAGATATATGGTCTGGATAAAATGAAAGCTCCCGATACTACGTTTACGATTGGTATCGATACCGATGAAATGATACGCGAAAAGACCAAAGAAGCCTTGGGACGATTCAACATACTGAAAGTAAAAGTGGGCGGCACGGACGATAAGCGGGTAATAGAAGCCATTCGTAGTGTTACCGACCTGCCTCTGACGGTGGATGCCAATCAGGGGTGGAAAGACAAACACTATGCATTGGATATGATTCACTGGATGAAGGAGAGAGGCGTAGTAATGGTGGAACAACCGATGGCGAAAGACGATTATGATGGCAATGCCTGGATTACCGAAAACAGCCCACTGCCGGTTTTTGCCGATGAATCGGTACAACGACTTCATGATGTGGAACGGGTAAAAGGGGTGTTTTCGGGAATCAACATCAAACTAATGAAATGTACCGGTATGCGGGAAGCATGGAAAATGCGCTATCTTGCTCAAGCGCTGGGAATGAAAGTGATGATTGGCTGTATGACAGAAACATCGTGTGCCATATCGGCCGCGGCACAGCTTTCATCGGGGCTCGATTTTGCCGATCTTGACGGTGCGTTACTCATCGCTAATGATTGTTTTGATGGAGCCAAGCTCGAAAACGGCAAAATAATCGCTACCGATTTGCCGGGAATCGGTGTAAAATTAACCCAAAAAGCAATACGTTTCTTCAACGAATAGATCGAAAAATAACAAAACTTATATCTCACTTGATTTCACAAGTATGCAACCCTGTGAACTCATTTCTTCCAAAGCTTTTTTATCGTCGCCTCCATTAAGGTTCACTGCTGCCACAGCATCGGTAATCACATAGGTGCGAAAACCCTGCTTACAAGCATCCAGTGCCGTGGCTTTCACACAATAATCGGTAGCCAACCCACATACGTATAGATCGGTAACGCCTTCTTCACGCAGAAAATCGGCTAACGAGATATTTGTCGCATCAAAAACCGAATAACCATCATCTTTGTTTTGAGTGCCTTTCAAGAGTACTCGGTCAATTTTGTCAACCTGCAAGTCGGGATGAAACTCAGCTCCGTAAGTATTTTGAACACAATGAACAGGCCATTTTTCAAAATGAACGGAATCTACCGGATGCCAATCCTTGGATGCAAGCACAAGGTCAAATTTATCAATAATGCTGTTAATCACCGGTACTACTTTGTCGCCATCCTTTACCGCAAGCGCGCCACCCGGACAAAAGTCGTTCTGAACATCTACAATTAATAATACTTTTTTCATCTCTTTTTTCCTTCTATCTATTTTAAAAATCAACCAATAAACACACACTTAAATAACGCAAGTAACAACTGTACGGTTCAAAAAACGGATAATTTTCTCGCCTTACAAATACAAATAGCTTACATTATTCCTTGCATAAGCAGGAAAATCCTTAATTTTGTGTCAGTAATATAAATTATTATATATTCCAAAACATTGCTTATACTGATAATATTTTAACAAACAACAAGATGTACAATTGGTTTGAATGTAAAGTAAAATACGAAAAAATGCAGGAATCGGGCATGCAGAAAACGGTAACCGAACCCTATCTTGTAGATGCTTTGTCGTTTACCGAGGCCGAAAGCCGAATTATCGAAGAGATTAAACCGTATATTTCGGGAGAATTTTCCATTGCCGATATAAAAAGGGCAAAATACAACGAAACATTTTTTAATGAAACGGGCGACCGTTTTTATAAAGCAAAACTTTATTTCATCACGTTGGACGAGAAAAGCGGAGCGGAAAAAAAGACAGCAGTAAACATGCTGGTTCAAGCAAGCACATTGAATGAAGCATTGGATATTGTTGATACGGAAATGAAAAAGACCATGATCGATTATTCTGTTGCCGCCTTAACCGAAACACCCATTATGGATGTATTCCCTTATGTGGGAGAACAGGAGAAACAAAAAGAAGAATGAATATGATAAAAGAAAATCTTGATAAATTGCGAAAATCAATTCCGAAAGAAGTAAAAATTGTAGCTGTTTCCAAATTTCATCCTGCAGAAACAATCCAGGAAGCGTATAACCACGGGCAACGGATTTTTGGCGAAAGCCGTGCGCAGGAACTAAAAGAAAAATACGAACAACTACCTAAAGATATCGAATGGCACTTTATTGGAAATCTACAAAGAAACAAAGTAAAATATATTGCTCCTTTTATCCAACTGATTCACAGTTTAGAAAATGAACGGCTCATGCTCGAAATCGAAAAGCAGGGAGCAGCCAACCAACGACAAATTCCTTGCTTGTTACAGATTCATATTGCACAAGAAGAAACTAAAGGGGGCTTTTCTCCCGATGAATGCCGCCAATTTCTAGCCAAAGGCAAATGGAAAGAATGCCCTCACGTGCAGCTTTGCGGAGTAATGGGAATGGCCACCTTTACCGACAACGAAGATCAGATAAGAAAAGAATTTCGTTTACTGAAATCGCTTTTTGACGAATTTAAAAATAAGTATTTCGCCGACGTGCCGGCATTTAAAGAAATATCGATGGGTATGACAAACGACTACCCCCTTGCCATTGAAGAGGGTAGTACGATGATTCGGATCGGAACGTTGATTTTTGGAGAGAGATAACGCGGATATAGCCAAAATCAATCTCCACTTGAACATGAATAATATTTATATTTTTATATAAAAGAATTTTTTTATCAATAAAAAGCGTACTTTTGTTGAACTTATAAAATCCTGATAAAGATAAACAAACATTAAAATGGCCGATTTACAAACAAAATTTGCCGGACTTACATTGAAAAATCCATTGATCGCCGGCAGCAGCGGTTTAACAAATTCATTGAATAAAATAAAAGATCTTGAGAAAGCAGGCGTAGGTGCCGTAGTGTTGAAATCGTTGTTTGAAGAACAAATCGAAAGTCTTTCGGAAAAATTGAGCCTCACTTCCGATTATCCTGAAGCTGTCGATTACATCAATACGTATGTAAAAATGAATCATGTAGGCAACTACCTCGATCTTATTCAGTCGGCCAAGGCAGCATGTAACATCCCAATCATTGCCAGCATCAACTGCTACAAGTTAAGCCGATGGACAGAATTTGCCAAAAACATTGAAGCTGCCGGAGCCGATGCAATTGAACTCAACATCTTCCTCCTTAATGCCGGCGAATTCTCCGATAATTATTCGGAAGAATTCCATCAAAATGTTGTGAGAGAACTAAAAAAAACCGTTCACATCCCGATTATAGTAAAAATGGGGAAAACAATCAGTAATTTACCGGGGTTGATAAAAAAATTGAAAGCACTAGGAAACAACGGTGTGGTTTTGTTTAATCGCTTCTATCAGCTCGATATCGATATACATAAGGAGGCAATTGTTTCAGGACCCGTATTCAGCAACCCTTCGGATTTTGGCGACACATTGCGCTGGACAGCCATTGTTTCGGGGAAAGTCCCCGAATGCGATATCGCATGCTCCTATGGCATACATTCATGGGAAGATGCCATTAAAGGTATTTTAGCCGGAGCAAGCGCTATCCAACTATGCAGCGTGTTGTATCAAAAAGGGCCCAACATTGTTGGGAACATGCTTACCTATATGGAAGAATGGATGGAACAGCATAATTATAAAAGCCTTTCCGAGTTTAAAGGTAAGCTCAACTATGCCAATATTGCAAGTCCGGCTTTATACGAGCGGGTTCAGTTTATGAAATATTTTTCAAACTATAAACGATGAATATCCAGCAACTCGAATACATTATAGCCGTAGATAATTATCGCCATTTTTCTAAAGCCGCCGAAGCCTCTTTTGTGACACAGCCCACGTTAAGTATGATGATTCAAAAACTCGAAGACGAGCTGGGAGTGAAAATATTCGACCGAACACAATTGCCTGTTCAACCTACTGAAATTGGAATACAAATCATCAATCAGGCACGTATTGCACTTGCTCAGATTAATCGAATCAAAGAAATCATTCAAGAAGAAAAAGGAGTTGTAAAGGGGACTTTCCATTTAGGGATAATCCCCACCGTTTCCCCTTATTTGTTACCGAGGTTGATGCAGGTACACCAATATCACCGTTTTGATATTAAAATAGTTGTCAACGAACTGACAACAAATCAGATATTGCACCAATTATCAAAAGGCACACTGGATGGAGCTATTCTAGCAACACCACTAAATGATGAACATATCGCAGAACTCCCCCTATATTACGAAAAATTCTACGCGTATGTTTCCCCAAAAGAAAAATCGCTATACGCAAAAACGACTTTGAATGAAAACGATCTAAATACAACCCGCCTTTGGCTTTTGGACGAGGTGCATTGCTTCCGAACCCAAATATTACATTTATGCAATATGAGAAAAAGAGGAAGAAATCATCCGATTTTCACCTACGAAGCAGGAAGCATTGATACTCTTATCAATATTGTTGATGCAAACGATGGCCTAACAGTGATTCCCGAAATGGCTATAGGCAATCTGAGTGAGAAACAGAAAAAAAATGTTCGCCCATTCAGAAATAGTACACCTGTACGTGAAATAAGTCTTATTACTCGCAAAGAATATCCGCGTGAACGAATGCTTACTATCATTGAAAACGAAGTAAAGGAAGCTGTGCCTCAATCGTTGCTAGATGTTTCGTTAAAAAAATTTGTAGTCCCATTGTAATTTTAATCCTTATAACGCTCTACTTTAGGGCGCTCTTGTTTATGCAAAAAATCAATAGAATAATAAGTATTAGAAAGTAAATGGACCCACAGCTCATTATTGATAAGTACTATAAAAAAGGGACTAAATTATACAATATATATATGTCGCATGCAACCGATGTCACAAACAAAGCCCTTTCCATTGCTCATAAACATCCCGAATTGGCCATCGATGTACAATTTATAGAAGAGGCTGCTATGTTACATGACATCGGCATTTTTAAGACACATGCACCACGCATTGGCTGTTACGGAAAATACCCGTATATTTGCCATGGATATTTGGGAAACGAATTATTGATAAGCGAGGGATATCCTCAACATGGCCTTGTTTGTGAACGACATACCGGTACAGGAATTACTCTTGAAATGATTATTGAAAACAATTTACCGCTTCCTCACCGCGATATGATTCCCGTAAGTATGGAAGAAAAAATCATTTGCTTTGCAGATAAATTTTATTCAAAATCGCATCCCGGAAAAGAAAAATCCATCAAAAAAATACGACGCGGCCTGGCAAAACATGGCGAGCAGCAAGTTGCCATATTCGATGAATGGTGTAAACTTTTTCTTTGAATTCAGAGACATTTTACATCCTTTTCTGTTTTAATGCATTTTTGGCAAGATATTTGCTGTAAGTGAAGCGTACAATTTCATTTTTAAAAAGAAATAACATACATACTAATTTGAAATATTATATTGTACACTTATAAAAATGGCTATGGAAAAGGGAAACAAAAAATATAACGATTCTCAAGAAAATAAGGAAATGAAAAAAACGACCTCCCCTGTTGAGAAAGAAAAGAATATAACAACAAACGACAATCTGTCAGAAGAGAAAGAAAAAATGGAAACTTCCGAACAGGATACACACCAGAAACTTCAGCAAAAATACGATGAGCTGAACGAGAAATATATTCGCCTTTTTGCTGATTACGATAATTATCGCAAACGCACGCTAAAAGAAAAAGCCGATATTATAAAAAGTGGAGGAGAAAAAGTACTAAGTGACATTATTCCTCTCATCGACGATTTTGAACGTGCTATAGCTGCGTTACATAAAAGCGACGACAGGGATGCTCTCTTAGAAGGAATCGATTTGATATATACCAAATTTTTGAATTTCCTTCGACAACACGGAATAAAAGAGATCGAAGCCATAGGACAACCCTTCGATCCTGAAAAATTTGAAGCAGTAGGTACCATCCCCGCTCCTGAAGAATCGCAGGAAGGAGTGGTAATAGATCTTGTACAAAAGGGATATACTTTAAACGATAAAGTAATCCGTTTCCCAAAAGTAATTGTGGGTGAATAACTATGACAGAAAAAAGAGATTATTACGAAATACTTGAGATACCTCGTACAGCAACGGTTGAAGAAATAAAAAAA
>Ga0208564_1002003_pt1 | contig 16614 bp, 15 predicted proteins | sample AD_UKC073_MetaG_FD_184439 | JGI IMG/M metagenome (GOLD analysis project Ga0208564, IMG submission 184439) | Active sludge microbial communities of municipal wastewater-treating anaerobic digesters from USA - AD_UKC073_MetaG (SPAdes) (version 2) | ecosystem: Engineered > Bioreactor > Anaerobic >... | reverse complement strand
CGATGCCAGCCTCGACCAGCGCCCGCTGCGCCGCCTCGCCCGCGCCGCAGGCCAGCACGTCGGCCAGCGCGCTCACGTGCTGGTGGCGGTGCGCCTGGCCGGCGCCGCGCAGCACCACCTGCGGGCCCGGTCCGGGCTCGGCGCTGACGACCAGCGCCGCCGCGCCGTCGCTGATCGGGCAGCAGTCGGCCAGCTTCAGCGGGGTGGCGATGGGCTTGCTGGCCAGCACCTCGGCCACCGTCAGCGGCGTGCGCAGCTGGGCGCCGGGATGGGCCTGCGCATGGCGGCGCATCAGCACCGCCAGCTCGGCCAGGTCGGCCTCGGTGGTGCCGGTCTCGTGCAGGTAGCGCGCCGCCATCAGCGCGTAGTAGGCCGGCACCGAGGCGCCGTTGGGCACCTCCATCTCGGCGTCGCCCACCTGGGCCAGGGTCTGGATCGCCGAGTCGCGCGCCTGGCCGCTGAGGCGGTTCTCGCCGGCCACCACCAGCACCCGCCGGCAGCGGCCCGCACGCACCAGGTCACCGGCCAACATCACCATCGCGCAACCGGTGGCGCCACCCAGCTGCAGGCTGTGCGCGTAGGCCGGCCGCAGGGCGAAGCGTTCGGCGAACAGCGTCGACAGCATCAGGTGCGGCTGCGTGGTGGCATAGCCGCAGAGCAGGCCGTCGATGGCGCCGCGTTCGAGGCCGGCATCGTCCAGCGCGGCCTGCGCGGCCTGCGCCATCAGGCCCAGGGCCGTGCTGCCGTCGTGGCGGCCGAAGGGCGTCAGGCCGACGCCGGTGATGCGAGGCGTGGCCATCGGGTCAGTCTTGCGGTGCAGAGTCAGGCACCCAGATGTGCCAGGCGGCGATGAACATCGCCGCGATGGCCGGGCCGACGACGAAGCCGTTGATGCCGAACACCGACATGCCGCCCAGCGTGGCGATCATCACCACGTAGTCGGGCAGGCGCGTCTCCTTGCCCACCAGGATGGGCCGCAGCAGGTTGTCGACCATGCCGATGGCCAGCACGCCCCAGGCCGTCAGGCCGATGGCCTGGCCCCAATGGCCCTGGAACCCCAGCCACAGCGCCACCGGCGCCCACACCAGGGCCGCGCCCACCGCCGGCACCAGCGACAGGAAGGCCATCAGCACCGCCCACAGCAGCGCCCCCTGCACGCCCAGCACCCAGAACGCCAGCCCGCCCAGCGCGCCCTGCACCAGCGACACCACCAGGCTGCCCTTCACCGTGGCGCGCACCACGGTGCTGAACTTCTCGGCCAGCGCCTTCTGGTGCGCCAGGTCCAGCGGCAGGCCGCGGGCAGCGGTGCGCAGCAGCTGCTCGCCGTCACGCAGCAGGAAGAACGCCAGGTACAGCATGATGAACAGGCTGCTGATGAAGTCGAAGGTGTCCAGGCCCACGCCCAGCGCCCGGGTGGCGATCAGCTGCGAGGCCTGCGCCACCGCGCCGGCCAGCTTCTTCTGCAGCACTTCGAAGCTGCCCACGCCCAGGTGGGCCAGCAGGTCGCCCACCCAGCCGGGCAAGGCGTTGAACAGCGCGCGCAGCGATTGCTCGGGCGCCCAGCCGCCGCTGGCGATCAGCTGGTAGAGGTTGGCCGCCTCACGCGCCAGCGACGCGGCCACCAGCACCAGCGGCAGCACGCCGATCAGCACCACCACGCCCAGCACCAGGGCGGCGGCCAGCTCGCGGCGGCTGCCGCTGCGGCCCAGCCGGCGCAGCATCCAGCGGTACAGCGGCAGGAACAGCAGGGCGACGATCACCGCCCACAGGATGGCGCCCCAGAAGGGTTGCAGGATCCAGCCCAGCGCCAGGGCGCAGGCCAGCAAGAGCAGGGCGGGGACGCGGGAGGCGGACAAGGCATGCGGGCGCAGCGACGCGCCTGGTACACGCCGCGGATGCGGCCGGGCGATGGTAGCCGGGCGGCGTGGCAGCCGTGCTCAGGCCACGGCCAGCGCCATGCTGGCGACGTCGAAGCGCAGCACCAGGCCGGCGGGCCGTTCGCTGCTGGTGCCGATGGGGTCCTCGTCCAGGCCCAGCAGCAGGCAGCCGCCCAGCGTGATGGTGGCCAGCACCTTCTTCAGCGTGGGGTCCAGCAGTTCCACCTGCAGGGCCAGGCCGTCGGCCTCGTCGACCAGGCCGTCGGCCACCTGCTTGTGGACCCAGGCGCGGGCGGCCTCGGCCTGGCGCGCACCCACCGTGACGGCGGCAGCGCCGAAGCGGCGACGGCCTTCGCGCAGCGGCTCGCGCAGCTCGCCCACGCGGCTGGTGGCCCAGTCGACCTGCAGCGCGGGCAGCTCCACCCGCAGCACGCCGCTGCCATCGAAGGGCAGGCCGCTGATGCGGAAGTTGCTGGCCAGCGGCGCCTTGCGGCGGCTGGCCGTGCTCTTGAGCGTGGCGCCGCCGCCAGCCTGGTCATCGACCTGCCCGGCCAGCCAGCGCAGCGTCAGCAGCACGGGCTGCTTGCCGTCGCGGGCGTCCAGCGGCGTCAGCGCCAGGCCGGACAGGCGGGCGCCGCGAAAGCCGATGCGCCGCTGCAGCTTGCGGTTGGCGTCGCCGACCAGCAGCGCGCCATCGTGCAGGTCCAGCTTGCCGGCCAGGACCGCCTGCAGCCAGTCCAGCAGCGGCCCGGGTTCGGGCAGCGCGGCTTCGGCGGCCATCTCGCCCAGCGCCACCTGCACGCCGCGGCGCACCACCAGCTCGCGGCCGACTTCGCGCGCCACCATGTCCACCCGCACGCTGGCGGGCTGGGCGCTGCGCAGGGCGCCGGCCTCCTTGCCGTCGAGTTCCAGGAACAGGTTGCTGCCGGTGCTGACGACGGTGGCCATGGATGTCTCCGGTGGGTGGGCCGGCCAGCATAACAAGCCGTGGGTGCGTCCGACCGGGGCCGGCGTCAGGTGCACCGGCCTCAGACAGCGGGCGTCAGCCGGCAGGCGTCAGCGCAAAGCCGGTGAAGCCCTGCTGCTGCACCTCGGCGCAGCGCTGCACGTAGGCCGGAAAGCCGAACAGCGGCATGAACATGCGCGGCTTGCCCGGGATGTTGGCGCCCAGGTACCAACTGTTGCAGTTCAGGTAGATGGTGCGCCCGGCCACGGTGTTGACGTGGTCCACCCACTGGGCTTCGGCCTCGGGCGTGGCCTCGATGGCGCCGATGCCGCGGGCGTCCAGCTGTTCCAGCGTGTCGGCGATCCATTGCACCTGGTGCTCGATGGCGACGATCACGTTGGTGAAGGCCGCCGTGGCGCCCGGGCCGGAGATGTTGAACAGGTTGGGGAAGCCCGCCACGCACAGGCCCAGGTAGTTCAGCGGGCCGGCGTGCCACTTGTCCTGCAGGCGCAGGCCGTTGCGCCCGCGCAGGTCCAGCCGCAGCAGGGTGCCGGTCATCGCGTCGAAGCCGGTGGCCAGCACGATGGTCTCCAGCGCGTGTTCCTCGCCACCCGTGACGATGCCGGTGGCGGTGAAGCGCTCGATCGGCGCTGTCTGCAGGTCGACCAGGCGCACGTTGGGCCGGTTGAAGGTGGCGTAGTAGCCGGTGTCCACGCACAGCCGCTTGCAGCCGATGGGGTGGCTGGGGCACAGCGCGGCGGCGGTGGCCGGGTCGTGCACGGCCTGGCGGATCTTGTTGCGCACGAAGTCGCCGGCCAGCTCGTTCGCCTTGGGGTTGACGATCAGGTCGCTGAAGGTGCCCAGCAGGCCGAAGCCGCCGATCTGCCAGCGCTCCTCGAACATGCGCTCGCGCTCCTCGGCCGACACCGCCAGCGCGCTGATGCGATTGGGCGGCAGCAGGCTGCCGAAGCCGCCCATCATCGCCCGGTTGCGCTCGCGGAAGCCCGGGTAGTCGGCCTTGATGCGGGCTTCGAGGTCACGGTCCAGCGGGCCGTTGTGCGCCGGCACCGCATAGCTGGGCGTGCGCTGGAAGACGGTGAGCTGCGCCACCTCGGGCGCGATGGTGGTGATGGTCTGCACGCCCGACGAGCCGGTGCCGATCACGCCCACCCGCTGGCCGCGCAGGTCGACCGGCGTCTTCGGCCAGCGCGCGGTGTGCAACACCTGGCCGCGGAAATCGGCGATGCCGGGAAAGTCGGGCGTGGCCGGCGTGGACAGCGGGCCGGTGGCCAGCACCAGGTGGCGGGCGGTCCAGGTCCGGCCATCGTCGGCCCGCGCCTGCCAGGCTTGCGCGGCGTCGTCCCAGCCCGCGCCCTGCAGCCGGGTGTTCAGCAGGATGCCGTCGCGCAGCTTGAAGCGGTCGGCCACATGGTTGGCATAGGCCAGCAGCTCGGGCTGGGCGGCGTAGCGCTCGGACCAGGACCAGTCCTGCTGCAGCGCGTCGTCGAAGCCGAAGCTGTATTCCAGGCTCTGGATGTCGACCCGCGCCCCGGGATAACGGTTGTGGTACCAGGTGCCGCCCACGCCGTCGGCCGCCTCGATCACCAGCGCCTGCAGCCCGCGCTGGCGGGCGGTGTGCAGCATGGACAGGCCGCCGAAGCCGGCGCCGACGATCAGCAAATCGAGCATGGAAGTCTCAGCAAGGGCAGCGCCAAACGGCGGCGGGCCAGTATCGCCAGCGCCCGGTCGGCCCGGTGTCGCGGCTGCGAAAACCGCCGCCGCCGGGCCTTCAGCGGGCCGGCCGGGCCTGCTGCTGGTGCTGCCACGCCTGCCACTCCAGCGCCCGCAGGCCGAAGCGCACCACGTTGCCGGCGTGCAGCGTGGCGAACTCGGTGTGCAGCTGCTGCAGGAAGCGCGCGCGCTGGTCGGCCGGCACCGCAGCCGGCGTCACGCGGCGCAGGTTGCCATCGGTCAGGCGCAGGCCGCGCTGCACCAGGGCCTGCACCGCCAAGCTGATCTCGGCACGCCAGCGCAGGCGGAAGAGGTCGGGCGGCACCAGTTGCTGCTGCACCGCCACGTACTGCTGGCACGAGCGCGCATAGGCCTGCACGAACAGCTCGCGCAGCAGGTCGACACGCTGCAGCTCGTAGACCGCCAGCGTGGCCTCGACGTAGTCGTCGACCGGCACGTCCAGGAAGCTGAGCGGGCACAGGTTGTGGCGCAGCAGCGGAATGTTGGCCGCCAGGCGCGAGGTGCGCTTGTTCACGTCCTCGAAGGGCTGCAGGTAGGGCAGGTGCACCATCAGGAAGAAGGCCTGCTCGAACGGGTCGGTGATCTCGGCGGCCATCGCCAGCACGATGTGGAAGAGCTCGTCCAGCCGCTGCGGCAGCGCCAGCGGACGGTAGACGCTGCCGCCGATCTCGACCGCGCGCTGCCGCACCCGGCCGCCGGCCATCGGATCGGCCAGCAGGCCGTCGGACAGCAGGGCGTGCAGGGCGAAGACGGTGGGCGCGTCCACCGCCACCTCGGGCGTGCCGGCCAGGTATTCGATCGCCGCCTTGTGGTTCAGGATCATCTGCGTCTCGAGCGCGTCCTTGCCGTCGGCGGCCTGGCCGTGGGCGATCAGGCGCTCGGTGTCGAGCCGGCTGTAGGTGTTGCCCTCCAGCCGCGACGACGCCCACGACAGGTCGATCAGCAGCCGCGCCAGGATGTCGCGCGCAAAGGTGCCGGCCGGCGCCTGCGCACTGACGCCCGAGCGCCCCAGCGCCAGCAACTGCGCCCGCAGATCGGCGCCCAGGTAGGGCGTGACATTGGGCGTGTACGCCTCCAGGAAGCCGATCTGCCAGCCGACCGGGCGGCGCTGCGACAGCGGCAGGCGCAGCGCGGCGCGGATGGCCTCGGGCGGCGCGTCGGGCGGGAGGTCGCCCTGGAGGGCAGGAGCCGCAGCCGTTGTCGACCTGGCGCCTGATGGCGCTGCCGTGGCGGGCGGCCGGCCCGTCAGGCGCGACGGGTCCGGCGTCTCTTCTCCCAGGAAGGACGGCCGCCGGTAGCGCCGCGCTGGCCCGGCGCCTTCGGCCAGCAGCTGCTGCGCCTGCACCAGCGCCTGCAGCCGGCGCTGCAGCGTGCGGCGGGTGGGCGCCGGGCGCAGGGCGGCCAGCAGCGCATCGATGCGCAGGCCCGCGGGGTGGCGGGCCAGCAGCGACAGGATGTCGGCGTCAGCAGCAAATGGGAGGAGATGGGCCATGGCGCGATGCGATGGCGCGGTCAAGGCCAGATCGCGCCAATTGGGGTGGCGCGATTATGGCGCGATTCCCTGCTGATGTGGCGCAATCCGGCGTGACCGCGCCACCACCCCGCGTCAGCGCATGCCGATGGTCACGTCGCCGAACAGCCCGGCCATGCCCCGCGGCTGGCTGCGCCAGTACTGCCTGGGCGCCACCACTTTCGCGCCCAGCGCTGCGGCGGCATGCCAGGGCCAGTGCGGGTCGTAGAGGATGCCGCGGGCGATCGCGATCGCGTCGGCACGGCCCTCGGCGACGATGGCCTCGGCCTGTTGCGGCTCGGTGATCAGGCCCACGGCCAAGGTGGGCAGACCGACGGCGCGCCTGACCGCCTCGGCCAGGTGCACCTGGTAGCCCGGGCCCAAGGGGATCTGCTGGCGCGGCGACACGCCGCCCGAGCTGATGTGCACGAAATCCGCGCCACGGTCCTTCAGCGCCCGGCTGAAGGCGATGCTCTGGTCGACATCCCAGCCGCCGTCGACCCAGTCGGTGGCCGAGAGCCGCACGCCCAACGCCACCCCGTCCGGCAGCGCCGCACGCACCGCGTCGAGCACCTGCAGCGGCAGGCGCATGCGGTTGGCCAGGCTGCCGCCGTAGGCATCGGTGCGCTGGTTGGCGATGGGCGACAGGAACTGGTGCAGCAGGTAGCCATGCGCCGCATGCAGCTCGACGGCCTGGAAGCCCAGCCGCGCAGCCCGGCGGGCCGCGGCCACGAAGTCGTCGACCACGGCCTGCAGGCCGGCGTCGTCCATCGCCGCGGGCGGCAATTCACCGTCGATGTGCGGCAGCGCGGACGGCGCCTGCGCCAGCCAGCCGCCCGCGTCGAGCGGGATCTGCTGGCCGCCGTCCCAGGGCGTGTGGCTGCTGGCCTTGCGCCCGGCATGGCCCAGCTGGATCGCCAGCGGCATCGCCGGCTGCGGCGACACCGCCCGCAGCGCCTGCAGCACCCGGGCCAGCGCCGCCTCGTTGGCGTCGTTGTACAGCCCCAGGCAGCCGGGCGTGATGCGGCCTTCGGGCGACACCGCCGTGGCCTCGACGATCAGCAGGCCGGCACCGCTGAGCGCCAGCCGCCCCAGGTGCACCAGGTGCCAGTCGGTGGCGTTGCCGTCGACTGCGCTGTACTGGCACATCGGCGCGATGACGACGCGGTTGGGCAGGGTCAGCGGGCCCAGGGCCAGCGGCGAGAACAGTTGCGACATCGGCGATTCACCCCGCCACGTTGACGAAGGTGGCCTGCATCAGCGCCACCAGCTTGCCGTCAGCCGGACCGCCCTCGGCAAAGGCACGGACCTCGCCGGTGCACACCGTCAGCAGCCGGCCGGCGTTCTGCACCGTGCCCGTGGCCATGAAGCGTTGGCCGATGGCCGGGCGCAGCAGGTTGAGCTTGAACTCGGCCGTGACCACCTCCATCCCGGGCGGCGCCTTGGTCAGTGCCGCGTAGCCGCAGGCGCTGTCGACGATGCTGGTGATCGCCCCCGCATGGCCGAAGCCCTGCTGCTGGGTGATCGCGGGGCTGAAGGGCAGGGCGATGCGCACTTCGCCGTCGCCGACATGCACCAGCGTGGCGCCGAGCGTGGTCATCAGGCCCTGGGCCTGGAAGCTGCGCAGGATGCGGTCGTGCAGGGTGGTGTCGGCCATGCGGGATCAGGTGGAGTCAAGCGGTTCAGGCAGCGGCGGCGCGCGGCGTGGTGGCCAGCTGCAGCATGCGCCGGTAGCCGGGCTGCACTTCCATGCGCGCGGTGGTGCCGGCGGCGCGCAGCAGCGCATGCGCCTTGGGCAGCTGCCAGCAGGGCAGCTGGGTGAACATGTGGTGCTCGGCGTGGTAGTTGACCCAGTAGGGCGCGATGAAGGCGCGCTCCAGCCAGCCGGCCTGCGTGGTGCGGGCCTGGCGCAGCGGGTCGGGCTCGTTCACCGCCACCAGGGCGTGCTCGGCGATGTTGCGCAGGCGGGTGACCAGCGGCAGCCAGCTCGCCATCGGCAGCAGCCACATGGTCAGCCACACCCACCGCCAGCCGGCGGCGGCGAACACCGCGAAGCCCAGCGCGTTGGCGATGAGGAAGCGCAGGTCGCGGCCACCGAAGGCGCTTTCGCCATCGCCGCCGCCGGCCTTGCCACCGAGCCCGCGCAGCGTGTTCCACAGCGGCTGCAGGCGCTGCTTGTAGAAGGTCTGCCCGCTCAGGTCGCGCCACATCTTGCGGCGCAGCGACGCCGGGCTGACCGGAAACGGCGCCGACAGCACCAGGTCCGGATCGTCGGACTGCTGCACATGGCGGTGGTGCGTCAGGTGGTACGGCCGGTAGGCCTTCAGCGTGGGCGCGCACAGCCAGTGGCCCACCCAGTCGTTGATGCGCCGGTCGCTGTGCAGCAGGGCGTGGGCGGCGTCGTGCATCAGGATCGCCAGGCCCAGCTGGCGCGTGCCGATGACCATCACGCAGACCGGGATCAGCAGCGGCCAGCGGGCGCCCACGAGCATGGCCAGGCCGATCACGCCCCAGCAATGCGCCACCAGCCACAGGCCGCGCCAGCGCGACTTGGCCGTCAGCGCACGCCACTGGTCGGGCGTGAAGTGGTCCTCGGGGCGGGCACGGGGGGCGGCGGCCATGGTGGGGCGATTGTGGTGGCACCCGCCCGGCCGGGCCGTCGCCTGGATGACGCTGCGTCGTCCGATCCGACGATGGGCGCCCGGCAGGCGGCTGCCTACCATCGACGGCTGGTCCTTCCACCCGCTGAAAGCGCTGCGCCACCATGTCGAACTCCGCCGTCCTGATCGAGAAGCTGCCCGACCACGTCACCCTGGTCACCGTCAACCGGCCCGAGGCGCGCAACGCCGTCAACGGCGACGTGGCTGCCGGGCTCGATGCCGCGATCACGCAGACCGAGGCCGACGTCGACTGCTGGGTGGTGATCCTGACCGGCGTGGGCAACGACGCCTTCAGCGCCGGGGCCGACCTGAAGGCGGTGTCCAGCGGCAACGGCCACCTGCTGCGCACCGAGCGCGGCGGCTTCGCCGGCTTCGTCACCGCGCCGCGCAGCAAGCCCTGGATCGCCGCGGTCAACGGCCCGGCCCTGGCCGGCGGCTGCGAACTGGCCCTGGCCTGCGACCTGCGCGTGGCCGTGCCCGAATCGCGCTTCGGCCTGCCCGAGGTCAAGCGCGGCCTGATCGCCTCGGCCGGCGGCCTGTACCGCCTGCCGCGTGCGCTGCCGCAGGCCGTGGCGCTGGAGATGATCCTCACCGGCGACCCCATCCCCGCCGAGCGTGCGCATGCGCTGGGCATGGTCAACACCCTGGCGCCGCGCGACGGCCTGATCGCCGCCGCCCAGGCGCTGGCCGCCCGCATCACGGTGAACGCGCCGGTGTCGGTGCGCCACAGCTTGAACGTCGCCCGCCAGTCCCCGGACCTGAGCGACGCCGAGCTGATGGCCGTGTCGCAGACCGCACAGGCCGCCAACATGACCAGCGAAGACTTCAAGGAAGGGCCGCGCGCCTTCATCGAGAAGCGCGCACCGCGGTGGGTCGGGCGCTGACATGATTCACGATCGCCAGCCGGTCCTGGTCGGCGCCGGCCAGATCACTCAGAAGGAACCGGACCTCAAGGCCGCCCTCGGCCCGCTGGACCTGATGGCCGCCGCCGCCAAGGCCGCGGCGAAGGACAGCGGCGTGGGCGACACGCTGCTGGCCGCGCTCGACCAGCTGACGGTGATCCGGCTGTTCGCCGACACCGGCTTCCGCTTCGTCAGCCCCTTCGGCAAGCAGACGAATCCGCCGCTGGGCGTGGCCCGGCGCATCGGCGCCCACGCGGTGCGCCAGCATGTCTACACCTGGCCCGGCGGCAACATGCCGCAGTACTGCCTGAACCGGCTGGGCGAGGCCATCACCCGCGGCGAGGTCGATGCCGCGATGGTGGTCGGCGCCGAGGCGCTGGCCACGCAGAAGGCGGCGCAGCGGCAGGGCGTGGCACTCGACTGGAGCGACGACCCGGGCGGCAGCTTCGACACCTGGGGCGTGTCGCGGCGCGGCTGGTCGGACCTGGAAGACCGCCACGGCGCACGCGCGGCGATCACCATGTACCCGATGTTCGAGCACGCGATCCGCGGGCACCTGGGCCGCAGCGTGGCCGAGCACCAGGCGGCCATCGGCACGCTGCTGGCGCGCTTTGCCGCGGTGGCGGCGGCCAACCCGCTGGCCGATCGGCGTGCGGGTTATTCGGCCGAACAGATCGCCACGCCGGCGCCGGACAACAAGATCATCGCCCACCCCTACACCCGGCTGATGAGCGCCAACGCCTTCATCGACCAGGGCGCGGCGGTGATCATGACCAGCGTGGCCAAGGCGCGGGCGCTGGGCATTCCGCAGGACAAGTGGGTCTACCTGCACGGCTGCGCCGACGGCCATGACCACTGGCACGTGACCGAGCGGCGCGACCTTTACTCGTCACCGGCCATGCAGCGCGTGTTCGCCCAGGCCTTCGACATGGCCGGCTGCACGCTGGCCGACATGGGCGCGCTGGACATCTACAGCTGCTTTGCCAGCGCGGTGGAAGTGGCCTGCGAGGCCCTGGGCCTGGCCCAGGACGACCCGCGCGGCCTGACCGTGACCGGCGGCCTGCCGTACTTCGGCGGCCCGGGCAACAACTACGTGACGCACAGCATCGCCGAGATGGTGCAGCGCGTGCGCAGCCAGCCCGGCATGAAGGGCCTGGTGACGGCCAACGGCAACTACCTGACCAAGCATTCGGCCGGCATCTACAGCACCGAGCCGCCGGCGCGCGCCTTCGCCCCGGCCGACCCGGCGCTGCTGCAGGCCGAGCTGGATGCCATCCCGCATCCGCCGCTGGTGGAACTGGCCGACGGCGCGGCGACGGTGGAGAGCTACACCGTCGGCCACGACGGCAAGGGCCCGGTCAACGGCGTGGTGATCGGCCGGCTGGACGACGGCAGCCGCTTCCTGGCCAACACGCCGGCCGACCCCGACCTGTGGCAGGCCATGCAGACCGAGGACTTCCTTGGCCGGCGCGGGCGGGTGGGCCACGACGGGCGGATCAACCGGTTCGTGCCGGGCTGATCAGACGCAGCGGCGCCAGGCGCCGCAGCTGCATGCTGACGTCGGCCGCAGCAAAAAACACCGACGATCGATGTTCTGTCAAATCAAAAGCCGAACCAAGCCACGCGCTACCGGCGTCGGTCAGCCTTTCGCATCCAGCAGCGTGCCCATCAGCTGGTCGCTGGTCTTGAACACCGCCAGATTGGCGAGGAAATGGTTCTTGGCGACCAGCTGATCGACCATGTCCGCCTCGATCGCGTTGCCCGCACGGGCTGCCTGGTCGAGCCGGGTCGTGACACCACCCGCCCTCGCGCTCTCGGTGCTGGCGAACTGGCGCCGAAAGCCCGGCGTCGCCAGATTGGCGATGTTGTGGCCGGCGACGTCGATGGCGGCCAGGGCGGCCTGCATGCCGCCGAGGGCCGTGGTGGACAGGATGGTCATTGCAGCGGGTCTCCAGCCGGCGATTGTCCGGCGCGGGCCGCGCTGACGGGTGCGGCCCGCCCGCACACCCGGCGCGAACCGCCGATTGCGTCACGCGGCGCGGCGACGTTGCCGGCGCTCTCGGAGTTCCCGGCGTTAGTTCAGAATCCTTCCAGCACGATCTTGCCGACCATGCGGCCCGATTCCACCGCCGCATGCGCCGCCACCAGGTTGGCCGCGGTGATGCGCCCGCCCTGCTGCGCCAGCGTGCTGCGGATGCGGCCGGCGTCGACCAGATCGGCCACGCGGTTCAGCAGCGCGCCCTGCTCGCCCATGTCGGGCAGGTTGAAGCCCGAGCGGGTGAACATGCCCTCCCAGTGCAGCGACGCGCTGCGCGGCTTCAGCAGCCGCACGTCGATGGGCCCGCACTCGTCGATGGCGCACAGCCGGCCGAAGGGCGCGATGCACTTGGCCAGGTCGGCGAAGTGCGCATCGGTGTGGCTGATGCTGAAGATGCGCTCCACGCCGGTGATGCCGGTCGCCTTCAGCTGCGGCGCCATCGGCTGGCCATGGTCGATGGCCAGGTCGGCGCCCAGCGCCAGCACCTGGGCGCGCGACTCGGGCCGCGACGCGGTGGCGACCACGCGGGCGTCGCTCAAGGCCTTCGCCAGCTGAATGGCGATGGAGCCGACGCCGCCTGCCGCCGCCGTCACCAGCAGCGTGCCGGCCCCAGTGGCGGGCAGCTGCAGGCGGTCGAACAGCGCCTCCCAGGCGGTGATGGTGGTCAGCGGCAGCGCGGCGGCCTGAGCGAAGCCCAGCGTGGCCGGCATGCGCCCGACCAGGCGCTCGTCGACGCACTGGTATTCGGCATTGCCGCCGGGGCGGTTGCGGTCACCGGCATACATCACCCGCTGGCCGGGCTGGAACAGCGTCACGTCCGGGCCGACCGCCTCGACCACGCCGGCCACGTCGAAGCCCAGCACCCGCGGCTGGCCGCCGGGCGGCGGCACATGGCGGCGCAGCTTGGTGTCGACCGGGTTGACCGACACGGCCTCGACCCGCACCAGCAGGTCACGCCCGGTGGGCACGGGCGCCGGAAGCTCGATGGCGATCAGGCAGGCCGGGTCGGTGGCGGGCAGGCATTGCAGCTGGGCGATGGCTTTCATGGGCGTGCGTCAGTGGAATCCGTGGCGGGTGTCCCGCAGGCGCATGGCAGTGCGGCGGGGCTGTTCCCAGAATGTTGGCATGGGCGGCACAGCAGCCCACACCCGACAGATTGCCCGAGCAGACAGGCTTGACCACCATCCGCCGCACCCTGCTGCTGGCCGCCGCCGTCCTGTTGTCGATGGGCGCCGCCGCGCAGGACACCTGGCCTGCACGCCCCATCACCATGGTGGTGCCCTACCCGCCCGGCGGCACCAGCGACGTGGTCGGCCGCATCCTGGTCCAGCACCTGAAGGACGAGCTGGGCCAGCCGGTGATCGTGGAGAACAAGGCCGGCGCCGCCACCGCCATCGGCGCCGCGCAGGTGGCCCACGCGCCCAAGAACGGCTACACCGTGCTGCTGTCGGCCGGCACCACCTTCACCCTCAACCCGCACTTCAACGACAAGCTGGCCTACAGACTGGACGACTTCGACCCCGTGGCGCCGGTGGCCACCGTGCCCTTCGCCTTCGTGGTGAAGAAGGACTTTCCGGCCAGGACGGTCAAGGAATTCGCCGCCTGGGCCAAGGCCCACCCAGGCAAGGTGAACAACGCCACCAACGGCCAGGGCAGCATGGTGCACCTGCTGGGCGAACTGATCGCCACCGGCCTCGACGTGAAGCTGACCCAGGTGCACTACAAGGGCGCAGCGCCGGCGACCATGGACATGCTGGCCGGCGTGATCGACAGCAACGTCGAGGCGCTGACCAGCGCGGTGCCCAACGTCACCAGCGGCCAGTACCGCGCGCTGGCGGTGCTGAGCAACACCCGCCTGCCCCTGCTGCCCGACGTGCCCACCTTCCGCGAGCTGGGCTATCCGCAGGTGGCCGGCGAGACCTGGTACGCGGTGTTCGTGCCCGCCGGCACGCCACCCGCGGCCACCGACAAGCTGGCCGCCGCGCTGTGCAGGATCACCAGTTCGGACAGCTTCTGTGAGGCGATGCGGAAGATCGGCAATGAGGCTAAGACAGGCAGCCCGGCCGATCAGCGGGCGATCACGTTGGAGCAGGCGAAGCTGTGGGGGGACTTGATTCGGCGGGTGGGGATCAAGGCGGAGTGAGGGGGCTGAGGGCGGGTATCGGCCAGGAGCAGTACTGCGCGACTGACTGCTCCCGGGCAACGAACTGCACCCTGCGCAAGACCGCAGCTAGATCCGATAGGCCAGGATCAGCCCGCACGTCAGCAGACACATGACGGTATTGCACAGGTTGACTGCGATGGCACGGTTCAGCGCCTGACCATTCTGTTCGTAGAGCCAGGCCGCCATGGTCGTGTTCGCGCCCGCCCACGTCAGCCACGTCACGAGGGAGTGCTGGCTCGAGTCACCGGTTGCATGGATGGCCCAGATGGTGGGCAGATAAGCCAACACGCGCACGGAGTTGAAGAGCGTGAACAGCCACGTCAGCCATTGCAGGTACGTTGCCCGCGCCAGCGTCACCGTGTGCGGCGGGGTGGTCATCGACTGCTGACAGGCCATCACTGTCCTCCAGGGGGTAGGTGAGCGCAGGAGGCAGACTCGCCCGCTGCCTCGAGCAAGGGGAGGGCCTGTCAGCGCGTGCGGCCAAAGACTGCCAAGCGCATGGCGTCGACCTGCTGAAGCCGCTGCCGCAACAGCGTGGCTGTCGCGTCGAGGCCGATGGGCGTCGGTTCGATTCCGACCTCTTGGTAGCGCTGGGCGATGTCGGCTTGCCTGAGCGTTTCAACGAGCCACCCGTTCAGACGGGTTGCCTGAGAAGCCAGTACTGAAGGTGCGAACAGGAACAGCCCGCCATAGAAGACCTGATCGGCAAGGCCGAGCGCTCGGGCGGTCGGTGGGTCGCCTGGCAACGGCAGACGCTCGTCGGTCAGCGTCGCCAACGCGCGCAGCCGGCCACCCTTGAGCTGCGCCTGGACGGCAGGCGTCGGAGCCACGACGAAGTGGACGCGGCCTGCGATCAAGTCGGGCATCCAGGGGTCGCGGTAGGGAACATGTTGCGCGTCGATGCCGGCTGCGCGGCACAGCCTGGCCGAGAGCAGGTGTGCAGTCGAACCTTCGCCAAGGCTGGCGTAGCTCAAGGGCTCCCGACGTGACCGCTCCGCCAGCGAAGCGAGCGTGGGTGTCGGCGCGTTCGCCGCCGTCGCCACGACCCAGGTGTCGCGATTGACCGCCCCGACGGGGACGAAATCCACGAACGGATCGAGCGCCTTGCGATTGCTGTTGAGGTGGGAGTAGGCCACGTGGTCCAGACCACCGAGAAGGAGACTGCCCGACTCCGGCGGTGCGGCCAACACGGCGTCTGCTGCCAATGCACCCGCAGCGCCGGGCCGGTTCACCACGAGGACAGGCAATCCGGCGCGCTGAGCCAGGGGCTCGATCAGCCATCGCGCAATCAGGTCCGGCTGGGAGCCAGGCGGCACCGGAACGACGATCTGCAGACCCCGCAGGCCTTGCGACGCGGTGCTCTGGGCTGTTGCGCGTCCGGCAGCCAAGGACAGCGACGAGGCCGCCAGGGCAACGAAATGGCGGCGCGAAAGTTCAATGTGGTTCATCGGAGATCCTGGTTGGGACGGCCTGGACTACTGCGCCGTCGTTGGCCTCCATGCTCAGGCGGGTCGGGCCCAGCAGCAATAGTCATGGGAGGCAATGTCGCATTAGCATGCTGCTAACGAGGTTCTGGCCACTCCGGCTGGGCGTCCGAACCTGCGGAGCGTGCATCGATGGCCATCCACAAGCTGCGCGGTCTTGAGTACCTGGTCGCAGTCGTCGACCAAGGCGGCTTCAACGCTGCGGCGCGGCACCTAGGCGTGTCTGCGCCCTCGGTCCACCGACTCGTGCAGGCGCTCGAAACCGAACTCGGCATGAACCTGATCGACCGGTCGGCACAGCCCTTGCGGCCCACACCGCATGCCGTGACCTATGTCGAGCGGGCGCGATCTCTACTGGTCGAACTGCGCGAGCTCGACGCCAGTTTGCGGGATCAGGTACAGGCACCCAGGGGAACGATCAACGTGGCGGCGCATGGAGTAGTGCTCCAGTTCGTGCTGGCCGATGCGCTGCCGCGGTTTCACGTCCGCTTCCCGGACGTTCGCGTCGAAGTGTTCGACGCTGGCTCCAGTCGTGACCTTTCAAAGCTCGGAACCGACTGTTTGGTTCAGTTCGGATGGCCACCCGAACAGGATGCAATCCTGCGTACCTTGGCTGAGACGCGTTGGCTGATCGTGGCCACACCTGCTTACTGGGCACGACATGGCACACCTGCGCACCCGTCGGACTTGGCTCGCTGCCCGTGTGCGCTGTTCAAGACGCCATTCGGCGAGGTGATGAACCGGTGGAGCTTCGAGAGGAGCGGCGAGCGGCACGAGGTGGTTGTCGATGGTTGGCTGACGAGTGACAACAGAGCAGTGCTCGACGCTCCGGTTTACGACGGCCAGCTCGCCGGCCGCATCAATGATCTGACGGTGCACCCCGGCCTGGCCGATGGCCGTCTGCAGCCGGTGCTGCTGGATTGGAACGGCCTGAATGCGCCACCGTTGAGTCTTCTGGTTCGGCGCTCTCTGTCACGCCAGCCGCGCATGCGAGCCTGGGTGGATTTCCTGGTCGAAATTGCCGCCGAACGGACGGCCGGAAGGCTGCCCACCGGACTTCCGCCTGTGAAGCCAGCGACGCGGCCCGACTGGTGGCGCAGGCGCGTTGCTGGCTCGAGTCGCGGCAGCGCCACCGCAATCGGCACGCGGTGAGCGGTCCCGCGTGACCTTGCCCCCGAAAAACGTAGTTCTTGGCTGATGATGGAATCAGAGGCAGGAGCTACGAGATGAGCAACAAGCAGGTGCGTGGTCAATACACGCAGGAGTTCAAGCTGGAGGCCG
>Ga0208564_1002001_pt1 | contig 16629 bp, 6 predicted proteins | sample AD_UKC073_MetaG_FD_184439 | JGI IMG/M metagenome (GOLD analysis project Ga0208564, IMG submission 184439) | Active sludge microbial communities of municipal wastewater-treating anaerobic digesters from USA - AD_UKC073_MetaG (SPAdes) (version 2) | ecosystem: Engineered > Bioreactor > Anaerobic >... | reverse complement strand
CCGCCAGAGTCGTGTCGTCGATCCACACGACATCGGTGATCCGGCTCAGGGGGTCAGCTTGCCGATACGGCGCGGCGAGGGCTGTCGGCCGGCCCAGGGAGTCCCGCACGACCCCGGCGATGTCCAGGCGCATGTCGGTGCCCCCCAGAGCGCTGCTGACGACACCGACCCGGCTGCCGTCGCGGGACACCGCCAACGCGACGATGGCGCGACCATCCAGCCACGGCGCGACCACGGGCACGGCCGGATCAACCGGCGCCCGCGCGTTGACCGTCAGCACCCGGGCCACGCCCCCGTCGCTCCCGGCGAACCACAGTCGGTCATGGGCGTCGTAGGACGGCCGCACGAACGACGTCAGCACCGGCACGCTCGCGCGCTCCCGGTCGTGCCACCGAGCGGCTTCTGTCCCGCCCGGAGTGACGGCGACGACGTCGGCTCCATCGGCGGAGACCGCGAACTGGCCGTATGCCGCGGGAATCGTCGGGAGGTCGGCCCCCGCACCCGGCGGGGCAGGCCCGTCGCCGGCACCGGCCGAAGGCACAGCGACGGTGGCCGTGGCCGTAGGAGACGTGCCCAGGCCGTCGAGATCGTCGAGCCGGACGATCTCGACCGACGTCAGTCGCTCGCCGAGACGCAGCAAAGCGGTCCGAGGCAGGGGAAGGGGATCGGCGCCGTAGCCGACGTCAGTGGCGGACCGGAGCGGACCCGTGACCTCGGGCACGACCAGACGCCCGGCCCCCTGGACCTCGACGACCACCCCCTGGACTCCCGGCACGCGCAGCAACGTGGCGACGAGTTGGGCCCAGATGGCGCGCCGATGGGCCAAGTCCATGGCGCTGGCCGGAGGGGTCAAGACGACGGTCGCGATTCCCGCATCGACGCTCACGGCATCGACGGCCAGCGTCACGTCGGCCGGGAATCCCGTCTCGACCGCCCCGGCGAGGTAGTCGGGAACGGGACCGAGTTGGGCCCGCGCCAGCGCGGTCCCCAACCTGGGCCCGCCCGCGAACCACCTGACGTCGGGCACTAGGTGCCGCCCACCCACCGTCGGGTAGTGGACCCGATGCGGGTCGAAGACCCGCCCGAAGTCGTCCGTGTTGAGCCAGAGCCCGAACCCATCGGCGGGCAACTCGACCCGCCACTCCCCCGACACCCGGACCAGGCCCAGGTCGACCTGTGCGACCGTCCCAGGCGCCACCTCGCGATAGTGCCCCGTGTCGTCGACGGTCGCAACGACCGCAACGCTGGCGCGGACCTTGTCGCCGGTCAGCGCCTCGACGGCCACTGTCCTGGATCGGTCGAACACCGTGACCGAACTCGTCGGACGCCAACGGCCCACCGAGCCGGGGGCGAGATAGGCGTTGGCGACGGGTTGGCCGCTGTCGGTGCTCTCCTGGAAGGCGGCGCCCGCCCGCAGGAAGCCACGGACGATCTGCTCCGGGCTGGCGCCGGCGGCCGGCGGCGGGACGACGATCCGGACCTCGGGCAGCACCTGCTCGTCAACGCTGCGGCCCGACTGGACGGGGCTGCTCGTCGGCAGGCCCGAACAGGCTCCGACCGCGAGCGCCACGAGGACAGCGACGACACCCCGCATCGAGAACGCGCGCCGTCGCTGCCGCGCAGCCGCCGCACCCGTCTGTATGCCGCGCGGCACGGCATACCCTCGGCGCGGTCTCACCCCGACACCTCGGTGACGGCGGCCACAGGTTTGAGCGGCAGCGGCGAGGACCCGATCGGCGTTCCGGGATCCCGCGGCAGGGTGAGCCGGAAGGAGGATCCGTCGCCTGGCGCGCCCCATGCCTGCAACCAGCCGGAGTGCAGCCGGGCGTCCTCGAGGGCGATGGCCAGGCCGAGGCCGGTGCCGCCGGTGGTGCGGGCCCGAGCCGGGTCGGCCCGCCAGAAGCGGTTGAAGACCAGGCCGGACTCCCCCGGCCGCAAGCCGACACCGTGATCGCGCACGACGACGGCGACCGCGCTGTCGTTGGCACCGACCTTGATCTCCAACGGCTTGCCCTCGCCGTGTTCGATGGCGTTGACCACGAGGTTGCGCAGCACCCGCTCGACGCGGCGCGGATCGTAGGTCGCCTCGCAGGGAACCCCGGGATCGCTGACCGTGATCCGGCTGCCCTTGCGCTCGGCCAACTGCTGAGCACCGTCCACCACCTTCGCGACGGTGCGCCGCAGGTCGGTCGGCTCGGTGTCGAGCACGGCGGCGCCGGCGTCGAAGCGGCTCACCTCGAGCAGGTCGGCCAGCAACGCCTCGAAGCGGTCGAGCTCTCCGCGCAGCAACTCGGCGGAGCGGGCGACCACCGGATCGAACTGCGCCCGGGAATCGTGGATGAGGTCGCCGGCCATTCGGATGGTCGTCAGCGGCGTGCGCAACTCGTGCGAGACGTCCGAGACGAAGCGCTGCTGGACCCGTGAGAGGTCCTCCAGTTGGCGGATCTGCCGCTGCAGGCCCTCGGCCATCGCGTTGAAGGACGTCGCCAGGCTGGCCAGGTCGTCCTCGCCGCGAGCGACCATCCGCTCGGTCAGGCGACCGGCGGCTAACCGTTCGGCCACGAGAGCCGCCTGCCGGACGGGGGTGACGACCAGGCGAGTCACGACGTAGGCCACGGCACCGATGAGCAGGACGAGGACGAGGCCACCGGAGAGGAAGATCTGCGAGATGACCTCGAGGGTCGCCCGTTCCCGTTGCAGGGGGTAGACGTAGTAGATGCCGTAGCCCCGCGCCAGCGGCAGATCCACCTGCTGTCCGATGACCAGACACGGGACCGGGTCGGTCTCGCCGGACAACGGGATCGAGACGATCTGCATTTTCTGGTGGGCCGCGTCCTGGGCCACGGCAGTTTCCAGGTCATCGGGGATGTAAGACGCATTGACTTCGCCCGACACGACCGGGTTGATGACGAAACTGCTGACATTCGTCGACAGGCGGGACAGGACGACGTATCGGGACCGCTCGGTTCCGGCGATTTCGCCAATGATCGACTGCGCGGCAATGGTGAGGGCGTCGGTGTTCTGCGTCTTGTCGGTCGAGTAGAACTTCGCCTGAGCGGTATCAGTGAGCTGCAGCGCCTCGGCCGTGGCCAGGTCGGCCCGGCCCTGCACGAGCCGGTCACCGATGCGCTGGTAGAGGTAGGACCCCACGGCTCCCAACACGAGCATGCCGAGGAGCATCGTCGTCGTCACCACGCGGAACTGCAGCGAGCGTCGCCACGCGTGGACGACCCGCGAGACCGCCGATACCCCGGCGATGCGTCGGCCGTGTGGACGCGCCGGGACGAGCACTGGTCCATCGAGAGATCCGGCCGCGGCGCCCGATGGGCCGGTCGCTCCGGAGCGCTCGCTTGAGTCGGTCATCCGCTCAGGCCGGGCCGGCCTTGTAGCCGACCCCGCGGACCGTCACGACGATCTGCGGACGCTCGGGGTCGTGCTCGATCTTGCTGCGCAGGCGTTGGACGTGGACGTTGACCAGGCGGGTGTCCCCGGCGTGGCGGTAGCCCCAGACCTGCTCCAGGAGCACCTCGCGGGTGAACACCTGCCAGGGTTTGCGGGCGAGGGCGACGAGCAGGTCGAACTCCAGCGGGGTCAGCGACAGGGGTCGGCCCTCACGCTTGACCGAGTGTCCGGCGACATCGATCTGCAGGTCGCCGATGTCCAGGCGCTCAGGCTCCGGCTCGTCGCCCCGGCGCAGCCGAGCCCGGATGCGCGCGACGAGCTCCTGCGGCTTGAACGGCTTGACGACATAGTCGTCCGCCCCCGACTCCAGCCCGACGACGATGTCAACGGTGTCGGTGCGAGCCGTGAGCATGACGATCGGGACACCGGACTCGGCGCGGATGCGGCGGCATACCTCCATGCCGTCCATGCCGGGAAGCATGACGTCCAGCAACACGAGGTCCGGACGTGAGTCGCGGAAGGCGGCGACGGCGGACGTGCCGTCGGCCACGTGGGTGACGTCCAGCCCTTCCTGGCGCAGGACGATGCTCAGCATCTCCGAGAGGGCGAGGTCGTCATCGACGATCAGCACGCGGCCCTTCATGTGAGCTCCCTTCCACAAGTTCCCCCGACTGTCCAGAATCATCACACATCCACCACCTCCGCATTCGGTCGCCATGGCGATGAGCCCCGACTGAGGATGCAATGTCGCCCGAGTTGGTTCGAGGAGGTCCGTGCACTCGCCCGCGCAGTCCCCTCCCACGACAGCGCGAAAGCGTGCGAATCTCGCCACCCTTCGCTTCCCCTTGACGATGTATGCCGTGTCGAGACTGCTCGACGTGGGCCGTCCACCCGGCATACCCCATGCCCGTCCGCGTGACGGTCGCCGGACTGGGCACGTATGCCGCCGCGCCGAGGACTAGCCCACGCGCCGGCCCGCCCTGGATCGGCCGAGCGGATCGCAGAGGTATGCCGCCCGCTCACCGCAGCGAGCGGCATACCTCTGCGTTGGCTTGGGCCTCGACCACGGGCGCAAAGCGCGCTGAGAGCGAGGCGCGGGGCTCAGTAGCGGTAGTGGTCCGGCTTGAACGGGCCGGCCACGTCCACCCCGAGATACTCCGCCTGCTCCTTGGTCAGCTCGGTGAGGGCCACCCCGAGGGCGTCCAGGTGCAGCCGGGCGACGAGTTCGTCGAGCACCTTAGGCAGCGTGTAGACCTGCAACTCGTAGTCGTCGGTCTTGGTGAAGAGCTCGATCTGGGCGATCGTCTGGTTGCTGAACGAGTTGCTCATGACGAAGCTCGGGTGGCCGGTGGCGTTGCCGAGGTTCATCAGCCGCCCCTCGGACAGCACGATGACCGAGTGCTCGGGACGGTCGGCCGACGCGGGGAACGTCCACTCGTGGACCTGGCCCTTGATCTCGGTCTTGACGATGCCAGGCGTGCGGGCCAGCCCGGCCATGTCGATCTCGTTGTCGAAGTGACCGATGTTGGCAACGATCGCCTTGTCCTTCATCGCGGCCATGTGCGCAGCGGTGACGACGTCGAAGCAGCCGGTGGCCGTGATGACGATGTCGGCGGTGCCGATGACGTCCTCGAGCCGAGCCACCTGGTAGCCCTCCATGGCCGCCTGCAGCGCACAGATCGGGTCGACCTCGGTGACGATGACCCGCGCGCCCTGTCCGGCCAGCGACTGGGCGCAGCCCTTGCCGACATCACCGAAACCACAGACGACTGCGACCTTGCCGCCGATAAGGATGTCGGTGGCCCGGTTGAGGCCGTCGACGAGCGAATGGCGGCAGCCGTACTTGTTGTCGAACTTGCTCTTGGTCACCGAGTCATTGACGTTGATCGCAGGGAAGAGCAACTCGCCGGCCTCGGCGAGCTGGTAGAGCCGGTGCACACCGGTCGTCGTCTCCTCGGTGACGCCCTTGATGCCGGCCGCGGTGCGGGTCCACTTGCCCGCGTCGGCCGCGATCGTCTGACGCACGAGAGTCTTGAAGACCGCGAACTCCTCCGAGTCGGCCTCGGTCGTCGGGGGCACCTGACCGGCCTTCTCCCACTCGCGGCCCTTGTGGACGAGCATCGTCGCGTCGCCGCCATCGTCGAGGATCATGTTCGGCCCGGTCGAGCCGGAGGCGTCGGCGGGCCACGTGAGGATCTGGTCGGTGCACCACCAGTAGTCCTCCAACGTCTCGCCCTTCCAGGCGAAGACGGGCACGCCCTGAGGGTCCTCAGGGGTGCCGGTCGGACCGACGACGACGGCCGCGGCGGCCTCATCCTGGGTCGAGAAGATGTTGCACGACGCCCAGCGAACCTGCGCGCCGAGCGCGACAAGGGTCTCGATGAGGACGGCCGTCTGCACGGTCATGTGCAGCGATCCGGCGATCCGGGCTCCGGCCAGCGGCCGGGTCTCGCGATACTGCGCGCGCAGCGCCATCAGGCCGGGCATCTCGTGCTCGGCGAGGCGCAGTTGGTGGCGGCCGGCCGCCGCAAGGCTGAGGTCGGCGACCTTGAAATCGGTGAAGGACATGGCAGGGCTCCCTGGGATGTGAGGTGGGCAGACCCGGCGTCGCCCTTCAGGGCTGCGGTATGCCGTGTGGTCCCGTCCCGCAGGACAGGCACCTCTGGCGGCAATCCGCACGCGGGTCCTCCACCCACGCCGGCACGTCTGGGCAGTCTACCCGAGCACAGGTATGCCGCCCGCTGGGTGAGCGGGCGGCATACCTCATGGGGTGGCGACTACGCCGGCGTGCGGTATTTGACCGTCCGCCACGTCGTCGACTGCCCGGCACTGTTGACTGCGACGATCCGCCAGTAGTAGCGGACGTTACGAGCCAGCCCTGCATCCAGGTAGGTCGTCGCGCCTGGGCTGGGCGTAGCGATCGTCGTGGCAGTGACGAACAACGAGTCGGTCGCTCGCTGCAGGATGTAGCCGCCGATCGGTGCCGTCGTTTTCGGTGTCCACGTCAGGGTGACGTCGGCGGAGCCGGGAACTGCGGCGGCGAGGGTGGCCACCAAGGTGGCCGGTCGCGGCGGCGGGCTGACGACGATCGAGCCGGACGACGACCAGGTGGTGAGCACCCCTGGCTGCTCGGCGCGGACCCGGACGTAGTAACGCACGCCCACGGTCAGCCCCGCATAGGACGTCGCCGCGCTCGTCACCGATTGGGTGACCAAGCCGAGCGTGAACGCGCTGTTCGTTGCGAACTGGACCGTGTAGGTGCCTGCCCACGCCTGGGACGTCCAGGTCGCGTTGACCGTCGGGCTGGCGCCCACCGGCGCCATCCGCAACACCAAGCCGGTCACCCGGACGATGGCCGTGCTCGGTGTGACCGTGACCGTCGGTGCCGTCGTCCATCCCGACACCGACGTGCCCGCAGTGGCCGTGGCGCGCACCCGGTAGTAGTAGGTGGCACTCGGTGCTGCGGTCGTGTCGGTCGTTGACGTGCTTGACCCAACCGTCGGGACCGTCGTGGTCGTGGTGAAACCTGTCGAGGTCGAGCGTTGGACTTCGTAGCCCGTGGCGCCCGGAACCGCTGGCCAGGTCAACGTGACGACGAGCGGCCAGGCCGTCGAGACCGAGGTCGAGAGACTCGCCGGCGGGGTGAGGGCTGTGCTCGCCGCCGCCGTCACCGACCACGCTGAGACACCCTCCCCGTTGCTGGCCTTGACCCGGTAGTAGTGGGTCGCGATGTCGCTCACGAGATCGATGACCGACGTCCCGCTGACCCCCGTCCCGACCTCGACCACGTTGGCCGAGAAGTCCACCGCGGTGGAGCGTTCGACGGTGTAAGTGACCGACGACGCCTGGGACGCGATCCAGGAGACCGACACCGAGCCGGAGCCGGCGATCGCCGTCACGCCGGTCGGGGCATCGGGCAGGGTGGTGGCCCCGACAGTCGTCCAGGCCGACTGCACGGCGCCGCCCGCGCTGAGCCCTCGCACGGCATACGTGTAGACCGCGCCTGCTGCAGCGCCACTGTCGGTCGTCGCCGTGTCCAACCCGGCGTAGATCACGGTCGAACTGGCCTCGTCGAAGGAGGCACCCGTACTGCGGCGCACTTCGTAGGAGGAGGTCGACGCGTTCCCCAACCAGCCCAGGCTGACACTCACCGGTGACGAGGTCGTGTCGGTGGCCGTGAACGCCGAGGGTTGCCCCAGCGGCGTCGTGGCCGACACCGGTGGCGACCAGGCCGACTGACCGGTCGCGTTGACCCCGGCCACCCGGTAGTAGTAGGTCGTCACGAAGGCCAAACCGGTGTCGCTCGCCGTCGCCTGATCGATGGCCGTGACGGCCACCGGCGTGGTGAAGGCAGCATCCGACGCCCGCTGGACGACATAGCTGGACGCTGCCACGTCGGCACTCCAGACAAGGTTCGCCGTCGCGTCGAGCGAGGTCGCGGTCGTCGTGACCGCCAGCCCGCTCGGAGCAGCCGGGATGGCCGTCACCGAGTTGGTGGTCGACCAGCCCGAAGGCGTCGCGCCCATGAGAGCACGCACGGCATACGTGTAGGTGCTGCCGTGGACGACCGTCGGATCGACGAACGTCAAACCCGCCGAGGTCGCGGTCAGCGAACTACCCGGCGGCACGAAGGATGCGCCGTCCGAGCGGGCCACCTCGTATGCCGTGACCGTCGGGACCGCGGTCCAGGTCACGGTGACCTCGGCGGCCGTCGTGCTGGCCGCGGCGGTCGCTGTGGCCGGCGCGGCGAGCCCGGTCGTCGCACTCTGGATGGCCGACCAGGCCGACTGCCCGACTGCGGTGACCGTGGCCACCCGGTAGTGATAGGTCGTGAGGAAGGCCAGCCCGGTGTCGGTGAGGCTCGTCAGCAGGCCGGTCGTCGGGAGGGTGGTCCACCCGTCGGTGCCCGTGAGCGAACGTTCGAGGACGTAGCCGGTGATCGGACTCAGTTGCCCCGCCGGTGCTGTCCACGAGACGACGAGGGAGTCCTGGGAACCCTGCCCGACCGGCAGGAGTGCCGGAGCGGAGGGGATCGTCACGACCGCAGCCGCGGCCGTGTAGGACGAGACCAACGCGACGCCCGAGACGCTGGCGGTGCCTCGAACGGCATACGTGTATGCCGTGTTGGCTGCGGCGGTCGGGTCGGTGACCGTCGTGGCCGAGCCGGCCGCGCTGGTCGTCCAGGTCAGCGCGCCGGAGGTGAAGACCGTGCCGTCCGAGCGCACGATCTCATAGCCGGTCGCCCCCGCCACGGGAGCCCACACCACCGTCACCGACGCCGGCGCGCTGGTGCTCGCCGTTGCAGTGACGCTCGTCGGAGCGAGCAGCGCGGACGTAGCCTCCAGGCCCGCGGAGAACGCCGACCGACCCGTGACATTGAGCGTGGCGACCCGGTAGTAGTAGGTCGTCGCGCCACTCGGCGGGTTGTCGGCGTAGTTGGTCCCCGACACCGTGCCCAGGTCGACCGGCGACGTGAAGGCCGCGTCGGTCGCCCGCTGGACGAGGTAACCCGTCACTGGGACGGTCTGGCTCGACGGGGCAGTCCACACGAGTGTGGTTGCCGTCGAGCCGGGGACGTTGAGGGTGTGCAGGTTGGTCGGTGCGGCCGGGATCGTCGCGACCTGGCCGCTCATCGTCCACGTCGACACGAGGGCGCCCGCACTTGAGCGCACCTGGTAGACGTAGACCGAGTCGACCGAGACCGACGCGTCGGTGAAGCTGAGTGCCCCGGCCGTCCAGGTGCCGACCGAGGTGAAGGTCGACGAGCCGGCGGGAGCCCTCTCGATGTCATAGCCGGTGGCACCCTGGACGGCAGCCCAGGTGACCGTCACCGTCGCCGGGTCGAGCGTGGACGGGGTCGCCGTCACGAACGACGGGGCCCCGGCGTTGGTCGTCGCGCCGACCGCGGTCGTCGCTGCTTCCGACGTGCCATGCGCGTTGACCGCTGTCACGCGGTAGAAGTACGTCGGGACGAAGAGCAGCCCGGTGTCGGACAGGGTGCTCGCGCCCAGACCCGAGGCCACGACGGTCGTCGCCGCCGGTGTGAAGGCCGGGTCGGTCGAACGCTCGATCGTGTAGGTCACGCCGCCAGTGAGCGACGGGACCCAGCCGAGGTCGATGACACCCGGTGCACCAGCGGTCGCCGTGATGGCTGTCGGCGGTGCCGGGATGGTCGTCACCGCGTTGGATGCAGACCAGGCTGACTGCGAACCGACCGCAGTCGCCCGCACCTGGAGCACGTAGGTCGTGTCGACCGACGGCGTAGGCACGGAGACGGAGGTCGTCGTCACGGTCCCCAGCGGCGCGAACGTCCCGCCGTTGACCTGGACCTCGACCTCGTATGCCGTCGCGCCAGCGACCGGGTCCCAGGTCGCCGACACGGCTGCGGGATGGCTCGTCGAGGACATCGCCACGACGTTCGTCGGCGTGGGCAGACCGGTGGTCGTCGAGGTGGCCGTCTCCGTCCAATCGGACTGCTGCGGAACGGCGGTCAGCGCCGCCACCCGATAGCTGAATGAGGTGGCGAAGGGCAGGCCCGTGTCGGAGAGCGTTGTCGTGGCGGCCGGCGTCGGCGCGAGCGCGGTCCACGTGAGCCCGCCGTCCGACGAACGCTCGACGATGTAACCGGTGATGGCGTTGACCTGCGGCGCACTCGGCGCCGACCACGAGACGGTCAGCGCGTCGGGTGTGGCACCGGCGAGCACGGCGAGGCCGATCGGAGCGTCAGGGATCGTCGTGGTCGGTGCCGCGGTCGACCACGCAGACCGGAGGGTCCCCAGGACGGCGCGCACGGCGTACGAGTAGATGGTATTGGCACTCGCCTTCGCGTCGAGGTGGGTCATCGACCCTTCAGCCGGCGCGACGATCGCGGTGTCGGGGTCGAAGACCGGCCCGACCGAACGGCCAACCTCGTAGGTGAACGGACCACCAGGCGTGTCGATCCAGGTGACCGTCACACTCGCCGGGGGTCCGGCTGACGCGGTGGCGGTGACGCCCGTCGGAGCGACGAAACCGGTGAGGATCGACGCCGGGCCGGATGCGGCCGCCCCGGCCGCGTTGACGGCCAGGACGCGATAGGTCGCCGTGACGCCCAGGGGTGCCCCGGGGTCGGTCAGCGAGGAGGCGGCCGCGTCGGGGCTCGAGACCACGGTGGTCCAGCCGCTCGCGCCGGTTGCGTCGAGGGTGCGTTGGAGCTCGAAGGTCGACGCACCGTCGACCGGGATCGTCCACGTCGCGGTGACCGCCGCCGTGGTCGATCCAGGTTCCGGCGCCGCGGTCGACAGGGCCAGACCCGTGGGGGCCTGCGGCCAGGTGACGTAGGTCGCCGGGGACCAGGCGGAAGCCGCCGTCAGAGGCGAGGTCCCTGCAGTTGCCCGGACGGCATACGAGTAGGTCGTCGCGGCGACCGCGCTCGCGTCGCTGGCCGTGACGGTCGACCCGCCGGCCAGGGTCGCGACCGTGGTCAAGGACGGATCGGCCGCGTCGAAGGCGGCACCGGTGACTCGCGCGACCTCATACCCGGACGCGCCGGTCACGGCCGTCCAGCCGATGCTGACCCCGCTCGGCGGGATCGGCGGGCTGCTGGAGGAGGCCAGCACTCCGGTCGGAGCCGACAGGCCGGTCGTCACCCCTACGGGCTCGCTCCAACCGGACACGGAGGCGCCGATTGACGTGCCGCGAACGCGGTAGTAAACCGTCGTGCCGAAGGGCAGACCTGAGTCCGTGAGGGTCACGGTGGGATCGATGCTCGTGCCGACGTCGGTCACGCCGAGGGTGAAGGCGGCGTCGGTGGCGCGCTGGACGGCATACCCCGTTGCCGGGTCGGGAGCCGACGGGCTCCAGGTCAGTTGCACGCTTGCCGTGGCATCGGCCGGGGCGACAGGCAGTGCGGAGGCGACCAAGCCGGCGGGGATCGACGGCGGGAGCGCCGGCGCGGCGGCCACCGAGGGTGAATCACCTTCGGCGTTCCTGGCCACGATCCGGAAGACGTAGTCGCCCTGGCTCGCGGCCGTGATCGTTCCGGTCGGCAGGGTGGCCGACGCGGCGTTCGCCAACGCGGTCCCCGCATCGGTCCACGTGCTCTGATCGGCGGCCAGGGAGTATTGGAGTCGGAACTGATACTCGGCCGACCACACCCCCCAGCCGGAGCCGGGATCGTTGACGCCGGGAGATACCGGGGTGGGATCCACCCATCTGACCTGGATGCCGCCAGCATCGACCCACCAGGCTGGCGAGGTCGGTGCGTCGGGGACGAGGTTGGGGGCCTTCACGGCATACGGCCGCATCATGTCCATTTCCTCGTGGCTGAGGATGTGGCAGTGCCAGACGTACTCCCAGCGGAAGTTGAACTCTTCGTTCGTGATCGGAGTCGTCACCTGGTTGCCGTCGGCGCCGACCTGGTTGAACTGCGCCGTCGTGTGCAGCGGCATCGACGGGTCGAGAGGACGCTTGCTGTCTGGGACGCCCCAGGGAATCTTGGGCAGGACCGGGCGAAGGGCGACGATCGTGTCCTCCAGCGGGCTCACCCGCACCGTGTCCTTCCAGCCGAGCTCGCTCGGCTCGGGTTTTCGGATGATGTTGTCCCAGCCCACCCGGTTGACCAGTTGGATGTCGAAGAGGTGGAAGTGGATCGGGTGGGTGTCCACCCCGTTGTGGGTGATCTTCCAGATCTGGGTGCCGTCGTCGAGGGTGGCGAGCGGCGTGTACTGGGTCATCCCGTTGAACGGGTACTTCGCCTCGGCGGCGGGTGTGCCGTAGTAGTCGGGTGGATTGACGTAGGGATAGAGCATGAGTTGTTGACCGACGGCGGTCTTGTTCGGCCCTTCAAGGCCGAGGTTGCCGCTCATCCGGCCGTACTCGACGTCGTAGGACGCACTCATCTCGTCGTGAATCGCCTTGGGCTGCAACGGGAAGGACCGCAAGCGGACCTGACCGTCGCGCGCCGCGGCGTCCTTGGCAAGGGTCTGGAAGTCAAACTGGGTGTCGGTCATCCGCACGAGCCCGTCGAGCCGCTCGTTGGGTGAGGTCCCCAGCGGACCGGTGTCGAAGGTCGTGCCGTAGGCGGCGTTGTAGGCCTTCTGTCCGACGACGATCGGGTGCTGGCCGGACTCGAAGACACCCGAGCCGTCGGCCTGGTGCGCGAACGCCGCGTTGAGCGCTGCGGTGCGGGCGGCGCCATAGGGGGTCGGGGGCTTGGCCGCGACCTTGATCTGCATGATCGTTCGGGTGTTGGGCCCGTAGCCCCGCGGCGTCGTCGGGGCGCCACCGACCGACGTGAGGTCGGCGTTGTCGGTGTAGTAGTCCTGCCGCGAGTCGCGGGCCGGGAACGCCGCAGGTGCGTCGTTGTAGAGGATGAGGGTCTTGCCCGCGTAGGCCGAGAAGTCGACGATCGTGTCGGCCCGCTCGGCCGGGGCCAGCAGCAGCGAGTGCTTGTCCACGTTGCCCGCGTCGAAGCGAGCCGGGTCGGTGACCCACGTGGTCGGCTGGGCCGGGATGACCGCCGGGGCCGGCAGCCAGCCACCCTCGCTCGCGAGCATGGTCCACGACGGGCCGGCGGGCGACTTCGACAGGTCAGGGGTGGGGAACACCGTGGGGTCGTCCTTGGCCGCGGCCACTTCGGCCTGGTTGAGAGCGACCTCGGTGTAGCCCTGCCCCGGCAGCGCCCCTGCGCTCGTGTCGGCCTGGTAGAGGCTGAAGTTGAAGAACCGGTCGTTGCTCGCGTTGAGCAGGCGCACGCGGTAGGACTTAGGGTCGACGGTCACCGTCGGGTATGCCGTGCCGTTGACCATCGCGGTGTCGTTGAACGCTTCCATCCCCATCGAGACCCAGGGCACGCCGGGCGCGAGGCTCGGCTGGCAGTAGGTGAGGTCAGGGTCGCAGTTGGGGTCGAAGTGCGCGTTGGCGATCGGGGGGACCCTGACATCACTGGTCTGGGGGTGGAACCACCAGCCATAGGCCCAACGTCCGAAGGGGTTGGCCCCCGTCGAGTCTTGGCTCTGGTTGGGCATGTACACGTGCGGCGTCCAGAGTTGACCGTAGCCACCCCACGACGTCGTGCTCCACTGCGGGTCGGTCACCGCGAGCTGGGCGGTGTCGGGGACGAAAGTCTTGTCCTGGACGATGAGCGGCAGGGTGTCGGCGGCTCCGGGGAGCAGCCCGTCGGTGATGAGCGCCTGCTCCACCGGGTCGGTGATCGAATAGCCGGCAGCCTCACCGGCATACACGTTGAGCCGGGTGATGCCCCACGCGTGGTCGTGGTAGAACATCAGCCGCGCGCTCTGCTGGTTGGTGTAGAAGAACGTCTGGGCACCGGGGCCCGGGTCAGGCATGTCCGGCACGTTGGACACCGAGACGCCCTTGGGGTAGTCGGTCGATTCCCCTGCAGGAGTAATCCATTGGTGCGGCGTGCCGTCGGAAATCCACGGGGTGATCCCGCCGTGCAGGTGCAAGGTGGCGCGGTTCTCGGAGAAGCACGTGCTCGGCTTCGGGCTGTCCGCACACATCGGCATCTGGTCGTTGTGCGGCATGGCCATGTCCATGTTCGGACCGGGGCCGGCGCCCATGACCGTCGTGTCGACGGGAAGGAAGAGGTTGCCTGCCTCACCAGTGGGCAGGAGGTTGCGGAAGAGGATGCGGACCGGCTTGTCCTTGGTCGCCTGGATAAACGGGCCGAGGTAGCTAGGCTTGTCGACGGCGAACGCCTGGGCCCCACCGGGGAGGGTGATCGGCCCGCCTCCTGGCGTGGTCAGCGGCAGGTGGCCACCAGGGACCACCGCCGTCGACAGTTGCACGTAGCCGCGCAGCAAGGTGGCCGGCAGGTCGCTGTGCAGTTGTTCGGTGTATTGCACCAGAGCGATCTCGTAGTAGTCGCTGCCCGGGAAGCTCGTGGTGTCGGGCACGCCGACCGGGATGTACTGCCCGAGGTTGTTGGCACCACCCGACCCGAGCCCTGGCAACCCGTCAACGAACTTGCGCAGGCCCTTGGTGACATAGCCGGTGCCGCCGGAGTTGTCCGGGGCCAGCGTGACCGCCGACACCCCACCTGGAGTCACGACCCCCGTGCCAGGGTCGGTCACGGCAGTGATTGTCGTGACGGCGGCGGCGCCTGCGCCGGTGCCGGCGATGGTGCCCGATCCGACGCTCGCGATCGTCACGGTCGGAGCGGCGGTGTAGCCGGTGCCGGGCTCGGTGACGGTAAAGCCGGTGATCATCCCGGTCTGCAGATTCACCTCAGCCACGGCGGTCGCCTGGGTTCCACCGGCCACGTCAGGGGCGCCGATCGTCACGATCGCGTCGGCCATCCGCAGCGGGCTGTTGGCGTAGTTGGGCGTGGCGTAGAAGTCCGGCTGCTCACAGACGATCTGAGTGCAACCCGCCGCGTCCACCGAGGGGAGCGTGAGGTAGTCGGCGATGGCCCGTTTCGCGCCTCCGGCGCCCTTGGCGGCCAGGCCTTTCACCTTGCGATCGAACTCGGCCTTGCCGACCTCCATCTCGGCCTTCGCGTCGGCCTTCTCCGGCTCCTTGGCCAACTCGGAGTCGATCCCGGCCGTGGTCAGCACCGGGGTCGTCTTGCCCTTGGCGGCCTGGGCCTTGGCGGCTGCCAAGCGCATGGCGGTGGTGGTCTCACCCGCCTTGTTCTGCGCCCTCTTGGCCTTCAGGTCGGCCGGGACCTCGATCTTCCCGTCGGAGCGACCTTTGTCCTCCAGCGGAATCTGCCCCAGGGCCGACGCGGCCGGAGCCGTCCAGACCAACAGCAACACGAGCCAGCCCACAACAAGTCGAGCGCGCATTCTTGAATCCCCTACCCCGAAGCATTCGAACCTGCGCGCAACCCTAGCGCGCGGTCATGTGCTGGACACACTAAACAGGACGAGGGGGCACTCGCGTGGGCAAATGACCCAAACTGCCAAGCAACCTCAGATTTGGCTGCGCCCTCCGCGGTGACCCGTAAACACAGGTATACCGCCCGCAGGTGAGCGGGCGGCATACTGTCGGCGCGGACCGGCCGCGCGGGTGGGTGAGTGGGCTGGTGGGCTACTCGAAGTCGACGAGGATGTCCCCGCCCTGAACGGGCGAGCCGACCTGGACCGGGACCGACTTGACTGTGCCCGCCACGGGCGCGGTGATCTCCGTCTCCATCTTCATGGCCTCGAGGATGATGAGGGTGTCGCCCTCCTTGACCTCGGCGCCCGGCTGGACGTTGACCTGTAGCACGGTGCCGGCGATCGGCGCCCGCAGCGCGTTCTCGCCGCCACCACCCCCGGCCGCCTCACCGGCGGATGCCGCCGGCCCGGAGCGCGGCATCGTCGCCGTTCCGGTGGAGGAGAAGACGAAGCCGCCCAGGGCGGGCTTCGGCTCGGCCTCGACGTCGACGAGCACGTCGTATTCGACCCCGTCAACGGTCACCTTGAGTCGCATGGGCGTTCCTTGTCAGTCGCGGGTCAGTGGGACCGGGTGTGGGTGAAGGTGTGCGAGGCGTGGATGTTGGAGCGGCCCATCCGTGCCCAAGAGTTGGTGTGGCTGTAGTGGATCTGGCGAACGGTCGCCTTCTTACCCAGGTAGGCCGCGACCGCGGCCGAGATGGCGAGGATCGTGTCGATCGGCACCGGCCCTTGGGGCCCCTGCGCCTCGGCCAGCTGCTTCTCCAGCTTGGTGATCCGTCGCTGCATCTCCTCGACCAGGTCGGCCAAGCGAGCGACATCCATCGGGGTGCTTGTCATAAGAACCTCTCGTGGTCTTCTGTTCGTCGTCGTCGGTCGCCAGGTCACATCGGCATGAGGCCGTGCTTCTTGGGCGGGCGCATGTCGCGCTTGGTCGTCAAGGACTCCAACGCCTGGGCCACGAACCGGCGGGTCTCGGCCGGAACGATGACGTCATCGACCAGACCGTGCTCGCTCGCCACATACGGGTTGGCGAAGGTGCCGCGGTATTCGTCGATGAGTTCCTGGCGCTTGCCGGCCGGGTCGTCAGCCTGGCTGATCTCCTTGCGGAAGACGATACCGGCGGCACCCTCGGCGCCCATGACGGCGATCTCGGCCGACGGCCAGGCGAACACCTTGTCAGCGCCCAGCGCTCGCGCGCACATGGCGATATAGGCACCACCGAAGGCCTTGCGCAGGACGACCGTCACCTTCGGAACGGTGGCCGCCGAGTAGGCGAACAACACCTTGGCGCCGTGCCGGATGATCCCGTTGTATTCCTGATCGACGCCAGGCATGAAGCCGGGGG
>Ga0208564_1001992_pt1 | contig 16659 bp, 9 predicted proteins | sample AD_UKC073_MetaG_FD_184439 | JGI IMG/M metagenome (GOLD analysis project Ga0208564, IMG submission 184439) | Active sludge microbial communities of municipal wastewater-treating anaerobic digesters from USA - AD_UKC073_MetaG (SPAdes) (version 2) | ecosystem: Engineered > Bioreactor > Anaerobic >... | reverse complement strand
ATCTGCTTCCAGGAAGGTGATGACTGGAGACCGATCGAGATTATAACCGGCGCCGAAATAACGAAAGGTGAATGGGGCAAGATCGAGGGTGTTTACACCATTCCTACCGAGATAATCCGCGACGGTGATCCTATTCCAATACCGCTGGCGAATCCGCGCATATTTGTTGAGACTTCATGGGTGGCAGATGCGGATCCGGATAGGGATTTGATGGATTACTACGTGGATGCCGTATCCATGATTCTTGTGGAAGAAGAAGAACAGTAGAGCAATTCTGACCCAACCAAGCCTGCGGCATAGGCCAGGGTTGGCGGCCCCTGCGGCCTAAGCCAGTGGTGATGAGCTTTATCAGCATTGAAACCGGTTTCCCCCGGCAAGTTTATGTGCCGGTCATAACGACTCAAGTTAGGAGCAATGCGGATGAAACGCAAAGTGTTTATAACCTTGGTGCTGCTGTTCATGGCGGCGCAAACTCCGGCTTTCGCCGACAATCCCATTGTCCAGACTTTGTATACATCGGACCCTGCCCCGATGGTTCACGACGGGATCTTGTATGTCTATACCGGGCATGATGAACCCGGCTCTACATACTACACCATGTATGACTGGCGGTTGTACTCCACGACGGATATGGTGAATTGGACTGATCATGGCGCGGTTTTCGCTCCGACAGAGTTCAGCTGGGCCAAACCCGGCGATGCCTGGGCTGCCCAGTGTATCGAGCGGAACGGCAAGTTTTACTTCTATGTCACAGCAACCCATAGGACCCTGGGCAGGCCGACAATCGGCGTGGCTGTCGCCGACTCGCCCCTTGGGCCCTTCAAGGATCCGATCGGCCGCCCGTTGATTGCCCACGCCTGGGGCGATATCGACCCCGCGGTGTTCATCGACGACGACGGCCAGGCATATTTGTACTGGGGCAATCCTCAGCTGTACTATGTCAAGCTTAATGAAGACATGATTTCCTACGACCGGGAAGTGGGCATTGTCAAAGTGCCCCTGACGGAAGAAGGTTTTGGTAAACGCTACGGCGACCCGGACCGGGCCACTTTGTATGAAGAGGGGCCCTGGCTTTACAAGCGCAATGGTATCTACTACTTGATTTACGCTGCCAGCGGCATTCCCGAGAACATATGCTATTCCACCAGCGACAGCCCGACTGGCCCCTGGACTTTCCAAGGAGTGATCATGCCCACCGAAGGGCGAAGCTTTACCAACCATCCGGGAGTAGTGGATTACAAGGACAGGACATATTTCTTCTACCACAACGGAGCCCTGCCGGGCGGCAGCGGGTTTACCCGTTCGGTCTGTGTGGAGGAATTCGAGTTTACCGAAGACGGCCTGTTCCCCACCATCCGCATGAGTAAAGAAGGGCCGGCCGCCGTCGCCAATCTGGACCCGTATACCCGTGTGGAGGCTGAAACCATTGCCTGGTCTTCGGGAGTTCAGACCGAGCCCTGCCCGGAAGGCGGGATGAATGTCTGGGATCTGCAAAACGGCGATTATATCAAAGTAAAGAATGTCGACTTCGGCAGTGGAGGCGCGGCGGCATTTTCAGCACGGGTGGCCAGCAGTTCCAACGGCGGCGTGATCGAGCTCCGGTTGGATAGCTTGACAGGCCCGATTATCGGCATTTTGCCCGTTTCCCATACGGGAGGGTGGGATGCCTGGACAACCAAGACCACAGCTGTCGCCGGCGCTGACGGTGTCCACGATTTGTTCCTTGTATTCAAAGGCAGCGAGGATGAACTTTTCAAGTTTGATTGGTGGCAGTTCACCCCGACAGGGGACAGCGAGGAACTGGTGGCGGTTTCCGTATCGGCCGATCAGTACAAGATAGACATTGCTGAAGGCCGGAACACGGCCCAGTTTACCGTGACGGCAGTCTATGCCGACGGGACCAGCCGCGATGTCACGGCGGACTGTACTGTGACAGTGGATCGGGATGTCGCCGCCATCGGCGACGGCCAGATTCGGGGGGTAGGCTATGGCGAGGCTGTAGTCACCTTCACCTACGCCGGCCGCTCCGATTATCTGCCCATCGTGGTGCGGGATTTGGAGAAAGAACAGACTGTCGGCCGACTGATAGTCGAACCGGCTGCGTTCAACCTGTATGTGGGTACCAGCGCGGCTTTCACGGTGACTGCCGAGTACCTGGACGGGCGGCTGGAGGATGTGACCGCTGCCGCAGATTACCGCAATCCCAATCCGGGAGTGGCAGCTGTAAGTAAAGGGACGATTACGGGCAAGTCTGCCGGCCGAATCGATGCCGCTGTCAGCTTCCAAGGCAAAATGGGCGAGCCGGCTGTGGCCCAGATCCCCATCACTGTGGCTAACCGCAACCCCTACGCCCGCAACGAGGCGGAACTGTATTCGGTGCAGTCCGGTGTGCAGACCGAAGACTGCGCCGAAGGCGGCCTGAATGTGGGCTACATCGAAACTGGAGACTGGATCATGTTTAGAAGTGTGGAGTTCCCTGCAGGGGCTTCCCGGTTCTCAGCCCGTGTGGCGTCGGCGACCAGCGGCGGGACAATTGAAATCCGCTTGGACAGCCCCAACGGCACCCTCGCCGGGGCATTGGCCGTGAGCGGCACCGGTGGCTGGCAGAACTGGACGACCCGCTCCACTGCTGTGGAGGATATCAGCGGTGTCCATGATCTATATCTCAAGTTCACAGGCGGAAGCGGGTATCTCCTGAACATCAACTGGTGGCAGTTTGAGCCGGCCGAATAGGAGTGCGGTCACGGCGGGGCTGCCTGCAGCAGGGCCACCGCGGCCTTTGGTTTGTGAAGACAGACTGACAGAAACGTAGGAGGTGGCGTCATGCGGCGTTTTGGTCTTATTTCAACCGCAGCCATGATGTTTGTGGTTTTCCTGGCGTTAAGCGCAGGCTGCAGTGTTTTCGCTGCCGAGGGCTCTGGGGCGGGCGGAGCATTTGATCCGTCGTCTCTGTTTGCCGGGCTGGAGATCGCTCCCGCCCACAAACCTATCGGCGATCACAATCCCATCCTGCCTCATCGGTTTGGTGCGGATCCTTATGCTTTGGTCTATGACGGCCGGGTGTATGTTTACGCGACCAACGATGCTGTCGTCCAGACACCCACGGGCGTGGTGATTAAAAACCAATACGGGCTGATTCGTTCCATCAGCCTTGTCTCCTCGGACGATCTGGTCAACTGGACTGATCACGGCTGGATCGAGATCGGGCCTCCAGGGCGGGGCCTTGCCCCGTGGGCCGGTAACTCGTGGGCGCCTGCGGCAGTGTACAAAAACATTGACGGTAAGGATCGCTTTTTCCTCTATTTCGCCAACAATGCAAATGGTATTGGCGTGCTGACAAGCGACAGCCCCGTGGGGCCGTTCAGCGATCCGATCGGCGATGCCCTCGTGTCCCGCAATACACCCAACGCCAATGTGGTTTGGCTGTTTGATCCCGCCGTGGTGCTTGATCCGGAGGGCAACGGCTATCTCTACTTCGGCGGCGGCGTGCCCCAGGGACAGGATGAGATGCCCAACACCGCCCGTGTGGTCGAACTGGGTGACGATATGATCAGCCTGGCGGGAACGCCGCAGGTTGTGCCTGCGCCCTGGTTTTTCGAAGCCGCTTATGTCTTTGAACACAACGGCACCTACTACTACACATACTGTACCAACTTCGCGGACCGATCCAATGCCAGGGGCAGCATTGTCAATGATCCCGGTGAAATCGCCTACATGACCAGCAGCGATCCCATGGGTCCGTGGGAGTACCAGGGTTCGATCCTGAAAAATCCGGGTGAGTTCTTTGGCATAGGCGGAAACAACCACCACAGCATAGTCCGGTTCAACGGTGAATGGTATGTTTTCTACCACGCCCGCCTCATGGAGGAGTACATGGGGATTGTGGACGGGGATTACCGCGCTACCCATGTGGATAGATTGATCATTACCGATGATGGCAAAATCCTCCCCACAGCAGGCACCCGCAAGGGAGTTGCACAGGTCAAGCACCTCAATCCTTACCTGCGGCAGGAAGCTGAGACCATGGCCTGGGCCGGCAATGTGACTGTGCGGCAGAGCAGTGAGCCCAGCGCTGTCTACGGCCCAGTCAATACCGTGGTCGCGGTCGGCAGCGGCAGCTTTATCGGCTTGTCCGGTGTCGACTTTGGTGCGGATGGTGCATCAAGCATCATGGTTAAAGTGGCTTCCGAGGCCGATGTGAATGCCATCAAGATCACTACAGGCAAACCGGAAAATGAAGCCGTTGGGTATGTCGTTGTGCCCAATACGGGCAGTCTGGATGAATATGTGGAGATAACGGTCGCTTTGGATCAACCTGTGAAGGGAGTCCAGGATCTGTTCTTTGTCTTTGCCGGTGAAGGTTTTGTCTTCGATGCCTGGCAGTTCCACAAGTAAGGATTGATATACCGTATTGGGGTGAAAGCAATGGCAAAAAAACTGACATGCATTGGAGTCGTTGTCTTACTACTAGCTGCAGCCAGTGTCTGCGGGTTGTCTTCGGCGGAAGAGCGGACCGGCATCAGGCCGACGCCGCCGCTTAGGGTGGAAGGGAATCAGCTCAAGGATCCGGCAGGGAACACAGTGCTGCTCCACGGCTGGATGCAGCCGACCGCCAGCTACTTCAACGGCGGCGGCAAGTGGTACCTTGATCCCTGGGACTGGACAAAGCTGCGTTCACCCTTGACACCCTCGGGAGTCATGAACTTCCTTGAGTACCTGGAGGAAGTGGCAGTCCTCATGAGCGATCCCAGCCCCCGCTATGGGCGGGATCACGGCTGGCACTGCAGCTTTGTCCGCCTTAACCTCGATGGGGTGGGCGGCTGGTCCAGCGCTCATGGGCTGACCAATCCCGCCCAGTTCGATGCCTGGATCGAAAACTTCCTGGTGCCGTATGTCAACATTCTGCGCAGCCGCGGTATCTACCTGGTACTCTGTGCCACCGGGCCGATGATCGTCAACGTTGACGGCGATATGTCCAAGAATGCCGGCAAAGGCACTCAGGAGCGCCTGATCACCTTCTGGGAAAGGGTCGCCAGCGCTCCGGGCATCAAGAACGCGCCCAATGTCATGTTTGAACTAATGAATGAACCGGTTCTGGTGGAGTCGGCCTTGGGCAGCAACCAATGGGGCATGCAGAACCAGGTCTATTTTGAAGCATTCACCAAATGGCTGCAGCCGATCATCGACACCATCCGCGCCACAGGAGCCAACAACATTATCTGGGTTCCGACCTTGGAATGGCAGGGTTCGCCACAGCAGTGGGCCATGTATCCCTTTGAGGGTGAGAACATTGGTGTGGCAGTCCATTTCTATCCTGCCTACGGCGGTGTGTTTGACAACACCAAGGCATTGCAGAGTCTCTGGGACCGGCAGTACAAACCGGCAGCGGACCGCTGGCCTATGATTATCACCGAGATGTTTTGGACACCTATGCCGGATGATCCCCGAAATCTAGTCAACGGCCGGACCGAAGGTTTTGGCAATGCCATAAAGAAGGCCATCGACACTCAGGGAAATGTTTCTTTCCTGGTGGGTTTCATCGGTGATCTGCTGGATGATTTGGGCGCCAACCGGCCTTATGATTGCGAACTTGCCGACCGGGAAGGAGCTCAGGCTTTCTTTGACTGGATGCCGGAACTGGCCGCTTTAAGTGTCCGATCTTTCGGCTATCAGCAGGTGCCGGGGAGGATTGAGGCGGAGGACTTTGAACAGATGGCGCCTGGAATCAAAGTGGACTCCAATCCGGAAGACGCGTCCATGCGGCATCTGCGCGGTTTCAAAACCGGCAGCTGGCTCAGCTACCTAATCGATGTGCCGCAAGCGGACGGCTATCTGCTGCAGTTCCGCTTCCAGGCCGACGCTGGAGCCAAACCTGGAATTGTGATCAAGAATGGTTCAGGCGAAGTGCTGCAGCGGATTTGCGACTGTGTCCTGGATAGCGCCGTCAGCGACAGCGGCGGCTGGCTGTTGGCTGCTGTACCCATTGCCCTGCCCCAGGGGAGGCAGGAGTTGGTTGTGGAGTTCCAGGGCGAGGAAGGCCTGGCCTCGCTGCGGCTTGACTGGTGGAAGCTGTCTGCGGCGCAGTAAGAGAGCCGCGGCCAGGCCTCCGATTCAAGTGGAATATAGGAGCAAGCCACTCATCCCCTCAAGCATTTCACTGGGGGGCGAAGAAGCGCGTGACGATTGTTGGATTATCAAGATGGGAGGTATTCTGATGAAAAGGCATTTGGTTTTCATGTTGGTTTTGGCGCTGTGCCTGGCCACGGCGGTTGTTTTTGCGGCAGAAGAACAGTATGAAGCGATCATCGATTTCTCGCTCGGCTATGAACAGGGGTGGGGCCCCATGGGCTCGGCTTCCCGCTACATCGCCGCCGAGGAGTTCCGCAGCGCTCCGTTCAGCCTTGGGATAATCGGCCGGAGCCAGGTTTGGGAAGGCACCATCTTCAGAATCAGCGACATTTTGACAGAAGGCGGCGTCTACAGCTTCAGCCTCTGGATCAACACCATGGATGCCAAAGAAGGTGCCACCGTTTGGCTTACCTGCGTCAAGGAAGACAAGGCTGGCCAACCGCACTATGAGCGGTTTGCCGAACCTGTTCCCGCCAAGAACGGCGAATGGGTGGAACTTGTGGTGAAGGACTGGACCTTCAGCCTTGAAGGCCTGAACTTCATCTCCATCTATCCGGAATGCGACGATGTGGAAGCTTCCTACTACATCGACGACTTCAAGATTACCGGCGACAAGCCGATCAAGCTCTAAGCCGGGCCTGTGATTGTGAACCACAGCCGGTGAGAATGAGTGGCTTGCATAAGACCTTGTGCGGCGCTTTTGTGGTTCAGCCGGGGCAGGGGTGTTCTTGTTGAACACCCCTGCCGCTTGCGGCAAGCTTAGGCGCAATCGGATGCCTAGGAGCTGGCCTGAGAATATTGTTACGGTTTCGTTAAAAATTTCGGTAACACTAGCAGGAAGAAAGAGAATGGTTGTTGAATAACTGAATTGTAATATCAGGGATGCATTCCCATATTTCTGAAACCGGTTTCGATTATGATTATGATGATTTCTTGTTATCAATATGTTAAGAGCGGGGGTGGGCCTCGGTGTCAACCAGAGACAGAGCTCGGGGAACCATTGTATGTATCAGTTTGTGCCTGAGTCTGGCGCTGATCCTGATATCCACCGCGGCAGTCGAGGCGCTTGACAATGGTTTGGCCTTGACTCCGCCCATGGGGTGGAACAGCTGGAATGCCTTCCGCGGCGAAATCGACGAAGTGAAAATTCGGCAGATTGCCGAAGCCATGGTCAGCTCCGGTATGAAAGATGCCGGTTATGAGTACATAATCCTTGACGACAACTGGATGGCCAATCCGGCCCGGGATGCCGATGGGAACTTGATTGCCGATCCCAGGCGCTTTCCAAGCGGTATCAAGGCGCTGGCCGACTACATCCATTCTTTGGGATTGAAGATCGGGATCTATGGTGACCGGGGCACCGCCACATGCATGAATATCCCTCAAAGCGGAAGCTACGGGTACGAGGAACAAGATGCCAGGACCTTCGCAGAATGGGGAATTGATTATCTGAAGTATGACAATTGCAATACGGTGGGCAACTGCATCAGCTGTGACTACAAGCGGATGCAAGAGGCTCTGGCCGACTGCGGCCGGCCGATTGTCTACAGTATCTGCGCCTGGGGCTTCCAGGCCTGGATGCCGGAAGTCGGCAATCTCTGGCGGACGACGGGAGACATCGTGGACAAATGGGACAACGGCAGCGATTGGTTTGTGGGCATTATCAACGCCATTGACCTCAACATGCGCTACGCCAGGTACGCCAAACCGGGCGCCTGGAATGATCCCGACATGTTTGTGATCGGCAACGGGGGCTGCACTGTAGAGGAGTATAAGACTCAGTTCAGCATGTGGTGCATGATGGCATCGCCGCTGATTGCCGGCAATGATCTGCGGAATATGGACGAAACCACCCGCCAGATTTTGACCAATAAGGAGCTGATCGCCGTCAACCAGGATCCACTGGGCATCCAGTGCACCAAAATCAGGGACGACGGCGATGAAGAAGTCTACGTCAAGCCCCTGAGCAACGGTGACTATGCCGTGGCCCTGCTCAACAGGGGAGAAGAGGAAGCATTGATCCGGGTTACTGCCGCGGAGATTGGTTTTGCTTCCCGGCCGGGATATGGATATCTTGCCCGGGATTTGTGGCAGCACAGCGAGTTTGGCACCGCCGACGCGATCGAAGCTGTGGTTCCTGTCCACGGCACAGCCGTTTTTCGGGTGAGCCAGGTGCCCGTGGAGCAGCTTCCCGGTCATGTCGCCTTTGCAGTCGAGACCGACACTGTGGTCAGTGCCGAGGCGGGTTTCAAGTTTACTGTTCACTTGAGCAACACTGGTTTGAAAGATGTCGAGGACACCGCCGTCACGCTGCGGCTTCCCGAAGGATGGGAGGCTGAAGCCCTGACGGCTAACCGTTTCTCCCACTTGGATGTGGGTGAAGAGGCGGCCGCTGTTTGGCGGATTATGCCGCCGCCTCATGCCGAAGGCTTCAATGTTGTCGGCGTTATGGTGACATACAGTGACAGCGCCGGCGCAAGGTCATGGAGCAAAGACGTCCGGCTGGTTGTTCTACCTCCCGAGGGAAGCGTGTACCTGAGCGATCTCAAGCCGCTCTCGACACGCAATGGCTGGGGCCCGGTGGAATTCGACCAGTCCAATGGTGAAACAGCTGCCGACGACGGCCGGGTGATCACCATCGGCGGCGTCCAGTACAACAAGGGTTTGGGAGTCCATGCCCACAGTGAAGTCGTGTACGATATCGGCGGCAGTTTCGCCACTTTCGCGGCGGATGTGGGTGTTGACGATGAAGTTGGCAGCCGCGGCAGTGTTGTCTTTCAAGTGTGGGGAGACAATGTCAAGCTTTGGGAGAGCCAGCGGCTGGACGGCAGCATGGGGCCGCAGCCGGTGACTGTCGATATTTCGGGAGTGAGAATGCTCAAGCTGGTGGTTACCGACGGCGGAGACGGCAACGCGTATGATCACGCCGATTGGGCGGGGGCTAGGCTTTTGCCTCGGCAGTAGCGGGTATCAGGAACAAAATGCGTGGAGGGAGTAATTAGATGCTGGGAAAAAGGATAACTGCAGCAGTATTAGTGGTTGCTTTCGTTTTGGCCGGTTCTGCGGTTGGTTGGGCGGAGGATTATGTCCTCCCCTCACTGCGGGAGATCTACAAAGACTACTTCCACATCGGCGGCGCGGTGTCGGTCGCCAGCTGGGCGCCGAAAACCTTGGTCTCCCACCGGGATATCATTTTGGGCCAGCTGAGCAGCGTAACAGCGGAAAATGCCATGAAGCCCGATTATCTCCAGCCGCGGGAAGGAGCGTTCAACTTCCGGGAACCAGACAACCTGGTTGCTTTCGCCAAAGAACACGGCATGGTTGTCCGAGGCCACACATTGGTCTGGCATGCCCAAACTGCTGACTGGTTTTTCCGGGACAAGGACGGCCGGCTGATCTATGAAAAAGAGACAGTCACCGAAGAGGACCGGCAGCTGGTCATTTCTCGTCTGGAAGCACATATAGAGGCAGTCATGACTCACTATGGCGACGACGTCTACTGCTGGGATGTGGTCAATGAGGCTGTCAGCGACGACGCAGCGTACATTCTGCGGCCAGAATCGCCGTGGATGAGGACTATCGGTGAAGAGTTCATCAGGATTGCCTTCCGCAAGGCTCATGAAGTCAATCCGAACATCAAGCTGTTCTACAACGACTATAACGCCGTAGCCCCGTACAAGCGCGGCCGGATACACAAACTTCTGGCGGATCTGCTCGCCGAGGGAGTGCCGGTTCACGGCATAGGCATCCAGGGGCACTGGGGCATTGACAGTCCAACTTTGACTGAGATCGAAGAGTCGATCAAGATGTACGCCGAGTTGGGCTTGGAGATCCACATCACCGAGCTGGATATCGGCATAGGGAATTACACCGAGGAGGAGCAGGCGGAGCGGTACCGTCAGGTCTTTGAACTGTTCAAGAAGTACAGTGATGTAATCACCAACGTCACGCTGTGGGGTCTGGCTGACGACGCATCCTGGCGCGGGGACGACAATCCGCTGCTCTTCGGGCGCGATCACGAACCTAAGCCGGCGTTTTGGGCCATTGTGGACACCAGCAGGCCGTGGTATGTCAACAAGGCGGAGCATACCGGCGCTGTAATCTTCAAAGATGCCGAAGGCAGACTGCTGGGCACTCTCAAGCCTGGTGAATATCAGGCCGCTGATCTGGATTTCCCCATGAGCCAGGCTGCCAAAATAGAGATGGCGACGAGCTATATTATGACTCTCGCCTCAGGTGGCACCGCGGCGGATCGATGGCACTTCATCGATTCAGGGGATTTTGATGGAGCGCACTGGGCGGAAAAGGCCGAGGTGATTTCCATCACCACCCTTCCGCAGGAAAACATCGCCGCCGGCAAGCCTGTGGAAGCCAACCATCTGGCGGAGCGGGCCTACCGGGCAGTGGACGGTAGTGTCGACACCAGTTGGGCGCCGCGGGAGACACCGCCGTACTGGTTGATGGTTGACCTGGAGCAGCCGTATCTGCTCTATCGTTGGGTATGCAAGCTGCACGGCACTGGGCCGCTGGCGAGGATTCCCGAGAGTCCTTTCAACGCCGCCGATTTCAAACTGCAGGTTAGTGATGATGGGGTTAATTGGACAGATGTGGATGCCGTGGAGGGCAACACTGCCAGCACGACATCGAGAGATCTGGACTTGATCCAGGCCCGCTATGTCAGGCTGTATGTGACACGCCCCAGCAATGTGGAAATAAACCAGAATCTGGTGGTATACGAGTTGGAGCTCTACGGGCTGCCTGTGGAGTAGGGTGTAGTCTAAGCCAGGCAGGCCAAGGCCGTGGTATGAAACACAAAGGGGGTGAGGTGCTACAGGGTAGTGTTCATGAACAGGTTTCTGTTGTCTTGAGAATCTACACAAAGGGAGGAAACCATAGTGAGAAGAGTTTTGAGTATGGTACTGATGCTGACTCTTGTCCTGACAGTTTCTTCGATCAGCTTGGCTCACTGGCTGGAAGACGAGTATGACTTCGGAGGAGAGACTGTCACCATCGTAGAGTTCTGGGCTGGATCCGCGTTCAGCAGCGGCAGAGGCCAGGCTCACCTGGAAGCTATCCAAGAGAAATACAACTGCACCATTGTGTTTGGCTGGCCAGGCGGCGACCATAACGCGTTCGTTCAGAACGTGGCTACCGCCGTTATGGAAGGTGCTCCATACACCATCTTTGAAGGCCAGAACCAATGGATCTACTACGCCGCGGCTGAAGGCCTGCTGCTGCCCGTTGGCGACATTCTTGATCAAGGCTACTACGATGCTCTCCCCGGCGGCGTCGGCCTGGTGATGCCTCAGCACAACTCCTTCTTCGGCGAAGTGTACGGGTTCGAGTGCGGCTGGATGGGCGGACCTGACAAGTTCTTCCAAGAGACCCAGGCCGTTTACTGGAACAAAGAACTCTTCGAGCGGGAAGGCCTGCCCAACCTGTATGATCTGTACGCGGCGGGCGAGTGGACCTGGGAAGCATTCAAAGATATCGCTGTCAAAGCCACTGCCGACACCGACGGTGACGGTGTGATCGATCAATGGGGCTACACTTCCCGTGGAGCTATGACTGATCCAGGCACCATCGAGTACTTTGTCTACATGAACGGCGGCGAGCCCGTCCGGTTCGACGGCGGCAGACTGCTGTTCACCATGAACGAGCCGGCGGCTATCGAAGCCCTGGAGTTTGCCCGTGAACTGGTTGACCTCGGCGTTTATCTGGACTACGGTATCTGGGGCCCGTGGCAGAACGGCCAGGTAGCCATGAACATCAACATCCCCAGCGAGCTCTACGGCACTCACGAAAACCACTTCATCAACCAAGTCAACTTCGACTTCGGCTATGTGCCGCTGCCGAAAGGCCCAAGAGCAACTGACCACGTCGCTGTGAACCGCCTCACCTGCTTCGGTGTGCTGCCGCTGACAGCGAAGAATCCTAAAGGATTGATTGCCCTGTATCATGATCTGTATGAATTCACCAAGTATCAAGAGCCCTTCGTCCAAGGCCCGGTCTACAACGGCAGAGCTATGAACGCCAGGTCGGCCGACAGGGTCGAGGATATGTACTGGACCGATGTAATCGGCGTCAACGCTCCAGATCTGGAGACCATCGAGACCTTGATGTGGATGAACGAGAACGCGTTCGCCATGGGTCCGTTCGAGCTGTACTTCGCTGTTGACGGATACACTCGCACTATCGAAGACATCGTCCTGAATGGCACCAAGCCTCCAGAGACTGGTATCGCTGAAATCGCTCCCATGATCCAAGCCTTCTTTGACGAGCTGTTCCGGTACTAATCCGGCGGCTGAGCTGCCGGTAGGCATGGAAAGCTGATGACAGGTGTGGAAGCCCTAGGTTTTCCATGCCTATCCCGAGGATGATCCCAGTCGAACTGGGACCCTCTAAAATGTCCAATCATAAGGAGAGATGAGAAATGACGAGGAAAGCCACCCTGATTGTAAGCTTGATCATTGTCAGCTTGCTTCTGGGTACTGGTCTGGTGTCAGCTGCTCCTGGCTGGGTGACTGTGCATGTCACTTCCTCGGAAGTGAAGTATTACGGCAGTGGCCTGACCAACTGGCGCAAGATCAACAACGCGGATGCGATCGGCGGTTCTGAGATCTACTCCGACCGGGATATCCACGAAGCAGCCTTCACCTTCGAAGGTTCCGCCATCCGCTGGATTGCTTCGGTAGGCCCGAACAGGGGCAAGGCCAATGTTTATCTCGATGACGAGTTCGTGGCCGAGATCGACCTGTACGCCACCGAGGGTGCCAGCGCTGTTGTCGTGTTCGAACAGGTTGTTGAAGCCGGCACGCATACCATCAAGATCGTCCCCACAGGTACCAAGAGAGACGAATCCATCTTCGCCGGTGTCAGTGTCAACGCCTTTGAGTATCTACCGACCATCAGCAGGAAGGTCGGTGAAGCTTATGAACTCCTGAGACTGCTGCCCACAGAAGCGGAGCTTGAGGACAAGCTCTTCGACTTCCCGGACAGCGCAGTGGAAACTCTGGTGCTGGCTATCGCCAATGCCAAACTGGCCGATAAATACTTCGCTCCCGGCGAGGAAGGGCAGATTGCCGCTCTGGTAGCGCTGGACGAAGCCATGGCCAAGTTCAACAAGTCGAAGATCTTTATCGCCAAGCCCTCCCTCTACTCCTTCGAAGGGAACTTGAATGATTCTCTGGGCGCCTATGCCGCTTTCGCCGAAAGCGAGATCACATTTGAGCCCGGTATCAAGGGGCAGGCTCTGAACCTGGACGGCAATGTGTTCATTCAGGTTCCAGCGGAGCACCCAATTTCCACTTCCGAACAGATGACAGTGGCCTGCTGGGTGCTGTGGCGTGAAGGCGTGCATTGGCAGAGGATTCTCGACTTCGGCAACAGCACATCCCAGTATTTCTTCATCACACCTGCGTCCAATGCCAACACCCTGCGCTTCGCCATCACCTCCGGCAGCGGTGAGCAGATTCTTCAGACCGACATTCTGCCGAAGAACGAATGGGTGCATGTGGCCGTCACTCTGGGCAACGGCGAAGGCAAGCTGTATGTCAACGGTGAACTGAAGGCCTCCGGAGCCATCAGCATCGTGCCGAAGGACTTCAGGCCGGCGAAGAACTACATTGGCAAGAGCCAGTGGCCGGATCCTCTGTTCAACGGCTTGATCGATGAGCTGTACATCAGCAATGTCGCCCTCACGGCGGAAGAAATTGTCGAGCTGATGGGCAAATAACTGTGTAATCAAGCCTTGAGGCTGCGAACTTGACTTGTCGACTGCTATGGAAAACTGTCCTGGGGCTGCGGCTGTCAGGAAGTTTTCCATAGCATGTTCGATATCCACAAGAATGCTTCGTTTTCAGCGAACAGCTTCCGAGGATTGGATCGCTTTCATGTTTGCGCTGATGTTTCATCATATAAGCACTTCCGCACATAAGATTACCTAGTGTCTGAGCCGGGCACGGCATCAATGCCTGGACACGCTGGTTGTTCTGGTCCTAAAGAATATGGGGTGGGTTACTTCATGAACAAACGAGTTCTACTGGTGTTCTTTTTGCTCGTTTTGGCCTTTTGCGTATGGGGCGGCGAAAGCGGCTGCGCCAGTCCTTACCGCAGCTACAACTATGATTTCTGGGGCGAGGTCACCGCCGCGCCTGAACCATACATTTTGGACAAAGTAATCGATCTTAACGCCTATGTCACCGATTTGCGCGATCTTTACGTCGCCCATGACGGCACCATCTGGGTGGCTGACACGGGCAAGAACAAGATCCTCGTATTGAACCTGGACGGAGAAGTGCTGGATATTATCGAGAGTTTTGTCTCTGACAAGGGCGTGGAAAAGATCAGCTCGCCTGAAACCGTCTATGTCAGCCAGGAAGGAATTATTTATATAGGGGACACAGGCAATCAGCGGATTGTGGTCCTGGACAAGGATAAAACCTGGATCCGGACGATCATGTTCGATCCCCAGCAGATTAAGGAAATGGGAGTGTTTGTGGAAGGATTCCGCTTCCGCCCCCGCAGTATCGCCGAAGGCGTCGGCAAGAAGCTGTATGTCATTTCGGCAGGTATTTATGACGGCATTATGGAGTTTACTTCAGATGGTGATTTCCTCGGCTTTATAGGCGCGCCGCAGGTCACGCCCACTTTAACGGAAATATTCTGGTACAAACTGGCCACAGAAGAGCAAAGAGCCAGAAGAAGGCTGTTCATACCCGTTGAGTTCAGCAAGCTGGACATTGATGACATTGGCTTCATTTATACGACAGTGGCGAGCACTGAAGAAGAAACGGATGTCATCAAGCGGTTAAGCCCGGCTGGTACCGACAGCCTGACGCGCAGTGGGAAGTTCGTACCGATCGGTGACATCGATCCCCCACTCAACCTGGACCCATATTCCGGACCGTCAACCTTGGTGGATATTGTCGCTCGGGACAATGGTATCTACAGCGTCCTCGACAGCAAGCGAGGCCGGGTTTTCACATACGACAGCAGCGGCAACCTGCTATATGTCTTCGGCGGTCCCGGCAGCCACCAGGGCATGTTCAACCGCCCCTATTCCTTAGATGTCTATGGTGATCTGATTCTTGTCGGCGACCGGGGCAAGAACACCATCAGTGTATTTCAACCCACGGAATACGCCCAGGCCATTCACAAGGCTATAGATTTGTATGAAAGCGGAATGTTCGAGGCGTCCGCTGAAATGTGGCGCTATGTCCTCACCTTGGACGCCAACTATGAGATGGCTTACGTCGGGATCGGCTGGAACTACTTCCTGCAGGAAGATTTTGTCTCGGCTATGAACTATTTCCGCCTGGGCGAGGATCGGGACAACTATTCAAAAGCGTATACGTATTACAGGCAGGAACTGCTCAAGGCAAATCTCAACAAGATCCTGACAGTGCTTGTGATTGTCGTCTTGATCTTCTCGCTGCTGAACAGGATGAAGGTGTTTGCCAAGGCCAAGGCGCAAGTCAGCGCTGTGCTTGATGCGGACAACCGAATCATGCGCGTCTTGCGGCAGCGGGGCAGAGAGGTCTTTTACGCTTGGCATGTTCTTTTCCACCCATTCGATGGGTTCTGGGATCTCAAACACGAAAAGCGAGGTTCGGTGACCAGTGCCGTCATCTTGTTGGTGCTGGTGCTGATCAGTGTTGTGGTCAACACCTTCTATACCGGCTTTGTTTTCAACACGAACGACTTTCGGACAGTGAATCTGTTACGGCGAATGGCGACCGTTTTCGTGACCTTCATGCTGTGGTGTACGGTCAACTGGGGATTCACCACGCTGACGGACGGCAAGGGCAACTTCCGGGATATCTTCATTTATTCCGCCTATGCCCTGTCGCCGATTGTGCTGATCATGATCCCGATCACTTTCATCAGCAACTACATGGTATCAGGTGAAGGCTATTTCTACTATCTGTTCATGGCTGTCGCCGTGATTTGGTCTGGATGCCTGCTGTTCATCGGCACGATCATGATTCACGATTACACTGTGTCGAAGGCGGTCTTGACCATCATCATCATCATTGCCGGAATCCAGCTGGTCGCTTTTGTGTCGCTGCTCTTCTTCATGGTTATTGACCGGCTGATCCTGTTTGTACTCGATTTGTACAACGAAATCGTCTACAGGGTTTAGGCCACGCGCTGACAAGGGGGTCTTGAAGTGAAGAAGCACTTGTTGTTATTACTGATAATCGCAGTGATTGGCGGCGCCGTTCCTGTTTTGGCCGCCACCGGCCTTGAAGACAAGCAGAAGGTGGCGGAAAACGAGTATCTCGTCCTGTACTTCAATGAAACAGACACTTCCATAGCTGTTGAATGCAAACAGACAGGCAAGGTTTGGCTGAGCAATCCGGTTGGGGTGACTCAATCGGCGCAGAAGTCCCAGATCAACTTGGTGCACGATCCAGGGCGGGTCACCAAGGACAACGCCACTTACAGCAATGCATATGAACGTTATTGGGTCACTCCCATTGAGAATGGTGTCCGGGTTGACTATCAATTTGTGGAAAGATGGACGGC
>Ga0208564_1001989_pt1 | contig 16672 bp, 15 predicted proteins | sample AD_UKC073_MetaG_FD_184439 | JGI IMG/M metagenome (GOLD analysis project Ga0208564, IMG submission 184439) | Active sludge microbial communities of municipal wastewater-treating anaerobic digesters from USA - AD_UKC073_MetaG (SPAdes) (version 2) | ecosystem: Engineered > Bioreactor > Anaerobic >... | reverse complement strand
GTGGTCTACTCGGCGTTCAGCGCCGGCATGCGCGAGGGCATCTGGGGCATGGTGGGCGTCGCGGACATCGTCGTGCTCGTGGCCGTGTGCCTCGTCGTGCTGGCGCTCATGCTGGGGCTGACCTGGGTGACCGCGCGCCGGCTCGGCTTCAACCGCGCGGACGCCATCGCGATCCAGATGTGTGGGACCAAGAAGTCGCTCGCGACCGGGCTGCCGATGGCGACGGTCCTGTTCGCGGGGCATCCGATCGGCCTGATCATGCTGCCGTTGATGGTCTTCCACCAGGCGCAACTCATGGCCTGCTCGGCGCTGGCGTCCCGGTATGCGCGCCAGACGGACGCCACCTAGACGCGTGACCTTGCCTCACGACCAGGTTGACTAACCCGGTTTGGACCAGGGATGCAGAGACGGATGAGCTAGGCCTGATGGCCTGGCCGTTCACCTCCCGCCATGCCCTTCCCGCGGGCTCAATGTCCTGGTCCCATCAGGACCCTTTCGACCGGCTCCTGGTGGCACAGGCGATCATCGAGAACGCCACGCTGGTCACGGTCAACCGGGCGATCTCCGCCCTTGAGGTCCCCCGGATCCTGACCTGGTAGGTCAGCTCGGCTCGACCGGCGCCCACTCCGGACCGGTCTGGCCCAGCTTCTCGTCCAGCTTGGCGAAGATCGGCGACGGCTTGGCCAACGGCGTCCCGGCGACGATCGGACGCGACGCCCACACCGCCTGTTCGGACGCGTAGTCGCCCGTCAACACCGGGTAGGACGGCCCGCCGTCCTCGTCGACCATGGTGATGACCGGCTGCGCCGCCCACACCCCCTCGCCACCGAGCGCCTCGAACACCTTCTGGGACGCGTGCGGCAGGAACGGCGTCAGCAGCGTGTTGCAGTCGCTCACGACCTGCAGCGCGACGTGCAGCACGGTGTCGCGCCGCTCGGTGTCGTCCTTGAGCTTCCAGGGCTCCGAATCCGAGAGGTACTTGTTCGCCAGCCCGACCACCCGCATCGCCTCACCGATGGCCTGCTTGAGCCGGGCGCGCTTCAGGAGCTCCCCCACCGTCTCAAAGGCCAGCTTGGACGCCTCGAGCAGCGCGCGGTCGGCGTCCGTCAGCTCGTGGGCGGCCGGAATCGCGCCGTTGTTCTTGTGCGCCATCGAGATCGACCGGTTGACGAGGTTGCCCCACTCGTTGGCGAGCTCGAAGTTCACGCGGCGAATGAACTCGTCCCAGGTGAAGTCCGTGTCCTGGTTCTCGGGGCCCGCGACGGCGATGAAGTACCGCAGGGCGTCCGGACCGAAGTCGCGCAGGAAGTCGGTGACGTAGATGACCTTGTTGCGCGAGGAGCTGAACTTCGAGCCCGACATCGTCAGGAACTCAGAGCTGACGATCTCGGTGGGCAGATCGAGCGTCCCGAGGACCTCCGACGGCGTCCCACCCAGGGAGCCTTGGCCATTCGCGCCCAGCAGGATGCCCGGCCAGATCACCGTGTGAAAGGTGATGTTGTCCTTGCCCATGAAGTAGTAGGACTCGGCGCCGGCGTCGTGCCACCACTTCTTCCAGGCGTCCGGACGCCCCTGGCGCCGCGCCCACTCGACGGACGCCGAGAGGTAGCCGATGACCGCGTCGAACCACACGTAGATGCGCTTCATCGCGTCGTCTTCCCAGCCCTCGACGGGGATCGGGATGCCCCAGTCCAGGTCACGCGTGATCGCGCGCGGCTGGAGTTCCTTGGCGAACTGCGTCGAGAACCGGATGACGTTCGGACGCCAGTCCTGGCGCGTCGCCAGCCAGGCCTGCAGCTGCTCGGCCAACGCGGGCAGGTCGAGGAAGAAGTGCTCGGTCTCGCGGAACTCCGGCACCTCGCCGTCGATGCGGCTGTGCGGGTTCTTCAGATCGGACGGGTCGAGCTGGCGTCCGCAGTTGTCGCACTGGTCGCCGCGGGCCCCGGGATCGCCACAGAACGGGCAGGTGCCCTCGATGTAGCGGTCGGCCAGGGTGCGTCCGGTGGACGGCGAGATCGCGCCCAGCTGCTTTTTCGCCACCACGTAGCCGTTGCGGTGCAGCGACCGGAACAGCTCCTGGACGACGGCGCGGTGGTTCAGCGTCGTGGTGCGCGTGTAGAGGTCGTACGAGAGGCCGAGGCCGGCGAGGTCCTCAACGATGACCTGGTGGTACTTGTCCGCCGTCTGGCGGGCCGTCAGCCCCTCGGAGTCGGCTTTGACCTGGATCGCCGTGCCGTGCTCGTCGGTGCCCGACACGAACAAGACGTCGTTCCCGGCCATCCGCTGGTAGCGCGCGAACACGTCGGACGGCACCGCGAACCCGGAGACGTGGCCGATGTGCCGCGGGCCGTTGGCGTACGGCCATGCCGCGAGCGTCAGGATCGAAGAGGTCATGCGCGCAAGACTATCGCCGCAGGATCGGCGCCTCTCCCACCGCGACGGTCGGCGGCGTCGATGTTGGGACGGATCGACCCGACACGGCACGAAATCCCCGTCTGACAAGCCCTTTCCGTATCCGCAAGTAGAACTAGTGCTCCCAGTAGGGCAAACGTTCCCCCGGAGGCGTCCGGCAAGAACGGGGCGGCAACGGGAGGCGTCCGGACGGTTGCAGACGGGCGCTCGGATGCCCTTACGATGAGCAACGTGACCCCCGAGTTGATCCTGCTGGGACTGGTCGTGCTCACCGCACTCGCCTTCGATTTCACCAACGGCTTCCACGACACCGCGAACGCCATGGCGACGTCGATCGCCACCCGAGCGCTGACCCCCAAGGCAGCGGTCACCCTGAGCGCCGTCCTCAACTTGGTCGGCGCTTTTCTGTCCGTCGAGGTGGCCCTCACGGTCACCAACTCGGTGATCAAGATCCAGAACGCGGATGGCTCGCCCAAGGGCGAGTTCCTCGCCGGCGGTGGCCACCTGCTGCTGGTGATCCTGCTGGCTGGCCTGGCGGGCGCGATCACGTGGAACCTCCTCACCTGGCTGTTCGGCCTGCCGTCGAGCTCCTCGCACGCCCTGTTCGGCGGCCTCATCGGCTCGACGCTCGCGGCCGTCGGCCCGAACGCGGTCAAGTGGATCGGCACCGGCGCGAAGCTGGACGGCGTGATCGGCAAGGTCGTCCTGCCCGCCCTCTTTGCTCCCGTCATCGCCGGGATCGTCGCCGCGACGGGCACCTGGCTCGTCATGCGACTGAGCCGCACGATCTCGCAGCGCTACGCCAACGCGGGCTTCAAGTGGGGACAGATCGGCACGGCGTCCCTGGTGTCGCTGTCGCACGGCACGAACGACGCCCAGAAGACGATGGGCGTCATCACGCTGGCCCTCATCGGGGCGGGGATGTGGCACGACACCCACGCGATTCCCTGGGAGGTCAAGGTCGCTTGCGCCATCGCCATCGCGCTCGGCACCTTCCTCGGCGGCTGGCGCATCATCCGCACGATGGGCAAGGGCCTCGTCGAGATCTCCCCGCCGCAGGGCGTGGCCGCCGAGTCGTCCTCCGCCTGCGTCATCCTCGCGTCGAGCCAGTTGGGCTTCGCCCTGTCGACGACGCACGTCGCCACCGGATCCATCATGGGCACCGGGCTGGGCGCGCCCGGCGGCAAGGTGCGCTGGCGCGTGGCCGGACGCATGGTCATCGCCTGGCTGATCACCCTGCCGTGCGCAGGCGCGGTCGGCGCCCTGATGTACCTGCTCGACCCGCTGCTCGGGCCCATCTGGGGACCGATCGTCATCTTCGGCATCATGGTCGGGCTTGCGCTGTGGATGTTCCTGCACAGCCGTCGCGACATCGTCGACCCCCACAACGTCAACGACGAGTGGGAGCCCACCACCCCGGCACCCGAGAAGGCGAGCGTCTGATGGATCAGTTTCTTGCCGCCGTCGACGGCGCCTGGCGTGTCCTGCTGACCTGCCTGTTGCTGGGCGCCGGCCTGCCGTCTCTGTACACGATCGGGCTCCGGAACCTGGCCTTTGCCGATGGTGCGTTGAACGACCAGGTCAGTGGAGGTCGCCGGGGGCTGCACCGCGCGATCGCCTATGCGCTGTTCGCGATCGTCGTCCTGGCGATCTTGCTGGGCCTGTCGTACATCATCGCCCACGGCTTCGGCTGGTCCATCGGCTTCAACGGGATCGTGCCGACCTTCACGAAGAAGTAGCGACGCCCGCCCGCTCGAAGCCGGGAAGGATCACGTCGGCGATGAGCCGTTCCCGCTTGTCGTAGCGGTAGAAGGCCGAACGCGCCGCGTTGAGCGTGAGCCGTCGTAAGTCGTCCAGCCCCCAGCCACACGCGTCCGAGGCGAGCGCGAGCTCCCGCGAGAGCGTCGTCGAGCTCATCAGCCTGTTATCGCAGCTCACCGTGACGTTGAAGCCGAGCGCTGCGAGGCGTCCGATCGGGTGATCCGCGACGGACGAACAGACGCCCGTCTGGAGGTTGGAGGTCGGGCAGACCTCCAACGGGAGCTGCCGGTCCAGCACATACTGGGCCACCCGTCCGAGCCGGCCGCCGTCGGCGTCCTCGAGAAGACGGACGCCGTGCCCCAGCCGGTTCGCCCCGCACAGCTGCACGGCCTCCCAGATGGACTCGACGCCGGCGGCCTCCCCCGCGTGGATCGTGTACGGCACGTTGCTGCGCCGCAAGAAGTCGAACGTGGACGCCTGCAGGCTGGGCGGGAACCCCGCCTCAGGCCCCGCGATATCGAAGCCGCACACCGTGTCGTCGCGGTAGATGACGGCGAGTTCGGCGACGTCGCGGCGCGGCGGCAGGTGCCGCATGGACGACACGATCTGCTGCGCGACGAGCGGACGCCCCGCGCTCGCGGCGGCGTCCATGCCCTCGACCAGACCGTCGCGGACGGCTTCGACGGCGTCCGCGAGGCTCAATCCGCCGCGCAGATGCTGTTCGGGAGCCCACCGGGCCTCGACGTAGACGATGCCGTCGGATGCCGAGTCCTCGACGAACTCTCGGGTGACCCGGACGAGGTGCTCACGCGTCTGCATGCAGGCCAGCGTGTGTTCGAAGGTCTCGAGGTAGCGGACGAGCGAGCCGGAATCGGCGGCGTCGAAGAACCAGCGGCCCAGGGCGTCCGGGTCGGTCGTAGGAAGTTGATGCCCGTCCTCGGCAGCGAGCTCGACGACGGTCGCGGGGCGCAGGGCACCGTCCAGATGCTCGTGCAGAGCGACCTTGGGCAGAGCGCGGATCAGCTGCTGATCGAGCCCCATTCAGCGGATCCCGAGGTCGTCGGGGCCGAACGCCTGCGGCAGCACGGCGTCCATCGTCTGGACGCCGCGCGGCGTTTCGATGAGCAGCGCGGCTCCCCCGTGCTCCCACAGCAGCTGGCGGCAGCGACCGCAGGGCGTGATCACGTCGCCGGAACCGTTGACGCAGGTGAACGCGACGAGGCGTCCGCCCCCGCCCAGGACCAGGTCGCTGATCAGGCCGCACTCCGCGCACAGCGTGACTCCGTAGCCCGCGTTCTCGACGTTGCAGCCGCTGACGACGCGACCGTCGTCGACCAGCGCGGCCGCGCCGACGTGGAACTTGGAGTAGGGCGCGTACGCGCGCTCGGACGCCCTCCGTGCCGTGGCCCGGAGGGCGTCCCAGTTGACGTCGCGGCTAATGGCCGCCCGCCATCAGCTCGCCGATGTGGGTCCGGTCGGCGCCCTCGGCCGGCATTTCCTTGACGACCTTGCCGGAGTGGATCACCGCAATGCGGTCGGCGAGGCCGAGGATCTCGTCCAGTTCGGCCGAGACCAGGAGCACGGCGGCACCCCGGTCGCGCGCCTCGACGATGCGGCGGTGGATGAACTCGATCGAGCCCACGTCCACGCCACGGGTCGGCTGCGCAGCGAGCAGCAGCCGCGGTTCGATGCTCATCTCGCGGGCGACGACCACCTTCTGCTTGTTGCCACCCGACAGGCTGGACGCCGGCAGGTCGCCCGACGGCGTCCGGATGTCGAAGGTCTTGATCCAGTTGTCGGCGTTCGCGTTGATGGCCGCGGTGTCGCGGACGGGTCCATTGCGGAACTCGGGCTCGTCGAAGCGGTTCAGCACGAGGTTGTCGGCGATGGAGTAGTCCGAGACCAGGCCGTGCTTCTCGCGGTCCTCGGGGATGTGGCCGAGGCCGGCGGCGTGCGTCTGGTACGGATTCGCGAGCGTGATGTCGACGCCGCCGAGCGCGATCGCTCCCTTGACCGGACGCCGCATGCCCGCGATGGCCTCCACCAGCTCGCGCTGGCCGTTGCCCTCGACTCCGGCCACGCCCACGATCTCGCCGGCGTTCACCGTGAGGTTGAAGCCGTTGACGGCCTTCAGGTGGCGGTCGTCCATGACCTCGAGGTCGGTGACCTTGAGCACCTCGGCGCCGACCTTCGGGTCCTCCTTGTCCACCTGGAGGACCACCGTGCGGCCGACCATCAACTGAGCGAGGCCCGCGGCGTCCGTCTCGGACGCCTTGACCTCGCCTACGGTCTTGCCGCGACGCAGGACGTAGACGCGATCGGCCACAGCGAGCACCTCGCGGAGCTTGTGCGTGATGAAGACGATCGCGGTGCCGGCGGCGGCCAGCTCCTTCATGACGGCGAGGAGCTCGTCGGTCTCCTGCGGCGTCAGAACGGCGGTCGGCTCGTCCAGGATCAGCAGCTCAACCTTCCTGGACAGCGCCTTGATGATCTCGACGCGCTGCTGCGTCCCGACCGGGAGGTCTTCGATGATGGCGTCCGGGTCGACCTCGAGGCCGTGGCGCTCGGAGATCGTGCGCACCAGCTCCCGTGCCGAGCTGAGGTCCAGGCGCAGGCCCTTGAGGGGCTCGTTGCCCAGGACGACGTTCTCGGCGACGGTCATGACCGGGACGAGCTGGAAGTGCTGATGCACCATGCCGACGCCGCGCGCGATGGCGTCCGTCGGGTCCTTGATCTTCGCCACGCTGCCGTTGATGGAGATCGTGCCCGAGTCGGGGATGACGAGGCCGAAGATCTGCTTGACCAGGGTCGACTTGCCGGCGCCGTTCTCGCCGAGCAGGGCGACGATCTCGCCCCGGTTGACGTGCAACGTGATGCCGTCGTTGGCCCGAACCGTGCCGTAGACCTTGACCAGGCCCTCGATGTCGAGAATGCGCTCGGCCATCACGACCCCTCTCCCTTGACGAACGGTTGGCCGGACGCCGCAGGCGGGCGAACCCGACCGGCCGCGACGGACAAGATGATCAGCGTCAGCACGAACGGCAGCAGGTTGATGAACTGCTGCGGGATGTTGACGACCTTGTCAGCCTGCAACTGCGACGCGAGACCCGACATCAGGCCGAAGAAGAGCGCGGCGAAGAAGGCGCGGCCCGGGAACCAGGCACCGAAGATCATGATCGCCAGGGCCAAGAAGCCCTTGCCGGCGCTCATGCCGCGCTCGAAGGTCGAGCTCTGCTCCATCGACAGGACCGCACCGGCCGCTCCGGCGAGCAGGCCGGCCATCGTGACGTTGACGAAGCGCATCAGGTTGACGTTGATGCCGGCGGTGTCGGCGGCCGTCGGGTACTCGCCGATGGCGCGCGTCCGCAGCCCCCAGCGGGTGTGGAACAGGGCGAATACCAGTCCGACGACGACCACGAGGGTGCCCAACGCGATGGGGCCGCCCCGGAAGAAGACCGGTCCGATGATCGGGATCTTGCTGAGCAGGGGGACCTCCCAGACCGGAACCCCGGACGGCAGCGACTTGCCCTGGACGTAGTAGAACGACGTGATGCCCGTCGCGACGATGTTCAACACGACGCCGGCGATGATCTGGTCCATCCGGAGACGGACGCACAGCCACGCGAGGAAGGCGCCCATCACCATGCCGGTCAGCAGGCCGGCGAGGATGCCGATCCAGACGCTGCCGGACGCCGCGGCGACGAAGAAGCCCGCGAAGGCGGAGGCGAGGATCTGGCCCTCGATGCCGATGTTGACGACGCCGGAGCGCTCGCCGATCACGCCGACCAGGGCCGCCAGGACGAGCGGGATCGCGAACGTCCACGCGAAGCGCAGGATCGACGTGGTCTTGCGCACGATGTCGGAGTCGGTGCCGGCCACGAGCGTCAGCACGATGCAAGCGAGCAGGACGACGGCGGCGCCGATGACGGCGACGCGGTTGTTGCGGATGAACTCGGTCATGCCGGCACCTCCTCCTTGCTGACGGGGGTCACTGCGGGCGGCTCGGAGCTCTTCTTGCCCAGCAGGCCCGACAGGATCGGGATGGACACGAGCAGCAGCGTGATGGCCAGGAGCATGTCGACCACCTCCGGCTGGATGCCGGTGTCGAACTGCAGGCTGGCTGCGCCAGCGCGCAGGGTCGCTACCAGGATGGCCGCCGGGATGGTGCCGAGCGGGTTGCCCCGGGCCAGCAGCGCGATCGTGATGCCGTCGAAGCCGAGGCCCGCGTTGAAGCCCGACTCGTAGCGGTGGGTGACGCCCATCGTCTCGATGGCGCCGCCGAGGCCCGCCAGGCCACCGGCCAAGACCATGCCCAGCATGATCGTCTTGGCGATGTCGATGCCGGCGTACCGGGCGGCGTGGGAGTTCTCACCCACGGTGATGAACTGGAAGCCGAGGACCGTCCGCTTGAGCATCCACCAGACGGCGATCGCCAGCGCGATGGCCACCGGGAAGCCGATCGGGATGAAGCCGAGGTTGGGCAGCATGGCGCCCGAGTGAATCTGGGGAGTCCTGGGGATGGACTGATCGGGCTCCTTCATGGGCCCGCTGATGAAGAAGTCGACGAGGCCAGCCGCGATCGAGTTCAGCATGATCGTGCTGATGACCTCGTGGACGTTGCGCTTCGCCTTGAGGATGCCGGCCACCCAGGCCCACAGCGCGCCGAAGAAGATGCCACCCAGGATCGACAGCGGGATCAGGAGGATGCCCGGCAGGTTCAGCGAGTAGCCGATCCAGGCCGTCATCAGGCCGCCCAGGATCAGCTGACCCTGCGCGCCGATGTTGAACAGGCCGATCTTGAGGGGGATCGCCACCGCGAGGCCGGTCAGGATCAACGGCGTCGTCTTCTGCAGGGTGCGCAGCAGGCCGTCGCTGGTGAACCAGGCGGACGAGAAGAGCGACTTGTAGGCGAGGAACGGATTCACGCCTTGAAGCGAAATCAGGATCCCACCGATGGTGAATGCCACGACGAGTGCCAGGACCGGGACCAGGAATGACTGGAACCTAGCTAGCGTCGACGTTGGCCGCTGTTGGCTCATGGGGCTCCCCAGGGTGCGCGAAACGTAGGTGGAGGGGTTGGTTCAAAACGGGTTGACGGCGGGCACCTGCGGTACCCGCCGTCAACCATGGTGTTCAGTCAGGCTCAGCCGAGCTTGACACCGGTCTGCAGCGCGCCGGACTTGAGGTCGGCGACGACCTTGGACACGGCGTCCTTGACGTCAGCCGGGACCTTGCTGTCGAACGCGTGGTACTCGGCGAGGCCGGCCTTGCCCGTCACGTTGCCGCCCTTGAAGGTGGCGCCCTTGATGGCCTTGATCTGATCGGCGGTGCCCTCGGAAATGAGCTTCATCGCGGAGGTCACGAGGCACTTCTGCGCCTCGGGAACCGTGTTCCACTGGTCGGTGTCGACGCCGATGCAGAAGATCGACTCGCCCGCACCGGACGCCTTGGCGATCTGGCCCAGCGCACCGTTGCCGGTCTTGCCGCCGGCGCCGAAGATCACGTCGGCCTTCTGGTCCAGCTGCTTCTGCGCCTCGGCGGCGCCCCACGCCGGATCGGTGAACGCGTTGTCGCCAGCGGGGTGGTAGACCGTGATGACCTTGATGTCAGAGGCGACCGACTTGGCGCCGGCCTCGAAGCCCTTGGCGAACTTCTCGACGGGGGCGATCTGCATGCCGAGCACCTGGCCGAGCACCTTGGTCTTGCTCAGCTTGGCGGCGAGGACGCCGGCTGCGTAGCCAGCCTGGTCCTCGGGGAACGTCAGACCGGCCAGGTTGGCGATCTCCCCGACCTTGGCGGTGTCCTGGAACTGGTCGATGCCGATGAACTTGACGTTCGGGTTGGCCTTGGCCGCGGCTTGGGTGGCCTCGGTCATCAGGTAGCCGACGGTCACGACGACGTTGTACTTCTTGTCGGTGAACTGCTTGATGTTCGCCGCGTAGTCCTTGGTGTCGGTGGTCTCGACGTACTTCGACTGGGAGCCGGGGATGGCCTTCACGGCAGCCTGGACGCCTTCCCAGGCGGACTGGTTGAAGGACTTGTCGTCCACCTTGCCGCTGTCGGTCACGAGACCGATGCAGAAGGCGTCGGCGGTTCCGCACTCAGCTGCCGGGGCGGCCGCTGTGCCTCCGGCGCAACCGGACAGGGCCAGTGCGGCGGCTGCCGCCAGCGCCAGGGCGCGAATTGCTTTCATTCGGGATACTCCTTCGTTCCCTCGACTGCCGAGGATGTTTCCATGGGTACCGGGTGCTCACGGCTCTGGTCTCGAGCAGTTGTATGACAACCGGCTCGTTGATTGTAGAGCGCGCAACCCCGAGCATGAACCCTAACGATCGGAGCGGGGCTCCGCGAGTCCCATCTTCACCCGAAAATTATGAATCTTCGGCAAAGTCGTCACCAACCCGGCGCAGCGGACCAGCCGGCGTCCACGACCAGAGTCGTCCCCGTGACTCCGGACGCCGCCGGCGATGCCAGGAACGCCACCGCGGCCGCCACTTCGTCCGGCGTCACCGGACGCCCCAGGGGCACGGTCTGCGACCACCGCCCGTGTCCGTCCGGCCAGTCCTCGGCGAGCCCCGGCCGCTCGATGAGTCCGGGCGCTACCCCGACGACGCGGACGCCGCGGCGTCCGAGTTCTTGAGCTGCCGCGGCGACGAGCGCGTTGGCGGCCGCCTTGAAGACTGCGTACGCCGCGTGGCCCGGCGCCGGGCGGAACCCCTCGATGCTGCCGACCACGACGATGGCCGGACGCCGCTTTGGCGTCATCCTGCGCGCGGCGGCGTGGATGAGCGAGGCGGTATGGCGCAGCGTCCCGGAGTAGAGGCGGTCCCAGGCGGCGGCGTCCAGGTCGGCCCAGGGGGTCAGCTCCTGGCTGGACGCGTTGGCGACGACCACGTCGACCGGTCCGAGCTCGCGCTCGGCGGCGTCCAGCAGGGCGGCGCACGCGGCGTCCACGTCGTCGACCGCCAGGTCCTGGGCAACGACCGCCGCCCGGCGTCCCAGTCGACGCAAGTCGTCGGCCAGGAGAGCCGCGCCGGCGGCGTCCGATCGATGGTGGACCGTGACGTCGCAGCCGGTCTCGGCGAGGGCTCGGCAGAGGGCCCGTCCGAGCCCGCCGGTGGCGCCCGTGACCAGGGCGTGGCGGCTCATGATCGGGTCAGCTCTGTGATGCGTCCGGCCAGCTCGCGGTGGCGGGCGGCCAGATCGGCCCGGGCACCCAGCTCGAAGCAGTCGTCGGTGAAAGCCGGGACGCACCAGCAGGCGACGAGCGTCCACTCGCCCAGGGTGGAGGCCCCCTGCCAGGTGCCGGGTTCGACGACGACACCCGGCTGGGCGGCGTCCAACGTCACGTCGCGGGACGCGTCACTCAATAGGAGCATGGACGCCGGGGCTCCGGCGAGCCAGGTCCAGGTCTCGGTGACCGACAGGCGGTGCAGCGCGGAGAAGCCGGCGCCGTCCGGGGTCATCAGGAACCAGATGCCGTTGCCAGCCGCGGTCCGCTCGATCGTGCCCCACCAGCCGCCCTCGATCGCCAGCGGCTCGAGGCCGAAGCGGTCGATGACTTCTTGGGGCGTCGCGGACGCGTCCGGCCAGCTCATGGCAATGCCTCGACAGCGGCGGCGGCACGCTCGCGCGACTGCGCCCGCAGGGCTTCGGCGTCGACCGTCGTGGACACCCGGTCGGCGATGACCCGCTCCCCCGCGACGAACACGTCGGAGACGTCCGAGCGGCCGGCCGCGAAGACCAGCAGCGCGTGCACGTCGTGGACCGGGGTCAGGTGCTCGGCGTCCAAGTCGATCAGGAGCAGGTCCGCGTCCTTGCCGACCTCGACGCTGCCCAGCCGGTCGCCCATGCCGAGCGCGCGGGCGCCGACCTGCGTCGCCGCCCGCAGGATGTCGACGGAAGTCACGGCGTCCGGACGCCCCGAGGTGAGCCGGGCGAGCATCGCGGCGAGCCGCATCGCGACCCATAGGTCGAGATCGTTGGAGGAGCTCGTGCCGTCCGTGCCGATGCCGAGCGCCAGGCCGGCAGAGACGGACGCCGCCCAGTGCAGCGCGCCCGAGGCCAGCTTCAGGTTGGACGCCGGGCAGTGCGCGATGGTGGCGTGGCCGCCGATCAGCGCCGGATCGGACGCGAGGTCCAGATGGACGCCGTGGCCGAACACCAGGCCGATCGTCCCGTCCAGCAATCCGGCGTCGGCCAGCACCTGGACGGGGCGGCGTCCGGTCTGGGCGATGACCTGGGCGTTCTCGGCGGCGGTCTCGCTGACGTGGGTGTGAATCAGCGGACGCCGCCAGCCGCGGACCACCTGGCCCAGGGCAGCGAGGTGTCCGGGCGAGACGAGATAGGTGCTGTGCGGGCAAGCGAGATCGGGAGCGTCCGGACCGCCGAGCGTCCGGGCGAGGGCGGGCCAGGCTTCGACGTCGGCGAGGCGGCGCTCCCAGGCGAGGCCGTCCGGGCCGGGACCGTCGAACAGGACGGGTCCCGTGGCCAGGCGCAGCCCCACCTCGGCGGCACCCGCGCGGCCGGCGTCCGGATGAAAGTACATGTCTGCGGCCATCGTGGTGCCGGCGCGCAGCGACTCCAAGGCGCCCAGCGACGTGCCGAGCCGGACGGTGGCGGCGTCCATGATGGCGCCCTCGGCGGCCCAGACCCTCGTGAGGAAGCCGTCGAGATCGACGTCCTCGGCGAGGCCGCGCAGGAGCGTCATCGCCAGGTGGGTGTGCAGGTTGACCAGCCCCGGCATGACCAAGCGCCGCGAGCAGTCGATGGTCTCGTCAAGGGTTTCGATGGGCTCGGCCAGCGGGTCGCGTGCGTCGATGATCCGGGCGATCCGTCCGGCGTCGATGAGCACGTCGACGTCGCGCAGCACGGACGCGTCGGCGTCCAGGGTGACGACGTAGGCGCAGTTCTTCAGCAACGTGGTCATGCGGCCCTCCGCGCGAGCACCTCGTCCAACACGGCCAGCACACGCTCGCCGGACGCCGCGAGCACGGCGTTCACGTCCTCAATCGTGATCGGGACGTCTGACAACCCGGCGCAGGGATTGCAAACCAACGAGACCGCGGCGTAGCGCAGCCCGGCCTCGACGGCGAGCGTCACCTCGGGCACCCCCGTCATCCCGGCCACGTGCGCGCCGAGCAGCGCGGCCATGCGCACCTCCGCGGGCGACTCGAACCGCGGCCCCTCGAAGCAGGCGTAGACGCCCCCGTCCCGCAGCTGGACGCCGACCGCGGCGGCGGCGTCCAAGAGCTCGCGACGCAGCGCCGGATGGTAGGCGTCGGCGACGTCGACGTGGACGACGCCGCGCGGACCAGACCCGTCGAAGAACGTCAGCACCCGCGACTTGGTGAAGTCGAGGAAGTCGTCCAGGCAGACCAGGGCGCCGTTGGCGAGCGAGGTGTCGATCGAGCCGACGGCGTTGATGGCGAAGACGTCCCGGACGCCGGCGTCGGCGAGGGCGGCGATGTTCGCCCGGTAGTTCACCAGATGGGGCGGCACGGAATGCCCCGCTCCGTGCCGGGTCAAGAACAGCACCCGGACGCCGTGCCAGGTGCCCTCGACGTAGCGGGCGGGCCCGTACGCGGTCTCGACGTCGCGCATCGTCGGATCGGTCAGCTGGGCCAGGTTGTAGAACCCCGTTCCCGCGATGATCGCGATGGGGGCTGAGGGATCAGCCGTGACCACGGGGGCGTCCGAGAGCATCGCCGGTCCTTTCCGGGGCGTCCACGGTCGGGACGCGGTGAAAGTCCCAGCCTAGCCAACGCGAGGTTGGTGGGCGGTAGCGTGGCTCAGCACGAAGGCCGCGGTGAAGCCGGCCACGAGCATGAGGCCGCCGCCGACTCCGGGATGCCGTCGAGCATCGCGCCCAGCACGAGCGCCGACGCTCCCCCGGCGGACGCGTGCGTCTGCATCGTGGGGCTCTTGCGGCGATGACCGCCCCAGGCGTCGATCAGCCAGTCGCCGACGAAGAACGTCAGCGCACCGGCCGCGAGGCCCGTGATCGTCGCGAGATGGCCAGCGCCCTCGAACGACTCCGAGGTCAGCTCGAACGCCACCGCGCTCATCAGGACGCCGGCGCCGAAGCCCATGACGAGCCCGATGGTCCGGACGCTGGCCCGGGCGTACAGCCCCAGCACCGCCCCGAGCAGGAGGGCGAGCCCGGCGACGAGCCCCACCAACCGGCGAGCAGCACCTGAACCACCTCCTGACAAGCGTCGAAGCCCGAACCATAGCGGTCAGATCAGGACTCGGCCATGAGGCTCAGGCCTCGTCTGAGCGCCCCATTGGCCAGAGCTGGGGAACGTCCTGGATGAACGCCTGCAGCAGTTCCTCGGACGCCTCCAGCGCGCTGAGTTCGCCGTGCCCCACCTTGGCCTCCAGCTCGCCCCGGATCGCCATGACCCGCTCCGAGCGTCGGACGCCGTCCAGCACGCCGTCCTCCACGAGCGACCACAGCCACTCGAGCTGCTGGGCGTTGCGGCGGGCGGCCAGGCCCCCGTGATCCTCGACGTAGACCCGATGCTCCAGGATGGCGGCCCAGACGTCGTCGAGCCCCATGCCCGTGTACGACGAAGACGTCAACACCGGCGGACGCCGCGCGGCGGGGTCCGAGATCATCAGCCGCATCGCGGACGCCAGGTCGCGCGCCGCCACGCGAGCCTCGGCCTCGTGATCGCCGTCGGCCTTGTTGACCGTGATGACGTCGGCCAGCTCCAGAATCCCGCGTTTGATGCCCTGCAGTTGATCGCCGGCCCGAGCGAGCGTGATCAGCAGGAACGTGTCGACCATGTCGGCCACCGCGACCTCGGACTGGCCCACGCCCACCGTCTCGACCAGCACGACGTCGTAGCCGGCCGCCTCCAGCACGAGCATCGACTCGCGGGTCGCCCGCGCCACGCCGCCCAGGTGACCCGCCGACGGCGACGGACGGATGAACACGTTCTGCTCGGAGGCTAGCTCGCCCATCCGGGTGCGATCGCCCAGAATCGAGCCACCCGTGCGCGTCGACGACGGGTCGACCGCCAGCACCGCGACCTTGTGGCCGCGGTCGACGAGGCGGCGTCCCATCGCGTCGATGAACGTCGACTTGCCGGCGCCAGGCACCCCCGAGATGCCGACCCGCACGGCGCGTCCGGTGTGGTCGCTCAGGGCCGTCAAGAGCTGGCGAGCGCGATCACGATCGACCGGACGCGACGACTCGACCAGGGTGATGGCCTTTGCGACCAGCGGCCGGGAGTTGGCGAGGACTCCCGCCGCCAACTCCTCGACCGTCGGGGACTTCCTCACGCGGTCGCCTTCGCCACCAACTTGGTGAGCATGTCGATCGCAGCCTCGGGGATCACCGTGCCGGGCGGGTAGATCGCGTCGGCCCCGGCGGCGCGGAGCTCGTCGAAATCCTGCTCGGGGATGACGCCGCCGACCACGATCATCATGTCGTTCGCGCCCTGCGCGTCCAGCTCCTTACGGAGCGCGGGCACCAGGGTGAGGTGTCCGGCCGCCAGCGACGAGACGCCGACCACGTGCACGTCGGCCTCGATCGCCTGGCGGGCGACCTCCTCGGGCGTGCTGAACAGCGGGCCGACATCCACGTCCATGCCGAGGTCGGCGTACGCCGTCGCGATGACCTTCTGACCGCGGTCGTGGCCGTCCTGGCCCATCTTGGCGACCAAGATGCGCGGACGGCGTCCCTCGGCCTTCTCGAAGTCGGCGACCAGGGACCGGGCCTTGGCCACGGCCGAGGTCTCCCCCGCCTCTGCGCTGTACACGCCGGAGATCGTACGGATCTGGGCGGTGTAGCGCCCAAACACCTTCTCCAGCGCGTCGCTGATCTCGCCGACCGTCGCCTTGGCGCGGGCAGCGTCGATGCTCAGCTTGAGCAGGTTCCGCTCGGGATCGGTCGGATCGGCGTTCTCGGCCGCCCACGTGAGCTTCGCCAGCGCGGCCGCCACGGCGTCCGGATCGCGCTCGGCGCGCAGCCGCGCCAACTTGGCGATCTGGGTGTCGCGGACGGAGTTGTTGTCGACCTTGAGCACCTCAGGCTTGACGTCGTTCTCCACGAGGTAGCAGTTGACGCCGACGAGCGGCTGGCGTCCGGAGTCGATGCGGGCTTGGGTCCGGGCGGCGGCCTCCTCGATGCGCATCTTGGGGATGCCGGCCTCGATCGCCTTGGCCATGCCGCCAGCGGCTTCGACCTCCTCGATGAGCTTCCAGGCCGCGTTGGCCAGGTCGTTCGTCAGCTTCTCGACGTACGCGGAGCCGGCCCACGGGTCGACGGAAGCGCACGTGCCCGACTCCTGCTGGATGAACAGCTGAGTGTTGCGGGCGATGCGGGCCGAGAAGTCGGTCGGCAGCGCGATGGCCTCGTCGAGCGCGTTGGTGTGCAGCGACTGCGTGTGGCCCTGCGTGGACGCCATGGCCTCCAGGCAGGTTCGCATCACGTTGTTGTAGACGTCCTGGGCGGTCAGCGACCACCCGGACGTCTGCGAGTGCGTGCGCA
>Ga0208564_1001987_pt1 | contig 16684 bp, 11 predicted proteins | sample AD_UKC073_MetaG_FD_184439 | JGI IMG/M metagenome (GOLD analysis project Ga0208564, IMG submission 184439) | Active sludge microbial communities of municipal wastewater-treating anaerobic digesters from USA - AD_UKC073_MetaG (SPAdes) (version 2) | ecosystem: Engineered > Bioreactor > Anaerobic >... | reverse complement strand
TGCCGTGGCCACCGAGGTGGCGCCGTCCACCCTGCTGATCGACCTGCTGCGCGGCCCGCTGGCCCTGACCGGCACCCACCAGGGCTGCGACACCGCGCAATGCGGCGCCTGCACCGTGCTGGTCAACGGCGAATCGGTCAAGAGCTGCAGCCTGCTGGCGGTGCAGGCGCAGGGCGCCAAGGTCACCACCGTGGAAGGCCTGGCCCAGGGCGACGAGCTGCACCCGCTGCAGCAGGCCTTCATGGACTGCCACGGCCTGCAGTGCGGCTTCTGCACCCCCGGCATGCTGATGACCAGTGCCTGCCTGCTGGCGAAGAACCCCAAGCCCAGCGACGCCGAGGTCCAGCACGCGCTGGAAGGCAACCTGTGCCGCTGCACCGGCTACGTGAAGATCGTCGCCGCCGTGCAGCAGGCCGCCGGTCAACTGGCGGGAGCCCAGGCATGAACGCGCCGCTCGAAGCCACCAGGTTCGGCAGCGGCCAGAAGGTCCGCCGCATCGAAGACCCGGCGCTCGTCACCGGCGCCGGCCGCTACACCGACGACGAGCGCCTGCCGGGCCAGACCCACCTCGTCTTCCTGCGCAGCCCGTATGCGCATGCCGACATCACCGGCATCGACACCAGCGCGGCCCAGGCCATGCCGGGTGTGGTCGCCGTCTACACCGGCGCCGACCTGGTCGCCGCCGGCGTCAAGCCGATGGCGGGCGTCCCCTTCCCGCGGCCCGATGGCAAGCCTGGCGCCACCGCGCCGCGCCTGGCGCTGGCCCATGGCCGCGTGCGCTTCGTCGGCGAGGCGGTGGCGGTGGTGGTGGCCGATTCGGTCGACCAGGCCCGCGCTGCGGCCGACGCGATCATGGTCGACTACAACGAGCTGCCGTCGGTGGTGAATGCCTTCGATGCGATGGCGCCCGGCGCGCCGGCGTTGTGCGACGCCGCGCCCGACAACATCTGCGCCGGCATGGCCCACGGCAGCGTCGACGCGACCAACGCCGCCTTCGCCGCCGCCGCGCACACGGTGCGGGTGGACGTCGACAACCAGCGCCTGGCGCCGGCCCCGATCGAGCCGCGTGCGGTGTCGGCCCAGGTGCCGGCTGCGGGCCCCGATGCCGGCCGCCTGGTGGTGCGCCTCTCCAGCCAGATGCCCACGGCGGTGCGCGGCGGCCTGGCCGACGCCATCCCCGGCCTGAGCGCCGAGAACGTGCGCGTGCTCGTCGGCGACGTCGGTGGCGGCTTCGGCATGAAGACCGGCATCTACCCCGAGGACATCGCCATCGGCTTCGCCGCCTGGACGCTGAAGCGTCCGGTGAAGTGGCGCGCCGAGCGCATCGACGAGTTCCTCGGCGCGGTGCACGGCCGCGACGTGGTCAGCCGCGCCGAGCTGGCGCTGGACGCCGACGGCAAGGTGCTGGCGCTGCGCGTCAAGGGCTATGCCAACGTCGGCGCCTACGGCACGGCCACCGGCGTGGCGATCCAGGTGCTGATCGGCCCCTGGGTGTCGACCAGCATCTACCACGTGCCGGTGATCGACGAGCAGTTCATCGCGGTGCTGACCAACACCACGCCCACCGGCGCCTACCGCGGTGCCGGCCGGCCCGAGGCGATCTACCTGATCGAGCGGCTGATGGACGCGGCGGCCCGCAAGCTGAAGCTGGACCCCGCCGAACTGCGTCGCCGCAACATGATCCGCCCGGACCAGATGCCCTACACCAACCCGATGGGCCAGGTGTACGACACGGGCGCGTTCGAGCAGATCCTCGACCAGGGCCTGGCGCTGGCCGACTGGAACGGCTTTGCCGCCCGGCGTGCGGCGTCCGAGGCGGCGGGCAAGAAGCGCGGCCGCGGCATCGCCACCTTCCTGGAATGGACCGGCGGCAATGCGCTGGCCGAGACGGTGACGGTCAACGTCACCGCCGACGGCTTCATCGAGCTGGGCTCGGCCACCCAGGCCATGGGCCAGGGCATCGCCACCAGCTATGCCCAGCTGGCGGTGGACGTGTTCGGCGTCGACATCAGCCGCATCCGCATCCTGCAGGGCGACACCGACCGCGCCAACGGCTTCGGCAGCGCCGGCTCGCGCTCGCTGTTCACGGGCGGCTCGGCCGTCAGTGCAGCCTCGAAGAAGACGGTCGACGACGCGAAGAACCTGGCTGCCGACGCGCTGGAAGCCCCGGCCGCCGACATCGAGTACCAGGCTGGCCGCTTCACGGTCAAGGGCACGGACCTGGGCATCGGCCTGTTCGAGCTGGCCGCCAAGCAGGCAGGCGGGCGCATCACCGCCACCGACGGCGCCACCGCCGCCGGCCCGACCTGGCCCAACGGCTGCCATGTCTGCGAGGTCGAGCTCGACCCCGCCACCGGCGAGGTGCAGGTGGTGGGCTATGCCTCGGTCAACGACATCGGCCGCGTCGTCAGCCCCACCATCGTCGAGGGCCAGATCGAAGGCGGCGCGGTGCAGGGCATCGGCCAGGCGCTGTGCGAGCGCGTGGCCTACGACCCCGAGACCGGCCAACTGCAGAGCGCCAGCTTCATGGACTATGCGATGCCGCATGCCGACGGCTTCCTGGGCTTCAAGACCGCCTTCGACACCAGCATCCCCTGCAAGACCAACGCGCTGGGCGTCAAGGGCGTGGGTGAACTGGGCACCATCGGCGCCACGCCGGCGGTGGTCAATGCGGTGATCGACGCGCTGGACCATGCCGGCTGCGGCGCCGCGGCCGAGGCCGTGCAGATGCCGTTGACGGCCGAGCGCGTCTGGCGCGCGGTGAACCTGAAGCAGTTCGACGCGTCGCCGTACAGGGCCTGATCGACGCACGAACCACAGCGGCCCCGGCGCGTGACCAGCGCGCCGGGGCCGCTGTCTTCATGGCGCGGTGTCAGGCCGCTGCCACAGCACCTTGCGCGCAAACCGGCTCCAGGGCTCACCCCGGCGCAGCGCGGCGACGAAGCTCGGGCCGTCGTCGATCCAGGTGCCGCCCAGCGCGGTCACGCCGCGGTCGAACAGCGGTTGCGGCAGGCAGCCGGCGCCGGGGCCGATCATGGCCACGCGGCGGGCATTCACGCACTGCGCCAGCACGGCGTCCAGGCTGCCGTTGAGCAGCACGGTGCTGGTCATCAGCACCTGGCTGCAGTCGCGCAGCACGGCCGGGTCCAGCGTCACGGTGTAGCCGGGGTGGACGCCGGCCAGGTCGGCGCGCAGTTCCAGCACCGTCAGCCGGGCGCCGGCCTCGGCGATGCTGCGCACCAGCGGCGGAAAGAAGCCGACCATGCCGATGTGCTCGCCCGGGGCCGGCTGCAGGCCGCCGATGGAGTCGGTGGCGCTGGGCGGGCATTCGCCGTCGCGGTCCATCAGCCAGCGGCTCAGGGCATTGACGGCAGCGAAGCCCAGCGTGCGCTCGGCGCCCTGGCCGTCGCGCCAGCGCCTGGCCAGGGCCAGCGCATCGCCGCGCACCAGGCGGCTGCCGTCCACGCCGGCCAGCGCGGCCAGCGTGTCGTCGAGCAGCACATAGCTCAGGCCCAGCGCACCGCCCTCCAGTTCGACCGCCGCGAACTCGCCGTCCTTGCTGCCGTTCCAGGGCACCGGCGGCAGGTGGATGGCGCGCAGCCGGGGTGCCCGGTCAGGGCCCAGGCGGGTGGTGATCAGGTCCAGCATCGCATCGGCGATGGGCGGCAGGGCGGCGGTGGTCATGCCGGCATCATGCCGCGCCCGGTCACCCTTGAAAGCCGTCGCACCGCCCCAAGTTGTCGGCGGTCAGGCCGGCGGCACCCGCTGGCGCAGCCCATCGAACAACACCGGGAGCCTCCTCCGATGACCAAGCAAACCCATGCCTTCCAGGCCGAGGTGAAGCAGATCCTGCACCTCGTGACCCATTCGCTGTACAGCAACAAGGAGATCTTCCTGCGCGAGCTGGTCAGCAATGCCAGCGACGCCTGCGACAAGCTGCGCTTCGAGGCGCTGGACAACAACGCGCTGTACGAGGACCAGCCCAACCTGGAAGTGCGGGTGCTGTTCGACGCCGAGGCCAAGACCATCACCATCCGCGACAACGGCATCGGCATGAGCGCCGAGGAGGCTGCCGCCCACCTGGGCACCATCGCCAAGAGCGGCACACGCGAGTTCATGGCCAGGCTGGAAGGCGACCAGAAGAAGGACGCCAACCTGATCGGCCAGTTCGGCGTGGGCTTCTACTCGGGCTTCATCGTCGCCGACCGCATCACGGTGGAAACCCGCCGCGCCGGTGCGCCCGAGACCGCCGGCGTGCGCTGGAGCAGCGAGGGCACGGGCGAGTACGAGCTGGAGACCATCCCCCGCGCCACCCGCGGCACCGACGTGATCCTGCACCTGCGTGACGAGGAGAGCGAGTTCCTCAGCACCTGGAAGCTCAAGTCCATCATCAGCAAGTACAGCGACCACATCTCGCTGCCCATCCTGATGCAGAAGGAGGAGTGGGACCAGGAGGCCAGCAAGCAGGTCAAGACCGACGAGTGGGAGACGGTGAACAAGGCCGCAGCCCTGTGGGCGCGCAGCAAGAGCGACATCACCGACACCGAGTACCAGGACTTCTACAAGCAGATCAGCTACGACGCCGACGCGCCGCTGGCCTACACCCACAACCGCGTGGAAGGCCGCAGCGAGTACACCCAGCTGCTGTACGTGCCGGCCAAGGCGCCGATGGACATGTGGAACCGCGACAAGCGCGGCGGCGTCAAGCTGTACGTCAAGCGCGTGTTCATCATGGACGACGCCGAGGCGCTGATGCCGGTGTACCTGCGCTTCGTCAAGGGCGTGATCGACTCGGCCGACCTGCCGTTGAACGTCAGCCGCGAGCTGCTGCAGGAAAGCCGCGACGTGAAGGCGATCCGCGAGGGCAGCACCAAGCGCGTGCTGGGCATGCTGGAAAGCCTGGCCGACAGCGAGGATGCGGACGAGCGCGCCAAGTACCTGAAGTTCTGGGGCGAGTTCGGCGCGGTGCTGAAGGAAGGCATCGGCGAGGACTTCCAGAACCGCGAGCGCCTGGCCAAGCTGTTCCGCTTCGCCAGCACCCATGCCGACGAGGGCGTGTCCTTCGCCGACTACCTGGGCCGCATGAAGGAAGGCCAGGAGCACATCTACGTCATCACCGCCGACAGCCTGGCCGCCGCCAAGGCCAGCCCGCAGCTGGAGATCTTCAAGAAGAAGGGCATCGAGGTGCTGCTGCTGGTCGACCGCGTCGACGAGTGGATGCTCAGCCACCTCTACGAGTTCGAGGGCAAGCAGCTGCAGAGCGTGGCCAAGGGTGCGGTCGACCTGGACAAGCTGCTGGACGCCGACGAGAAGAAGGCCGCCGAGGAAGCCGCCGAGGGCTTCAAGCCGACGCTTGACAAGCTGAAGGCCGCGCTGGCCGACCGCGCCAAGGACGTGCGCGTGACCACTCGCCTGGTCGACTCACCGGCCTGCCTGGTGGTGGAGGAAGGCGACATGAGCGGCCACCTGGCGCGCATGCTCAAGCAGGCCGGCCAGAGCGCGCCCAAGAGCCAGCCGATCCTGGAGGTGAACGCCGAGCACGCCCTGGTCAAGCGCCTGGCGGCCGACGATGCGCGCTTCGACGACCTGGCCCACATCCTGTTCGACCAGGCCCTGCTGGCCGAGGGCGGGCAGCTGGACGATCCGGCGGCCTACGTGGCGCGGGTGACGAAGCTGCTGGCGGCCTGATCGGTCGTCAGTCGAGCCAGGCGTCGTCGGGGTCGAGCGCCGGTTCGGCCATCGCGGCGATCTGCTCGCGCAGCTCGACGGTCTGCTGGCTCCAGTGGTTCGGCGTGCCGAACCAGGGAAACGCCGCCGGAAAGGCCGGGTCGCCCCAGCGCTCGGCCAGCCAGGCGTTGTGGTGCAGCATGCGCAGCGTGCGCAGCGGTTCGATCAGCGCCAGTTCGCGCCGGTCAAACCGGCAGAACTGGCGATAACCGGCCAGCACGGCGGCCAGCTGGCTGCGCATCGCGGCGGCGTCGCCTGACAGCAGCATCCACAGGTCCTGCACCGCGGGCCCGCTGACCGCGTCGTCCAGGTCGACGATGTGCGGGCCGCCGCCGCTGCCCTCGTCGGGGTCGCGCCAGAGGATGTTGCCGGGATGGCAGTCGCCGTGCAGGCGGATCGGCGTGAACGGCACGGCAGCGAAGGCGGCATCGACCATCGCCAGCGCCTGCTCCGCCGTGCTGCGGAAGGCGTCGACCTGGGCCGGGCCGATCACGTCCAGCGCCAGCAGCCGGGCCAGCGCCTGGTGGCCGAAGGTGGCCGGGTCCAGCTTGCGCCGATGTGCGAAGGCCCGCTGCGCACCCACCGCATGCAGCCGGCCGATGAAGCGGCCCAACCAGCGCAGGGTGTCGGGGCGGTCCAGATCGGGCCCGTGGCCGGCGCGTCGCGGGTAGGCGGCGAGGCGAAAGGGCAGGCCCTCGACGTCGACCTCGGCCAGCGTGTCACCACCCGCCAGCGCCAGCGGCGCCACCACCGGCACCTCGGCGGCGGCCAGTTCGGCGGCAAAGCCATGTTCCTCGGCGATCTGCGCGTCGCTCCAGCGGGCGGGGCGGTAGAACTTGGCCACCACCGCGCCGCCGTCCTCCAGCATCACCTGGAAGACGCGGTTCTCGTAGCTGTTGAGCTGCAGCAGCCGGCCGTCGCCGCGAATGCCGACGCTGTCCAGTGCGTCGAGCACCGCCTGCGGCGTGAGCCGCTCGTAGGGGTGGCCGGCGTCAGCCGTGCCGGGGCCGTCAGTGCTGGAAGGGCTGCTTGGCCGGTGGTGCGGGGTCATCCACCACCATACCAGCCGGCATGATGTCGGCGTCGCCCAGGCCGCTGCGGCCGTCCAGGTCGCCCATGCCAGTGTCCAGGTCACGCCGGCCCGACGAGAAGAACGAGTCGTGGAAGCTCATCGAGTCCTGCCACAGCGTGCCGCGCTCGCGCCGGCGGCTGCCGCCACCCATGCCCGACGTGCCGCCCGACATCGACGCCGAGCCCTGCGCCGGCTGCGGCCCGCGCGAGGCATTGCTGCCCATCGGCACGAGCAGCTGCAGCTCGGGGATGGACGGCAGGTGGTCGGCCGGGCAGCGCAGGTAGCGCACGCGGCACGCGGCCAGCACGGCCTGCTTGATGCGGGTGGCACGGCCGGGCGGGCCGCCGCGGTCGTAGCTCAGGTCGATGGCGGCCAGCACGCGGCCGTTGGCGCTGCACACCGCGAAGGTGACGTGGTTGGCGCCCAGCAGGTCGAACCAGTAGCGCACCGACTTCGGGTCGGCCGGTTGGCAGAAGCGCACCAGCGGCAGCTTGGCCAGCACGATGTGGTGCGGCAGGGCGTCGCGCAGCTGGCGGTAGACGCGGCGCTCGTCGGCGGTGAACACTGGGCGCGGCAGCAGGTCCCATTCCACCGGCAGCGGCGGCGGGCCGGGCGGCCGCCGCAACGCCTGCAGCAACCACAGCACTGCCAGCGTGGCAAGCACTGCCAGGGCTGCGGTCGCGATGAACCAGGAGAGGTACTGCTGCATGAAGCCGGGCCGGGAGGTTGTGGGTGCGACGGACCAGCGGCCGTTGCAGAAGGCGAAAAAAGGCTGAAAGCGATATTACATTGGTGCAGGCGCACATTTTTGCGCCCGGTCCTGACGATGGGTGCCCGCAAGCCGGGGGGGCGCTGCGCGGGGGGCGTGCGGCTTTGCACACCGTGTCCCGGGGCCGCCTCCTGCGGGCGATGGACGCCGTGGCCGGCGGTGTTCAGCGCCCGTCGGGCTGGCGCGGCCACAGCGCCCAGGCCTGCAGCGGCTGCTTCATGCGGCCGGCCTGCTGCTCGGCGAGTTCGCCCGGGCCCCAGAAATAATCGATGCGCACCGCGCCCGTGATCGCGCTGCCGGTGTCCTGGGCCATCACCAGGCGGCGCAGCGGCGTGGCCGACAGCGGCTCGGTGGTGCTGATCCACAGCGGCGTGCCGTAGGGCACGGCCATCGGATCGACCGCCACCGAGCGGCCGGCCGTCAGCGGCACGCCCTGGGCGCCGCGCGGGCCGATGCGCTCGTCGGGCAGCGGCTCCTCGCGGAAGAACACCACCCGCGGGTTGGCCCACAGCATCTGCTGCAGCCGGGTGGCACCGGCCTGCTGGCCCCACTGGCGGATGGCGGGCCAGCTGGCGCTCTCGGGCTTGAGCTCGCCCTGCTCGATCAGCCAGCGGCCGACCGACTTGTAGGGCTGGTCGTTGTGGCCGGCAAACGCCAGGCGCACGGTCTGCACCCGGCCGTCGGGCTCGGTGACGCGCAGCCGGCCCGAGCCCTGGATCTGCAGCAGCAGGGCGTCCAGCGGGCTGGCGACCCAGGCGATGGCGTTGCCGCGCAGCGCCGCCTGGGCGGCGGGCAGGGTGTCGATCTGCTGCCGGCTGTACCAGGGCTTGCGCGTTGCCAGGTCGGCCGGCGGGCGGTGCAGCGGCACGGTGAAGCCGGGCTGCGGCTGGCGGCTCGCGGCGACCAGGGGCTCGAAGTAGCCGGTGGCCAGGCCGTCGGCGCTGCCGTCCAGGGCTTCGAGCCGGTAGGGCTGCAGCTCGCGTTGCAGGAACTGCCAGGCGAAGGTCTCGTCAGGCGGGTTGAAGGCCAGGGCGCGGGCGCAGACCTCGGCCCAGCCGGGTGCCGGCTTCGCACAGCCGGCGCGCAGGGCCGGCCACAGCGCTGTCGGCTGGTCATCGGCCAGGCCGGGCAGGGCCGACCAGTCCACCGGCACCCAGCGGGCGCGCGGGCGCAGCAGCGGGGCCGCCGGGGTGGCGGGCGTCTCGGGCGTCTCGGGCGTCGTGGCCGGCGGCGGGCTGATGGCCGTCGGCGCGGGCGCCGGTTCCGGCGGCCGGGGCGGCTGCACCGCGCAGCCGGCGGCCAGCAGCAGGGCCGCGACGCCGGCCAGGGCGGCGGCCCGGGATAATCCGCCCATGTGGCTCATCTTGCTGGAGGCGGCGGGCGCCGGCCTGATCCTGGTGCTGATCGTCTGGTGGACGGCGTTCGCCGGGCGCCCGCGTGGTGAGCGGCGCACCGACGACGACCCGCCGCGCTGACCGCCACGGCCTTTCACACCGCCAGCCCTTGCGCTGCCAGCCGGCGCCGGGCGTTGTCCGAGGTGGCGCGCGGCACCCGGCCGGTGGCGGCCAGGGCGGCCGTGCTGGCCGCCATGCGGCCGAACAGCGTGCGCAGGGCGTCGGCGTCCAGCGCATCGATGCGCGCCAGCGCCTCGGCGCGGTCACGCAGCCGGCCCAGCAGCAGGGCGTCCAGCGCGGCTTCCTCCAGCCGGCGGCCGGTCTTCTCCAGCCCGCGCAGGCGGCGCACGCGCATCTGGTTCTTGGCCCGCTCCAGGTCGATGGGGGCGATCGCCGACGCCTGCGCCGTGACCAGGCCGGCCAGCGCGTCCAGGCAGTCATCCAGCTGCTCGGGCCCGGTGCTGGCCTCGATCACGAACTGCCCGCCGCTGTCGACCAGGTCGGCCGAGCAGGCGGCGTAGTAGACGAGGCCACGGCGCTCGCGCAGCTGGTCCATCAGCGGCGAGCTCATGCCCTCGCCCAGCAGTGCGGCGGCCAGTGACGCGGTGGGATCGTCGGCCTGCATCGGCGGCACCGGAAAGCCGAGCACCAGGTGCGTCTGGCTGCTGCCGGCCATGCTGCGGGTGCGCACGCCGCCGCCCCAGGCGGGCGGCTGCAGCAGGTTCGGCGCGCCGGCGGCCATGGCGCCGAAGGCGGCCTCGGTGTCGCGCAGCAGCGTGTCGGCGTCGGTCGGCCCCGCCACGGCCACCACCAGGTTGGCGCCGGTGTAGTGCTGCGCCACATGGTCGACCAGGTCGTCGCGGCTGAAGCGCTCGATGTTGGCGCGGGTGCCGATCACCGGCTGCGCCAGCGGGTGCAGGCCCCAGGCGGCGCGGTCGAACAGCTTGAACGCGGTCGACATCGGGTCGTCGGCGTCCTCGGTGAACTCGTGCAGCAGCACGTCGCGCTCCTGCTCGAACTCGCCGGCCGGGAAGGTGGCGCCCAGCACGATGTCGGCCAGCATGCGCAGCAGCAGCGGCGCATGGGCGGCCAGGCCGCGCATGTGGAAGGCGGTGTGGTCCTTGTCGGTGTGGGCGTTGACCTCGGCGCCCAGGCGCTCGGCATCGAGGTTGATGCGCCGGGCGTCGCGCGTGGCCGTGCCCTTGAAGGCCATGTGCTCGATGACATGGCCGATGCCGTTGCGGCTGCGCCGCTCGTGGCCGCTGCCGCAGCGGATGAAGATGCTCACCTGGCAGGTCTGCGCCTCGGGTTTCGGCAGCACGACCAGGCGCACGCCGTTGGCCAGCACGTGCATGGCGGGCGCGGTGCCGCTCATGCGCCGCGCTCCGGCAGGAAGAAGCTGCGCGGCGCCTGCCACAGGCGGCGCCGCACGGCGGCGTACAGCGTTCGGCGGTCGGCCAGGGTGATGCCGCGCGAGCGCAGCGCCACCTTCAGTGCCAGCCAGAAGCTCACCGCCAGGTTCAGCACGCCGGTGGCCACCAGGCCGGCCACGCACCACCAGAAATCGGCCTGGCGCAGCACGTCCCAGCCCAGGGTGCTGGCGGCGGCGGCCAGCTGGCCGGTGCCCAGGGTCACGTGGCGCACGTCCAGCGGAATGCCGAGAAAGGCCAGCAGCGCCGGCACGATCCCCAGCAGCAGGCCCAGCGAGACATTCGCCGCCAGGCCCGAGATGTTGGCGCGCCACCACAGCGACCAGCGCTGCGCCCGCGCCGCACCCAGCCGGGCGACGATGCCGGGGTGGTGGGCCAGGGCGCTGTCGAGCCGGTGGTAGACGAACCAGTTCTCGGCCCAGCCGGCGATCAGGCTGCTGGCGAACAGCAGCACGCCGGTGAAGGCGGCGAACAGCGCCGTGGGGCCCAGCAGGGTCAGCGAGTGCAGCACGTAGTGGGCGTTCTTCTCGCCCACCAGCGGCGCGCCCTGCAGCCACCAGGCCAGCCACTGCACCACCAGCACCACCGGGATCACCGCGGCAATGTTGCCGACGATGCCGGCGAACTGCGAGCGCACCAGGTGCGTCACCTCGTCGACGAAGCCCTCGACCGCCGCGGCGTCGGCGGCGCTGTCGCGCGCCTCGCCCGGGCGGCGCAGCGCGCCCAGCTTCTGCGCCATGGCCGGTGCGGTCATCGCCGGCTGCTTGGTGGCCACCGTCCAGTGCAGCAGGTGCACGATCAGAAAGCTGATGGCGTAGTTCAGCCCCGCGCCGAAGCCGGCCCAGAACGGTGCCAGGCCCAGGGCCATGATGGCGAACTTGGCGAAGGTGGTGCCGCCGATCACCGCGCCGCCGCCCAGGGCCTTGCGCAGCATGTCGGCGTACTCGGCGCGGTTGCGGGTGATGTAGTGCTCGCCGGTCTCGGCATGGCGCTCGGTCACCTTGCGCGCCATCAGCGAGTACTGCCGCCCCAGCAGGGCGCGCAGGCTGCGGCGTTCACGCGCCAGCCGCACCAGCTCGACCAGCAGCGACTGCAGCTCGCGCTGCGGCGTGTCCGACAGCGCCAGGTCCAGCAGCGCTTCCAGACGGACGCAGCGCGCCTGCAACTGCTCGACCTCGAAGACGATGTTCACCGAGACGCCGTGCACCGCCAGGTGGTCGGGCACGCTGGCGGCGGCGGCGCTGCAGCGCAGCAGCAGGGCGCGCAGGAAGTTGGCGCCGCGCACGATGGCGCCGCGCTCGCCGGAGCGCAGCGCGTCGATCAGGTCCTCGGCGGCGCGCGACAGCTGCTCGAACGGCCGCTCGGCCAGCAGCTCGGGCCCCATGCGCTGGCGCAGGGCCGGGGTGAAGGCGGCCGCGCGGATGGCGCTGACCAGCCAGGTGATGGCCCGCAGCAGCGGCGCACGCCAGTCGCCGTCGCCCGGCGCAGCGGCCTGGCCGTGGTCGCGCGCGGCGCCCAGCAGCGCGGCCAGGCGCGCCAGCGTGGGCGCGTCGATGGCGGCCAGCCAGTCGGCATCGGCCGCGTCGCTGAACAGCAGCTGGAACAGCGCCGCGCCGTCGTCGGTGTCGGGCGTGGCCGGCAGCAGGCGCAGCGACAGCCGCTCGGCCACCTCGCCGCCCAGGTCGCGCCGGGCACTGAAGCCGAAGTCGGCCAGCAGCGCGGCCAGGTCGGTCTCGCGCCAGGCGCGGCCCAGCAGGGCGACGATGCGTGCGCGCGGCTCGGGGTGGCGCTCCAGCACGTTGAGCAGGTGGCGCAGGCGCAGCACCGGGCGCGGCGTGCTGCCCGCGGCGGCCTCGGCCGGGCCGTGGCGCAGCCACTCGATCAGGCGCACCAGCCACAGGTGGCGCTCGGGGCGCGCGGCCTTGGGGTCGGCCGCGTTCAGCAGCGCCGTCAGGTCCCAGGTGGCGGGCTTGCCGCGCCACCACTGGGCCGCCGCCATCAGTGCAGCGCGGCCGCGTCGGCCAGGGCGAACTCGGCCACCGGCGACTCGAACCAGTGGGCGTCCTCGGTGATGCAGAAGAAGCGCCCCTGCATCGAGCCCTGGGGCGTGGCGATCTGCGCCCAGCTGGTGTATTCGAACTGCTCGCCGGGCTTGAGCAGGGGCTGGTGCCCCACCACGCCCAGACCGCGCACCTCCTGCACGCCGCCGCGGTGGTCGCTGATCAGCCAGTGGCGCGCCACCAACTGGGCCGCCACGTCACCGGTGTTGCGGATGATGATGGTGTACGCGAAGCCGTAGAGCTGCTGCGCGGCATCGGTGTGCTCGGGCAGCGGGCGCACGGTGACGCTGGAGGTGAACGCGGGATGGGCCATCGGCGCATTCTAGGAAGCAGGCGAAAATCCCGGGCCATCCCGCCCACCCATCCCTGCCGGCCGCGCGCCCGACCTGCCATGTCACGCACCTTCCGCATCGCCCCCAGCCTGCTCTCGGCCGACTTCGCCCGGTTGGGTGAGGAAGTGAAGACCGTCGTCGCCGCCGGTGCCGACTGGATCCACTTCGACGTGATGGACAACCACTACGTGCCCAACCTCACCTTCGGGCCGATGGTCTGCCAGGCGCTGCGCAAGCACAGCACGGTGCCCATCGACGTGCACCTGATGGTGCAGCCGGTCGACGCGCTGGCCCAGGCCTTCTGCAAGGCCGGCGCCGACATCGTCACCTTCCACCCCGATGCCTCGGCCCACGTCGACCGCACGCTGCAGGTCATCCGCGCCGAGGGCAAGCAGGCCGGGCTGGTGTTCAACCCCGCCACGCCGCTGGACGTGCTGGAGTGGGTGATCGACAAGGTCGACGTGGTGCTGCTGATGAGCGTGAACCCGGGCTTCGGCGGCCAGAGCTTCATCGACAGCGCGCTGCGCAAGTGCGAGAAGGCCAGCAAGATCATCGAGGCGTCGGGCCGGGACATCCGCCTGGAAGTCGACGGCGGCATCAAGACCGACAACATCCGCGCCGTGGCCGATGCCGGTGCCGACACCTTCGTCGCCGGCAGCGCCATCTTCGGCCAGCCGGACTACAAGGCGGTGATCGACGCGATGCGCCGCCAGCTCGCGGCCTGAAATGGCACCCCCCGAAGCGCCTGCGGCGCCTCCCCCCAGGGGGCGCCGCCAGCGGCCCGGCGAAGCCGGTTCCGCGGCGACCGCGTGGTTGCGCTGATCCGGGCATGACCACAGTCCGTGCATTGCTGCTGACCGACGTGGTCGACAGCACCCGGCTGGCACAGCAGATCGGCGACGTGGCGATGGCCGCGCTGTGGGCCGCGCACGACCGCCTGGCGCGCGACCTGCTGCCGCCCTGGCGCGGGCGCGAGATCGACAAGACCGACGGCATGCTGCTGCTGTTCGACCATGCCGCCGATGCTGCGGGTTATGCGCTGGCCTACCACCAGGCCCTGGCCGGGCTGCAGCCGCCGCTTCCAGCGCGTGCCGGCCTGCATGTCGGCCCGGTGCTGCTGCGCGAGAACCCGGCCGAGGACGTGGCCCGCGGCGCCAAGCCGCTGGAAGTCGACGGCTTGGCCAAGCCCACCGCGGCGCGGGTGATGGCCCTGGCCCGCGGCGGCCAGACCCTGCTCAGCGCCGAGGCCCAGGCCGCGCTGGTGGCCGACGGCCTGCTGGACGGCGATGCCGGGCTGGCCATCCGGTCGCACGGCCACTGGCTGCTCAAGGGCGTGGCCGAGCCGGTGGAGCTGTTCGAACTGGGCACGCCCGGCCCCGGCTTCCACGCGCCGGACGACGGCGAGAAGGCCCACCGTGTGGTGCGCCAGGGCGGCCGCTGGCTGCCGGTGCGCCAGATCGCCAACAACCTGCCGGCGCAGCTCACCTCCTTCGTCGGCCGCGAGCGTGAACTGGCCGAGCTGAAGGACCTGCTCGGATCGCACCGGTTGCTGACTCTGCTGGGCATGGGCGGCCTGGGCAAGACCCGGCTGTCGCTGCAGCTGGCGGCCGAGGTGATGGCCGACTTTCCCGACGGCGCCTGGTTCCTGGACCTGGCGCCATTGCGCGACGGTGCCCTGGTCACCAGCGAGGCGGCGCAGGCCCTGGGCGTGCGCGACGAGCCCGGCCGGCCGCTGCTGCAGGCGCTGTGCGCGCACCTGCAGCCCCTGCGGGCGCTGATCATCCTGGACAACTGCGAGCACCTGCTGCAGCCGGTGGCCAAGCTGGCGCATGCGCTGCTGCTGGCCGCGCCGCAGCTGGCCATCGTCGCCAGCAGCCGCGAGGCCCTGCACGTGCCGGGCGAACGCACCTGCCCGATCCTGCCGCTGGCCGTGCCCCGGGCCAGCGACAGCGCCGAGCAGCTGGCCGCGTCGCCCGCGGTGCAGCTGTTCGTGCAGCGGGCGCAGCAGCACCGGCCCGACTTCCAGCTGGGCCCGCCCGGCGTGGCGGCCGACGTGGCGGCGCTGGTGGCGCGGCTCGAAGGCATTCCGCTGGCGCTGGAGCTGGCCGCCGCGCGCGTGCGCAGCATGGCGGTGGCCGACATCAACCGCCGCCTGGCCCGGCGCTACCAGGTGCTGACTGGCGGTTCGCGGGTGCTGGCCGAGCGCCAGCAGACGCTGCGCGCCCTGGTCGATTGGTCGTACGACATGCTGAGCCCCGCCGAGCAGCGCCTGCTGCAGCGGGTGGCGATGTTCGCCGGTGGCTTCAGCCTGGCCGCGGCCGAGACCGTGTGCGCCGACGACGACCTGGTGCCCGACTGGGAGGTGGTGGACCTGCTGGCCTCGCTGGTCGAGAAGTCGCTGCTGGGCCTGGTGCAGCCGGCCGATGGCGGCGCTGCGGGCGAGGGCCGCTACCAGATGCTGGAGACCTTGCGCGACTACGCCGCCGAGAAGCTCGACGCCAGCGGCGACCGGGCGGTGACCGCGGAGCGCCACTGCGCCTTCTTCTTCAGCCTGGCCAAGCAGGCGCGCGACGGCCTGCAGGGCCCCGGGCAGGGCCGCTGGCTGGCGCAGCTGGACACCGAGCACGACAACCTGCGCGTGGCCATGGCCACCGCCCAGGCCGGCGGCGCGGCGGGCGGGGACCTCTTCGTGGCGGTCAAGCTGGCGGTGGCACTGCAGAACTTCTGGATCATGCGCGGCCATGTGCGCGAAGGCCGCGACGCCCTGGCGGCCATCCGGGCGCTGCCGGCGGTGACGGCGTCGGACCAGGCCCTGGGCCATGCGCTGTACGTGGCCGCCGCCCTGGCGCTGGCCGAGGGCGACCCGGCCGAGGCCCACCGCCTGCTCGACGAGGGCCTCGCGCGCCGCCGCACCCTGGGCCATGCGGTGGACATCGCCGCCACGCTGTCCACCCGCAGCGCCACCCGCCTGAGCGGCGGCGACGCGGCCGGCGCCCAGGCCGACGCGCAGGAGGCGCTGGCCCTCTTCCGCGGGGCCGGCCACGCCGTCGGCGAGGCCATCACCCTGCTGCAGCTGGGCGATGCGCAGGCCTTTGCCGGCGACGATGCCGAGGCCCTGGCGACATTGCAGCAGGCGCGCACGCTGGCGCAGGCGATCCGGCACCCCGAGACCGAGGGCGAGGTCGAGCGGGCGCTGGCCGACCTGGCGCTGGCCGCTGGCGACCTGGCCGCGGCAGAGGCGGGGCATGCCCGCTCGCAGGCGGTGTGCGCGGCGGCCGGTGACCTGCGCGGCGAGGCCCAGGCCCGCGCTGCCCTGGCCCGCAGCGACCTGGCCGCCGGCCGGCTGGACGACGCCGCCGCCCGGCTGCAGGCGTCACTGCAGGACTTCGAGCGCTTCGCGATGCGCGCGCCCTGGCTGCAGGCACTGGAGGACGTGGCCGCCCTGCTGGACCGGCGCGGCGACGCCGAGGCCGCCGCGGGCGCGGTGGGCCTGGCCACCGCGGTGGACCAGATGCGTGCCGCCGCCGGCCTGGCCCGCGCGCCCCGCGCCGAGGCCGCCTGGCAGCACCTGCAGGCCCGCCTGCACCAGCGCCTGGGCCCGGCTGCCGTGGCGCTGGCCGCCCAGCAGGCGCGCAACTGGGATGGCGCGCAGGCCCAGCTGCGGGCGTTGGCGCAGCTGGCGCCGCCCACGGCCGCGGGCTGACCGAAGCGCGCATCCTCGCGACGAGACTGGCGCAGTAGCTCATTTCGGGGACACCGCTCTGAGCGGCGCCGCCAGGCCGCTTCAGCCCGCGCGGCGGCGCCGCGCCGCCCGGCCCAGCAGGCCCAGGCCGCCCAGCAGCAGGGCCCAGGCCTGCGGCTCGGGCACCGGGGCGCTCAGCGGGCTGAACTGCAGGTAGA
>Ga0208564_1001985_pt1 | contig 16695 bp, 15 predicted proteins | sample AD_UKC073_MetaG_FD_184439 | JGI IMG/M metagenome (GOLD analysis project Ga0208564, IMG submission 184439) | Active sludge microbial communities of municipal wastewater-treating anaerobic digesters from USA - AD_UKC073_MetaG (SPAdes) (version 2) | ecosystem: Engineered > Bioreactor > Anaerobic >... | reverse complement strand
GACAGCACCAGCTCCAGCACACCGTCAGGGGCGAACACCTGCGGCTGGTCAAAGACATGCAGCCCGGGTTCCAGGCGCAGCACGGCGGGGGTGTCGGCGGCGTGGGCCGTGCCTGTTGCCAGCAGGACCATGCCGGCAGTGGCCAGCCAGGGCAGGGCAGGGAATCGCAAGGGGTGCATGCCTGTCTCCGTGTCGAGGTGCTCGCCGAAGCCCGGCGGTGCATCCAGCGTGCAGGCGGCCGGCGCCGCGGTCAAGTGGTGTTGACGGTGGGCGTTAACCTTGCGTCATCCGCCACTGCCGAGTTCTCCAGCGATGTCCACCTACACCGCCACCATCGCCTGGCAGCGCGCCGGCCAGGCCTTCAGCGACCGCCGCTACAGCCGCGCCCATCAATGGCAGTTCGACGGCTTGAGCGTGCCCGGCTCGTCGTCGCCCCAGGTCGTGCCGCTGCCGATGTCCGACGCGGCCGCGGTCGACCCCGAGGAAGCCTTCGTCGCGTCGCTGTCCAGCTGCCACCTGCTGTGGTTCCTGGACCTGGCCTGCCGCGCCGGCTGGGTGGTCGACGACTACAGCGATGCCGCCACCGGCGTGCTGGCCAAGGACGCCCAGGGCCGGCTGGCGATGACCGTGGTCACGCTGCGACCCGCGGTGCGCTTCGCCGGTGCGCGCCAGCCCGACGCGGCCGAAATCCACCGCCTGCACCATGCCGCGCACGACGCCTGCTTCATCGCCAACTCGGTGAGCACCGACGTGCGCTGCGAGCCCATCATCGATCCCGCCTGAGCCATGTACCTGCCCCGCCATTTCGAGGAAACCCGGCCCGAGGTCCTGCACCCGGTGCTGGCGGCCCATCCGCTGGGCCTGCTGATCACGGTCGACGCCGACGGCGCGCCGGTGGCCAACCCGATCCCGTTCCACCTGGACGCCACGCGCGGCGCCCACGGCACGCTGTGCGCCCATGTCGCCCGCGCCAACCCGGTTTGGCAGCAGGCGGGGCAGCAGGTGCTGGTGGTGTTTCAAGGCGCCGATGGCTACATCTCGCCCAGCGGCTACCCCGGCAAGGCCGAGCACGGCAAGGTGGTGCCGACCTGGAACTACCTGATGGTGCAGGCCCGCGGCCCGCTGGTGGTGCTGGACGAGGCCGCCGCCGCCCATGCCCTGGTCACGCGGCTGACCGACCGCCACGAGGCCACGCAGCCGAAGCCCTGGGCCGTGGCCGACGCGCCCGCCGGCTACGTCGCCAGCATGCTGCGCGCCATCGTCTGCATCGAGGTGCCGCTCACGTCGCTGGTCGGCAAGTTCAAGCTCAGCCAGAACCGCAGCGCGGAAGACCGCGCCGGCCTGGTCGGCGCGTTGCGCGCGCAGGGCGACGGGCCGGCGCAGGCGCTGGCCGGGCGGATGGAACACCCGGCGGGCGGCTGACGCCTGGCGGCGGCCAACTTCCCAACTTCACAAACGGAGAAGTTCCGGCCAAGCGGCGCTCACAGCCGCTGCGCAGACTGCGGTCACGGGCGGGGCGGGGGCCCTGCCAAGACAAGGAGTCGTCCGCATGCGCAAGATCGCCCATCCCCTGGCCTGGGCCCTGCTGGGCGGTGGCCTGGCCGCCGTCGGCACCGCCGGCGCCATCGACCTGCCCTGGCTGGGCAAGGGCCAACCCGTCACCCAACCCGCGGCGCAGGGTGCCGCCAGCCTGCCGGCCGCTGCGCCCGCCACGCCGCTGCCACCCGGCGCCGCGCCCAACTACCGCGCCATCGTGCAGCGTTACGGCCCGTCGGTGGTCGGCGTGCTGGTCGAGGGCCGGCGCACGGCCGATGGCGACGAGGAAGCCGCCGCGCTGCCGGGGCTGCCCCGCGGCTGGCGCCCCGGCATGCCGCAGGGCGCCCAGCCCTTCCGCGGCCAGGGCTCGGGTTTCATCGTCGCCGCCGACGGCCTGATCCTGACCAATGCCCATGTGGTGAAGGACGCGACCCAGGTGACCGTGCTGCTGGCCGATCGGCGCGAATTCACCGCCCAGGTGCTGGGCAGCGACGCGGCCACCGACATCGCGGTGCTGCGCATTCCCGTGCAGGGCCTGCAGCCGGTGCGCCTGGGCGATGCGGCGCAGTTGCAGGTGGGCGACCCGGTGCTGGCCATCGGCGCGCCCTACGGCCTGGCGCAGACGGCCACCGCCGGCATCGTCAGCGCCACCGGGCGCAGCCTGCCCGGCGACGGCGCCGTGCCCTTCATCCAGACCGACGCGGCGGTGAACCCGGGCAATTCCGGCGGGCCGCTGTTCGACGCGGCCGGCAACGTGGTCGGCATCAATGCCCAGATCTACAGCCGCACCGGCGGCTTCCAGGGCGTGAGCTTCGCCATCCCCGTCGACGTGGCGATGCGGGTGAGCCAGCAGATCGTCGCCACCGGCCGCGCCCAGCATGCGCGCCTGGGCGTCACGGTGCAGGACCTGACCCAGCCACTGGCCGACAGCTTCGGCCTGCAGCGGCCCGATGGCGCCCTGGTGTCGCAGGTGGCGCCGGGCAGCCCGGCCGCCAGCGCTGGCCTGCAGCCGGGCGACGTGATCCAGAAGATCGACGGCCAGCCCACGGTGCAGGCCGGCGCGCTGTCGGCGCGGGTGGCGCAGGCCGTGCCGGGCGAGCGCATCGCCCTGGGCGTGTGGCGCCAGGGCAAGGCGCTGGAGCTGACGGCCACGCTGGGCAAGGCCGACGACGGCGCGGCGACGAAGCAGGCCGCCGCCGGCAGCGACGAGGCCACCGGCGGTGCCAAGCTGGGCCTGGCGCTGCGCCCGCTGCAGCCGGCCGAGCGTGCCCAGGCCAGGCTGGAGCACGGCATGCTGGTGCAGGATGCACGCGGCGCCGCGGCCCGCGCCGGCGTGGCGCCGGGCGACGTGGTGCTGGCGATCAACGGCCAGCCGGTGGATTCGGTCGACGTGCTGCGCAAGGTGCTGGCGGCCAGCCCGAAGCGGGTGGCGCTGCTGGTCTGGCGCGCCGGCGAGCAACTCTTCGTGCCGATCGCACCCGTCTGAAATTGGACCACCCCCGACGCGCTGCGCGCGCCCCCTCCAGGGGGCAACGCCAGTGGACCGGCAAAGCCGGTTCCACGGCGTTCGCTGGGTTCGTCCGGGGGCATTCGTCGCAACCAGCTTTCTGATTCACTGCGCGCTGACCTGAAGTCGCCCCCGATCTGTGGCCTAATCGAGTGTTTCGCACCCGCCCATCCCGGAAGCACCATGTCCACCAAGATCCGTACCGAAGCCGACCGCAAAGCCACGCCGCGCCCGCCCGCGCCCAAGGGCGTGACCTACACCGTGGGCCGCGGCCAGAAGCGCAGCCTGGAGCGCGGCTCGCACACCCGCAGCAAGAAGAAGGCGGGCAAGCGGCCGCACCAAGGCTGATGCCCCGGGCGGTTCCGGCCGCCCCGCTGCCACACCCGGGCGCCCCAGGCGCCCGTTTCGCTTTCTTGCGCCACCACCGCCTGCCATGCTGCGCATCACCGAACTGCGCCTGCCGCTGAACCACGACCAGCCCGCGCTGCGCGCGGCGGTGCTGGCGCGGCTGAAGCTCAAACCGGCGCAGGTGCAGGACATCACCGTCTTCCGCCGCGCCTGGGATGCGCGCAAGAAGACCGCGGTGGTGCTGATCTACACCGTCGACGTGCGCTTCGCCGAGGGTGTCGACGCCGCGGCGGTGCTGGCGCGCTTTGCGTGTGACCCGCACATCCGGCCCACGCCCGACACCGGCTACAAGTTCGTCGGCCAGGCGCCGGCCGACTTCAGCACCGACCTGCGGGCCGGCCGCCGGCACCGCCCGGTGGTGGTGGGCTTCGGGCCCTGCGGCATCTTCGCGGCCCTGGTGCTGGCGCAGATGGGCCTGCGGCCGATCGTCATCGAGCGCGGCAAGGACGTGCGCCAGCGCACCAAGGACACCTGGGGCCTGTGGCGCCAGGGCGTGCTGGACCCCGGCTCGAACGTGCAGTTCGGCGAGGGTGGTGCCGGCACCTTCAGCGACGGCAAGCTGTGGAGCCAGATCAGCGACCCGCGGCATCTCACGCGCAAGGTGCTGACCGAGTTCGTCAAGGCCGGCGCGCCCGAGGAGATCCTCTACGTCGCCAAGCCGCACATCGGCACCTTTCGCCTGGTCGGCATGGTCGAGAAGATGCGCGCCGACATCACCGACCTGGGCGGCGAGATCCGCTTCGGCCGCCAGGTGACCGACCTGCTGGTCGACACGGCTGGTGGCGAACGCCAGCTGCGTGGCGTGGTGCTGGAAGACGGCACCGAGCTGCGCACCGACCATGTGGTGCTGGCCCTGGGCCACAGCGCGCGCGACACCTTCGCGATGCTGCAGCAGCGCGGCGTGTTGCTGGAAGCCAAGCCGTTCTCGGTGGGCTTTCGCATCGAGCATCCGCAGGGCGTGATCGACCGCGCCCGCTTCGGGCCGAATGCCGGCCACCCCATCCTGGGCGCGGCCGACTACAAGCTGGTGCACCACGCGGCCAATGGCCGCTCGGTCTACAGCTTCTGCATGTGCCCCGGTGGCACCGTGGTGGCGGCCACCAGCGAGCCGGAGCGTGTCGTCACCAACGGCATGAGCCAGTACAGCCGCAACGAGCGCAATGCCAACGCCGGCATCGTGGTGGGCATCAACCCGGCCGACTACCGGCAAACGCCGGGTGACGGGCCGGTGAACCCGCTCGACGGCGTCGCCTTCCAGCGCATCTGGGAGAGCCGTGCCTTCGAGCTGGGCGACGGCGGCTACCGGGCGCCGGGCCAGCTGGTCGGCGACTTCATCCGCGGCCAGCGTTCGGCGGCGCTGGGGTCGGTCGAGCCCTCGTACAAGCCGGGCGTCACCGCCACCGACCTGGCCGATGCAAAGCGGCCCAGCCTGCCGCCGTACGTGCTGGCGGCCATCCGCGAGGCGCTGCCGGCCTTCGGCCGCCAGATCCGCGGCTTCGACATGGACGACGCGGTGCTCACCGGGGTCGAGACCCGCACCTCGTCGCCGCTGCGCATCACCCGAGGCCGCGACCTGCAGAGCCTGAACACCCGCGGCCTGTACCCGGCGGGCGAGGGCGCAGGCTATGCGGGCGGCATCATGTCCGCCGGTGTCGACGGCATCGAGGTGGCCGAGTCGGTGGCGCGCAGCCTGCTGGGCCTGGCAGCGCCGGCCACGCGCTGACCGGGGCCGCAGGCGCTCAGACCAGCAGCGCGGCGACGAACACGCCGATCATCATGAAGGCCAGAACCACCTTGGCCACCAGGCCGGCCAGGATGCCCAGCCAGGTCGACACACCCACGCGCAGCGCCTGGCCATGGTCGCGGCGGGCCAGGTACTCGCCGATCGCGGCGCCCACCAGCGGCATGAACAGCACGCCCACCAGGCCCATCGCCAGGCCGGCCACCGTGGCCAGTGCCGCGCCGACGATGGCCTGGCGGCTGGCGCCGGCGCGTTGCGCGCCCATCAGCCCGGCGACGTAGTCCAGCACCCAGGCCAGCACCGCCAGCACGCCGACGATCGTGAGCGGCAGCCAGCCGACGTGGGCGAAGCCGTCGATCCAGGCGCCCAGCACGATGCCCGCCAGCACCAGGGCCGTGCCCGGCAGCGCCGGCAGCACGGTGCCGGCCAGGCCCAGCAGGATCAGGGCCACGCTCAGCGTCCACCACAGGGCATCGGTCATGTCGGTCGGTCCTCGGGTCTGGCCGTGGCGGGGGGCCAGGCCGCACGGCCGGCGACCGCGCAGCCCGGCAGATGGCCGCCGCGCACCGGCTTTCAAGGCCCGACCCACCGGGAAACGCCGCGTTCGGTGCTGCCAAAGGCATGCTTGTGGAAAACCGAATGGCGCAGAGGCACGGGCGCGGGCACATTGCGGGGCTTCGCTGAACCTGCCCCGCCCGGGCCTGCCCTCCCATGCCGCAAGACCGCAGCTACACCGAGATCCGCGACGCGGTGCGCGCCCTGTGCGCCGAGTTCCCCGACAGCTACCACCGCGAGGTCGACAGCCGCCGCGCCTACCCCGAGAAGTTCGTCGACGCGCTGACCAAGGCCGGCTGGATGGCCGCGCTGATCCCGCAGGAATACGGCGGCTCTGGCCTGGGCCTGGCCGAGGCCAGTGTGATCATGGAAGAGATCAACCGCTGCGGCGGCAACAGCGGCGCCTGCCATGGCCAGATGTACAACATGGGCACCCTGCTGCGCCATGGCTCCGAGGCGCAGAAGGAGTTGTACCTGCCGCAGATTGCGTCTGGCGCCCTCAGGTTGCAGAGCATGGGCGTGACCGAGCCCACCACCGGCACCGACACCACGAAGATCAAGACGCTCGCCGTGAAGAAGGGCGACCGCTACGTCGTCAACGGCCAGAAGGTGTGGATCAGCCGCATCCAGCACAGCGACCTGATGATCCTGCTGGCGCGCACCACGCCGCTGGACCAGGTGAAGAAGAAGAGCGAGGGCATGTCGATCTTCATCGTCGACCTGCGCGAGGCCATCGGCAAGGGCCTGGACGTGCGGCCGATCCCGAACATGGTCAACCACGAGACCAACGAACTGTTCTTCGAGAACCTGGAGATCCCGGCCGAGAACCTGATCGGCGAGGAAGGCCAGGGCTTCAAGTACATCCTCGACGGCCTGAATGCCGAGCGCACGCTGATCGCCGCCGAATGCATCGGCGACGGCTACTGGTTCATCGACCGCGTCAGCAAGTACGTCAGCGAGCGCGTGGTCTTCGGCCGGCCCATCGGCCAGAACCAGGGTGTGCAGTTCCCCATCGCCGAGGCCTTCATCGAGGTGGAAGCGGCCAACCTGATGCGCTGGAAGGCCTGCGATCTGTTCGACGCGCACCTGCCCTGTGGCGCCGAGGCCAACATGGCCAAGTACCTGGCGGCCAAGGCCAGCTGGGAAGCGGCGAATGCGGCCATCCAGTTCCACGGCGGTTTCGGCTTCGCCTGCGAATACGACGTGGAGCGCAAGTTCCGCGAGACCCGGCTCTACCAGGTGGCGCCGATCAGCACCAACCTGATCCTGAGCTTCGTCGCCGAGCACGTGCTCGGGCTGCCGAGGTCGTTCTGATGGCTTCGCAACTCCCTCTGGACGGCATCACCGTCGTCACGCTGGAACACGCGATCGCCGCGCCCTTCTGCACCCGCCAGCTGGCCGACCAGGGCGCGCGGGTGATCAAGATCGAGCGGCCGGGCGTGGGCGACTTTGCCCGCGCCTACGACAGCCGCGTGGATGGTCTCGCCAGCCATTTCGTCTGGACCAACCGCAGCAAGGAAAGCCTGAGCCTGGACCTGAAGGCCGATGCGGCGGGAGAGATCCTCGACAAGCTGCTGGCGGGCGCCGACGTGCTGGTGCAGAACCTGGCGCCTGGCGCCGCAGCGCGCATGGGCCTGAGCTTCGAGGCCCTGCATGCGCGCTTCCCGAAGCTGATCGTCTGCGACATCTCGGGTTACGGTGAGGACGGCCCCTACCGCGACAAGAAGGCCTACGACCTGCTGATCCAGAGCGAGTCGGGCTTCGTCTCGATCACCGGCACGCCCGACGAGCCCAGCAAGGCGGGCTGCTCGATTGCCGACATCGCTGCGGGCATGTACGCCTACACCGGCATCCTGAACGCGCTGATCCAGCGTGGCCGCACGGGCTTGGGCCGGCACATCGACGTCAGCATGCTGGAGGCGATGACCGAGTGGATGACCTACCCGCTGTACTACGCGTACAAGGGCGCCACGCCGCCGCCGCGCGCTGGTGCGGCCCACGCCACCATCTACCCCTACGGCCCGTTCGCCACCGGCGACGGCAAGACGGTGATGCTGGGCCTGCAGAACGAGCGCGAGTGGGTCAACTTCTGCAAGGCCGTGCTGCTGCAGCCGGCCCTGGCCACCGATGTGCGCTTCGACGCCAACGCCAAGCGCACCGCAGCGCGCGCCGAACTGAAGGCGCTGATCGAGCAGGCCTTCGCCAGCCTGACGGCGGCCCAGGTCGTCGAGCGACTGGATGAGGCCGGCATCGCCAATGCCCAGGTCAACACCATGGCCGACGTCTGGGCCCATCCGCAACTGCAGGCCCGCAACCGCTGGACCGAAGTGCAGACGCCCGCCGGCCCGGTGCCCGCGCTGCTGCCGCCGGGCTGCACCGAGGCGCGCATGGACGCCGTGCCCGCGCTGGGCCAGCACACGCGCAGCGTGCTGGCCGGGCTGGGCTACACCGAACAACAGATCGACGCCCTGGCGAGCGCCGGCACCATCTGAGGAGACGATCAAATGAGCCAAGACACCACGGCCCAACTGGCGCAGTTCGCCGCCACGCTGAAGTTCAGCGACATTCCCGCGCCGGTGCTGCGCCGCGCGGAAGACCTGTTCCTCGACTGGTTCGCCTCGGCCCTGGCCGGCAAGGGCGCGCGGCCGGTGGAAAGCATCACCCGCTTCATGCGCCGCATGGGGCCGGACAGCGGGCCCAGCCAGATCCTGATCGACCGCAGCAGCAGCAGCCCGCTGGTGGCGGCGGTGGCCAATGCCGCGGCCTCGCATTTCGCCGAGCAGGACGACGTGCACAACGGCAGCGTGTTCCACCCGGCCGCCGTCGTCTTTCCGCCGGCCCTGGCCGTGGCCCAGGCCATCGGCGCCAGCGGTGCCGACCTGCTGGCCGCCAGCGTCGTGGGTTATGAGGTCGGCATCCGCGTCGGTGAATTCCTGGGCCGCTCGCACTACCGCATCTTCCACACCACCGGCACGGCCGGCACCGTGGCTGCCGCGGCGGCGGTGGGCTGGCTGCTGAAGCTGGACGCCACGCAGATGCGCCATGCCTTCGGCTCGGCCGGCACGCAAGCCGCGGGACTGTGGGAGTTCCTGCGCACCGCCGCCGACAGCAAGCAGCTGCACACCGCGCATGCCGCCGGCGCCGGGCTGACCGCCGCCTACCTGGCGGCCGACGGCTTCACCGGCGCGCAGGCCATCTTCGACGGCACGCAGGGCATGGCTGCCGGCATGTCCACCGACAGCGACGCCGCCAAGCTGGCCGATGGCCTGGGCACGCGCTGGACGCTGGCCGAGACCTCGTTCAAGTACCACGCCAGCTGCCGCCACACCCACCCCGCCGCCGACGCGCTGCAGGTGCTGATGCGCGAGCACCGCATCGCCGCCGACCAGGTGGCCAAGGTGGTGACGCAGGTGCACCAGGGCGCCATCGACGTGCTGGGCCCCGTGGTCGACCCGCAGACGGTGCACCAGGCCAAGTTCTCGATGGGCACGGTGCTGGGGCTGGTGGCGGTGAAGGGTTTCGCCGGCCTGACCGAGTTCGACGCCGACTACAAGGCGGCGCCGGTGGTGGCCTTCCGCGAGAAGGTCAGCATGGTGCTCGACGCCGAGGTCGACACCGCCTACCCGGCGCGCTGGATCGGCAAGGTGCAGGTCACCACCACCGACGGCCGCGAGCTGGCCGCCCGGGTCGACGAGCCCAAGGGCGACCCCGGCAACACGCTGAGCCGGCCCGAGCTCGAAGACAAGGCGCAGCGTCTGGCCGCCTACCGCGGCGGTGCGACGGCGGCCGAGATGCAGGCTGTGATCGAACAGGTGTGGGGCCTGGCCAAGGCCGCCAAGGTGCCGACCTTCCTCGCATGACCGCCCCTCTTCATCGCAGCCTGCTGTTCGTCCCGGGCCACCGGGCCGACCGCTTCGACAAGGCCCTGGCCGCCGGCGCCAGCGCGGTGATCATCGACCTCGAAGATGCCGTCGCACCGCCGGACAAGGACGCCGCCCGCGACGCGCTCGGCGCCTGGCTGCGGCCCGGGCACGCGGTGATCGTGCGCATCAACAGCGCCGGCACGCCCTGGTTCGAGCGCGACCTGGCGCTGTGCGGCGCCCCCGGCGTGGCCGGCGTGATGCTGCCCAAGGCGGAATCCGCCGACACCCTGGCCCGGGTGACCGCGGCCGGTGCCCGCGGCCTGCTGCCGCTGGTGGAAAGCGCCGCCGGCATCGCCAACCTCGACGCCATCGCCCGCGCGCCCGGCGTGTGGCGCCTGGCCTTCGGCTCGATCGATCTGCAGGTCGACCTGGGGCTGAAGGACGCGACCGAGGACGAGCTGCTGCCGTTCCGGCTGCAACTGGTGCTGGCCTCGCGGCTGGCCGGCATCGGCGCGCCGGTGGACGGCGTCAGCACCGCCATCGACGATGCGGAGCGCCTGAGGCTGGACGTGGCGCGTGCGCGCCGCCTGGGCTTTGGCGGCAAGCTCTGCATTCATCCGAAGCAGGTGGCGGGCGTGAACGCTGGCATGGCACCCAGCGCGGCCGAGCGCGACTGGGCCCGGCGCGTGACCGATGCGGCGGCCGCGGCCGGCGGCGCGGCGGTGGCGGTCGACGGCAAGATGGTCGACAAGCCGGTGCTGCTGCGCGCCGAGGCGATCCTGCGCGAGAGCGCCTAGCCTCAAGCCAGGGCGCGTGCCTTGGCCATCGCCTGCGCCGCGGCCACCTCGGGCTCGGTCAGCGCGGGCAGGCGGATGTCGAACACCGCGCCGCCCTCGGGGTGGTTGCGGGCGCGGATGCGGCCGTCGTGGCCGGCCATGATCTTTCGGCAGATGGCCAGGCCCAGGCCGGTGCCGCCGCTGCCGTCCTTGGTGCGGCTGCTCTGCACGAAGGACTCGAAGATCGATTCCAGCTCGGCCGGCGGAATGCCCGGGCCGTGGTCGCGCACGCTGATGCGGTGCTCGCCGCCGGGCTCGGCCTGCCAGTCGATGCGGATGGCGCTGCCCTCGGGCGCGAAGCGGATCGCGTTGGCCAGCACGTTGCGCAGCACCTGGCCCAGGCGGAAGGCGTCGCCCGACACCCACAGCGCCGGTGCACCGTCCGGCGGCAGCTCCAGCCGCAGGCTGCGGGCCTGGGCCAGGCCCTGCAGCTCGTCGACCACTGCCCACAGCGCCGGCGCGATGTCCTGCGGCGTGCGCTGGATCTCGCCGACCGGGCTGTCCAGCCGCGACAGGTCGAGCAGGTTGTTCACCAGCACCAGCATGCGCTGGCCGGCGCCGTGGATGCTGGCGAACATGGCCTGCAGCCGGGGCTGGGCGGCGCTGCGGGTGTTGCCCAGCTCGGAGAAGCCCAGGATCGACTGCAGCGGCGTGCGCAGCTCGTGGCTGATGTTGGCCAGGAACTCGCCCTTGGCGGCGTTGCTGCGCTCGGCCGCGTCCTTGGCCTCCAGCGTGCGCTGCGCGGCCTCGCGGAACTCGGTCACGTCCATCAGGCAGGCGATCACGCCGGCCGGCTGGCCGCTGGCGTCGGTGAAGGGCGTCACCCGCATCATCACGTCGCGCGGCAGGCCGTCGCTGTCGAGGATCTGCTCCTCGTAGCTGACCGGCTGCATCGACGCGATGGCCAGCTGCTCCTGCGCCTCGTGCGGGGCGGCCAATTGGGCCGGGTACAGCCGGCCCAGGTTGCAGCCAATGGTCCGCTCGGCCGCGATGCCGGTCACGTCGACCCAGGCCTGGTTCACCCGCAGGAACTTGCCTGTCACGTCCTTCACCACCATCGGGATGGGGCTGACCTGGAACAGCCGGTCGGTGAAGGCGTCCTGCGCGGCCAGGTCGCCCCGGGCGGCCTGCAGGTCGTGGCGCACCGCCTCATGGCCACGCAGGCTGCGCCAGGCCAGCACGGTCGCCGCGCCCAAGGTCAGCAGCAGCAGCAGGGTGCCGCCGGCCACGTTCAGGCCCACCGTGCGCAGCTGGGCCCGCAGCACGGCCTCGGGGGTCTCCACCAGCACCACCAGGGGCTGGCGGCGGGCGGTGCGCCAGGCCATGAACATCGGCGTGCCGTCCAGACCCGGGCCCTGCATCAGGCCATGTTCGCGCCCGGCGCGCAGGGCGTCGGCCACCAGCGGGTGGTCCTTCAGCCAGTCGCCGGCGGCACGGTGGCCGTTGGCCGCCGGCGCCAGCAGCTGCCCGCCGTAGGACAGCAGCGAGGCGCTCAGCGGCGTGCCCTGCAGCAGCAGGTCGTACTGGTTGGCGAAGTAGTCGGGGTTGACCGTGGCCACCATCCAGGGGCTGTCGGCCTCGCCGGCGCGCAGCGGCTTGAGCAGGGGCAGCACATGGGCGCTGCGCAGGCTGGCGGCGCCGGCCTGGCCCGGCTGGCTGGCCAGGTCGGCCAGGTCGCGCCCAGGCAGCAGCGCGCCCACGCCCGGCACCGTTCCGGGCGCCGGCAGCAGGCTGTGCGGCAGGCGCAGGCCCACGTTGCCGGGCGACGAGCTGGCCAGCACCTGCCCCTGGGCATCGAGCAGGCTGATGCTGCGCAGGAAGGGCAGGGCCTGCACCGACTGCTGCAGCATCGGCGACAGCTGGCCCAGGTCTTCGCGCCGGGCCTTCAGCCGCGCCGCCTCCAGCGCCGCGGCCATCGCCAGGTCCACCGCGTTGAAGGTGCGGTTGGCGTGGTCCTCCAGCACCCGCGCGTACAGCGCGCCCTGCTCGGTGATGGTCGATTCGAGGTCGCGCCGCTCATAGGCCAGGAAGCCCAGCGCCGCTGCCAGGATCAGCGCCGCCGCGCCGCCACCCAGGCCCAGCAGCCAGCGGCTGTGCAGCCAGGGCGGCAGGGCAGCGGCGCCAGTGCCGGCGTCGCGGGCGGAGGTTGCGCGCTGCATCGACGGGCGCCGGCCGCGCCTAGCGGCGCACGACGATCTCGGCCAGGCCGTTGCGCTTGGCCGCGGCCTCCAGCCGGCCGTCGCGCTTGATGGCGGCGACAAACTCGTCCACCCGCGCCAGCCAGGCGTCGTCACCCGGCTTCACCGGGTAGGCATAGGGCAGCAGGTGGAAGGCCTGCGTGGGCGACACCAGCCGCGCCCAGTCGGCGTTGTCCAGCAGGCGCCGGCTGTAGGGGTAGTCGGTCATGAAGACGTCGACGCGGCCGGCCTCCAGTTCCTGCTCGCGCGTCTGCGGCGGCTTCAGCACCACCAGCTTGGCCTTCTTCAGCTCGGCGGCCATCACCGGCTCCATGAAGGTGCCGGCCTGCACCGCCACCTGCACGCCGGGCTGGTCGATGTCGGCGAAGCCCTTGATGCGGCTGGATCGGGTGGTGATGCCGTAGATGTCGCTCTGCAGGTAGGGCTGGCTGAACTTGAGCTTCTCGGCGCGCGCCGGCAGCACCGCCACCGCGTGCATGGCGATGTCGCAGCGGTCGGTCGTCAGGTCCTCGATCAGCTTGGGGAAGGACGACTCGACGTACTGCAGCTTGACCTTCAGGTCCTGCGCCAGCGCGGCCGACAGGTCGATGTCGATGCCCACCAGCTGCTGGGTGCGCGGGTTGCGCCAGGTGATGCCGTAGTAGTCGGGCCAGATGCAGACCTTCAGCGTGCCGCTCGCCTGGACCCGATCCAGCACCGGGCCGGCCAGGGTGGCGGGCGCCAGGGTCAGCAAGGCCAGGCCGGACAGCAGCGCGGCCAGCGTGGGACGGATGAGGCCCGCGCGGGTCGGTCGGGAGGTGGCCATGGCGGTGGTGGCGCCAGGGGCGGCAAGCCGCAGGCGCAGGGGTTGTGCAACAACCGTCAGTGTCGCACCGCCGCCCCGCGGACAGGGGCTTGCGCAGCCTTAAGTGATAAAAAGGAACGTGTCATAAACCGTGCTTTTGCAGGGCATCTCCTGTCGGCACACGGCCCGCGGGTCACAGGTCGGTGCGCAACTGCCACAGCTCCGGGAACAGCTCCACGTCGAGCATGCGCTTCAGGTACCCCGCGCCGCTGGTGCCGCCGGTGCCGCCCTTCATGCCGATGATGCGGGTGACGGTCGTCAGGTGCCGGAAGCGCCAGAGGCGGAAGGCGTCCTCCAGGTCGGTGAGTTCCTCGCCCAGCTGGTACAGGTCCCAGTGGGTGGCGGTGTCGCGGTAGACCACCAGCCAGGCCTGCTCGACGGCGGCATCAGCCGCGTACGGCAGCGTCCAGTCGCGCTGGGTGTGGCTGGCCGGCACGGCCAGGCCGCGGCGCGCCAGCAGGCGCAGCGCCTCGTCGTACAGCGACGGCGCGCGCCACGCCGCCTCCACCTCGGCCAGGCGCTGCGGGCTGTGCGCATGGGGCTGGAGCATCGCCGCGTTCTTGTTGCCCAGCATGAACTCGATGCAGCGGTACTGCCAGCTCTGGAAGCCGGAAGACCTCGCCAGGTAGGGCCGGATCGCGCTGTACTCCGGCGGCGTCATCGTCGCCAGCACGTCCCAGGCATGCACCAGCTGTTCCATGATGCGGCTGACCCGCGCCAGCATCTTGAAGGCCGGCGCCAGCTGGTCGGCGGCGATCGCGGCCACCGCGGCGCGCAGCTCGTGCAGCATCAGCTTCATCCACAGCTCGCTGGTCTGGTGCTGCACGATGAACAGCAGCTCGTCGTGCGCCGGCGACAGCGGATGCTGGGCGCTGAGCACGGCGTCCAGGTGCAGGTAGTCGCCGTAGCTCATGTCGGCGCTGAAGTCGAGCTGGGCGCCTTCGTGGCGCGGCAGCTCTGCCGGCAGGGCAGGTGCCGGCGCAGCCGGTTCGCCTTCCGCGCCGAAGCCGAACGGGCAGCCGCTCATTTGTCCGCACTCCGGTCACTGCGTGACCACCTCCCCGGGGGAGGGGAGTGCTTCCTTCGGAGCGGCCGTGCGGAAGCGCTCACGTCACCACCCCGCGCTGGTTGAAGCGTGGCTCGCGCCACTCGCCGCTGACCAGCACCTGGCGCAGTTGCTCGACGGCGTCCCACACATCGGCAAAGCGCGTGTACAGCGGCGTGACGCCGAAGCGCAGGATGTCCGGCAGGCCGTCCGCCGCATCGCCGGCGCGGAAGTCGCCCACCACCTGCCGGGCGATCAGTGCCTGCACCACGGCAAACGCCCCACCGGCGCGGCCGGCGTCGCTGTCGCCATCGAAGGCCAGGCAGACCTGGCTGCCGCGCTGGGCGTCGGCATCGGGCGACGCGAAGACCAGGCCATGCCCGCCGCAGCGCTGCTGCACCAGGGTGATGAACAGCCGCGTCAGCGCCAGCGACTTGGCGCGGATGGCCGCCATGCCGCCCAGCGATTGCGCGGCCAGCAGGGTGTCGACACCACATTCCAGCGCCGCCATCGCCAGCACCGGCGGCGTGCCGCACAGGTAGCGCGCCATGCCCGGCGCCGGCTGGTAGCCGGCCTCGAAAGCGAAGGGCGCCGCATGGCCGTGCCAGCCGGCCAGCGGCTGCCAGGCGCGGCCGGCATGCGCGGGCCGGGCCCAGCAGAAGGCCGGCGCGCCGGGCCCGCCGTTGAGGTACTTGTAGCCGCAGCCGACCGCGAAGTCGGCGCCATCCGCGGCCAGCGCCACCGGCACGGCGCCGGCCGAGTGCGCCAGGTCCCACACCGTCAGCGCGCCGGCGCCATGGGCGGCGGCGCTGAGCGCGGCCATGTCGTGCAGCCGGCCGGTGCGGTAGTTCACCTGCGTGAGCATCAGCACTGCGGTGCGGCCGTCCAGCGCGGCGGGAATGTCCTCGGGCCGGTCGACCAGGCGCAGCATGCAGCCATGCAGGCGGCCCAGGCTCTCGGCGATGTACAGGTCGGTCGGGAAGTTGCTGCGCTCGCTGACGACCACCGTGCGTGCCGGGTCACGTTCACGCTGCAGCTGCAGCGCGGCCGACAGCACCTTGAACAGGTTCACGCTGGTCGAGTCGGCCACCACCAGTTCACCCGCGCCCACGCCCACCAGCGGCGCGATCTTGTCGCCGATGCGCTGCGGCAACGCCATCCAGCCGGCGGCGTTCCAGCTGCCGATCAGGCCCTGGCCCCACTCCTGCTGCACCACCTGGGCGACCCGTGCCGGCGTGGCGCGGGGCAGCACGCCCAGCGAATTGCCGTCCAGGTACACCAGGCCGTCGGGGATGTCGAACAACTGGCGCAGCGGCGCCAGGGCGTCGTCGGCGTCCAGCGCCAGGGCGGCGTCGCGGGTCAAAGCGGTCATCGGGGAGTCCTTCAAAGGCTGCGGAGCACGGCCCGCACGGGGGAGGCGTCGGCCGTCATCAGCTTCAGGGGCAGGGCGATCAGCTCGTAGTCGCCCTCGGCCACGTTGTCGAGCACCAGGTTCTCCAGCACCCGCAGGTCGCGCCGGCGGATCACCTGGTGGCTGGGCAGGGTCTTGCTGGCGGCGGGGTCGATGCTGGCGGTGTCGATGCCGATCAGCCGCACGCCGGCGTCGGCCAGGCGCTCGACGGTGGCCGGCGCGAAGGCGGCGAGGTCGCCATCCCAGCCGTCGGGCTGGCGGGCGTAGGTGCGCACCAGCACACGAGGTGGCAGGTCGACCAGCGCGTGTTGCAGATGGTCCCACTCGACCAGTGGCCCGCGGCCAATCGCGTGGATCACGCGGCAGGGGCCGAGAAAGGGTTCGAGGTCGAGCGCACCCACGGCCGCGCCGTCGGCGCTGTAGTGCAGCGGCGCGTCGGCATGGGCGCCGGTGTGGGGGCTGAGCGTCAGGGTGGCGACATTGACCGGGCAGCCCGGCGACAGCGTGGCCGCCCAGGTCTGCTGGTAGGGCGCATCGCCCGGAAAGACCGGCGAACCCGGCCGCACCGGCGGCGAAATGTCCCAGAGTCGTCGCATCGGCGGCATGATAGGCGGCGCCGATTTGATTGACAACTAAAGTAAATTGATGGGGAATCGCCGGGCGGGCATGACGCCTTCGGGCTCATTGCGGACGTTCCTGCCTGGCGTTTTGTCTTGCTGACGCTTCGCAGCGTTCGCTGCACCGCGCCGGG
>Ga0208564_1001980_pt1 | contig 16726 bp, 15 predicted proteins | sample AD_UKC073_MetaG_FD_184439 | JGI IMG/M metagenome (GOLD analysis project Ga0208564, IMG submission 184439) | Active sludge microbial communities of municipal wastewater-treating anaerobic digesters from USA - AD_UKC073_MetaG (SPAdes) (version 2) | ecosystem: Engineered > Bioreactor > Anaerobic >... | reverse complement strand
ACGGCCCATACGAGTACAGACGGACCTCGTGGCCCTGGGCCACGAAAGACGCCAAGCTCAAGCGTTCGATGCGCCCCAGTGGTCGCCCGTGCCAGAACTGGATGACCGGGTTCCACACTCCGCCAGTTTATTCTCGATGCCGAGTTCCTGCCGCTGGCAGCGGCTCACATGCGTTCCAAGCTTCGTGAGCGCGGCCTCGAACCAGCGTGGGATCTGCCGATGGTGGAGCTGAGGGGATTCGAACCCCTGACCCCCTCCATGCCATGGAGGTGCGCTACCAACTGCGCTACAGCCCCGCGCCCGGCAGGCCGGGCAACTCGACAGAGTTTAGGCCAAGACCGCGCCCGACGCGAAATCGGGCAGATCCCTCGGCTCCGGCAGCGGTTCCCGGATCCCCTCGTTGTATCCAGCGAGCCGCAGGCGTCCACCAAAGACGTTCTCCTGCAATGTAGTCCACGTGCAGTTGGCCATCGTGGCGAAGGCTCCGTCGGAGCTCGCGGGCAGTTCCAGCAGCTCCAACATGGCCGCCCGCAGACAAGCACCATGGGTCACCGCGACCCCGGTCTCCCCCGGACTGAGTGCGTCGACATAGCCACGCAGCGCCGGCACCATCCGGGACAGGACATCGGCCGTTGACTCGGCGCCCGGCACGAGGATTGTCTCGTCGTCGGCTTGCCACGCGGCATACTCACGCGGGAAATGCGCAGCGAACTCGTCGCGGGTGAGCCCGGAGCGTTCGCCGACGGAGTACTCCCGCAGTCGAGGGTCGACCTCGACTGCGACCCCGGCCGCGCGCCCCACGTAGTGCGCGGTCTGCGCCGCACGGGCGAGGTCGCTGGACCATAGCCGAGCCGGGCGTAGAGCGGCGACGAGCGGAGCCATCGCGGCAGCCTGCCGATGGCCCACGTCGTCCAACGGGATGTCCGTGTGTCCCTGGGCCCGCAGGGTGAGATTCCACTCGGTCCGCCCATGCCGGACCAGCACCAGGCGCCGAGCGTCGGGGCCGGCGAAGGTGGCCAGCCGGGTGGGCATCAGGCGTGCGTCGGCGACGCAGCCGATGCCGGACGCTCCGGCGCAGACAACGCGTCGAGGTCGACCGTCGGGCAGTCCCGCCACAACCGCTCGAGTTGGTAGTAGGCGCGCTCCTCGACGTGCTGCACATGCACGACGATGTCGCCGAAGTCGACGAGCACCCAGCGATCCTCGCGGCCACCCTCGCGGCGCAGCGGCTTGACGCCCTGCTCACGGAGCCGCTGCTCGACCTCGTCGACGATGGCGCCTACCTGCCGTTCGTTGGCGGCCGAGGCGATGACGAAGACGTCCGTCAGTGCCAGTTGGGCACTCACATCGATGGCGACCACGTCCTGGGCGATCTTGTCCAGCGCCGCGTCGGCGGCAGCCTTGGCCAGGGACAGGGAACGGTCGGTCGCAGTCACGCAGGAGCCTTTTCGGTCGAAACGGGTGAAACGGGTGAAACAGATGGGGCGCGGGCTGGACCAGCGCCGTGCGCCGGGCCACCGGCATACAGGGAGTATTTGTTGATGTACTGGACGACGCCATCGGGGACGAGATACCAGACCGGTTCGCCCCGCGCGACGCGGTCCCGGCAGTCGGTGGAGGAGATCGCCATGGCCGGCACCTCCTGCAACGTCACCCGCTCCGTGGGCAATCCGGTGGCCCGCAACTCGTGACCCGGCCGGGTCACCCCGACGAAGTGCGCGAGCCCCCAGAGTTCGTCGACATCCTTCCAGGTGAGGATCTGCGCCAGCGCATCGGCACCGGTGATGAAGAACAACTCGTCACCAGGACGCTGGGCGTGCAGATCTCGCAGCGTGTCGATGGTGTACGTCGGCCCGTCGCGGTCGATGTCCACGCGCGAGACGGTGAACCGGGGATTCGAAGCTGTCGCGACGACCGTCATGAGATAGCGGTGCTCTGCCGCGGCGACCTCGCGCCCGGCCTTCTGCCACGGCTGTCCGGTGGGGACGAAGACGACCTCGTCCAGATCGAACAGCGCCTGCACCTCGCTGGCAGCGACGAGGTGCCCGTGATGGATGGGATCGAAGGTCCCACCCATCACCCCGACGCGACGGGTCAGTGGTGTCCCCCGCCGGCAGCGTGCTTGTCGCGCACCTTGTAGGCGGTGCCGCGGAAGGACCACAGGAAGCCCAGCAGCAGCAGGAAGATCGCGAAAGCGATGACCGCGTACATGACGGGATTCATCGGCAGCTCACGGGTCGCCTCTTCGGCGTGGATGAGGACAGGCAGAACGCTCGCGGACATGGCGCCCATGGTAGCGGTAGCCCTTCACCGATGGCGCACGGCATGGCGCTTGTCTCGGCCGGTTCCGGCAGTTTCGGTATGCCGTGCGGCTCACGGCGCGCACACAGCCGGCTCGTACCCGGCACCGATCCGCGCCCGTACCCTTGGGGACATGAGGCCGGAACTGTCGGTGGTCATCCCGATGTACAACGAGCAGGAGGTGCTGCCGCTGCTCGCCGATCGGCTGCGCCCGGTGCTCGACGGCCTTGCCACGACCTACGAGGTGGTGTGTGTCGATGACGGCAGCGCCGATCTCACTCCGGCACTGCTGGCGAAACTCGATCGCGAGTGGGAACAAGTGCGGGTCGTCCGGCTGCGGGCCAACTCCGGTCACCAGGCGGCGATTTCCGCCGGGCTGGCGCTGGCCCGAGGCGCATTCGTGGTGACCATCGACGCCGACCTGCAGGATCCCCCCGAGGTCATCGCCGAGATGCTCGGCACCGCCCACCGCGAGCAGGTCGACGTCGTCTACGGGGTGCGCAACGATCGCACCACCGACTCGGTCTTCAAACGCACCACCGCGCGAGCCTTCTACGCCATCATCCGCAAGATCTCAGGCACGACGGCCCAGAGCGACGCGGGCGACTTCCGGCTCATGTCGCGAGCCACCGTCGATGCCGTCAACGCACTGCCCGAGCATGGCAGGGTGTTGCGTTTCGTCGTGCCGGCGCTGGGCTTTCCGAGCGCGAGCGTGCACTACAAGCGGGCCGAGCGGGCCGCGGGCACGTCGAAATATCCGTTCGTCAAGATGCTCAAGTTGTCGATCGACTCGATGACCGGCTTCTCGCTGTTCCCCTTGCGCCTGGCGACCTACCTCGGCCTCGGGGCAGGCGCGCTCATCGCCGTGCTGTCGGTGGCCCTGCTCATCTTCGCGCGCACCGGCCAGACCATCCCCGGCTGGACCTCGACCGTGCTCATCGTCGCGGGAGTCGGTGCGGTGCAACTGTTCTGCCTGGGCGTGCTGGGTGAATACGTCGGCCGGATGTATACCCAGATGCAGGCCCGACCGAGCTATTTCATCGCCTACGACAGCCTGGCGCGGGAGTCACACCCGGACGTGCCCGTCGCCCTCGACGACCCACTTGGTGGTCGTCAGCTCCGGTAGCGCCATCGGCCCACGGGCGTGCAGCTTCTGGGTCGAGATGCCGATCTCGGCGCCCATCCCGAACTGCCCACCATCGGTGAAGCGGCTCGAGGCATTGACCATCACTGCCGCGGCATCGACTTCAGCCACGAACCGCCGCGCCGCAGAGCGACTTTCGGTGACGATCACCTCGGTGTGCAGCGACCCGTGGGCGGCGATGTGATCCAGGGCGGCGCCGAGGGAGTCGACGACGTGCACCGACATCTCCAGTCGGTGCCACTCGGTGTCGAAGTCGGCGTCGGTCGCCTGGGCGAAGGGAACGCCGGCCTGCACGGCATACGGGGCTGCGGCTGGTGAGACGTGCAGCCCCACCCCCGCGGCCACCAACTCGGTGAGTATGCCGGGCAGCAGCGCCTCGGCGACGGACGCGTGGACCAGCAGCGTCTCGGCCGCATTGCACACGCTCGGCCGGTGGGTCTTGGAGTTCATCGTGATCGCCCGCGCCTTCGCGGGGTCGGCGGCTGCGTCGAGGTAGACGTGGTTAATGCCGATGCCGGTCTCGATGACCGGGACGGTCGACTCCATGACCACGGTGCGGATGAGGTCGGCGCCGCCGCGGGGGATGACGAGATCGACCAGGCCGCGGGCCGTCATCAGCGCGCGAGCCGCGTCGTGGCCCCCGCCGTCGAGCAGCCCCACGGCGTCTTCCGGAACCCCTATTGCCGCCAGGGCCGCACGGATCACCTGCACGAGGGCGCGATTGCTCGCCTCGGCGGCCGACCCTCCACGCAGGATGACCGCATTGCCGCTCTTGAGTCCCAACGCAGCGGCGTCGACCGTGACATTCGGCCGCGCCTCGTAGATCATCCCGACGACACCCATCGGCACCCGCACCTGGCGCACCTGCAGACCGTTGGCCAGGGTCGAACCGCGCACGACCTCGCCGACCGGGTCAGGCAGCGCGGCCACCTCACGCACTGCGGATGCGATGGCGCGAATCCGGTCCTCGTCGAGCATGAGCCGATCGAGCAGGCCCTCGGCCATGCCCCTGCTCCGCCCGCGCTCGAGGTCTTCGGCGTTGGCTGCCACGACCTGCGGGATGGCCGCGTCGAGCGCGTCGGCCACGGCATACAGGGCGGCGTCCTTCTCGGCGCGGGTGAGCAACGCGAGCCGGCGCGAGGCGGCTTTGGCGCGACGGGCGAGATCGGCGACGAGTGCGACGACGGCGGGGTCCAGATCCGGCATGCACTCAGGGTATGCCGGGTGGCGCGGCTGCCGCGGCGCTGTCCGCGCTACCGGGGCAGCAGGACCAGAGCGTCGCGGTGGATCGCCTCGCGCTGGTATTCCGGGCCGAGTTCCTTGGCCAGGTCACGGGTGGACCTCCCGAGCAGGCCGGGCAACTCGTCCGACCCATAGTTGGTCAGGCCACGTGCCACCGCCCGGCCTGACAGGTCGCACACGTCGACCGGGTCACCGGCGCTGAAGGCACCCTCGACCGCAACAATCCCGGCCGGTAGCAACGACTTTCGCCGATCGACCACGGCCGACACCGCACCCTCGTCAAGCACGAGGCGCCCGTGCGGCTCGGTGGCGTGCGCCAGCCACAACAGTCGCGAGGGCGGGCGGCGGCGGCCGGGCAGGAAGACCGTGCCGACGTCTTTGCCGTTGAGGGCATCGCCGACGAGCTCGGTCGCGGTGAGCAGCGTGGGGATGCCTGCCGACGTGGCGATCCGAGCCGCCTCGACCTTGGTGCGCATGCCCCCCGTGCCCACGCCCGAGCCGACGCCGCCGATGTCGACGGCGCTGAGGTCGGCGCCGTCGCGCACGACGGGGATGCGTCGGGTGCCCGGCTGCGACGGCGGTCCGTCGTAGAGCGCGTCGACATCGGACAACAACACCAGCGCGTCGGCCTGGATGAGGTGCGCGACGAGGGCGGCCAGCCGGTCGTTGTCGCCGAAGCGGATCTCGTGCGTGGCGACGGTGTCGTTCTCGTTGATGACCGGCAGCACCCGCAGTTCCAGCAGCCGTTCCAGGGTGCGGCGGGCGTTGAGGTAGTGGCTGCGGCGGGTCACGTCGTCGATGGTGAGCAGCACCTGTCCGACAGTGACGCCGTGGGCACCGAATGCCTGCTGGTATGCCGCGACCAACGCGCCCTGCCCGACGCTCGCCGCCGCCTGCTGGGTGGCCAGATCCTTGGGCCGTCGTCGCAGACCGAGAGGCCCCATGCCGGCGGCAATCGCACCGGAGGAGACGAGGACAACCGAGGAGTCGCGGTATCGGGCCGAAATCGCGTTGGTGAGCGCCACCAGCCGACCGATGTCCAAACGCCCGTCCGGACTGGTCAGCGAGCTGGATCCGACCTTGACGACCAGGCGGCGGGCCATGGCGACGGCAGATCTGGGCACGGTCGCTCAGTCTACGGCCGGACGGCATACCCTCGTGGCCATGACCATCTGGGACGACATCGCCGCCGAGCGTCGCGCCAACGCCGATGTCTTGGACAGCCTCACCGACGAGCAATGGACCGTGCCGAGTCTGTGCGGGGAATGGACCATCCGCTCACTCGCCGGGCACATGATCGTGCCCTTCACGGTGACGACGGCAAAGTTCGGCCTGGCGATGCTGCGGGCCCGGGGAAACTTCGACAAGGCCAACGATGCCCTGGCCTGTCAGCAGGCCCGCCGCCCGACGCGCGAGCTGGCGGAGCTGCTGCGGGCCAACGCCGAGAGCCACTTCACCCCGCCCGGGTCAGGTCCACTCGCCCCGCTCACCGACACGCTCATCCACGGCCAGGACCTGCGCATCCCGCTGGGCATCGAGGACCGCCGGCCCACCGAAAGGTGGGCTCAGTCGCTGGCCTTCCTGGTCACCCCGGCCGCGCAGCGCGGTTTCGTCCCCACCAAGCTGCCCTCGCTGCGGATCGAGGCCGATGATGTCGACCTCACCCACGGCGAGGGCGAGGTGGTCTCCGGACCGGCCTGGGCCCTGTCGATGGCGTTGACCCTCCGGTCAGCCGCGCTCGCCCACCTGCGAGGTCCCGGCCTGGCCGAGCTCACCGCCTGGGTGGGCTGAACTGCGGCTCCCGACTGGGGCGAGCTCAGTCCTCGTCGCGAGCCGTCGCCCAGTGTCCGGCGCGCCGCTCGGCGTCGAGCTCGGCCTGCGTCGCCGCCCGGGCGGCATACCGCTGCTTCTGCTGCTCTCGCTTCTCGTCGCGGGTGGGGCGCGAGGAGGTGTCGAGGCGCAGGTCGGTGCCACGTGGCCCGGCGAGCAGCTCGGCCCCGGGACTGAGCGTCGGCTCCCAGTCGAAGACGACCGCGTCGTGCGCCGGACCGATGAGCACCGTGTCGCCGGCCACAGCTCCCGCTTTGTAGAGCGCCTCCTCAACCCCGAGCTTGGTGAGCCGGTCGGCGAGGTAGCCCACCGCCTCGTCATTGCTGAAGTCGGTCTGCCGCACCCAGCGGGTCGGCTTCTCCCCCACGATCCGGTATGCCGTGCCGTCAGGGGTCTGCTCGCGTCGCACCTCGAAGCCCGAGTCGTCTATCGCCTTGGGGCGCAACACAATCCGGGTCCGGACGATCTCAGGCAAGGCGGCGCGGGCCGCCGCGACGTGGCGGGCCAGCGAGAAGCTCAGCTCCCGCAATCCGGTGCGGGCAACCGCCGAGACGATGTGCACCTCCAGACCACGGGCCTGCAGGTCGGGCTTGACGAACTCGGCCAATTCACGCGCCTCGGGCACATCGGCCTTGTTGAGCACGACGATGCGAGTGCGTTCGGCCAGCGGTCGACCACCGAGGTCGGCATCGGGCACATAGAGCGAGAGCTCGCGCTCAAGTGCGTCGAGGTCCGACAGCGGATCACGGCCCGGTTCCAGGGTGGCGCAGTCGATGACGTGGACGAGCACCGAGCAGCGCTCGATGTGCCGCAGGAACTCCAGGCCCAGGCCCTTGCCCTCGTGGGCGCCGGGGATCAGCCCCGGCACGTCGGCGATCGTGAAGCGGGCCTCGCCGGCCGTGACGACCCCGAGGTTGGGCACGAGCGTCGTGAAGGGGTAGTCGGCGATCTTGGGCCGCGCCGCAGACAGCACTGACACCAGCGAGGACTTGCCGGCCGACGGGAAGCCCACCAAGCCGACATCGGCGAGCGTCTTGAGCTCGAGCACGACGTCGGCGGACTCCCCCGGCTCACCGAGCAGGGCAAAGCCGGGGGCCTTGCGTTTCGGGGAGGCGAGGGCCTTGTTGCCCAAGCCACCGCGCCCCCCGCGGGCGATGACGTGTTCGGTGCCGGCACCCACGAGGTCGGCCAGGACCGTGCCGTCCTCGCTCTTGACGACGGTGCCCTCGGGTACCCCGAGGATGAGGTCGGCGCCGTCTCCTCCATTGCGTTCGTCACCGGCTCCGGGCTTGCCGTCGGCGGCTTTGCGGTGCGGGTGGTGGTGGAAGTCGAGCAGGGTGGTCTGCTGCGGGTCCACGCGCAACACCACCGAACCACCCTTGCCGCCGTTGCCGCCATCGGGACCGCCGAGCGGCTTGAACTTCTCCCGCCGGACCGAGGCGACGCCGTGCCCACCGGCACCCGCGGAGACATGGAGGATCACTCGGTCGACGAAGTTCGTGGCCATGGTGATCGCTCCTGCAGTCGTGGGTGGTGCCTGGCGCGCCGGGCGCGGTGGTGCTCGTGTCGATGGTAGGTGGGCGGCCCAACGGCCGCCCTGCGGGAATGCGAAGGGGCGGGCCGACGCGGCCCGCCCCTGCGCGTTGCTCGGTGGTCGAGGACTACTTGGCCTCGACGGTCTCGATGTTGACGGTCTTGCGGCCGCGCTTGGTGCCGAACTTCACGGCGCCGGCAACGAGCGCGAACAAGGTGTCGTCACCACCGCGACCCACGCCGTCGCCGGGGTGGAAGTGCGTGCCGCGCTGACGGACGATGATCTCGCCCGCGCTGACCAGCTGGCCGCCGAAGCGCTTGACGCCCAGACGCTGTGCGTTCGAGTCACGACCGTTGCGGGTCGAGGACGCACCCTTCTTGTGTGCCATGTCAGTGCCTTCTCTCTGGTCTCGGTGGCGGTCAGGCCGTGATGGCCGTGACCTTGACCTGGGTCAGCGGCTGACGGTGGCCCTGACGCTTGTGGTAGCCGGTCTTGTTCTTGTGCTTGTGGATGACGATCTTGGGACCCTTGGCCGGCTTGACGACCTCGGCTGTCACGGAGACCTTGGCCAGCTTGGCGGCGTCAGTGGTGACGGTGTCACCGTCGACGAGCAACAGCGCCGGGAGCGAGAAGCTCTCGCCGACGGCGGTGTCGACCTTGTCGATGAGCAAGACATCGCCCACGGCGACCTTTTCCTGGCGACCGCCAGCGCGAACAATCGCGTACACGTCGTTACTGCCTTCCATTTCACGAGGGCGCGCGCTCTCGGGAACCGTCACGTAGCAGCCTGCGGGGACGCAGGGGCACAGATCGGTGGGCGCACCAAGGGGATAGCTTACTGGCGGGTCGCCCACCGGCCAAACCAGTGGCCGACGTCCGTCACCACCGGTCAGCCACCAACCGTCGGCCGTCGATCAACGACTAACTGGCCGGCCGCGGTGGACCGGCCGGAGCGCTGGCCCGGCCCCGCCGCCGACGGCCCCGACCGCGTGACGTGGTGGCAGATCGCGGTGCTGCCACACCACCTTCGTCACCGACCTCGACGGCGGCTGCTTCGGCCTCGGCTTCGGCCTCGGCTTCGGCCTCGGCTTCGGCCTCGGCTTCGACGTCGGCCTGAGATTGAGTGTCCGGCTCGGCCTGCGGTTCGGCCTGCGCCTCAGCCTCAGGCTGCGCCTCAGCACCGACGGCGGACACCTCGGGTTCGGCAGGCCGATCGGCCCCGTCGAGTTCGACGCCCTCGACAGCGTCGGAGCCGGAAACCTCCGGCACGACCTCAGTCAGCTCGGTGGTCACCTCATCCAAGGGGGCCTCTACCCCTCCGATCGGCAGCGCGGCGAAGTCGTCGGCCAAACCTGGTGCCTCGGCGCTCTTGACTGCGGCGGCATGAGCCGCAGCGGCGATCTGAGCGGGTGTCGGTCCACCTGGCGGCGGGGTTGCGACCTTCGCGACCTGCTCGGCCGGCATACCGGAGCGACCGCGTCGTGAGCGGCTGGTGCGCGCCGGCGCTGCTCCCGCCGCCGGCTCCGGCTCCGGAGCAGCAGGTCCGCGCTCGATGGGGTCGCTGTGCACGATGTAGCCCCGGCCGTTGCAGTGCACGCACGACTCGGAGAACACCTCGATGAGCCCGGACCCGACCCGCTTGCGGGTCATCTGGACCAGGCCGAGCGAGGTCACCTCGGCGACCTGATGCTTGGTCCGATCGCGGCCGAGGCACTCCAACATTCGCCGCACGACGAGGTCACGGTTGGACTCCAGGACCATGTCGATGAAGTCGATGACGATGATGCCGCCGATGTCACGCAGCCGCAGTTGACGGACGATCTCCTCGGCCGCCTCGATGTTGTTGCGGGTGACCGTCTCTTCGAGGTTGCCGCCCGAGCCGACGAACTTGCCGGTGTTGACGTCGACCACCGTCATCGCCTCGGTGCGGTCGATGACGAGCGACCCCCCCGAGGGCAGCCAGACCTTGCGGTCCATCGCTTTGGCGATCTGCTCGTCGACCCGGTATTGCGTGAAGATGTCGGTCTCGCTGGTCCACCTGTGCAGGCGCGGCGCGAGGTCAGGGGCGACCGAGTTGACGTAGTCGTTGACCTCGGCCCACGCGGTGTCGCCGGCGACGACGAGCTGGGTGAAGTCCTCGTTGAACACATCGCGGATGACCCGGACGGTCATATCGGGTTCGCCGTGCAGCAGGGTGGGGGCGACCCCGCCCTTGCCCTTGCGTCCGCTGGTGAGGCCGTCGGCCTTGGCCTTGATCTGCTCCCAGATCGCCGTGAGCCGCTCGACATCGGCCCGCAGCTCCTCCTCCGAGGCGCCTTCAGCCGCGGTGCGGACGATGACGCCCGCCGACTCGGGCACGACATCGCGCAGAATCCGCTTGAGCCGGGCCCGCTCGGTGTCTGGCAGCTTGCGCGAGATACCGGTCATCGACGAGTCCGGCACGTAGACGAGGTAGCGGCCCGGCAGCGAGATCTGCGAGGTGAGCCGGGCGCCCTTGTGGCCGATCGGGTCCTTGGTGACCTGGACGAGCACGGACTGCCCCGACTCCAGCGCGTTCTCGATGCGCTTGGCGCTGCCCACATCCAGTCCTGCGGCATCCCAGTTGACCTCGCCGGCATACAGAACTGCGTTGCGGCCGCGGCCGATGTCGACGAAGGCGGCCTCCATCGAGGGCAGGACATTCTGGACCCGGCCGAGGTAGATGTTGCCGGCCATCGAGGAGTTGGTCTCGCGAGAGACGTAGTGCTCGACGAGCACGCCGTCTTCGAGGACGCCGATCTGGGTGCGGCCTTGCCGGGCTCGCACGACCATGACGCGTTCGACGCTCTCGCGGCGGGCCAGGAACTCGGCCTCGGTGATGATCGTGCGACGACGCCCGGCCTCGCGGCCCTCACGGCGGCGCTGGCGCTTGGCTTCCAGTCGGGTGGACCCCTTGACGCCGATGACCTCGTCACGTTCGGGACGCGGCTGGCGCACCCGCGTCACCACGCCCGGGGCGTCTTCGGTGTCGGCGCTGCCGGTGCGCCTGCGACGGCGGGTGCGGCGGCGGGTGCCGGTGCCTTCGCCAGCTGCGCCGTTGTCGTCCTCGCTCTCGTCGGCCACCTCAGCGCTGTCGTCCTCGGCCGCACCACTCTCGGCCGGCTCCCTGGGAGCCGTGCCGTCTGAGGTGTCGGTCGCCCCATCCGCGCTGCGCGGACGACGGCCCTTGCCACCCCGGCGACGGCGACGACGGCCCGCCGCGGTCGTGTCCTCACCGTCGGCGTCGCCATCAGCCTCGGAGCCACCGGAATCGCTGTGATCCACGGCGTCGCTCGCGCCCGACCCGATCGCGCCACGATCCAGCGCGGCCGGGTCGGTGGCGGTCGCATCGGGGGCATCGGTCTCGTCGGAGGCCGCCCCAGCAGGATCGTCGACCTTGGGTGCGACAGCGGGTGAACTGGCCCGACGGCTACGCCGAGGTGCGACGACGGGCGCCGGGGCCTGGAAGAGCACTCCGAAGCTCGGCACGGTGGCCACCGGCTCGTGGTATGCCGGGTGGTCACCTTCCTCAGCAGAGTCCGGGGCGTCCGGGTCGGCCAATGCATCCGAGTCCGCCAAGGCGCCCGGGTCGGCCGAGGCATCTGGGGCGGCGGGGACGGCCGGGGTGTCGGCGTCGGGCCCGACCTGGGCGTGGTCGACGGTCAGATCGGCTGCGTCAGAAGCCGGCGCGGCGGCGGCCTTGGTCGCGCGCTTGCGCGGGGTCCGCTTCCGGGCAGTGGGCGGGGTCTCAGCGACCGGGTCCGACCCGCCGGTTGCTGCGGGGGCATCGTCGGTCGTCGCCGTGCGGACTTCCGGCGTGCCACTGGGCGCCTCTGGGGGAGCGGACGCAGCGTCGAGCGATTCGGGAGACTCGACCGTGGCCTTGCGTGCGCGACGGGTGCGACTGACCCGTGGCGCAGTGGGAGTGGTCTCGATCTGCAGCGGTTGCTGGGCCTGGTCGCCGTCGCCGTCGCCGGGCTGGGGCTCGCCAGCTGAGGTGGGACCGGCCTCGTCGCCGGTTGTCCGCTTCGTGGCGCGGGTCGCGGCCCGCTTGCGGGGCGCTCGCTTGGCGGGCGCGGGGGCCGCGTCGGTCGCACCCTCGGACGGCGCGACGGACGGCATACCGGAGTCGGAGATGTCGGAGGTGATGGCGGCCTCAGTGGTGCCGGTGGGCTCTTCGGTGGATGCCACAGGGCGTCCTCTCGTCACCCGCGCGGCAACGCCCACACCCCATGGGGTTTCCCCCTCGTCACCACGCGGCGCGTGATCAGGCGTCGTCTACGCCGCGGGTGCGGCGCGACGGAAGTCGGCTCGCTACACCCGACCCAGTTCGCGCGGGATGCGCGGCCCCGAATCAGGCGCCGGCGACGCTCTCGATGGGGGCCAACGGATCGGCCACCGTCGCGTTGTCGTCCTGCAGCGGGCCCTGGGCCAGCCGGATCACCAGGGGCGATGTCGGCGGCTCCAGACCGGCAACTGCACGCAGCGCGGTCAGAATGTCGTCGGGGCGCACGGCGGGTGTGGTGTGCCGTACGACCATTCGGAGTATCGCACACTCCGGGGGCACGACTTCGGTCAGGACCACGACCGAGTCGGCCGTGTCGACGCGCAGCTGCACGACAGCCGCCCGGGCATCAAAGGTGCGCAGGCCGGTCTTGAACATCCGGCTCACCTCGATGCGGTCGGCCGCCCGAAAGATCTCGACCGCAGCGATGAGCTCGGCGGCCTGCACTCCCCGCACTGCGATGGCCCAGTCGCTGGCCTGCAGGCGGTCGGCCAACGGTCCGGGAGCGGCCTCCGCGGCCTGGACGATATCCAGGCCAGGCGGGAGGGCCGCATCGAGGGCCTCGGCCAAGACCGTCGGCTCGACCCGGCGGGTGAGGGCGAGTTCGACATACTCCGCCTCGCTGGCCGTGCCCGTCGACGCCGCATTGGCATAGGAGATCCGCGGGTGCGGATGGAAGCCGGCCGAGAAGGCGATGGGCACCTCAGCCCGGCGCAGCGCCCGTTCCAAGGCGCGTTGGAAGTCACGGGTCGAGGAGAAGCGCAGCCGGCCACGCTTGGCGTAGCGCAGTCGCACCTTCTGGACGACCGGTGCCGGGGGTGGGCCCTCGGGTTCGCGTTGCCGAGCCACGGTCACGCCTGGCCGGGTGCCGCGTCCGAGCCGTGGGGTGACCCCTCGGCCGACCCGTCGGCGGGCACCGAACGGTCTCGGGCCGCCACGCCGTCGGCGGCGGCGCGCTGCTCGGCCTTGCACCGGGCCTCGTCGCGGCGGCGCTCCGCGTCAGCGCGGTGGATGGCCATGGCCTGCTCGAGCGTGGGCGCGGTGCCACCCAGCCGGGCCGGCACGAGGTGGGCCTCGTCAGCGCGCATCGGGGGATAGGCGGCCTGCTGCCCGTCGAGTTGCTCCTGCATCCGTCGCTTGAGCTCGGCAGTGACCTCGACGATGTCGGCGTCGGCCCCGACCGGCATCGGCTCCCCCACCGTGACGAAGATCGGGGTGTTGGTGCGGCCGAGGTTCTTGGGGTGGCCCTTGGTCCACACCCGCTGGGCGCCCCAGACCGTCGTCGGCAGGATCGGCACGCCTGCCTCCTGAGCCATCCGGGCAGCCCCGAGCTTGAAGTCCTTGAGTTCGAAGGACCGCGAGATGGTCGCCTCGGGATAGACCCCGACGATCTCCCCGGCGCGCAGTGCCGATACGGCATGCCGGTATGCCGCCGCACCGGCCGTGCGGTCGACCGGGATGTGCTTCATCCCCCGCATGAGCGGACCACTGAGCTGATGGTCGAAGACCGACTCCTTGGCCATGAAGCGCACCAACCGGCGGGCTGGGAGTGCCGCGTACCCGGCATACGTGAAATCGAGGTATCCCGTGTGGTTGATCGCCATCACCGCACCACCGCTGCGCGGGACGTTGTCCTTGCCCACGATCGTGAAGCGCAAACCCTGCGCGAGAAAGAGCGTGCGGGCGACGCCGATGACCGGCCAATAGACGAGATCCACGACAGCCACCCTAGGGTGCTCAGACCAGCTGCAGGTCCATGCTGTAGTCGCCGTCCTCGATGTGGCCGGTCCAGCCGCGGTGGGCGAAGAGGGTGCGCATCCGGCCGTTGTCCAGCGACACGTCGGCGTGCAGCGAGCGGCAGCCCTCGGCTCGTCCCCGCTCCCCCAGCAGCGCGACCATCTGCGAGCCGATCCGTCGGCCTTGCCAGGCGTCGGCCACGAGGAAGGCGACATCGCCGACCCCATGCCGGTCGGGGCAGCTGAGGTTGGACAGGGCCACGAGATGCTCGCCATGGAAGACGCCGACGGCCTCACCGACGCTGCGGTCGAAGACCCAGCCCAAGAGGTGCTCGACCTGCGGGCCGATGCCGAGGTAGCGCCAGCGCAACGCACGCTCGGAGCAGCGCTCGTGCAGGTCGCGGATCGCGGCCTCGTCGCCCGGATCCACCAGACGCACTACCAGCGGTATGCCGTGCGAGTCGAGGATCTCGGTGGGCAGGTCGGGGCAGCAGCGCTCCTCGCGGTCTGCACCCGCTGCACTGGCCGACATGCTCTGAGCCTTCCGTGGTCGCCTGACATGACATCGCCGCATGCAGGCCTACCGAACGGTAATCACACCGTCGGGCGAGAAAGGCCCGGAGCGACGTGCGCCACTCGTGGTCCCCATCACAGTGTTGACGGGAGGTTGAGGGGCGGGTGAACACCAGGCCAACCGGCCCGCTGACAGCTGGCGATATCCGCGTGAAGCGGGTGCCCACCGTCTGGGAAGATGCACCCCATGACCAGCACGCCCGGCACACCTGCTTCCCGCGCGGCTATTCCCCGCGCGGCTAATCCCCGCGCGACCTCGATCCCGGACCGCCCCACGGTCGACGGCCTCGAGGACAAGTGGGGCGCGGTATGGCGGGCCGAGGGCACCTACCGCTTCGACCGCGAGCGCGCTCTCGCCGGTCCGCGGTCAGCGGTCTTCTCCATCGACACCCCGCCCCCTACGGCATCGGGCTCGCTGCACATGGGGCACGTGTTCTCCTACACGCACACCGACTGCATGGCCCGGTACAAGCGAATGGCGGGGTATGCCGTGTTCTACCCGATCGGGTGGGACGACAACGGCCTACCCACCGAGAAGCGGGTCCAGAACTACTACGGCGTGCGTGGCGACGCGTCGCTGCCCTATCACCCCGACTTTGTCCCGCCCTTCCACGGCAACCGCACCTCGACCAAGGCGGCCGATGAGGTGCCGATCAGCAGGCAGAACTTCATCGAGCTGTGTGACGAGCTGACCGTCTTGGACGAGCAGGCCTTCGAGGCGCTCTTCCGCCGGATGGGCTTCTCGTTGGACTGGGACATCTCCTATCGCACCATCGACGACCACTCCCGGGCCACCGCGCAGCAAGCCTTTCTGCGCAACCTGGCCCGCGGCGAGGCCTACACGGCCGAGGCCCCGGGGCTGTGGGACGTCACCTTCCAGACCGCCGTGGCCCAGGCCGAGTTGGAAGCCCGGGATTACCCCGGCGCCTACCACCGGGTGGCCTTCCACGGCGCCGGGGGACCGGTCCACATCGAGACCACCCGCCCCGAGCTCATCCCGGCCTGCGTGGCACTCATCGCCCACCCCGACGACGAGCGCTACCAGCCGTTGTTCGGCACGACCGTGCGCTCGCCGCTCTTCGACGTCGAGCTGCCGGTGCTGCCCCATCCTGCGGCCGAGCCCGACAAGGGCGCCGGCATCGCGATGTGCTGCACCTTCGGCGACCTCACCGACGTCATCTGGTGGCGCGAGCTGCAACTGCCGATGCGCTCGATCATCACCCGCACCGGGCGGCTGCAGACCGAGACCCCTGCGTGGCTGACCGGGCCAGGAGCGCAGCTCTATGCCGAAAAGGTCTCTGGCGCAACGGCATACGGGGCTCGTGAAGCGATCGTCAGCGCGCTGCGGGAGTCCGGCGACCTCGACGGCGAGCCGACGCCCACCCAGCGCAAGGCCAACTTCTACGAGCGCGGCGAGAAGCCGCTCGAGATCGTCACCTCCCGGCAGTGGTACATCCGCAACGGTGGCCGCGACGGTGCTCTCAACGCCGAGCTCATCGAGCGGGGCCGTGAGATCGACTTCCACCCGAGCTTCATGCGGGCGCGCTACGAAAACTGGGTGGCCGGCCTCAACGGCGACTGGCTCATCTCGCGACAGCGCTTCTTCGGTGTGGCGATCCCGGTCTGGTATGCCCTCGACGGCGACGGCGAACCCGACTACGACCACCCGCTGGTGCCGCGCGAGGACCAGTTGCCGGTCGACCCGGCCGCCGACGCCCCGGAAGGCTACGACGAACCGCAGCGCGGTCGACCTGGTGGTTTCATCGGCGACCCCGACGTCATGGACACCTGGGCCACCTCGTCGCTGTCGCCGCAGATCGCGGCCGGGTGGCGCGGCGACCCCGAGCTGTTCGCAGCGGTGTTCCCCATGGACCTGCGTCCGCAGGCGCACGACATCATCCGCACCTGGCTGTTCGCGACCGTCGTGCGGGCTCACCACGAGCACGGCTCAGTCCCGTGGACCAATGCGGCGATCTCGGGCTGGATCCTCGACCCCGACCGCAAGAAGATGAGCAAGTCCAAGGGCAATGTCGTCACGCCCGAAGACCTGGTCATCCAGCACT
>Ga0208564_1001970_pt1 | contig 16757 bp, 18 predicted proteins | sample AD_UKC073_MetaG_FD_184439 | JGI IMG/M metagenome (GOLD analysis project Ga0208564, IMG submission 184439) | Active sludge microbial communities of municipal wastewater-treating anaerobic digesters from USA - AD_UKC073_MetaG (SPAdes) (version 2) | ecosystem: Engineered > Bioreactor > Anaerobic >... | reverse complement strand
TAGAGGATTTAAGTTGATTAATGAACTTGTAGAAAAAGAATGATAGTGGGAGGTATTTATATGGATATAGGAATAAAAACATACGATAATGGTAGGGTGATGGTAATATATCATCAAGATCCATCTATGGGAGATTATATTGTAGATAGGGGCGACATTCCTGAACCAGAAGAAAGAGAAGGGTATAATCCTATTTTATATTACACAGAAGAAAATGGTTTTTGGTATGAGTATGTAGAAAGCAATGATGAAATGATTGATTAATGATTATTTAGATCAATAAAGGGCGGGGATTTCCCGCCTTTTTTATTTTTACAGGGAGGTGATAATAATTAGTTATCTTATTTGAATATATTTTTTGATTAAACGGAGGTTTTCCAGATGGATAATATATAGAGTTATGAAGGATATATAGAAAGCATAATAAGCCTTACCGAAAACTTTGGAGTTATAGGATAGTTTATATAGATTATTGGTTTTGTTGTTTTTACTTTAATAATTTATATATTATCGCAATAGAAAAGTAGTAATAAATATATAAAAGATTATCAAAAAAAACTTGAAGACATTAGAGAGATAGAATAGATACTAAGGGATTTATAGGAAGCGATTGAATAGATAGATAATAAACTATTTAGATTAGACCAAATGATAAGGAATAAGTTTGAAACTTTAGACATTACTTTTAAGGATTATCTTGGTGATATAGTATCAAAAGAAACTAAATATAAAGAGAAAATAGATATATTAGATGCGAATATAAGAAGTAATATATAGGACATTAAAGATACTACTGAAATGCTTAGGAAAGAACATCAAGAAAACGAACAAAATCTACAAAATATAAATGATGATATGATGAGAGATTATGTTCAGCTTATTTTTGATTTTTAGGAACTTATTGGCGAGATGAAAAATAACCCTGAGATGTGTCCTTTATTTGAACAGAGAATAGAAAGTATAAGGAAAAGGATAAAAAAATAGATTCATAAATATGGTGCTGAAAAGTTTAATAAGTTTTTAGCTGATAACTATAGTAAAGAAACGATTGATTTTTTAGATAAATATATTGATTTAATAGAAGTTGATGAATCTGGTAAGATTAATATAGCAGATGATGGGAGGTATTGACTGTGAGGGCTAAAACAGTTATAATGATTATAGTTTTAATCTTGTCATAGATTTAGATAATATGGAGTATATCATATGCGATAACAAAAATACAAGATAACTTTAGGGCTATAGATGCTAATATATAGGAAGAAAATGTTTTAAGATTCCAAAAGTATTTAGAAGATTCATTAAATGATCTTAAACTTATTGCTATGGAGTATAAATACAGTAGTGATTTATATGAATATATAAATAATAAAGATTATGCATCTATCAATAGCAACTTTTTCCGCAGATTTATAGAAATAGATGGTACATATTATATAGGAATAGTATCGACTAATAATGGTGAAGCATATTTATCTAATGATTATTATTCTACATAGAAAATAAAAGGTATTATTAAAAATATAGAAGATAAAATATATAGTTTATAGGAAACATATACTCAAGAATATATAGATTATTATGTTTATGATAATGAGATATATATGATGTATATTCTTCCCATATATCCTGAATAGATAGATATATATAACCTACCACAACAAAAATAGAAATATATGATTTTAGTTCAACTTGTTGATGAGTATTTTATAGAGCAATCACGATATGTTTTAGGATTTGATCCTTTTATTATCACTAAAGAAGATTTGGGGAATGATAACACATTGATGTAGTATAATAAAGCTTCATCAAGTAAAGTAAAAGATATGATAATAGCAGTTGAAGGAAATCCATTACTTATTAGTGGAAGCGATGATGAATATGCTTATTAGTAGAAAGGATTTTATAATAAAGATGGAGATTTACTATTTTATATTTAGGCACGGCATAAATCATAGATAAATGTCTATTTATTTAGTTCTTATTTTATACTTTTAATACCATAGACTACTATATAGTTAGTAATAATAGTTATATTAGTTATGATAGTAATCCCAAATGATAAACGTGCTGACAATGATAAATCTGTTAAGAGCGAAACGCATAAAGAAGTGAAACAATGTTTAGATAAGATAAATGAAAGGCAAGCACTATATACTTCTTAGTTATAGAAACAATTAGATGATAGGGTTAGCAAGTTAAATATAAAATCAGGGAAGAATGTTATAAAATAATTTGACATCATTATTATTATATGATATAATATAAATGAAAGAAATAATTTTTTAGCGAATAAACATCGTGGCAAAAATACTTGACATAGTTTAGAAAAATATGATATAATATAAACAATGGGGCTGTAGCTCAACGGGAGAGCGGAGGACTCTAAATCCTAAGGTTGTGGGTTCAAATCCCATCAGCTCCACCATTTAAAGGGGTTTTCACCCCTTTTTCTTTTTTTTGATAACATTATTTTGACATATTAAGAGAAATATGATATAATATAAATGAGACAATAATATGAAAGGGGGTTGAAAGCTATAGAATATAGGGATACTACTATTGATTTGCTTTGTAGCGTTATTTTCCAAGAACGTATAAGTGAGAATGAAGAAGTTTTAGAAACATTTTTTAATGATATGTATATCAACGGGATAGCTATTTGTGGGGTTGATGGGAAGTTTATGATTAATGATTTTAATCATCACTACATAGATTGGCAATCTGTATATACTATGGAGTTTATAGTTAACGCTGATATATCTGTTGCTGCTGATGTTGAAGATGTTGTCAAATATATAAAAGAACATATAGAAGAAATAAATGATAATAACTATGTTTTGTCAAGTGTTAGAAATATGATAGTTTTTAGCGTTGTGGAATAAAAAAAGGAGAGATTATATTTGCGTGAAACCTACGTTCTAGATACCAACATATTAGCGTCAGATCCAGAAGTAATAGAGAAACTAGAAGGGAATGACATTATCTTACCAGCTGTTGTTCTTGAAGAGTTAGATAATCTTAAATCTTCTTACAGAAAAACACCACAAACTAGGGCTGATGCTAGAAAAGCATAGGCAAATATAAGTTCTTATTTGGACGCCGAGTTTAAAGATGGTTTTTATTTATTAGATAATGGGATTAGGCTAAAAATAGATTTTGGTAATAATGGTAGTAATAGTGCTTCAAGCTTTTTTGATGCTGATACAGCAAATGCTTATAGCGATAACAAAATTTTATCTATTGCTATGAAACATAATGCTATACTTATTACAAATGATGTAAATCTTCAAGCAAAAGCTAAAGCACTAAAAATAAAGGTTGAAACTTATGATGTTGTAGATGTTAGTTTAGATTCATTATTAGATCAAGATTCTTTAGATTTAACTTTTGAAGAAATAGAAGCTATTAAAAATAAACATTATATTATAAGAGAAGAATGTAAAAACGGGCATTACTATTTATCTAATGCTTTTTTATTAAAATGTATTGATAACTTTGGTAAACTAGTTAAGATTGATAGTGAAGTTATATCGTTTGATAGTTTTCATGGAGAAACTATTAAGCCGAAAAACGCAGAACAAATCTTCTTTATTGATTCTTTATACGACGTAAGTAGGGAAGTAGTGGTAAATGTGGGAAATGCCGGATCAGGTAAAACGATTTTGTCATTAGCCTTTGGGCTTCATTAGGTTTTAGATAAGAAAATGTACGATGAAATAATCGTAGTTAAACCACCTGTTCAACTGCTTAACGAAGATAGATTAGGATACTTACCTGGTGATTTATTTGACAAGATGACACCGTATCTACGTGGGATTTTGTCGGCTTTGAAAAAGATTTTCAAGCATGATATGGAATACATTAATAGGCTTGGGAATTCTGTCGGGTTAAAAGAAGCTAAAAGTGCTGAAGATATATTGAAAGTTTTTGTTAAACTTGGTTTGATTAGAATAGCGCCAATAGATACGATTAAGGGCGAAACATTTGACGATGCTTTTATCATTGTAGATGAAGCACAGGATTTGACGTACACTGAAGCAAAGGCGTTGATGACTAGAATCGGCGAGCGTTCAAAAACCGTTGTAATAGGGGATTTGAACCAGATTTCCATACCTTATACTACTTTTAAAAATTCGGGGCTATCTATTATAGCTAATGCTTATGATAATAAAAACATTTCTGCTATAGTACGCATGAAAACAGTGCATCGAAGCGAGGTTGCTAAAATAGCGGTAGAAAACATATGACGGTGGTTTCCCCCACCGTCTTTTTTCTTTTTCAAAAAGTGCCGCATTCGCAGTGTATTTTGCCAATAATGTAGATTTTAACCTTCCTTAACCAGTTTAACATCATTCACTACCATATTGCCGTCTTCTTGGTATTGCCCTTGTACAAATACTATATTATCTTCATTAATGTATTCATGGTATTGCTTATAAGCTTCTGGGAATAATATACATCTTATTTCATTTCCTTTACCGTCAGTTATAACTATAAAAGCCATAGCTTCTTTTTTCTTTTTAGTTTTAGTTAGTTTAACCTCTTTTATTATGCCATATGTTTTATAAGTACTATTGATGTCCGCATATTTAACCAAATCGGCTAAAGGTATTCCGTTTAATTTATGTAATACTTTCCCAAGAATGTCATCTAAGGAATATGTAATAAAAAGACCAAGCACTTCTATCTCTTTTTTGGCAAGGAATATAGTGTTATGAACAGTTAGCTTTTTATTTGGTATAAGTATCTCTTCTGGGTCGCCAAATAGCGTTGTTTTAGGGGCATTTTTTAAGTTTATCATTTGGTCTATATTATTATATAAATCTTGCCTATTGGGATAATACTCGTCAAATGCTCCAGATAGTATTAAACTTTCCAAAACTTTTTTATTAGTAGTATTTTTTCTTAAAAAATCTAATATATTTTTATATGGTCTATTATTTATTATTTCTTCTGCCGCTTTTTCTCCTATACCTTTTATAGAAGATAATCCTACTCTAATAATACCTTCTTTTACTGCTGTAAAACCTATGTTTGATGTGTTTATATCAGGTGGAAGTATTTTTATACCATATTTTTGTGATAAGTTAATATAGTCCATTAGTTTTTCTCTATTAGATGAATATATGTTTAAGTATGTAGTAATAGTTTCAGTTGGGTAATAGTTCATAAGCCATGCTGTAAAAAATGATAACATAGCATAACTAACAGCATGTGATTTATTAAATGAATACTCTCCAGCAGGGACAATACGTCTTTCCCATATATCCTCTATTTTATCCTTATTATATCCATTTTTAACTGCTCTTGATATAAACTTTTCTTTTAAGTCAACTAAAACTTCTGGCTTTTTTTTAGCAATGCCACGTCTAAGTGCGTCAGCTTCTGCTTTACTAAAACTAGATAGTATCTGTGCGGCACTCATTAATTGTTCCTGATATACAAAAACAGATTTAGTTTCTTCTAATATAGGCTTTAACTCTTCAAATATATAATCTTTCGGTTTATCACCATTTTTAATGGCAATATAATCGTCTATAAATCTCATAGCACCTGGTCTATATAAAGCATTCATTATTGCGAGTTCTGCCAAGTTGTCAGGTTTTGCTTGTTGTAATAGATTTTTCATCCCATCAGAACTAAACTGAAAACAGAAATCAGTCATACCAGTATGATATATATTTTTGTATACATTTACGTCGTCTAGATCCATATCTTTATATGGATCTATTTTAATACCGTGTTTTTGTTCTATAAGTTTTATTGTTTCATATATAACGTCAACTGTTTTTAACCCTAATAAATCAAGCTTAAGTAATCCCATATGTTCTGCGGTTGGTCCATCAAATCCTACAGCTAAAACTCCATTTGTTTTTACGATAGGGGCATAGTTAGCTGTGTCTTCTGGTGTAATAATAATACCTGCGGCATGTATAGATTGTGCTTTTATAGTACCAATAATTTTTTGTGATAAATCAAACCAATCTTTTCCTGTTATTTTTTCGCCAAAGTTATTTATAAATACATCATTATACATCTTTTTTAGTTTTGGAAATTCTTCAATAGCATCGTATATTGTGCCTTTATAAAGATTTGGTATTGTTTTAGAAGCTTGTAAAACTATTCCATATGGTATACCCAATACTCTACCTACTTCTTGTATTGCCATTTTTATTTTTATATATACATAGGTTGATATATGATTTACATTATTATCTCCATATTTATTTTTTATATAATCTATTGCTTTTTGTCTATTTAGATAGCTTACATCAACATCGATGTCTGGTGGTGAAGTAGTGTTTAGCTTAACTTTTGGTGCTTCATTTAGGTTTGCTTTACCACATTTTCCTAATAGTTCTAATAGATAAAGATTAAGTTTATTATCTTTAGTTTTTTTATTACTATTAAGTATCTTTTCAAGTATTTGTATACCATTTTTTGTTTCTATAAAATAATCTAATTCTTTATTTATTCTCTCATTATATATATCTATTTTATATTTATGTTTTAATAGCTCTATCATTTGTAAATGGTCTTTAATAGTATTATTTGTATTATTTTCTGTCATTAATCCTTCAAACTGTTCTTCTACTAATGATGTCCTACCTATATTCAAAAAACGTTCAAACAGTAATCCATATTTTAATGGATCTACTTTAGTAATACCTATAAGATAAGACACCAAGCTTCCTGCTGCTGATCCTCTAGCGTTACCAAAATTAACACCGCTATTTTCTATAATGTCTCTTAGTATTAAAAAATAATTAGCAAACCCAGTCCCATTTATTAAATCAAGTTCAGTTTCTATCCTTTTTTGTATATGTTTTGGTAATGGATTACCATATTTTTTATATGCCATTTTATAAGTTAAATCTGTTAAGTATCTTTCTGCGTCCAGACCTTTTTGTAGTTCTGGTAGATGCATAAGTGAACTCTCTATTTCTACATTACATTTATCTGCTATTTTAACTGTGTTTTGGAAAGCGTATTCTGTTTCTTTTGCCCCAAATACTGGCGCCATTATTTCAAAAAGGCTGTCTCCATCTTTAATACTTTCATCTTTTATCGTAAATCGTATATCATTAGGGTTCTTTATTTGTTTACCCCATGCTGATGCTACTATAATATTGTGTGCGATATAATCTTCATCATTTGTGTAATGGGAATCATTAGTAATAATAAATGGTATGTTCATTTTTATAGCTATATTCTTTAATATATTAAAATAATCACCATCAGTTTTTATATCTTTATTATCTGTTTCTAACTTTATATTATGGTACTGTAGTTCTATATATAAATCATCTTTGAATATGTTATATAGCTTATTCAAAACTTTCATAGCGGTATCTATATCATTATCTTTTAAGATATAGTTAGATAATATACCATTTTGACATCCAGTAGTTATAATAAGACCTTCGTGGTATTTTTCTAATATATTCCAATCCAACCTAGGTTTATAATAAAAGCCATTTCTATTAGCTTCACTTACTATTTTATATAAGTTAGAAAGTCCTTGATTGTTTTTTGCTATTAAAACTATATGTTTATTAGTTTTATCTTTTATATTCATATCATCAACAAAATAAGCTTCCATACCTATTAATGGCTTAATACCAGATTCTTTAGCATAATAATAGAAGTTTATTATTTGATTGATGTTGCCATGGTCTGTTAATGCTATTGCTTTTTGCCCATTTGTTTTTGCTTTATCTACTATATCTTCTATTTTATTTAATCCATCCATAACCGAACCAATAGAATGTACGTGAAGATGGACAAAATCTCTCATGATAATCCCTCCATTATTCGATAAAAATATGCCTTTTAGTGATAAGACCTCCCGGTAGCTCTATGGGATGTATAGGATGTACTTGATCTACAACATTTTTATTTATTTTTTTAATATACGATACGCGCACCTACATTCTTTTATTTAGCATAAATAATTTTACATCTTCCCATATCCTTAAATATGGATAAAGATTAAGATTAGTTATATTGGTGTTTTTAGGATAAGTTATAACTCTATCACCGTTATGTGTTATAACTGGCGGGCAATAGTCTAACAATGAACTATCCCAAAACTTATTATATAAAGAATGTTGCGACAATGTATAGATAAACTTTTCCTTTATATTATGTTTTTTATTATACTAGTTTATTAAACTATCTTCAAAAATAAGATACATTTGATAGCCAGAAACATGTTTACCGATTAAACCAGATTGGTAATATAACAAGATCCTATTATTTAATACGCGGTCATCTGGACCATATTGTTTAATCATGGGGACATAATAGAAATAAGCATATTTAGACATGTATCGATATATATTTACAATCTTTTTCATTGTTTTGTTATAAGCATAATCTTTTTTGATGTCTATTTTTATATGTCGCATTTCTTTCTATGCTTTATTAAACATATCTAACATAGAATAACCAACATACTTATTCCTGTGGCTATTAAATCTTTTAGAAAAATACCTATAGTTATGCGACTATATAAACTCCAAATAATCTCCTGGCTCTATTTTATCTATATATTCCCAATAAACCTTATTATACTTTTGTTTTCTAACCATCTAATCGTATTGTACATCTATGTAAAATCCAGGATCAAAATATACTCTATACATATAGCCTGTATGTGTATCTACTAATTCGTTTAATGGAACAAATATAATGGCACCTTCATCAGTCATAAGTGCCACATTCTAATAAGTACCAAGACTCCATTTATGTGAATATATTTTCCACCCTTTATTATACGGGTACAGCTGTTCTCTTATTATTAATCTCACTCCTTAAATCTATTAAAGTTTTGTATTCTTCTACCGATAGACCATTAAGTTTTGATAGTTTAATATAGAACCCTCTTTTTATTCTTTTATCTTTTATTGTTTCTATAAACTTACATTGTTTAATAAACTCCATATACGCATCATGATATGTTTCTTGTTCAAATATATTTTGAAAATAATTCTCAATGAAAAAAGTTCTACCGTTAACAGATTGTAAATGTTCCATATCATATTTTTCCAAGTATTCATCTATATCTTTTACATTGTCAGGTAAATAAACATAGTTAATCTTACAAGCTATTTTAGCCATTTCTTTTAATAATCGTAACGCGGCTTGTTTGCCTGGTTCATCATTATCGAACAATACATTTATTTCATATTCTTTAGAATAATCTTTTATTTTTTGAAGTTGTGCTTTGCTAAAACCGGTACCAAATGTAGCAAAAGCATTGTGTCCTCTTTTATTAATAGCTATAGCATCCATTGGTCCCTCGGATACAAATATCCTCTTATCTTTAGGATCTAATAGGTGTTCTAAATACAATACTTTCCCTTTACAAAAATACTTAGTATTGGTAGTGTGTATATATTTTACATTATCACCTTGTTTTATACTACGTGCCGTAATACCAACTATTTTTTTGTTCGTATCTATTATCGGGAATATGATCCTATCCTTAAATGGATGCCAATAGCCATATTTAGTTTTTATTAAAATGCCATAATCAACTAATTCATTTTGTTTAAATCCTTTTTTATAAAGGTAATCTATAATGTCATCCTCATGTGAATAGCCTATAATATATTTTTTAATGTCTTGTTGTGTAAGCCCTCTCTGTTCTGTAAAGACTTTAGCTTCATAATTGTCTATTGATTTATGTGCTTTTAGACAATAAGTTTCTATAGCATTCATTTCCCTTTCCCCTCTTTTTATAGCGTAAATGAGATTAAATTAGTTTCAAAAAATTCTATAAAATCTTTCCAAGTAATACGGGCATAAGTTTCATCAACTAATGATTCTATTAATGTATCTTCTATAGAGAATTTCCCATCAATCAAACTATATACAAACCATCCTTCATATTCCATTTTAGATATATTAATATATATCTCTCCATGAATTTCTGCGGATGATTTGATTATAGTTAGCTCTTCTATTCTAATGTCTACTTCCTCTATACCAGTATCATAAGACTGTAGGAAGTTGTTGAACTCTTCTGCGATTTTCACCTTTCTGCCCTCCTTTTTTATATCTACATCTATATTATATCATATTTCTCTATGTTTTTCAAATTTTAGTTAAAAGATTTGTATCATAGTTAGTGGTGAACTTTTTTTGACATTTACAGTAATATATGATATAATATAAGTAGATCAATGCTGCCAAACATGGGGAGGGGATTATATGGATAGTGATACTTTTAATTACATACAAAGGTTTATAAAGAAAAATACAACAATCCAAGATTTAAGTTTAGGAAAAAATTCTTTTTCAAGTTTTCTGTATTTCAATCATCAATCTATTATAGCACATCTTAATCAGTTTTCTTCAATATATTTTTTATTTAAGGATAAATCTTTTATAGTAGATGATTTTATAATAAAAACAGATAATTTTTTGTCATTAAATAACATTGAAGGTGTGAAAAAAATAAATGATAATGAGGTAATGTTTATAGATTATGAAGGTAAGACATATAATGTTGACATTATAAAAAATTTTGATTTAGCAGCTAATGATCCAAGAAGGCAATTCGATAATCCAAATGATTTTTGTAATTATGTTTATAAAAAAGCTATTGCTTCTAAAAAATGGCAAAAAACAGATATAGAGTATAAGTTTTATAAGCTTTATAAGAAATACTTTGTTTCGATGACAACTTATGAAGAAAAAGATAGTTATTTATTTGCTATCATGCTCACCGATGTTAAAATCCTACATGTTATGGTTAAGGGTGTTCATGATCAGTTTTGATGTTTAAGGAGGAAAAATATGCTTCCCAAAATAGGGTTAACCAACCAGTTTGGTAATATATTTTATATAAAATAGGATTTGTTCAGGAAAGAATAGTTAGAAAATAGAGGAATACAGTTATATACCTTACAGAATAAACAAAATAGTTTAATATATCCTTTTGTTATTTCTTATAATTTGCGGCAATAGAAAGAAACCAATTACAGCTCATTTGAAGAATAGTTTATTCGCGGTAAATATATTAACAGCCTAACTGTAGCAGATTTAGATTATAACTCTAAAACATATAGGTTATTATTAGCGATATTATAGCCATAGTCAAGAATTCCTTAGCCGAATAAATATAGTTATGTAAACTATAACAACAGACAGGAATAGCTTTTCAACTTAGTTAAACAGTTATCCAACTTATTTAATGGTAAAGAAGCAGACAACATATTCCTTTATTTATTTAAGACTAAAAATTATCCTGATAAAGATTATCAATAGGAAGAGCTAATACAAAATAATGTTATATTCAGTAAGCCTGATGGTAACGTAGTTGATTAGTAGATAGAAGAACTATATGGTGATAGTAAATCTAATTATATTACATATGAAGAATATATTAGGGATTTTAGTTAGCAGTTATTATAGGCAGTTTCATCGCTAAGGGGTTTTCCTATAACAGATGTAATAAATGATATGATTATTTAGTTCGGGCAATATGTTTCCGGGATATTAAGCAGTATATCTAGGGGAATATCTGGTTTCCAAAGTATAGTTAATATAGCTAATCCTATTTTAACTTAGATTGAAAATGAAAGAGATTCTATATTAAAAAAACAATCTGGTGAGTATGTATATACCAATAGATATGGTGTAAATATATAGCCTTCTGTAGACTAGTATAAAATGTTAAGTGAAAATGAGCAAATGTCGATATAGGCTTCAGTTTTTATTCTAAAAAGGATAGATATGCATCCATCTAACGATGGGTGGTTCGGCTGGTGGAAACTATTTGAAGGATTATTATCTTTTATAAATAAGTTTACAGAATAGATAGCCTTAGGGTTTAAATCTGTTTATATATAGGATGACCTTAGCCAAAATCTATTTAGCAAAGATTTAGGTGGAGCGGCAAGAATAATTGATAATAAGAACTATAAAACGTTTGAACATACTTATTAGGGGAATAGACTGATATAGTTTGATTTTATACAGATTAATATAGAGTTTATAAAAAACTTCTTGCCGGGTGATATAAGCATTTAGAATAATCTTTTTCTTATTAAACCATAGCATGGATTTGAAAAGATACTATCTTTATCAAATAATGATATCATATCTTTTAATAATTTTGAGAATAATTTTATTAGTGGTGAGAACAAATAGTTTAGTTTATTACATTATAATAAGCGAAATGGTACAGCATAGTCGAGTATTTTATTTTTAATAGATAAGGTATGGGATAGTTATAATGCTGAAGGATAGAAAATGATATATTCTTCTATATTTATTTCATTTTTAAAAAAATAGTTAAAATAGATAGTTGTAAAATCTAGTAAACAAGATTAGCGAGGTAAAATAAGTTTAAGTTTGGAAGCTGATAAGGTATATATAAACGCTATAGAAATTAAAAAAGCCGATAGAGAAACATATTTATTTAAATATAACATTTTTTATCAGGGGGATATTTTATAGGATGAAGTTATAGGTATTCCTGATGAAGATATAAACATATTTTCCAATGATGTTCTAATCGCGAGATTAAATATATCTAAAGATTTTTTTGATAATATAGAGGTTGGATCCATTTATTATATAAATCCTGATGATGTTATCGACGATAAATAGGAGACAATAAATGATTAGCAATCACAAAGACTAGTAGAGTTTATAAATCGGCTAAATATAACATTACAAACTTATCCGGAACAATAGGGTATATAGAATGAGATGATGTCATAGATTTTTCAATAGCTTATAGAGCATGTTGTATATTTTGAAGATAATATATATGATAGTTTAATAAATCTTAATAATATGATTCATGAAGAAGGGCAAAAGGAAGATGATTTACAAAAAATAATCTATCAACTTATAGATATGTTATATAGACTTTTTACAGAAGATTTAGGGTTTATATAGCAAGTATAGGATATTTTAGATTATAGTCAAAATCAGTATCCTATTTTATATAATATATTTAAAGATGTTATTAGTTCACAATCATAGGAAGTTATATTAGACGAAACAGTTTATGTTAAGCCGAATATATCTATAGAAAACAATTCTTATTTAAAACGATTATTACAAAAAGCAGAATAGCAGTTAAAAAATAATCTTGAAAAAGACTATTTATATACTATCACATTTTCCTTTTCTAGTAACAATATGGAAGAAGTGATAGATTTGACTAAAACAGTCCAGTATTAGGATGATAATGGGCTTAGTATGATTTTAAACTTAATAAATAGTAAATATACGGCAAATTCTTTAGTATAGTAGTTAAACACTGATGAAACAATGCGTATAAAAATATAGAAAAAATCAAAAACTGTGATGGGACTTTCAAATATAAGTCCTTTAGTTATATATGCCTAGTTTTATTCATTTATTATCATGTATGAAGAATAGCTATCATACAACAGAAATTTATGGGAATAGTTTTTAGATGTTTTGTTTAGTTAGCTTCATGATATAGTATTTTTATTTAAATACCTTTGGTTTGGGAAAATGACAAATGACGATAATGAAATAGAAAAAATGAATAATGAGCTTGCTAAAGAAAATGATACTTATACTAGAATAAAAATAATATAGAGTTATATGGAAAACAGTATTAAAAGGAAAAAAGCAGAAGATAGAGAATATACTAAAGATGAGCTATTAGAAGTTAAATCTGTTTTTAAGAAGTTTAGATTGGACAATCAAATAACATTTACTATTGGCTATTGGATGTCTACTATTTTCCAATATATGGACATATTTAAAAGTATATCTGATCTTATTTCAACTTCTTCATTTTCCAACATTTTGTCATAGTTTTAGTTTGACAAAGGAAATCCTTTTTACGTACCAGCCAAAATGATTTTAACTAGCGGATATGAAGCCACACCTATTTTACGAGAGAGGGAGACAGGCGAGCCTGAGCATGAAGATACTACCATACCATAGAAGTTTGATGTATACATCGAAAAAGGCAGGCTAATAGTATCAAGTCAACAAGATTTATCTATCTATGATGGTATAACTATAACATTAATAGACGATAATACTGGTGAATAGGTATTTTATTATCCCATATTACATCAGGAGTATATCACGATAGATATATATAAAAATATATTTTATGACAATAATATAAATGACGGGAATCCATATTATGATAGGACATATACATTTATTATGGAAAGACTTGAAAGTTTTGAAAATTATATTGAGGTATAGGATGAAGACAGATTAATACTTAAGATTAAGTTTATGGAGCCAATACATCATGTAGAATAGCCAGATGATACTGACTTATTTTTGATCGATAGGTATTATCCTGGTTATACAGAACTTAGAGGATATGGATTTAAGTATTTAGGCAATATGACTGATTTTTAGGAATTTGTTTATGCTACTGGTGATGCGCTGAATAATCAAGTTGATTCCACTAATTATGGTGATTTTAATGAAGATTGGTTTATCTATAACACATTATCAACAGATAACATTTATAAAGTGAATAGCAATATATATTTAGATTTTAATGCTATATATGGCTATAATGGATAGCAAGATGATATATTATTTGGTAAAAAAAGTATAAAAGATGGTAATATATGGAATGCCTAGACAGATGTATTTACTAAAGCACAAAAAGGATTAGTATACAGAATAAGACCTACTGAGAAGATAAATATACATTTAGATAGTTATTATTATACAGACACAAATTTGGTATTGTCTTATTCCATTAGTAAGGATTTCCAAAATACAAGCTTTTATGGCAATACTGACACTACACATATACGAGAAGAAGTTAGAAATGTTATAGAACGCATAAACAGTTCTTATCTACAACTTTAGGGTTATGAATCTATTTCTATAACGGACAATGGAGATTATATTAATGTAAAAGTAGAAATTAATAAATAGACTGTTTCTGGTGGATAGAATAAATAGATAAAAGTTTTAACGCCGAATATATTATATTGGAGAGATAGCAATGCGTACGTAGTTAATATATTAAAAATTCCAAGCGATATACATTGGCATGAAAGTATTTTTGGTTTATTAAACTGGACAGCTATATAGGGATAGGAATATTATGAGATAACTTTATTTAGAGACGAAGAACAGATTGCCTTATTTAGGTAGACAGGAAACAGAATAGATGTGTCTACTTATATAGATAGTCCTGGCAGTTATTATGTTTCTATTAAATAGAAATCAAATACTAACATAGATAGTGATACTTATACAATGGATCCATCAAGGTATTTGGTTGTAGAAAAGTTGAACTCACCGCAAAATGCCAGACCATAGATTATTGAATATATCGAACCGGAAACTGGAGCACATATTGTAGAAGATGATATATCTAAGATAACATGGGATTAGGTATCATCTGGTGATTTTATTGTTAATACTTATAGATTTTATTAGACAAAACATAATGAGTCATATGAGCCAGGTCCTATTTATTCTGTCAACGTTTATGGAACAGAGATACCTTATGAGCAGATAAAAGTATTATTTAGGGGAGATGGTATTTATTCATTTGATGTACAATAGCTAAGTAATGATAAAAAATATAAAGATAGCGATAAAACTAAAGTATTAAGTAATAAGGGTATACAGCAAACCTTTTATTTCCGTTTCACGGAAGACTGAAGTCTGTCAACTACCCCACCCTATAGAGGGTGGAGCTTGTAAAAGCTCAAGTTGACTACCCTAAGTCCTTCGAGGACTACGTTATATAGGTCATAACACCTTCGGATGTTTCTCCTAGTCCGTCGCTCTGTTGTTTAGCTTTAAACAATCCTGAGGGGTAGGGATAGTGAGCTAAACGTAAAAAGCCTATATAACATTGGGGAAGGAGAATAACTCCGTTAAGGAGGTGCACTTCATGTTAGTGTACGTTTTAAACAAACATGGGAAACCTCTTATGCCTTGTAAACCTTCAAAGGCAAGAAAATTACTTAAAGAGGAAAAAGCCAAGGTTATTAGAAAAGAACCTTTTACCATTCAGCTCCTCTATGGTAGTAGCGGTTATAAACAACCTATTACTTTAGGAGTAGATGCGGGAAGTAAAACTGTAGGCTTGTCTGCTACTACTGAAAATAAGGAACTTTTTGCAGCAGAGGTTGAACTAAGGGACGATATACCTAAACTTATATCTCAAAAACGACAGTATCGTAGAGATAGACGTTTCAGAAAAACAAGGTATAGGAAACCACGCTTTTTAAATCGTGTCCACAGTAAGAACAAAGGATGGCTTGCACCGTCGGTAGAACATAAAATAAAATCGCACATTAAACTGATTGATCTAGTTCACAGTTTGCTTCCTGTTACAAAAATTGTAGTAGAAGTTGCAAGTTTCGATATACAAAAGATTAAGAATCCTAATATTGAAGGCAAACAATACCAACAAGGGGAACAATTAGATTTTTGGAATGTAAGGGAATATGTTCTATGGAGAGATAACTACACCTGTCAACACTGCAAAGGCAAAACCAAAGATAAAAGACTCAATATTCACCACATCGAAAGTAGACAAATAGGTGGAGATGCACCCAATAATTTAATTACATTGTGCGAAACATGCCATAAGGATTACCACGATGGAAAGATTAAATTGAATTTTAAAAGAGGACAAAAGTTTAAAGATGCTGCATTTATGGGTATTATGAGATGGACTTTATACAATAGATTAAAAACACTATACCCTAACATTCATCTAACTTATGGATATATCACTAAAAATACAAGAA